>Ga0334896_1000167_pt1 | contig 101422 bp, 87 predicted proteins | sample GraSluR3_MG_8_FD_207734 | JGI IMG/M metagenome (GOLD analysis project Ga0334896, IMG submission 207734) | Sludge microbial communities from methane-producing bioreactor in Wageningen University, Netherlands - Granular Sludge_27_06-R3 | ecosystem: Engineered > Bioreactor > Anaerobic >... | reverse complement strand
AAGACGCGCTTCTTCGGCAAGGCGCGCTTCTTCAGCTTGGCGCGCTTCTTCAGCTTGGCGCGCTTCTTCGGCAAGACGCGCTTCTTCGGCCCGGCGATTTTCTTCGGCGAGGCGTTCTTCTTCGGCCCGGCGATTTTCTTCGGCGAGGCGTTCTTCTTCGGCCCGGCGCTTTTCTTCGGCCCGGCGCTTTTCTTCGGCGAGGCGTTCTTCTTCGGCCTGGCGATTTTCCTCGGCAAGACACGCTTCTTCGGCAAGGCGCTTTTCCTCGGCAAGACGCTTTTCCTCGGCAAGGCGGTCTTCCTCGGCGAGACGCGCTTCTTTCATTAAGCGCATCTCCTCGGATAATGCATCGTCAAAACGGCGTTTCGCACGTCTTCTGGCCAAACGCTCTTTCGATTTTGCTGTTTTTTGGTTTTCCTGCTCCAGCTCTACTGTGACACATCTTCCCACATATGGCATATCCAGCAACGGATTGGTATGTCGCCCGTGCTCGTCGACCGCCGAAACTTCCTCATGCAGGTCAGGGGAATGCCTGGCAATGGAGCGATTGGAAATGGCCCGTATGATGAAGAAAACAAGTACCGGTGCAACTGCCAGCGATATCAGTTGTGGCGCGAGCTCCTGGACGCTTACTCCTTCTGTCAGCGGCACGAACAATACATAGCATAAGATGTCCGCCGTGATAATAGCGCAAATGCCGGCAATGCTACGCCTCAGGGAGCGTCCGTTGATAAGAAAAATGATAATGCTGCCGGTAATCCCCAGAATGGCTAAGAACACAATGAACAGAATAATACAACCCACCTCAATCAACAGGCATGATAATATCAAATTGGGTTACGGTCCCTGTAAGACCGGAATCCAGCTGCTTCGAACTTATATGCGGGTGTTACAATCAGCGCATAGCCTGTCGCGATACAGGACTATGCCTGCGGTTGTTCATTCGGATTTTCTGCCTAATTTATTGCAATACGACAATAATATTAGCCCAAAATACTCTCGGCAGGAGATTTATAGGCCTAAGCTTTTACTGCATAATCTATCATTATGTAAAATTATACCATCAGTCTTGAGTCCATACAAGCAGAATAAATCATCATTCGACAAAAACACCGCCTAAGCGCGTCGTATACCGCCCTGCTTCCGTTTTCGTATTCAATTCATCTCCCGTGCAGGCGCGGTCGGCGGCTATTCCCCCGGGCAGGCATCACGAACCGTACACGATTGCGATTGGCGTTTGCAAACTTCGCTTTGCACTGGACGTGAACGCACAGCAAAAAACGCGCTTAAGCGCGTTTCATCCTGCCGGGGAAACCGTCGACAAATCCCGAAGGGGTTTGGGCCTTCATCCTTCTTTTTGCAGATACAACCGGAGCATGTTCAGCGCGTTGAGGGTGGTCAGGGTCCTGATCCGCTCGCGGGCGCCCCAGAAGTTGAACCGCTTCACCTCTAAGCCATCCCTGTCTCCGACAGCCACGAACACGAGGCCCACCGGCTTGTCGCCGCTCCCGCCCCCGGGCCCCGCGATGCCGGTGACGGAAAGCGCCACGTCCGCGCCGCCGAGCAGCCCCGCAGCCATCTCCTTTGCCGTCTCGGCGCTCACGGCGCCGTATTTTTCGAGCGTTTCCCGCCTGACGCCCAGCCTGCGGACCTTCGCCTCGTCGGAATAGGCCACGACGCCCTCCGTCAGCGCGGCGGAAATGCCCGGGACCTTCACCAGCGCGGAGGCGACCATGCCGCCGGTGCAGGACTCGGCGACCGCCAGGCGCTTATTGGACCGCATCAGCAGACCGGCCACGACGTGTTCCATGCCCGGCGCGTCCACCGCGTACACGTGTTGGCCCAGTATCGCGCGTATGCGCGATTCCGTCCCGTCGAGCAGCGGTGCGGGGTCCTCGCCTTTTCTGCATTTGGCCGTGATGCGCAGCGTGACTTCACCGAACGTTGCATAGGGCGCCACTGTCGGGTTGGTCTGGCTGCCGATGATGTCCCTGATCGCGTGCTCGACCGAGGACTCGCCCATTCCGATGATCCGGAGCACGCGCGAAGCGATCGCGGATTCGCTTTTTGTTTCCAGGTAGGGCTTGACCTGCGCCTCGAACAGGGACTGCATCTCGTTGGGCGGCCCGGGCAGCACGACGATCGCCTTGCCTCCGTTTTCCACGATGCAGGCCGGGGCGGTGCCGTTCGCGTTTTCGAGGATGACCGCGCCCCTGGGGAATGCCGCCTGCCTGAGGTTGTTGGGGGTCATCGCCCATCCGCGCCGGGCGTAAAAGGCCTCGAGCCGCCGTATCGTCGGCTCGTGGTCCTCCATCGGCAGCCCGAGGGCCGAGGCGACGACCTCCTTGGTGATGTCGTCCTGCGTCGGGCCGATGCCGCCGGTGAGTATCACGGCGTCAGAACGCGAGAGCGCGCGCATGAGCGTCTCGCTAAGGCGCGCCGCGTTGTCCCCCACGGTCGTCTGGTAATAGACGTCTATGCCCATCAGGCTCAGTTGCACGGCCAGATACTGCGCGTTCGTGTTGAGTATCTGCCCCAGAAGAAGCTCGGTGCCCACCGACAGGATCTCACATACCACTGTTCGCTCTCTCCTTGCCAAGAACATGGTCCATAACGTGTTTGTTGGATGCGATATAGTCTATGCCGGACCAGATGGTCATCAGCGTGCATACCCAGGCCATGACCTGTCCGGCGGAGACGCCGAAAACCGCCCAGCCCGGCTGCTCCACCAGCAACAGGATGACGGCGAGCATCTGGGTGATCGTCTTGATCTTGCCGAGCGGGCCGGCCGCGATGACCAGGCCCTTCGAGGCTGCGACCATCCTGAAGGCGCTCACGATAAATTCGCGCGCAATGATGATCACGACGATCACCGCCGATATCCTGCCCCTTTCCAGGAGCATCAGAAACGCCGTCACCACCAGGAGCTTGTCTGCGATCGGGTCCATGAATTTGCCGAAATCCGTGATTTGGTTGCGGCTTCTAGCGATGTACCCGTCCAGCGTGTCGGTCAGGCAGGCGATCACGAACACGCCCGCTGTGACGAAGTCGGCAAAGGGGAAACGCAGGTAAAAAAGGACCACGAGCACCGGGATGAGCAGGACGCGCAGGATGGTCAGCTTATTGGGCAGGTTCATCTGTCATTTCTCCTATCCAGTCGTATTCTTCGCTTCCGGTGACGCGCACCTTCACGAAGGTCCCGGGAGACAGCCCCTGCTCTGCGCGCCAGAACACCTTCGTGTCTATTTCGGGAGCCTGCGCGTACGTCCTCCCGAAATACCGCCCGCTATCCGGATCATACCCTTCCGTCAGCACTTCATAAGTCCGGCCGGCGCGGCGGCGGTTCAGGGCTTTGGCCACTTCCGCCTGTATCTGCATCAGCCTGTCCCTGCGCCCTTCCCGCACGCGTTGCGGGACCTGCTCAAGGAGCCCGGCGGCGGCCGTGCCGTCCTCGGGGGAGAAGGCGAACGCGCCGAGGTGGTCGAACGGGCATTCTTTGATGAAGCGGCACAGGCTCTCGAACTGCGCTTCGCTTTCCCCGGGGAACCCGGCGATGAGCGTGGTCCGCAGGGAGAACCCGGCGCCTAAGCCGCGGATGCGCGAATACAGGGCGCGTATCTGCCCGGGGGTGCTTTTGCGGTTCATCTTCTTCAGGATGTCCGCGTCGATGTGCTGGATCGGGATGTCGAGGTAGTTGCAGACCTTGGGCAGGCCGGCAACGGCGCTTAGCAGGCGGTCCGTGACGCGTTCCGGGTAGCAGTACAGCACGCGTATCCACCGAAGGGTCGCGATCGAACCGAGCGACGTGAGGAGGTCGGGCAGCAGGGAGGCCCCTACCCTGTCTTCCCCGTAGCGCGTCGTGTCCTGAGCGATAAGCGTGATCTCCTTCACGCCCCGCCCGGCCAGGGAAGCGCATTCGTCGTAAACGTCCCCGATCGCCCGGCTGACAAACGGCCCCCTGATTTCGGGGATCGCGCAGTAGCTGCAGCGGTTGTCGCACCCCTCCGCGATCTTGACGTACGCGGCGTATCCCGGCGTGCTCAGCAGGCGCGAAGCCATCGGCAGCGCGCAGGGCGGGGCGTCCCACCCGGTCACGCGCCTGCCCGAAAGCACGGTTTCGACCACGGGCACGATGTGCGCGTAGTCGTGCACCCCCAAAAACCCGTCGACCTCGGGGAACTCAACGTACAGTTCCTCTGCGTACCGCTGGCTCAGGCACCCGGTGACCAGCAGTTTCGGGCTTTTCCCGGCCTGTTTGTACGCGGCCATCTCCAGGATCGTGTCGATGGACTCCTGCTTCGCGTCCTCGATGAAACCGCAGGTATTGACGATGATGACGTCGGCTTTGCCGGGATCGGCGGTGATGGCGTAGCCGGCCTTTTTGAGCAGCCCCAGCATGACCTCGCTGTCGACGCGGTTCTTGGGACAGCCCAGGGAAACGACGCCGACCGACGCATGTGGGTCCCGGTTCGTTTCTATTGCAAAAACCTCTCTTCGAATTCTTCGCGGGTGATGAGCACGTTCCTCGACTTGCTGCCGCTGAACCCGCTGATGCAGCCCATCTGCTCGAGTTCGTCTATGATCCGCCCCGCGCGCGAATAGCCTATCTGCAAGCGCCGCTGGAGCATGGAGATGGACACCTGCCCGGCGTCGAGCGCGATCCCGAGGGCTTCGACGAGTTTGTCGTCGTATTTCTTGGCTTCCTCGCCGGCACCCGTTGGCTGTGTAACGGAGATTTCGGTTTCGACCTTCTCGTCGTACTGTTTCTGGTAACGCGCGCGCATGAAGGCGGTGACGTTATTGACTTCCTTGTCGGACACGTACGCGCCCTGGAGGCGTACCGGCTTCGGGTTCCCCAGCGGGTAGTAGAGCATGTCGCCCCGGCCCAGCAGCTTTTCCGCGCCGCCCATGTCGAGGATCGTGCGCGAGTCCACCTGGGAGGACACGGCAAACGCGACGCGCGAGGGGATGTTGGCCTTGATGACGCCCGTGATGACGTTCACGGACGGGCGCTGCGTGGCGATGACCAGGTGGATACCGCTCGCGCGCCCTTTCTGGGCCAGGCGGCAGATGGCGTCCTCCACGTCGCGCGGGGCGACCAGCATCAGGTCGGCCAGCTCGTCGATGATCACGACGAGCCTGGGCATCTCGATGTCGCCGCGGGCCTCGGCGGCACGGTTGTAGCCGCCCAAGTCGCGGACGTGGTACCGGGAAAACTCCACATAGCGGTTGTCCATCTCCCGCGTGGCCCAGTTGAGCGCCTCGGCGGCCTTCTTCGCGTCGGTCACCACGGGGATGAGCAAGTGCGGCAGGTCGTTGAAGCTGGAGAGCTCCACCATCTTCGGGTCAACCATCAACATGCGCACCCTGTCGGGGGAGGATTTGTAGACAAGGCTGATGATCAGGTTGTTGAGACAAACGCTCTTGCCGCTTCCGGTCGCTCCGGCGATGAGCAGGTGCGGCATCTCCCCGAGGTCGGCGATGACGTTCTTCCCGTCGATGCCCTTGCCCAGCGCGAAGCAGAGGTCGGACGGGTGCGCGGAAAAATCGCGGCTCTCCAGCGCGTCGCGCAGGTAGACCGTCGTGATCTCCTTGTTGGGGACCTCGATGCCGATCGCCGCTTTACCGGGAATCGGCGCCTCGATGCGCACGGACGGCGCCGCGAGGTCCAATGCGATGTTGTCGCTCAGGTTCGCGATGCGGCTCACCCGCACGCCGGGGGCGGGCTGGAGTTCGTACTGGGTGATGGTCGGGCCGCAGGTCGCCTTGGTGACACGCGCCTTGATGCCGAAGCTCTCCAGCGTCTTCTCGAGCTTGGACGCGTTGTCCTCCATCTGCTGGCGGTTCCCCTGGCGAAGGCGCGCGGGGAGTTTGGTCAACAGCGTGAAAGGCGGGCGCTCGTATTGGATATGTGACCCGTTCGCGGCCGCGGCATGCAGGGGATTGTCCGCGGCGGCGCCCTCGGCGTCCGCGACCGGCGCGGCCCTGCGCGGCTGAATGTCGGGCTTGTCCAGCGTCGGGTCGGGCAGGACCCTGCTCGGGTCCTCTTTTTCGAGCGTATCGACGAACAGCGGCTGGCGCGGAACAGTGCCCGAGGTCTGCGCCTCTTCCTGCGCCTCGAGCCTGCGGCTCTTCGCGGCAGTCGCCCGCTCCTTCCTGCGGCGGTTCGCGTCCTTCACGCCCGCGTTGATGCGAAGGCCCATGTCCCTTAGCGAAAGGCTGAAGAGGATCGTTACGCAGATGAGGGCTATGACGCCGTAGAGGATGTAACTGCCCACGTCGCCGAGCAGGAACCGGAACGGGAAGACGAACATGCCGGAAAAGACGCCGCCGCCGGCCTGATGCTGTAGGCCCGCGTCGAACGAAGCGTTCAGGTAAAAAAGATAATCCTGCCCGTCCTCGGGCGGCACCTGCGCGAGGTGGAAGATGCACAGCGCGCAGATCGCCAGGCAGATACCGAAGAGGATCTTGAAATGCCGGATGTTTTTCCTGCTGGTGAACACGACGTACAGGCCTATGAAAAACACGAAGGCGGGCAGCGCCAAGGCCCCTGCCCCGAACACGCCGGACAGGAAACGGGACACCGCGAAGCCGGCGACCCCCGTGGTGTCGGTATATATGCTCAACGCTAAAAACAGGCCGAGTGCCGCTATGAGCAAACCGATGGCCTGCAGTTTGAGTTGCCTTTTTTTTGTGTTTCGATGCGTTGCCATAAAAAAGAAAGATTGCCCCCCGTTTTGTTATGTATGCCTTTTTATACCATTCATTATATCGCTTCTCCCGTGGAAGGGCAAAGCATTCGTGTGACGCTGAAATGAGATTTGCTTATTCAGACGGCCTCGTAGCCGGGCTTTTCGCTCCTGCCCTGCTGCCGGTCGAAGTTTTCCCGGTTCTTTGCCGTATAGAGGCGGCAGAGCTCGTCGGCGTCCATGCCCACCTTCAGGCACATGCTCACGAAGAAATGCAGTATGTCCACCAGTTCTTCCTTGATGGCCGCGTAGTCCAGTTCCTTCGGGTTCTTCCACCATTTGAAGTTGACTTCGTCGATCAGCTCGGCCAGCTCCGAGATCATGGCCAGCGTTTCTTTCTGTATCCATTGTTCGGTCGATATGCCTTCGAGCGCGCGCAGGGCCACGAGCGAAGTGTCGAACGCCCGCTGCAGTTCGAAGATCCTTTCGAGCTTGTCCATCATACGATCCTTTCTTTAAGACAGGATGCCGCGCACGCGGTCCTCGTCACCGACCTTGCCGACAAGGGCAACGCTCATTTTTGTGAAGTCGAAGATCATGGCCATCGCTTCGACCACGTCGTCGATCGTGACCGAGTCGATCTTTTCGACGATCTCCTCCTCGCTCACGATCTTCCCCAGCAGGGTCATGTTCTTGCCCAGAGCCGTCATGCGCGAGGACGTGCCTTCCATGCCCAGTATGTAATTGCCCTTGAGCTGCGCCCTGCTCTGTTCGAATTCCTCTTTCGTGATCTTGTCCGCAAGCAACGCCTTCATCTCCTTTACCGTTAGCTCGAGCACGGCTTCGACCTGGCGCGGGTTGGTTCCCGCGTATATCCCGACCATGCCCGTGTCGCTGTAGGCGGAAGGGTAGGAATACACCGAATACGCGAGCCCGCGCTCCTCGCGGATGGACTGGAACAGCCGCGAGCTCATCGACCCGCCGAAAAGGTTGTTGAGCACGAGCGTGGGATAGCGCCTCGCGTCGTCCATCGAGAACCCGGGGAGGCCCAGGCAGATGTGGACCTGCTCGATGTCGCGCCGGGCGACGCTGATGGAGCCTTTGTCGGGGACGGTGTGGGCTTCGCCCCCCGCTTTCTTTGCCGGGCCTTCGAAATCGAGCGCGCCGAAATACGCTTCCAGCCGGTCCGTGATGCGCTCCGGGTGGAAATTGCCGGCGACGGCGATCACGGCGTCGTCGGCGCCGTAATGCTCGTGCAGGTAACCGAGTATCCCGTCCCTTTCAATTGCGTTCACGCTCTGCACGGTTCCCAGGATCGGGTGCGAGAGCGGATGGCCCTCGTAGTACGTGCGGTTGATGAGATCGTGCACGTAGTCCTCGGGGTTGTCGATCGACATGCCGATCTCCTCGGTGATTACGCCTTTTTCCTTCTCTATGTCGTACGGGTCGAACTTCGAGTTCATCAGCATGTCGCTGAGGACGTCGAGCCCGACGTCCAGGTGTTCGTCGAGGACCTTGACGTAGTAGCAGGTGCATTCCTTTGCGGTGAAAGCGTTTATCTGGCCGCCGATGGCGTCCAGCTGCGCCGCGATGTCGCGCGCCGTCCGCTTCTTTGTCCCCTTGAAAAGCATGTGCTCGATGAAATGCGAGATGCCGCTCTGTTCGGGCGTCTCCGTGATGGACCCCGTCCTCAGCCAAACGCCGACGGCCACCGACCGGAACGTGGGTAGGTTTTCGCCGACGACGCGGATTCCATTGGGCAGTGTTTTTTCTATCACCATAGGCTTATGCTCCATCCATTCTTTTGTCAATTGTACCATAATCAGGGTACGAAAAACAGTTATAGCTATGCCGAGGCAGGCTTCCTTTGCCCCGGGATTTCCCGGCAGGTTAAAAACGCGCCCCCGTTGCTTTTTGCCATCCCAAAAAGGGCCCCGGCGCTCCTTTAAAAGCCCTTCCCAAAAACCCGCGCAAAGCGGGGTCTGTTCCGACGAGCTACTGTATCAGTGTTCCCACCGTTTCAAATTCGTAATCCTTTTCTTTTACGGCCTTAACGATCGCGGGCAGGGCCTCGATCGTCGGGCTGTCGACGGTGACCCGTATAATAGCCCCGTTGTACAGGTTCCCCACGGCGCGCGTAAGGACGGTGTCCGCGTCCTGACCGGAGGCGTCGACGCTCCACAGCACCGTCGTATACCCGAGCGCCGCCGCGACGTCCAGCATCTCGCGGGAATACTCCCCGTCCGGGGGCGAATACAGCGACACGGGCGCGCCCGTGCACTCGCTTAGCGCCCGGTCCGCCAGTTCGAGTTCTTTTCGAAGTCCTTCGGCGCGCACGCCTTCAAGGCCCGCGCCGCCGATCTCAAACCCGTTTTGCGACAGCATCCGGACCGTCCCGGGATGGGCGGCGGCGAAAGCGCGGTCCACGAAGAATGTCGCGGGCGTGCCGGTGGATACGAGCACGTCCATCGCCCTTTGAACCATCGCAGTATCGTCGGTCTCGACCCGCATGTACAGCGCTACCTGGCGGTTCGCCGAATCCCCCCTGTAAAACGGGGAGACCCCCGCGCGGCCCATGACCGAATGGACGTCCGTATTGGCCGTGAGCAGGTATATGCACAGGATCATGCCGATGATCGCGGCGTTGAGGGCGTAATACCGCCCCAACCTGAAAACGCTCTTATTCATGTTTACCCCGCCTTGTCCTAAGTATGGCACTACTAGGATATTAGGCCAAAGGGGGTAAATATGACGTCGAAATGAAAAGGCGGGTACCGCCGCGCGCGCGGAATGAGGATAAGGCTTTAGCGGGATTCGGATTGTTGCGGGACTGCTGCCCCCAAAAACAGGCCGACGGCAAACCGTGGTTTGTCGTCGTTTCCTTTATGGACAGCGCCCTCTTTATGGCTGTCGGTTTACGGCCCGGCCTTTACTTGCCCCTGGCCTCGTTCTTCGGGAGCAGGCCTTTGCGCGTCAGGTTTACGCGGCCCTGCTTGTCGATCTCCACGACCTTTACCTTCACTTCGTCGCCGATCTTGACGACGTCCTCGACTTTTTCAACACGCTCGTTGGCGAGCTTCGAGATATGCACCAGGCCGTCTTTTCCGGGGATCAGTTCCACGAACGCCCCGAAAGGCATGATGCGCACGACCTTGCCCGTGTAGATCTCGCCGACTTCGATTTCCTTCACGATGGTCTCGATGGTCTTCTTCGCCTGTTCGGCGGCTTCCGAATCGGGCGACGCGATATAGACGCGCCCGTCGTCCTCGATGTCGATCTTCACGCCTGTGTCGGCGATGATCTTGTTGATCATCTTGCCGCCCGGCCCGATCACCTCGCGGATCTTCTCCGGGTTGATGGTGAACTGGATGATCTTGGGGGCGTAGGGCGAGAGTTCCTCACGTGGCTTGTCCAGCGTTTCAAGCATCTTGCCGAGGATAAACATCCTGCCTTCTTTCGCCCGTTCGAGCGCCTGTTCGAAGACGGGCCGGTCGATCCCGTGTATCTTGATGTCCATCTGGATGGCCGTGATGCCCTTGGCGGTCCCGGCTACCTTGAAGTCCATATCCCCGAAGAAATCCTCCATGCCCTGGATGTCTGAAAGGATCGATAGCTTTCCGGTCTCGGGGTCCTTGATGAGCCCCATCGCAATGCCGGCCACGGGGGCCTTGATCGGGACGCCCGCGTCCATCAGCGCCAGTGTGCTCGCGCAGACGCTCGCCTGCGAGGTGGAGCCGTTCGAGCTGATGACCTCGGATACCAAGCGTATGGCGTACGGGAATTCCTCCTCCGACGGGATCACGGGCAGCAGCGCGCGTTCCGCCAGCGCGCCGTGGCCGATGTCCCTGCGGCTGGGGCCTCTGAGCATGCGCGTCTCCCCGACGCTGTACGGCGGGAAGTTATACTGGTGCATATACCGTTTGGAGATGTCGTCGTCCAGGCCGTCGAGCTTCTGGACCTCGCCCATCGCGCCCAGCGTCGCCATGCACATCACCTGCGTCTGCCCGCGGGTGAACACGCTCGACCCGTGCGTCCTCGGGAACACGCCGACTTCGCTCCATATGGGGCGGATCTCGGTGAGCGCGCGGCCGTCGGGCCGGACGCTTTCTTCTATGATACGGGTGCGCACGGCCTCCTTGGTCATGTCGTAGAGCACACCGGCAATGATCTCCTCGCCGTCCTCGTACTCTTCCGAAAAATGTGCCGTGACGTCGGCGAGAACCTGCGTCGTGCGCTCTTCGCGCTCCTCGCGGTCGAACGTGTCGATGCTGTAGAGCACCTTTTCCCGCGCGTACTCGCGCACCCTGCGTTCGAATTCCTCGTTTTTCGCAACAGGTTCGACGCCTCTTTTCGGCTTGCCGATCTCGGCTGCGACGCCCTCAATGAAGGCGACGATGCGCTTGATCTCTTCGAAGCCGAACAGGATCGCCTCGAGCATCGTCTGTTCGTCCACTTCCTTGGCGGAAGCCTCCACCATCATCACCGCGTCCTTCGTGCCTGAGACGAAAAGATGTAGCGCGCTGGCGTCGCGCTGCTCGAGCGTGGGGTTGACGACGAATTTTCCGTCGACCATGCCCACCGAGACGGAGCCCGTCGGGCCTGCGAACGGAATGTCCGAGATGCTCAGCGCGATGGATGACCCGATCATCGCCAGCACGTCGGGAGGGATGTCCACATCCACCGAAAGCGTCGTCGCGATGACCTGCACGTCGTAAAAGTATCCTTTGGGGAAGAGCGGCCGGATCGGGCGGTCGATGAGCCGCGCCGTCAGGACCGCCTTCTCGGACGGGCGGCTCTCCCTCTTGATGAAGCCACCAGGTATCTTGCCCACCGAGTACAGCTTTTCTTCATAATCCACGACCAGCGGGAAAAAATCGATCCCTTCGCGCAGCTTGCTCGAAGTAGTCGCGCACACAAGCACCGCGGTGTCGCCGGAGCGGATCAGGCAGGACCCTCCCGCCTGCTGCGCGTACCGGCCGGTTTCCACAACGACCTTCCGGCCGGCAAGTTCCAGTTCGAAAACTCTCTGCATATGTTCCTCCTAATCGCACCCGTTTGATTATCTTCTGTAATCGGGCATTTTTTATCCAAATAAAGATTAGAGCGGCCTGCCCGCTCTCTTGCCGGCGCCCTTACGGCCGCCGGTTCACCGTGGGTAATCATATGGTCTCACACAATTATCCAAACGCGCCCCTCCCGCCGGATTCGTGAAAGCGGGGGACAGCATCCCCCGCCGTGTTTCGAAACGGGCGTCCGGCACAAAGAACCTATTTCCTCAGGTTCAGGCTCTCGATGAGCGCCCTGTAGCGTTCGATGTCCTTCGCCTTCAGGTAGTTGAGCAGTCCGCGGCGCTGCCCGACCATCTTGAGGAGCCCGCGGCGGGAATGGTGGTCCTTCTTGTGGATCTTCAGATGCTCGTTCAGGTGGTTGATCCGCTTGGTCAAAATCGCGATCTGCACCTCGGGAGACCCCGTATCGCCTTCGTGGGTCTTGTACGCGTTGATGACCTCTGTTTTTTCTGCTTTGTCCATGGGTATGGTTCCTCCTTAAGATCTTACACCGAGAGCAAAGAGAAACGCCGGAGAATTCGTTAAACCTTGCAAACGGAAAGCCTTTACTCCAAATTATATTTTAGCACACTTGATCGGACGCAATCAACACCCATTGGTCGACGCGAAGATTTTTCCCGCCTTTTTTACGTCGCGGCCGATCTGCGCGCAGAGTTCCTCGACCGACTCGAAGGCCTGTTCGTCCCTTAGCTTATCCAAAAAAAGGACCTCAACCGTCTTTTCGTAGATATTTCCCTCAAAATCCAGCAAATGCGTTTCGATGCCGATGTTTGCCCGCGCGTTCACTGTCGGGCACACGCCCACGTTGGTCACGGACGCGTAGGCCCTGCCGTCCACCACCGTCTGCGTGGCGTAGACGCCGCCCGGCACCAGCGCCTTTTCGGGGGCAAACGCGAGGTTCGCCGTCGGGAACCCGAGGCCCGACCCCAGCCGGCGGCCCTGAGCGACCTTCCCGCTTACGGAGTAGGGCCTGCCCAGCATGTCCCGCGCGTCCTTCAGGTTCCCAGCCTGCACGCACTCCCGTATGCGCGTGGAACTGATCGGGAGGTCGCCGTACATCACGGGCTCTACGACGTGGACCGTGAAGCCCAGTTCGCCGCCCAGCTCCCTGAGCTTTTCGGGGGTGCCCTCGGCGTTCCTCCCCATCCTGTAGTCGAAGCCGATCACGACCTCCCTTATAGGTATGCTGCGCATCAGGTTGTTGATGAACATGTCGTAGGCCGTGCGGGAGAGCTCCTTCGTGAACGGCACCATGCACACGTGTTCGGCCCCGTACGCGCGCAGCGCATGCCATTTCTCCTCGGGCGTGAAGAGCATGGCGGGATGCCCTTTCCCCAGGACCGAGAACGGGTGGTTGGAAAAAGTGTAGACCATGCTGGTGTAGCGGTTCTCACGCGCGATCTCGAACAGGCGGTCCATCAGCCGCTGGTGGCCGAGATGCAGGCCGTCGAAAAAACCGAACGCGACGGCCGCGCCCCTCGGAAGCCGTTTTTTTGTGTCTTGGTTTGTCGTGCCGTTCTTTCTCAAGCGATTCACCTTTTACCTGCGTCCTTTATGTGAGCAGACGGCGCACCCGCACCAGTTCCCCTTCGGGCGCGCTCGCAACGCTCCCTACTCCGATGAAGGCCTCTTCGCAGTACAGGCGCACGGGCGCATCCGGTAACGAAGCGGCGTCCGCTCCCGCCATCGCAAAGGGCAGTAACGCGCCGTTTCGCAGGGGCGCTTCGGCCTCTTTCGGGAACCGCAGCGCCGGATACCGTGCCAGCGGCCTGTCCGGCGGGACCAGAAAAGCCTCAACGCGTCCGCTTTCGAACGCTTCGCGCACCTGTTCGAACGTGTGCGCGTCCCCGATGCAAAAACCGCCGGCACGCGTCCGCACCAGCAGCGAAAGGCAGGCCCCGCAGCCCAGTGCGTCGCCGAGGCCGCTTATCAGCGACCTGATGTACGTGCCCCTGGAGCAGACCACCCGGAAACGGACCCTGTCCCTTCCGGTCATTTCTATGAACTCGAACGTGCGCACCGTGACGCAGCGCGGTTCGACCCTGGCCGTTTCGCCTTTCCGGGCAAGCTGGTACAGCCTCTTTCCGCCGACCCGGACCGCCGAATACATGGGCGGCGCCTGCATCAGCTCCCCCGTGAGCGCGGCCATCCGTTCCGCGATGCGCCCGGCGGGCGGGATGCGGCAATCCCTTTGCAGCACTTTCCCGCAGGTGTCTAACGTGTCGGTCGCGACCCCGAGGAGCATCTCCCCGACATATTCTTTGTCGGTTTCGAGCAGGAAATCGAAAAGACGGGTCGCCCGCCCCACGGTGACGGGCAGGACGCCGGCCGCCGCGGGGTCCAGCGTGCCCCCGTGCCCGACCTTCCTTTCGCCAAGGAGCCGCCTTATGTCCATGACCGCGTCGTGGGACGTGATGCCCGGCGGTTTGAGATAATTGACGATTCCGTTCAAGGCCTGAGTTCCTTATCGATCTCGAAAAGCAGGCGCTCGCGCGCTTCCTGCAGCGTCCCGCCTACGCTGCACCCGCTCGCGCGTTCGTGGCCGCCCCCGCCCAGCCGCTGTGCGACTGCGTTGACGTCGGCCGAAAACTTGGAACGCAGGCTCACCCTGTACCTGCCCTCCCTGATCTTACGGATCAGCGCGGCGACCTCGACGCCTTCGATGTCGCGCCCGTAGTCCACGACGCCCTCGAAATCGAGTTCCGAGGTCCCCAAAGCTTCGAAATCGGGGTCGTCGATCACCATCAGCGCGACCCTGCCGCCTTCGAGCAGCTCGAGGTTTTGTATCGCCCGGCCGATCAAGCGCGTCTTTATCAGGGAACGGCGCTTGTAGAGCTGCGTCACGGCGGTTTGGTGGTCCGCCCCGGCTTCGATGAGCACGGCCGCGTCCCTGAAGGTGCGCCCGTTCGTGTTGGAAAAGCAGAAGTTCCCCGTGTCCGTCGAGACACCCACGTACAGGTTGGTCGCCATCGACTTTGTGAGTTCCACGCGCGCGGCAGCGATAAACGCGAGCACGACCTGCGCGGCGGAGGACGCGGTCGTGTCGATGAAGCTCAGGTCCCCGTTTCCAGCGTTGCACATGTGGTGATCGAGCGACGCCGTCCGTTTCGCGCCCCTGTACAGCGGCAAAAAAGCGCCGGTCAGCCGCGCGTCGGCGCAGTCCACGATGATAGCGAGGTCGAAGTCGTCGCCTTCCCTCTCGGATTCGAGCCGGTCGATCCCCGGCATGAACGAATACGTGCCGGGAACCTCCGCGCTGAAGGCACGCGCCTGCGGCTTGCCCAAAACTGCCAGCGCTTCGACGAACGCGAGCATGGACCCGAGCGCGTCGCCGTCGGGAGGGACGTGGGAGAGGACCGCGATCGTTTCGGCCCTGCCGATTTCGTCCAGCAGCCTATGCATCTTCTTCACCGTTCTCTCCGGCGCCGCCCATGACCTCGTCTATCTTCTGAGAAATATACACGCCGTACGCGATGGAATCGTCCCGTATGAATTCGAGCCTGGGGGTCCGGCGCAGGCGCACCCGCCTCGCCGCCTGCCTGGCTATGAAACCGCCCGCCTGCCCGAGCGCGCGCATCGCCTCTTTGGCCTCGTCCTCCCCGCCCAAAAAGCTCACGTACACCTTGGCGTGCTCGAAGTCGTTGGTCACGCGCACGCGCACGACGGTGCACAGCCCCTTGAGGCGCGGGTCCTTGACCTCGCGCTGCAGGATCTCTCCCAGCGCCTTCTTCATCTCTTCGTTGACGCGTTCGATCCGTAATTCTGACATCTTTTCTCCTTGCCGGCTAGCGTTCGACTTCCTCTTCGGTGAACACCTCGAAGACATCGCCTTCCTTAACGTCGTTGTAGTTCACCAGGCTGATGCCGCATTCGTACCCTTCCGCCACTTCCTTCACGTCGTCCTTGAACCGCTTGAGCGAGTCGATCCTGCCTTCGTGGACCACGACGTCGTCGCGCAGCACGCGCACCTGGGCGTTGCGTACGGCCTTGCCGTCGGTGAGATAGCACCCGGCGACCGTCCCGACGCCCGTTATGCGGAACGTGTTGCGCACCTGTACGTGTCCGAGGACCACTTCCTCGAACGTGGGTTCGAGCAGCCCCTTCATCGCCTTTTCGATGTCCTCTATCGCGTTGTAGATGACGCGGTAGGTCCTTACGTCGACCTTCTCCGCTTCGGCGGCCTGCCTCGCCATCGCGTTGGGTCGCACGTTGAAGCCGATGACGATCGCGTTGGAAGCGGAGGCCAGCATGATGTCCGCTTCGTTGATTGCGCCTACGCCGCCGTGGATGACCTTGACGCGCGCTTCGGTGTTGCTCAGCTTCTCGAGCGCCTGCCTTACCGCCTCCACGGAGCCCTGTACGTCCGCCTTGATGATGATTCGAAGTTCCTTGACCTGGCCCTCGGCGATCTGCGCGAAGAGGTCGTCGAGCGATACCTTGGAAATGGTCTTGAGCTGCTCCACCTTCATCTTGTCCCGGCGTTCCTGCGCGACCTGGCGCGAGAGTTTGTCGCCCTCGACAGCGTAGAGGATGTCGCCGGCCTCGGGTACTTCGGAGAACCCGAGCACTTCGACGGGCTGCGAAGGCCCGGCATTTTCGCATTTCTCGCCCTTGTCGTCGTTCATCGCGCGGACCCGGCCGTAGGCCGTGCCGGCAACGATCGTGTCCCCGACCTTGAGCGTGCCCGTCTGCACCAGCACCGTCGCCACGGGGCCGCGGCCCTTGTCGAGCCTCGCCTCGATGATCGTGCCCCTCGCGAGTCGGTCCGGGTTCGCGGCGAGTTCCCGCACGTCGGCCACGAGCAGGATCATCTCGAGGAGCTGGTCGATACCTTCCTTGGTCACGGCCGAAACCGGCACGATGACGGCGTCGCCGCCCCATTCCTCCGCGACGATCCCGTACTCGGTGAGGTCCTGCTTGATCCGTTCCGGGTTGGCGGCCGGCTTATCCATCTTGTTGATCGCGATGATGATCGGAACCTGGGCCGCCTGCGCGTGGTTGATCGCCTCCACGGTCTGCGGCATGATCCCGTCGTCGGCGGCCACGACCAGTATGGCGATGTCCGTGACCTGCGCCCCGCGCGCGCGCATCGCCGTGAACGCCTCGTGCCCCGGCGTGTCCAGGAACGTGATGGTCTTTTCGCGGACGTCGACCGTGTAGGCGCCGATGTGCTGCGTGATGCCGCCCGCTTCGTGCTCCGCCACGCGCGAGTAGCGGATGGCGTCCAACAGGGTCGTCTTGCCGTGGTCGACATGCCCCATGATAGTGACCACGGGCGCGCGCGGGACGGTGTCCCTATCGTCTTCTTCCGAGGACTCGCCGATGAGCACTTCCTCGTACGTCTTTTCCAGTTTCTGCTCAAGCGTAACACCGTATTCCGACGCGATCAGCGTGGCGGTGTCGAAGTCGATCTCCTGGTTGATCGTCGCGATGACGTCCAATAGCATGAGTTTCTTTATGATGTCCGCCGCCGGTTTCCCGATTTTTTCGGCGAGGGTCTTGACCGTCACGCGCTCGGCCGTTATCACCGCTTTTTCGATGTGGATAGGCTCTATGCGCGTCTTGGTCTGAGCGGACTTGCGCTTCGGGCGCCTGGAGCCGTACAGGCGCTCGTCCATGCCCATCGGCGCGTGGTTTTTCTTGTGCGCGCGCCTCGAACGCGGCTTCTTATCCTGATTCTCCTTGGAATAGGCGGAGCGATTCGGGTCGTAGTTGCTGACTTTCTCTTTGCCCTGTGCCGGCGGCAATGGCGCGCTGATCAGCTTGCCTTTGCCGGGTTTACGGGGAGGCATGCCGCGCGCCGGCTGCCTCTCCTGCGCCGGGCGTACGGCGCCGCCGCGTTCCCCAATCGCTCCCCCTTCCGAACGCGCGGCCGGCTGGCGGGTCTGCCTGCCTGCGGGCGTTTGCCGCGGCTCCAAAGGCGCCTCGAATGTCCCAGAGGGCTCCTTATATGCAGTTGCGGCCTCCCCGTTCCCGGGAACGGATGCCTGCTCGGCCTCCCGCGCCAACGCTCTTTCCTGCTGCTCCTGAACCTGTTTCATCTGGTCCTGCATGTCCCTGAGCGCGTGCACGCGTTCTCCCAACTGCAACTGCGTCTCTTTGATCTCCTCAAAGAACTTCGACGTAAGTTTGTCGAGCTCCCTGGTTAATTCATAGACTCTAATCTTCGACATGTTTGCTTATGCACCCCCGCCAATCCGGCTTTCCTGATCTTTTTTGATTGAATCTTTTATCCTTAGGGCGAAACGCTGGTCCCGAATGCTCATCACCTTCACGCCCGGCCGCCCGATGCTCCTACCCAACACGCCGCCCTCGTCCTCGATCTCCACGAGCGCGACGTTTTTCGCCCGGCAGAGCGCCGCGAGTTTCCCCCGCGCGTCCCCGCTGAGCGAAGCGCTAATAACAACAACCTTGGAACGGTCGCGCCGCAATTCCTCGCGGCACACCTCCGTGCCCCACCTGCACAGCCCCGCGCGCGCGCAGAGGCCGAGCAGCCTATATGTTCTTTCGCTGCAGCTCACGCCTGGCCATCTCCCTCTTGAACTGCCCAAGCAGCGTTTCGTCGACCTTCACCTGCAGCGCGCGCTCCAGCGCCCGCGTCTTCATCGCCTTGTGCATGCAGCCCTCGTCGGGGCAGACGTACGCGCCGCGGCCCGGGGCCTTGGACGTCTTGTCAAGAACGGCCGTGTCCCCGTCGCCGCCCACGACCCTGAAAAGCTCCCGTTTGGGTTTCATCGTCTTGCATCCCACGCACATGCGCATGGGGACCTTGCGCGGTTTCATTCGTCATCCTCCCCGGCTCCCAGGCCGAACTTCTCCAGATAGGGATCGACGGGCTCTTCTTCGCCGGCGTCGAAAGCCTCGAACAGCGTCCGCTGGGACTGCGCGTGGCTCTTGATGTCGATCTTCCAGCCGGTCAGCTTCGCGGCGAGCCGTGCATTCTGCCCTTCCTTGCCGATCGCGAGAGAGAGCTGGTTGTCGGGGACGACGACCTTGGAACTCTTCTCCTGCTCGTTGATGTGGACCATGATGACGCGCGCCGGCCCGAGCGCGTTGGCAATATACTCCGCGGGATCCTGGCTCCACTTTATGATATCGATCTTTTCTCCGTTGAGTTCCTGCACGACGTTCTCTACCCGGATCCCGCGCTGGCCGACGCAGGCGCCCACCGGATCGACCTGTTCGTCGTTGGAGTACACGGCGATCTTCGTCCTGAATCCCGCTTCCCTTGCTATGCTCTTGACCTGCACGATCCCGTCCTGGATCTCCGGGACCTCGAACTCAAACAGGCGCTTCACCAGCCCCGGATGCGTACGGGAAACGATGACCTGCGGGCCCTTGTTCGTACGCTTGACCTCCAGCACGTAGACCTTCAGGCGGTCGTTCACGCTGTATTTTTCGCCGGGGATCATGTCCGAAGAGGACAACAGCCCTTCCGTCCTGCCCAGTTCGACGTAGACGTTGTTTTTCTCCACGCGCTGCACGACGGCCGTGAGGACCTCGTCTTCCTTCTCGATATACTCCTCGAAAATTACGCCCCGCTCCGCTTCCCGGATGCGCTGCATGACCACCTGCTTGGCGATCTGCGCGGCGATCCTGCCGAAGGACTGGGGCGTGACTTCCTCCTCGATGACGTCTCCCGGTTCGTAGTATTCGTTGATCTTTTGCGCCTCTTCCAGGGACATCTGTACGGCGGCGTCCTCTACTTCCTCAACGACCTGTTTGGAGGAAAACACGCGTATTTCGCCCGTTTCGCGGTCAAGGTTGACCTTCACGTTGGCCGTCGAGCCGAAATTTCGCTTGTAGGCCGAAATCAGGGAGGACTCGATCGCTTCGATCAGTATCTCCTTATTGATCCGTCGTTCCTTCTCAATCGCGTCCAGTGCGTCGATAAGATCGGTTTTCATGATACCATACTCCCCCAGGTTCACTCATATTTCGATGTACGGCTTGATGCAGGCGACGTCACGCCTGTTCAGCGTGCGCGCCCGCCCCCCGGCCGTCAGCGTGAGCGTGCCTTCGTCAAAAGCCAACAGGGTACCGACAAAGATTTTACATCTTTCTACAGGTTTGTACAACCGAACGTCCACCATCTGCCCCAAATGCCTCTGAAGGTCGGCGTCATTTTTGAGCGGGCGGTCCAGCCCGGGCGAGGATACGCTCAGACAATAGCTGCCGGGAACCGGATCGTGCGCATCGAGCAGAGGGTCAAGCGCAACGGACACGCGCTCGCAGTCGTCGAGCGTGACGCCGCCCCGCTTATCGATGTACACCGTCAGAACGTAGCCCATCGCCTCACGCCTGTACTCCACGTCAACCAGGTCGTAGCCCAGTTCCGTTACGGCAGGCTCGATGATCGCGCGAACCGCGCCCGCGATTTTTTTCGACAAGTTGCTTCCCGACCTTTCCACACAAAAAACGGCGCTCCCCTACTGCATGGTTTAATGATAAAGAGTGGGGCTATTCACCCACTCTTCTCATGCAAACGCCGCCAAAGCCTACATATATAAGGTATGTTAGCATAAAAACCACCGGTTTACAAGAGAATTCTTCCCCGAAAAGCCTGATTTTAGTAAAAATTATTCATTTTTTCCGGGGGTTTTGCACGAATTCAAGGGGATGAGCGGGAAAAAAGCCTGCCGCCTCCACCCGGGCCCTAGAACAGGCTCAGCTGGTCGCTCTGGGGCAAGGCGCTGAAGCACCCGTGGGCCCGCAGCGTCTCGACGACGGCCCGGCTGACGCGCGCGCGCGATTGCAGGTCCTCCACCGAGCGGAACGGCCGGACGTCCCTGGCGGCCTGCAGGCTCTTCGCTGCGTTTTCCCCGACGCCCGGCAGCGCGGAAAACGGCGGGCGTATAGCTCCGTCCTCGATCAAAAACCGCGTGGCGTCCGATCTTTCCACGTCGACCGGGACGAGGGCGATCCCGCGAAGGTTCATCTCGAGCACGATCTCGAGGATGGTCAGCACCTTCTGTTCGCGCCTGTTGGCGGCGGCGCGCTTTTTGTATTCCGCGACCAGACCCGCGATGTGTCCGGCGGGACCGAGCATCAGCGTGGCGTCGAACTCGTCGGCGCGCACGGAAAAATACGCTGCGTAGAACGCGATTGGGTGGCGGACCTTGTAGTAGGCGATCCTGAAGGCCATCATCACGTACGCCGCCGCGTGCGCCTTGGGGAACATGTATCTGATCTTCCGGCACGATTCGATGAACCAGCCGGGCACGCCGCAGGCGGCCATCGCCTTCTGCATCTCCCTGGTCAGGCCCTTCCCCTTGCGCACGGACTCCATGATCCCAAACGCCGTCTTTGCGTCCATGCCCGTCTGCATGAGCTGGTTCATGATGTCGTCGCGGGTGCAGAGCGCCTCGGAAAGGGTGATCGTCTCCTGCCGTATCAGCTCGCGCGCGTTCCCGACCCAGAGGTTCTCCCCGTGGGAAAGGCCGCTGATGCGCACCAGCTCCGCCATCGTGGTCGGCCGCGTCTCCTCGAGGATCCGGCGCACAAACCGCGTGCCGAACTCGGGGACGCCCAGCGTCCCTACCGTGCAGCCGATGTCCTCGGCACGGATATTGAGAGGCTCCAGGTCCGAGAAGATGCGCATGGTCGCCTCATCGTCCATCCTTATGGAACGCGGGTCGACCCCTGTTATGCGTTCGAGCATGCGCAGCATCGTCGGGTCGTCGTGCCCGAGCATATCCAGCTTCACGAGGTTGTCGTGCAGGCAGTTGAAGTCGAAATGCGTGGTCACGATGTCCGTGTCCCTCGCGTCGGCCGGGTGCTGGAGCGGCGTGAAATCGAGTATGTCCATGTCGCGGGGCACGATCATGATGCCGCCGGGATGCTGGCCCGTCGTGCGCTTCACGCCGATGCAGCCCTGCGCGAGCCGGCGGATCTCCGCACCGGACGGCACGAGGCCTTTCTGTTCGCAGTACGCCCGCGCGAACTCCTCGGCGATCCGTTCGCCTATCGTGCTGATCGTCCCCGCCCGGAACACGCGGTCATTCCCGAACAATTCCTCGATGTGCCGGTGCGCGACCGCCTGGTACTCCCCGGAAAAGTTGAGGTCGATGTCCGGGACCTTGTTCCCCGCAAACCCCATGAACACCTCGAACGGAATGTCGTACCCGTCCTTTTTGAGCGGCGCGCCGCAGGCCGGGCAGTCCCTGTCGGGCATGTCGCTGCCCACGCCGTAGCGGGACCTGTCCACGCCGAAATCCGAGTACCTGCACGCGGGACACACGTAATGCGGCGGGAGCGGGTTGACCTCCGTGATGCCCAGCATCGTCGCCACCAGCGAGGAACCGACCGAGCCGCGCGAGCCGACCAGATACCCGTCGGCGTGCGACTGCCGCACCATCTTCTGCGCGATCGAGTAGAGCACGGCGTACCCGTGCGTGATGATCGCCCCGAGCTCCTTCTCCAGGCGCTTTTCGATGATGCCGGGCAGCGGGCTGCCGTATACTGCGCGGGCTTGCGCGAATGCGCTCTCGCGGATCTCCTCGTCAGCCCCGTCGATTTTGGGCGCGTAGAAGCCCTCGTACGGGAAAGGGGTGAGCGGTTCCATCGAATTGAGGAGCCTTAATGGATTGTTCACGACGACTTGCTTAGCGGCCTCTTCGCCGAGGTAAGCAAACTCCTCGAGCATCTCGGCGGTGGTCCTGAGATGGAGCCGCGGCTGCCCGTTGCCGTCGTTGAGTTTCTGGGCGCTTAACAGTATGTCGCGGTAGACGCCGTCCTCCGGGTTGAGGTAATGAACGTCACCCGTGGCCACCACCGGCTTGCCGTGTTCCCTGCCCAGTTCGACGACGCGGCGGTTGACGTCCCGTATGGCCTGAAGATTCGGCGCCTCTCCCCTTCGCACCAGGTATTCGCTGTTTTGGGCAGGCTGTATCTCGAAATAGTCATAATACGCGCATAAGGCACGCACGGCGTCGGGTTCCGCTCCCCTGAGCAGCGCCCGGAACAGCTCACCCTGCGCGCAGCCCGAGCCCACCAGGACGCCTTCCCTGTGCGCGGCCAGCAGCGATTTGGGGAGGCGCGGCCGGTAATGGAAATATTCGAGGTGCGATTTGCTCACCATCTCGTAGAGGTTTCGGATGCCCGCCTGGCTCGACGCGAGCAGGACGGCGTGGTACACGGGAAGGTCGCGCACCGATACCTTGCCGGAAAAGAAGCTGTTGACGTCAGATAGGGTGCGGGCGTTGCGGGATTTGAGTATCAGCAGGGCCTGCTGCAGTATTTCGGCGGTGGTGTGCGCGTCGTCGCCTGCGCGGTGATGCCTGCCCATGTCGATCCCGAGGTGCCTGGCCACGGCGTCGAGCCTGTAGGCCTTCAGCCCCGTCCAGGTCTGGCGCGCGAGCGGGAGCGTGTCCAGCACGGGCTGGTCGAACGTCAGCCCGCGCTCCCTGCCCGCCGCGAGGATGAACGACATGTCGAACCCCGCGTTGTGGGCGGCGAGGCACGCCCCTTCGGCGAAGGCGGCGAAGTCAGCGACGGCCTCCGCCGGGGAAGGCGCGTCCTGCACCATCTGCTGGGTGATGCCCGTCATCTGCGATATCTTCGGCGGGATCGGGATGCCCGGGTTGACCAGCGTCTGGAAACGGCCGGTAATTTCCCCGTTCTCCACGCGCACGGCGCCGATCTCGGTGAGCCTTTCCACGGCGGGGTTTAATCCGGTGGTCTCGACGTCGAACACGACGAAGGCGCCGTTAAGGCTCCTGTCGTCGCCTTTTCTCACGATGGGCACCGTGTCGTCCACAAGGTAGGCCTCGACGCCGTAGACGGCCTTGAATCCGTCAAGCTCCTTCGCGGCTTCATAGACCTCCGGGAACGCCTGCAACACGCCGTGGTCCGTGACTGCGATGCCGGCGTGCCCCCAGGCGTGCGCGAGCTTCACGGCTGCTTTCGCGCTGGTGACGCCGTCCATGCTGCTCATCTGCGTGTGCAGGTGCAGTTCGACGCGCTTTTCCTTCGCGTCGTCGCGCCTCACGGGCGCCTCGCGAAGCTCTATGTCCTGCGCACCCAGCACGGTCTCCCTCTGGAACCGGTCGAAGGCGAATTCCCCGCGCACGCGCAGGTACGCGCCCTTTCTGACCGCCGCCTCGATCGCCTCGAACGCCCTGCCCTGTTCGAATACCTTGACCGTGACGGAGGACGTCGTGTCGGTCATGTCGAAGCACAGCAGGCGTTTGCCGTTTTGCAGGTCGCGCGTTTGTGTGTCGATGACCACGCCTTCGACCGTGATGCTGCCGGGCTCGTCGCTGAGCCCGGCCATCTCGCACACGGACGAGCGTATCCTTGAACCGTACACGACCCTTCCCCCGATTTTGCCGGGGGCGCCGTTCCCGTTCACGTCCGCGGCGCGCACGAACTCGTATACCGGCGCATCCGTTTCGCCGCCGTCTTCCGATACGTCCTCCGAAACGGGCGGGGCTTTCGCGTCCGCTGCGGATGCCTGCCCGTCGCGGCGGATGGTCACGCTCACCCGCGCAAAGCCCGGCAGACGTTCCTTCAAAGCCTTTTCCAGCGTTTTGGCCGCCTTTTCGGGGACTTCTTCGTCACAAAAAAAAGAGACGGCCGCGCGCCTTTGGGAGGGCCAGACACACGCGCTTTCGAGCCGCAGCAGGCCGGCGAGGGACCCGCCGAGCGCGCGCGAAATCAGTTCCCTGAGTTTAGTACCCGTTGGATCGGACATACGCTGTATTCGTTTACTCCTTTGCGGATTGGTCGATAAGCCTGTGAACCTCTTCGACGAGCGCGTCCACGATGCCGTCCATGGGCAGCGTGCGAAGCAGCTTGCCGTTTCTGAACAGCGCCCCGCGGTCTTTCCCGCAGGCGATACCGGCGTCGGCCTCGGCGGCTTCTCCCGGCCCGTTGACCACGCAGCCCATCACCGCTACCCGGACGGGCGATTGTACGCGCCCGAGCCGCGCGCGGACCGCTTTGACGATGCTTTCCAGGTCGTGGCCGCAGCGCCCGCAGGTCGGGCAGCTGACGATCTCCAGCCCGAACCGGCGCAGGCCGGCGGCCGAAAGGATGTCCCTGCCAGCCGCGACTTCCTGCACCGGATCGCCGGTCAGGGAAACGCGCAGGGTGTCGCCGATGCCCAGGAGCAACAGCGCGCCGATGCCCACGGCGGATTTCACGAGGCCGGACTCGGCGTGCCCGGCCTCCGTTACGCCGAGATGCAGCGGGTACGCGACGCGCTCCGCAATGCTTCTGCATGCTTCGACCGTCACGGGCACGCTCGAGGACTTCAGTGAAAGTATCATATCATAGAATCCGCAGGCTTCCAAGACCGCGACGTGTTCGAGGGCCGCCTCCACGAGCGCCGTCGAACCCGGCCCGCCGAACCGTTCGAGGATGTGAGCGGGGAGGGAGCCGCCGTTTACGCCGATGCGGATCGGCACGCCGCGGTCCCTGGCCAAGGCCGCGAGTTCGCGCACCTTCGTGTCCGAGCCGATGTTGCCGGGGTTGATGCGCACCTTGTCCGCGCCGTTTACGATGGCCGCGATCGCAAGGCGGTGGTCGAAATGCACGTCGGCCACCAGCGGGAGCCCGGTCCCGCGGCGGATCGCCTTCACGGCCGCGGCGGCCTCGGCGTCGGGCACGGCCACGCGCACGATCTCGCAGCCGGCCGCCTCGAGCGCGCGTATCTGGGCGAGGGTCTTGTTAACGTCGGCCGTGGGCGTGTTGGTCATGGACTGCACGCTCACGGGCGCGCCGCCCCCGATGGCCGTCCCCCCGACGCGCACCCGGCGCGTGTTTTCGCGAAGCGTCATCCGCCCACCCCTTTGCCGCCGATGATCCTCACGATGTCCTGGTAGGTGAACAGCAGCATCAGCGCGAGCAGCACGATCAGCCCGACGAAATGCACCAGCCCCTCCTTCTCGGGAGAAATCGGTTTTCCGCGTATCTTCTCGACGGCCGTAAACACGAGGCGCGATCCGTCCAACGCCGGAAACGGGATGAGGTTGACGATGCCCAGGTTGATCGAAATCAGGACCGTGAGCTGCAGCAGCGAATACAGGCCGATCTGCGCGGTCTGGCCGATGAGGGAGATCGTGCCCACCGGACCGACCAGGGCCTGCGTGCTCTGCGCGCCGGTGAACAGGCCCCCTATCACGGCCAGCATCTCCTTTATTACGAACACGATCCAGGAAAAGGACAGGGCGATCGACTGGAAAAACCCGAACGTCTGCGGCGTCGGGTCGAAGGTTATGCCGATGACCCTGTTTTGCTGTTGGTCGTCCCAGGCGTAGGGCAGGGCATCGTAGGTCTTCGTTTCGCCGCCGCGCCGCACTTCCAGCGTGACCGTTTCGTTCTTGTTGTTTTCCGTGATGAGCATATAGGCCTCGGCCGCGAAGTTCACTCGCTGGCCGTTGACGCCGGTCACCTGATCGCCCTGCTCGACGCCCGCGGCCATGGCGGCGGAACCGGGGGCGACCGTTTGGATCCGGGGCACCGCCTCGCCCACCGCCATCAAAAGGCAGATCGTGACCACGAAGGCGAACAGGATGTTGGCGGCGGGGCCGGCAAAAATGGTCAGGAAGCGTTTCCAGGGCTTCTGCCTGTTGAAGGCCTCCGGGTCGTCGATGTCCTCGTCCTCGCCGTAGAAATTAACGAAGCCGCCTACGGGAAAAAGGCGCAGCGAGTATATGACGCCGCTTCGCTCCCACTTCTTGAGCTTGGGGCCCATCCCGATCCCGAACTCGCGCACCCGTATGCCCAGCCGGCGGGCCGTGAGGAAATGGCCCAGTTCGTGGACCATCACGATCACGCCGATCACGAGGATGGCGACGAGGATCGACCATATCGTTTGAAACATTAACCGTTATTCCTTTCCGTCCGGCGCCGCCGCGCGCCGGTTATGAAGGAGCGCGCGCGTTACAGCGTCGGCCTGGCAGATGTCGTCGAGTGAAGGCAGGGGGACGCCTGGCGCCCTTGACATAGCATATTCAATCGTGCGCGGTATATCCGTAAACCCGATGCGCCCGTTTAAGAACAGGTCCACGGCGACCTCGTTGGCCGCGTTGAGCACGGCGGGCATCACGCCGCCCGCCCTGAGCGCCTCGTACGCGAGGCCGAGGCACGGGAATTTCTCTTCCTGCGGCGCCTCGAAATGCAGGCTGCCGAGGGCAATGAGGTCGAGCCGGGCAACGCCCGACTCCAGGCGTTCCGGGTGGCTCAGCGCGTACTGGATCGCGACGCGCATGTCGGGCACGCCCATCTGCGCGAGAACGGATCCGTCTTTCAGTTCGATGAGGGAGTGCACGATGCTCTCCGGGTGGATCACGACGTCGATCGCGTCCACGGGAGCGCCGAAGAGCCAGTGCGCTTCGATCACCTCGAAGCCCTTGTTCATCAGCGTGGCCGAGTCCACCGAGATTTTTTTGCCCATGTTCCACCTCGGATGGCGGACGGCCTGACCGGGCGTGATGCCGCGGAGTTGTTCCGCGGGCGTGTTCCTGAAAGGCCCGCCCGAGGCCGTGAGGACGATGCGCGAAAGGGCCTTTTCGTCGCTTAACGCCTCCATGCACTGGAAGATCGCCGAATGCTCGCTGTCGATCGGGTAGATGCACTGGCCGTGCTCCTTCAGCGCCGACATCACGACGCTCCCGCCACACACGATCGACTCCTTGTTGGCCAGCGCGATACGCTTGTCCGTTTGTATGCTCCGCATCAGCGGGGGCAGGCCGGAAAAGCCCACCGTCGCGATCAGCACCGTATCTGCCTCTTCGAGGGCCGCCGCTTCCACGAGGCAGTCTTCGCCCACGCAAAGCGCCGTCCCCGAGGGCAGCCTCTCCCTTATCGCCTTTTCGTCCTTCGCCGCCGTCAGCCCGACGAAGGCCGGCCGGTATTTATGCGCCTGCCCGATGAGGAGCTCGGCGTTGGAGTGGGCCGTAAGCGCTGCGACGCTGAATTTGCCGGGGTGCCTGTCGATCACCTCGAGCGCCTGCGTCCCCACGGAACCCGTGCTGCCCAATACTGCGATGCGGATCATTTCATACCTCTTTATCCCAGGATGATGTATTTATAATAAACGAACACGACCGGCACCGTAAACAGTATGCTGTCGATCCTGTCCAGCATCCCGCCGTGTCCCGGGAACAGGGTCCCGAAATCCTTGATGCCGGCCATGCGCTTGACGGACGACGCGACGAGGTCCCCCGTTTGCGCCGTTACGGAACAAAGGACGCCAAGGACGATAAAATGTTCCAACCCGATGGACAGCCCCCAGATGCGCTGGACCCACAAACAGAGCACGACGCCCGTCAGGACGCTGCCTATCACACCGCCTGCGCTCCCTTCCACCGTCTTGTTGGGGCTTATTTCGGGCGACAGCTTGCGACGCCCGAACAGCGTCCCCGCAAAGAACGCGAAAACGTCCGAATTGAGCGAACACGCGACGGCGGTGAGCACCGCCAACAGCCCGTAGGCCTCGGGCCTGAGCCGGAACGTGAAAAAGATCAGTATGAACGGGATCCCGATATAAAACAGGGTGAAGACGGAGGACATGATGTCTTTCAGCGTACATTCGGGATGGAAAAGCCGGTGGGCCATCGACGCGAAGCCCAGCATCGCGAGCAGGGCGAGTACCGCTTCCATACCGCCGAAATACCCGGCGGGGACCATGAGGACGGAAAAGACCAGGCCGGTCCAGCGCAGGGGACGGTAGCCCACGCGCTGCAGGGCCGCGTACATCTCCCATATGGAAAGGAACGAAGCCGCGACGAGGACGGCGTAGAACGTCCATTCGCTGAAAAACAGCGCAAACAGGAGAACGAGCGCGGATATGACTCCCACGATCAAGCGCGTGACGATCAAGGCCTTTCTCCTTCCGGTCCAGAATTACAGGCCGCCAAAGCGCCTGGCGCGGGACTGGTACTCCGCCAGCATATCCACGAAATCCTGCTCGGTAAAGTCGGGCCAGTGCACCGGCGTGAAATAGAGTTCGGCGTACGCCCCCTGGAAGAGCAGGAAATTGCTCAGCCGCATTTCGCCGCTGGTCCTGACGATAAGGTCCGGGTCCGGGATGTCCCGCGTGAACAGGGCCCTGGAAAGCGTATTCTCGTCGATGCCGCCGATGTCGAGGCGCCCTTCCTTTACCTCGGCAGCCAGCGCCTTCACCGCCTGCACCAGTTCGCCCCGGCCGCCGTAGTTGAGCGCGATGTTCACGATCAGCCCGTCGTTGCCCCGCGTCTTTTCCACGGCCGCGTCGACCGCGCCGACCACCCGCGCGGGCAGGCTTTCATAGTCGCCGATAACGATGAGCCTGGCCCCGTTCCGGTGGAGTTCTTCGAGTTGGTTGGTCAAAAACTCCACCAGCAGGTCCATGAGTATGCCCACTTCTTTTTCGGGCCGCTTCCAGTTCTCTGTCGAAAAAGCGTAGAGCGTGAGCACCTTCAGGCCCAGGTCGGACGCGATGCGCACGATCCTGTTCACGGTCTTCACGCCCTCGCGGTGGCCGAGCGAGCGCGGAAGGCCCCGCTTTTTGGCCCACCTGCCGTTGCCGTCCATGATGATGGCGACGTGCCGCGGCAGTTTGGCGAATTCCAACCCCGACAGGTCCGGCCCCGGCCTGTTTTGCTGCTCCCGTTTATGCTCATGTATACGCAAAGCCGGTCTCCTTTAGCACGGTGTTAGCAAAGCGTCCAAGACCGCTCAGGCCTTGGACGGCTGTCTTTACGATTCATGGTCCGGTTCCCTTTTGAAGTTGCATACTGTCAGTTCGACCGACGGCCCGTGCGGAAACCCTGTGGTTTCCCGCTGGCGCACGACGCAGAAGCCGTCCGCGCCCGGCAGGGCGCGATAGCCTTCCAGGCGTACGACGGCGACACCGTAACCGTCCGCTAAAAGCCTTGCTTCTGCTTCGTCCAGGGTCAGTCCGGTGCAGTCCGGTGCTCCCACGTTCAGACCTCCATGATCTCCTTTTCCTTATCGGCGACGATCCTGTCGATCTCCCTGATGCTTTCGTCCGTGGCTTCCTGGACCAGGTTCTCGAAGTCCTTCAAATCGTCTTCAGTAATGATGCTTTCCTTTTTTTGCTTTTTCAGACGTTCGTTCGCTTCGCGCCGGATGGACCGCGTGGCGATCTTGGCTTCCTCGCCCTTCTTCTTCACGATCTTGACGAGTTCCCTGCGCCGTTCCTGCGTGAGTTCGGGAAAGATCAGGCGGATGAGCTTGCCGTCGTTGGCCGGGTTAATGCCGAGGTCCGATTTCTGTATCGCTTTTTCGATCGCCGTGATCATCGAAGGGTCCCAGGGCGCGATCACCAGCAGCCTCGGTTCCGGGGCCGAGATGTTTCCCACCTGGTTGATGGGCGTGGGCGTACCGTAATAGTCGACCATGATCCTGTCCAGCGCCTGGGGGGTCGCCCGGCCGGCCCTGAGCGTAGCCAGGTCGCGTGATAATACAGATACGGTCTTTGTCATTTTTTCTTTTGCCTGACTGATTACTTCGTACTCCACAACGCAACAACCTCCTTCGAAATCCATATACATTGTATAAAATTTCCCCGTCTTTTTCAACCGGCGCCAAAAGGCTATCCGATGAGCGTGCCCGTGTTCTCGCCCATGACGGCGCGCATGATGTTGCCCCGTTCCGAAAGCGCGAAAACGGCGACGGGGATGCGGTTCTCCATGCACATGGCGATGGCCGTCGTGTCCATCGCCGCCAGCCCCTTGGCGATGAACTCCTTATAGCCGATCCTGTCGATTTTTTTGGCGTTCGGGTTCGCCTTCGGGTCGCTGTCGTAGACCCCGTCCACGTTTTTGGCGAGCAGGATCGCCTGGGCGTTGATCTCTGCCGCCCGCAGCGCCGCGGTGGTGTCCGTCGAGAAATAGGGGTTGCCGGTGCCGCAGGCGAAGATCACGATGCGGCCTTTGGAGAGGTGGTGGACCGCCCGCCTCCTGATGTACGGTTCGGCGATCTGCCGGATTTCGAGGGCCGTCATCACGCGCGTGGGCATCCCGTTCTGTTCGATGGCGTCCTGCAGCGCCAGGGCGTTTATCACCGTGGCCAGCATCCCCATATGGTCGGCGGTGACGCGGTCCATCCCGACGCCTTCGCGCCCGCGCCAGATGTTTCCCCCGCCCACGACGATGCCGACTTCGACCCCGGCCTGCGCGAGTTCGATGATCTCCCCGGCGATCTGCGCGATGAGCCGCTGGTCGAAGCCGTACCCGCCTTTCCCGGCCATCGCCTCCCCGCTGATCTTGAGCACGACGCGGGAATACTTGGGTTTTTGCGGCATGCGAACTCCCCCTGACCTAAAAAATAGGGGAACACCTCTTGTGCGGTATTCCCCCGGCTGATTCGTGCTATTTTCCCTCCGTCTGGTTCATGACTTCCCCGGCAAAGTTGTCTTCGCGCTTATCAAGGCCTTCGCCCATCGCATAACGCGCGAACCTGCGGATGCTGATCTTCTCCCCGATCTTCACCGTCTTTTCGTTGATCAGGTCGGTCACGGTCATGTCGGTATCCTTTATGAACGGCTGCTCCATCAGGCAGACTTCTTTATAATACTTGCCGATGCGGCCTTCGACCATCCTGTCGACGATCTTCTCGGGTTTGCCCTCGTTGAGGGCCTGCGCCCGCAGGATCTCCTTCTCTTTCTCTATCTCCGCCTGCGGGACCTCTTCGCGCGAGATGAACTTCGGGCTCGAAGCCGCGATCTGCATCGCGATGTCGCGCGCCAGTTCCTTAAACTCGTCCGTCCTGGCCACGAAGTCGGTCTCGCAGTTTATTTCCACGAGCACGCCGATCTTCCCGCCCATATGTATGTAGGACTCCACGACGCCTTCGGCGGCGATCCGGTCGGCACGCTTAACCGCGGCGGCCAGCCCCTTTTCCCTGAGCAGGTCCACGGCTTTGTCCATGTCGCCGCCGGCCTCGACGAGGGCTTTTTTGCAGTCCATCATCCCCGCGCCGGTCTTGTCGCGCAGTTCCTTTACGCTTGCTGCCGTTACCATTTGGTCAGTCCTCCTATTATGCAATCACCTGAAAAGCATCGTTTCGCGGGCCTGTCCCGGCCCGGCGCCGCCGCTTTCCCGGTATCGTCTGTTCTATATGACGCCGGCCTTGCCCCTTACGACGACAACGCCTCCCCGGCTTCCTGTTCTTCTACGCCGTCGTCCTCCTGCAGGCCTTCGCGGCCTTCGACCGCGGCGTCCGCCATCTTCCCGGCGATGAGCTTCACCGCGCGGATCGCGTCGTCGTTGCCCGGGATGATGTAGTCGATCTCGTCCGGGTCGCAGTTCGTGTCCACGATTGCGATGATGGGGATCCCCAGTTTGCGCGCTTCCGCGATCGCGATGCGCTCCTTGCGCGGGTCGACAACGAACAGCGCGGCGGGGAGACGGTCCATCTCGCGTATACCGCCCAGGTTCTTCTCAAGCTTATCCCGCTCCAGCCGCAGCTTGATTACTTCTTTCTTGGGCAGGGACTCGAATCCGCCGTTGTGTTCCATCGCTTCCAGGCGGTTGAGGCGCGCCACGCGCTGGCGAATGGTCCTGAAGTTGGTGAGCATGCCGCCCAGCCAGCGCTGGTTGACGTAAAACATGCCGGCGCGCTTGGCTTCGACCTCGATAGACTCCTGCGCCTGCTTTTTCGTGCCGACGAAGAGGACGCTCTTCCCTTCGAGCGTAAGGTCCCGTACGAAGTTGTAGGCCGTCTCGATCATGCGCACGGTCTTTTGCAGATCGATGATGTAGATGCCGTTGCGCTCGGTGAAGATGTACTCCGCCATCTTGGGGTTCCAGCGGCGGGTCTGGTGCCCGAAATGCACGCCCGCTTCCAAAAGCTGTTTCATGGAAATAATGGACAATACGTTTCCTCCTTGTGTGTCCTCCTCCCGCAGGTTTTCCCCTTCGGTCCGTTAAGGACAGGAGAGAAGGGCCGTGCGGAAGTGTGAATTTTTTCCCATAAGAGTATACCATAAGCCTATTTTCAAGGCAAATATATTTTGCCCCGGCGCGCGAGCAGGAATATGCTTTAGGCGAACATTTCGATATGTAATTGTGTTTGATGAGAAGAGAAAGAATCCGGAACGAATCCTTCGTTGCCCTTTGTTTGATGAAGGCGCTTATCCCAACCTGAGACAAATCACTTGCCTATGTCCTGACCACTCAACCACTCACTCATCATTAAGGTGGCACCCACCCCCTGCCCCCTCCCGCGTGCAAAAAAACGATCGATTTTAAGCTTTTGAGAACGCGGGAGGGGATCCAATACGGGAGAGGGCTGCGCCCTCTCCCGGCCTCACCCAAGAGAGTGCAAAGGGCCGCCGGAAAATACCCGCGAACGAAGTCCCGCCTATGTTCCCGCGGAATGCCCGAGAGACCCTGCAACGCCCCCGACCAGTTAAACGGAAATGCGCCGGTTCTGCTACGCCACATGGGCTTTTGGCCATGGTAAAATGAATTATCAAATGCCCCCGTTCGATAGCGGCAATTCCGTACGCCGCCGCGTTAAAAGTCCCGCGAGCCACGAGGAATCCCCGTCGCGCCAGCGAAAAGGGGCTGCGAGCGGATGCGAAGCTTGCGCCGAAGACCCTCTGTCGTTTAAAACCCGGAATACACTGCTAGCGGCTTATCCTTCAGTGGGTTTGGGAATCCCCCAAGCTTTAATCCGATCCGGCGACATGTGCGTCAGATCGGGGAAGAAAGGCAGTTTAACGCCGGTGGAACTACTTCGCGTTGGACATCATCAGCCGGATGCGGTTGAGCTGGTTGGTCTCGCTCGCGCCCGGATCGTAGTCCACGGCGATGATGTTGGACCCCGGGAACATGCGCCTGAGTTCCCTGATGACCCCGCGTCCCGTGATGTGGTTGGGGAGACACGCGAACGGCTGCATGCAGATGATGTTTTCGACGCCGTGTTCGATCAGTTCGAGCATCTCGGCGATGAGCAGCCAGCCCTCGCCGGCCTGCAGGCCCAGCGAGACGATCCTCGACGACATCTTCGCGAGTTTCGCGATGGGCAGCGGCGCCTGGAAACGCTTGCTCTTCCTGAACGCGCGGACCATCGCGTGCCGGAAGCGTCGTATCGCGTAGAGGATGACCTGCCCCGTGAGCCAGGCGATCCTTTTCCCCTGAAGGTAGCGCGCCTTAAATTTGATGTTGTAGGTGCAGTACTGCAAGAAGTTCACGAGGGGGGGCATCACGGCCTCGCCGCCCTCGGCCTCCACGATGTCGACGATCCGGTTGTTCGCGTCCGGGTGGAACTTGACGAGGATCTCCCCCACCAGCCCGACGCGCGGCTTTTTGACGTTGAGGAGGGGAAGTTGGTCGAACTCTTTCACGATTGCCCGGATGTTTTTGTTGTACCGGACAAGGCGGCCGTCGGCCACGTTCAGCTTGGCTTTTTCGACCCATTTTTCGTAGAGCGCGTTGGCGGAACCCTCCACCGCCTCGTACGGCCGTGTGCGGTAGAGGACCTGCATCAGCACGTCGCCGTAGTTGATGGCCAGCATCGCCCGTTTCAAAAGGGCGTTGCCTATAGAGAAGCCCGGGTGTTTTTCGATCCCCTGCACGCTCAGGCCGATCACGGGGACCTGCTCCATGTGCGCGTCCTTCAGGGCCTTGCGGATCAGCGCGATGTAGTTCGTTGCCCGGCAGGGCCCGCCCGTCTGGGACATCAGGATCGACACGTTGTCAAGGTCGTATCTCCCGCTCTTGAGCGCCTGCATCAGCTGCCCCGTCGTGATGATGCAGGGAAAGCAGGCGTCGTTGTTGACGTATCTGAGCCCCTCTTCCACCGCGTCCTTGTCGACCCGCGGCAGGATCACGAGGTCGTAGTCCGAGGAGCGGAACGCCACCTCCAGGAACTGGAAATGCACCGGGGACATCTGCGGGACAATGATGGTGTGGCGCTTTTTCATCTCGCGGGTGAACAGCCTCGGCCCAAAGGCCTCTTTTTCCGGCGCGCGCCCCGCCTCCGCCCGCGTGCGCCCGCGCTCCTCCACGGCCACCTTCAGCGAACGGATGCGTATCCGCGCCGCGCCGAGGTTGCTGCCTTCGTCGATCTTGATAAGCGTGTATATCCTGTTGCGCGCCTGCAGTATCTCGGCCACCTGGTCGCCGGTCACGGCGTCGAGCCCGCAGCCGAACGAGGTGAGTTGGACGAGTTCGAGGTCCTCCCTCCCGGCCGCGAACGACGCCGCGGCGTACAGCCGCGTGTGGTAGGCCCACTGATCCTTGACCCTCAGCGGCCGGGGCACGGTCCCCAGGTGGGCGACGCTGTCCTCGGTGAGCACCGCCATGCCTTCGGCGGTGATGAGATCCGCGAGTCCGTGGTTGACTTCGGGGTCCGTATGGTACGGGCGCCCGCACACGACGATACCGCGTATCCCGTGCTCCTCGATGTACCGGAGTGCCTCGACGCCCTTTTGGCGTATGTCCGCCCTGTACCGGTCCGCTTCCGCATAGGCGAGGTTCACGGCTGAGTCGATCTCTTTTTTCGTCACGCCGAAAGCCTCGAAACAGTCGTGCAGCGTCGCCTTCATCTTCGCTTTTTCCCGAAAGGAGATGAAGGGCCGCATATAGGTGACGCCTTTTTGCCGGAGGTCGTCGATGTTAATCTTGATGACCTCGGGATACCCGGCGACCACGGGGCAGTTGAAGTTGTTGTCGCTCTCCTTGAATTCCTTCAGCTCGAACACGGCGCAGGGATAGAATATGAAGCGTATCCCCTGTTCGATCAGGCTCATGATGTGCCCGTGCGCCAGTTTCGCGGGGTAGCAGATCGCTTCGGACGGGATGGAATCCAGGCCTTTTTCGTAGACGTGTTTGTCCGACTTCGGGGACAGCACGACCCGAAAGCCCAGGCCGGTGAGGAACGTGTGCCAGAACGGGTAGTTCTCGTACATGTTCATCACGCGCGGGACGCCGACCGTTCCCCTGCAGGCCTTCTCGGGAGGGAGCGGACGGTAGCCGAAGAGGCGCCTGCATTTGTAGTCGAAGAGGTTGGGGACGCTTTTCTTCTTGGTGCGCGGCAGCCCGGCGCCGCGTTCGCACCGGTTGCCGGAAACGTACTGCCTGCCGTTAGGGAAATGCATCGCCGTAAGGAAACAGCGGTTGCCGCACCCCTTACAGTGCCTGTGCGACTTGCTGTACCCAAACTGCGCGAGTTCCTCCGCCGAAAGCAGGGACGACGCCCTGCCCGGCACGGCCCTCTCCTTGGCGATCAGCGCCGCGCCGTAGGCCCCCATAAGGCCCGCGATGTCGGGGCGGACCGCCTCGCGGCCCGTTTCGATCTCGAACGCGCGAAGGACCGCGTCGCTCAGGAAGGTGCCGCCCTGCGCGAGGATCTTCTCGCCGAAGTCCTCGGGCCTTTTGATCTTGACGACTTTGTACAGGGCGTTGCGAACGACGGAGTAGGAGAGCCCGGCGGAGATATCGGCGACGGATACGCCTTCCTTCTGCGCCTGTTTGACCTTCGAGTTCATGAAAACCGTGCACCGGTTACCGAGGTCGGCGGGCCGTTTCGACGAGACCGCCAACTTAGCGAACTCCTCCACGCTGACCCCGAGGGACCGGGCGAACGTTTCGACGAACGACCCGCAGCCGGACGAACAGGCCTCGTTGAGGATGATGCTGTCGATCACGCCGCCTTTGATGCGGATGGCCTTCATGTCCTGGCCGCCGATGTCGAGGATGAACTCGACGCCGGGCAAGAAAGCTGCGGCGGCCTTGTAATGCGCCATCGTCTCTACCTCGCCCGTATCGGCCCTGAGCGCGGCTTTCAAAAGGTCTTCGCCGTATCCGGTGACGGCGGCGCTGCAGATCGTGACGCCGCCGGGGAGCCTTGAGTACAGGTCCCTGAGTATTGTCACGGCGATGTCCACGGGTTCGCCGCTGTTGCTCTCGTAGCGCGAATACAGCAGCGCCCCGTCTTCGCCGATCAGCGCCGCCTTGGTGGTCGTCGAGCCGCCGTCGATGCCCAGGTACGCTTTCCCGCGATATGAGGCGAGGTCCGCCTTCTTTACCGACGCCCTTTCGTGGCGTTCCCTGAACCGCCGAAGCTCGCCGCCGTCTTTGAACAGCGGCCTGAGGACGTTCGCGTCCAGCGCGCCGCCCGCCGGGAGCCCGTGCAGGCTGTCGATCACCTCCATGAGGCAGCAGGCCTTTGCCGCGCCGTCCTTTTTAACGAGATAGGCCGCCCCCAGCGCGGCGTAGTACTGCGCGTCGTCGGGGGCGATCGCCTGGTCGCCGGTGAGCCCCAGCGTCTCGACGAACCGTCGCCTGAGCTGCGGGAGGAAGTGCAGCGGACCGCCCAGAAAAGCCACGTTCCCCCGGATCGGCCGCCCGCAGGCGAGCGCGCCGATCGTCTGGTTCACGACGGCCTGGAACACGGACGCGGCGACGTCTTCCCTGGACGCGCCCTGGTTCAGGAGCGATTGTATGTCCGTTTTGGCGAACACCCCGCAGCGCGATGCGATCGGGTGGATGACGCTGCTTTTCGCGGCCAGCGCGTCCAGCCCCTCGGCGTCCGTCTGCAGCAGCAGGGCCATCTGGTCGATGAACGCGCCCGTGCCGCCCGCGCAAACGCCGTTCATCCGCTGCTCCATGCCCTGCCCGAAATACGTGATCTTCGCGTCCTCGCCGCCGAGTTCGATGGCGACGTCGGTCTCGGGTACGAACTTTTCCACGGTCCTCGCGACCGCGACCACTTCCTGTATGAACGGGAGCCCCATCGCCTGGGAAAAACCGAGCCCGCCCGAGCCGGTGACCGCCATTTTCACGCAAACGTTCCCCATCTGCCTCAGCGCGTTTTCCAGCGTTTCGCAGGCAAAGCTGCGGATGTCGGAAAAATGGCGCCTGTAATTCTTGAAAACGGCTTTGCCGCAATCGTCGAGGACCGCCGCCTTCACGGTCGTGGAACCGATGTCGAGGCCCAGATAGAATTGTCCGCCCATTTTTATCCCCCGATAAGTAACGAAACTATGTACCAGCGTACGTTGCTCCATACATTATATACTAAGAGGAACCCTTTGGAAATTCCGTTTGATCCATGTTTTGGTCCTTATTCTTATTGTTCACATGGCTGTCTATTGCGGCGCCGATAATCAGACCTAGCGCGGTTCCGATCCCGCTCCATAAAACGTTTCCCGTAATAATCAGGCTTAACCCTGCACCCAGCGCGGTTCCGAAGACCAGGCCCAAGCCAGTGAAAGACTGCTTTTTTCTTATGCCTTTGTCCATGCTTTCCTCCTTCATGTTCCGAGGGCGAACGAAAAACGGCGTCCATACAGGCGCCGTCTTTCAACCGTGATCCGCGTATTCTATCCTATTCAGAGTCCTCCATTTCCTGTTTCGCCCGCTCGATGACCTTGGGCGCGATGTTGGCCGGCACCTCTTCGTAGCGCTCGAACCGCATCGTGAACGACCCGCGCGCCTGCGTCATCGAGCGCAGGTCCGTGGCGTACCTGAACATCTCGGAAAGCGGGACCTCCGCGACGACCTCCTGCCGCCCGTCTCTCGGGTTCATGCCCATCACGCGGCCGCGCCGGCGGTTGATGTCGCCGATCACGTCGCCCATGTACTCGTCGGGGATGAGCACCTCTACGTGGTAGATCGGCTCGAGCAGCACGGGGTTGGCCTGCTCGCAGCCCTTCCTGAACGCGAGGCGCGCCGCGGTCTTGAACGCTATTTCGGACGAGTCCACGCTGTGGAAGGAGCCGTCGTAAAGCGTACAGCGGAGGCCTACGACGGGGTAACCGGCCAGCACTCCCTTGGCCAAGCTCTCGCGCAGGCCTTTTTCGACCGCCGGGATGTACTGCTTGGGGACGACGCCGCCGACTATTCTGTCCTGGAACTCGAAATCGGCCGATTCGTCGGCGATCGGCTCGAACTCGATCCAGCAATGGCCGTACTGCCCGTGCCCGCCGCTCTGTTTCTTGTGCTTCCCTTCGGCCTTCACGCTCTTCCTGATCGTCTCACGGTAGGGCACTTTGGGCTCGGAGAGTTCGGCTTCCACGCCGAACTTGTTCTTCAGCTTGCGGCACAGCACCTCCAGATGCAGTTCGCCCATGCCCTGCATGAGCATGTCGCCGGTCTCCATCTGTTTTTCGACCCTGAACGTCGGGTCTTCCTCCTCGAGACGGCGCAGACCCGCGAAGACCTTGTCCTCCTCGCCCTCTTTCTTCGCCGTAACGGCCAGCGAGATGCTGGGGCTCGGGAACTCGACCGGCTCGAACACGACGGGGTTGTTGGGGTCGCAAAGCGTATGCCCGGTCATCGTGTACTGCAGCTTGGCCACCGCCCCGATGTCCCCGGCCTGCAGTTTGTCCACGGCGATCTGTTTCTTCCCGCGCATGATGTAGAGCGTGCCCACCTTCTCGTTCTTGCCGGCCTCGGGATTGTGCATCGGCGTGTCGGCCGTGAGCGTCCCCCTGTAGATCCTGAAGATAGACAGCTTCCCGACGAACGGGTCGGCCACCGTCTTTACCACCTGGGCGGCAAACGGCCCGTCAGCGTCCGCGGCCACCTCCACCGTCTCGCCCGTTTTGGGGTGCTTGCAGGCGACGGGAGGCATGTCCGCCGGCGAGGGCATCAACGCGACGATGACGTCGGCGACGGCGCCCGCGTTCAGGTTCTGGGGACCCACCGCGCAGACCACCGGGACGGTTTTGTTGTCCAGAACGCCCTTGCGCAGGCCAAGCAGGATGTCGTCCTTGGTGAGTTCCTCGCCGCCGAAGAACTTTTCGAGCAGTTCGTCGTCGTTTTCCGCGGCCGCCTCTATGACCGCCTCACGGGCCTCTTCCACGGCGCCTTCCATGCCGCCGGGGATGTCCGCGTCCCTGAGTTTGCCTTTCTTGTCAAAGAGCTTTGCGGCCTTGTCGATGAGGTCGACGTAACCTGTAAAAGCGCCGCCTTCCATGATAGGAAGCTGTAAAGGCGTGATCGCGGTGCCGTACCTGTCTTTGAGCTGGGATAGCACCTTGTCGAAATCGGCGTTCTCGCGGTCCAGCTGGCTGATGACGATCATCCTGGGCACCGAGCCTTTCTGGCAGTGGTCCCAGGCCTTTTCCGTGCCCACTACGACGCCCGATACGGCGCCTACGACGATCGCCGCGCCGTCGGCGAGCTTCAGGCCCGCGGCCAGTTCGCCGATGAAATCGAAATAGCCGGGAATGTCTATAAGGTTGATCTTGTGCTTCTGCCATTCGATGGGTGCGAGCGCGGCGCTGATGGATATCTGGCGCTTGATCTCCTCCGGGTCGTAATCGGTCGTGGTCGAACCGTCCTCGACCCTGCCGATACGGTCCGTTGCTCCGGCGTTATAAAGCATGGCCTCGACCAGCATGGTCTTCCCCTCGCTGCCGTGGCCGATCATGCAGACGTTTCTGATCTCCTTCGCCTCATAGTCCTTCATGTACCTGAATCCCCCTCATTATTTGCCGATATCAAAAAACGGCCTGAATTTGCCTTGCTTGCCGGATGGCTGAACCTGTCCGTTTAAAAACTAAATAATATTTTATCAGATACGGGTTTAAAATGAAATATCAAAATTTGTTCGCCGGGCCCGAAGCTCCGGCTTCCCGTCGCGATATAAGCCAACACAAACCTCCGGTTTCTCTCCTTGTGGCGCCGCTTATCCGACGAAAAAAAAACGCCGCGCCAAAATACAGGGCGGCGTCGTTTGTCCACCGAAAATCACTCAACCGTATGTCGGCGTGCCTTCAGAATCCCGGCGTCAGGGATGGGTGGCTCTTGCTGCGTACCGTGATCGTCAAAACGAGCGCTCCGGCATCGGACAGCCTTTTGTCCGAATAGCGGGCGATGAAGGGCTCGATCACCGGCCGCGCCGCCGGGTCGAGCGCCACCACACAGGTGTCGGCCGCGACCTGCCTCGCGTCGATCCCGTTCCTGTCGGCGAGACTGAGCAGTTCCTCCATGGTCTTATGCACGTCGTCCACGTGCAGGACGACGTTTTGAGGGCCGGCGGCCGTGCCGTAGTCCGCCGCGTCGTCGGCGCCCTTGGCGGCCGCAGTCGCCTGCAGGGCCAGACTGTCCATGCCCTTGTCCGGCTGCATCGTAGTCAGGCGCGTGATGGAATCCTGCTGTGCGCCGGCCGCCTCCAGCACGGAGGTCGCCGTGGCGTTCCCCCGCGCGCCGTTGGCGAGGCTGAGGAAAAACCCGGCGCCCGCCAGCAGCATGAGCGCCGCCGCCGCGGACGCTACCTGTATCCTGAGACGCGCGCGCCTTCGCCTCTGCCTCTCCTCCCGGACTGCCCGGAGCCATCCGTCACGGAAGCCGGCGGGCGGTTCCTCCTGCACGCGAAACGGCGCCATGCGTTCCAAATACAGCTGGTGTTCCGCCATTTTCGACGCGCACGTCCCGCAGTTTGCGGCGTGCGCCTCCAGGGCCGCGCATGAAGCCTCGTCCAGCCCGCCGCCAAAGTATTCGTCAAGGAGCTCTGTGCACCGCTCGCAGTCGATGGAGCCCACCCCCCGCAAAATGATCCCGTCGCCAGTTTTGACGCAGGCACCCCCTTTCGGGTTTCAATTATCGACAGGTTTTTCTGCCGCACAAACCCGTATTCAGCCGCATTTGGAATATCCGCAGCCGCGGCAGACCACGCAACCGCCCTCGTGTTCGAGCAGGCTCCCGCAATCGGGGCAGTAGACGATCTTCCGGACATTGACGGGGTTTCCCTCTTCGGGCGCGACTTCGACCACGTCGGGCATCTGCCGCATGACCTTTTCGAGCACGCGGCCGATGGCGTCCGGACAGGAGAGCACTTTCAGGCCGTTCTGCCGCATCGTCGTATGGCAGCGTATGCCCCTGAGCTGCTCGATGAGGGTGTTTACGTCCATCCCCGAACGCAGCGCCATGGACACGAGGCGGCTCGTCGCCTCCGACTGCGACGGGCAGCCGCCGCCGCGGCCCAGGTTCGTAAAGACCTCACAGATCCCCTGGTCGTCGTAGTTGACCGTGATGTACAGGTTCCCGCAGCCGATGCGCACCTTCTCCGTGATCCCTTTCGTGACCTCGGGCCTCGGCCTCGGCTGAACGACGGCGGGCGTTTGGCCTTCCGCCGCCGTTTGCGGCCTGGCCGCCTCCGTCTTCGCCTCCGCGGCGCCCGTGCTCAACACCTGCGCTTCCCGGCTGCCGTCGCGGTAGATGGTCACGCCCTTGCAACCCAGCCTGAACGCCTTGAGGTAGACCTCGCGCACGTCCTCGCGCGCCGCGCTTTTGGGGAAGTTCACCGTTTTGGATACGGCGTTGTCGGTGTGTTTCTGGAACGCCGCCTGCATGCGGATATGGAAGTCGGGGGTGATGTCGTGGGCCGTGACGAAGACGCGCCTTATGTCTTCGGGGATCTCGGCGATATGCTTTAGTGACCCTTCCTCGGCGATGCGCAGCATGAGTTCGTCGCTCTCGATCCCACGCTCACCGAGCACCTGCCTGAAGTACGGGTGCACTTCCGGGAGCTTGTCGTCGTCCATGACGTTGCGCACGAACGACACCGCAAACAGCGGCTCGATGCCGCTGGAGGCCCCGCAGATGATCGAGATCGTCCCGGTGGGCGCGATCGTGGTGGTGGTGGCGTTCCTCACAGGTTCCCCGTCCGCGAGCGTGCTTTTAGGGAAAATCGGGAAAGGCCCGCGCTCCTTCGCGAGTTCCGCCGACGCCTCGCGGGAACGGCGCTTGATGAAACCCATCACCTTCTCCGCCTCCGCGATGGCCTCTTCCGAGTTGTAGGGGATGCCGAGCTTGAAGAGCATGTCCGCGAACCCCATCACGCCCAGGCCGATCTTGCGGGTCTTTCGGGTCATTTCCTCGATCTCGGGCAGGGGATACTTGTTCACCTCTATCACGTTGTCCAGGAAACGCGTCGCCAGCTCGACCACGCGGCCGAGTTCCTCGTAGTCGACCTCGTAGCCCGTCCCTTTTTTTACCGTGACCGCGTCGAGGTTGATCGAACCGAGGTTGCAGGATTCGTAAGGCAGCAGCGGCTGCTCGCCGCAGGGGTTCGTGCTCTCGATCTCGCCCTCTCCGGGCACCACGTTGTCGCGGTTGAGGCGGTCGAGGAATACGATCCCCGGCTCGCCGTTTTTCCAGGCCATGTCCACTATAAGGTCGAACACCTCTCGGGCCTTCTCCCTGCCGGTCACCCGCTTCGTTGAGGGGTCGACGAGGGCGTATTCCCCGCCTTTTTCCACGGCTTTCATGAACGCCTCTGTGATCCCGACGCTGATATTGAAGTTGGTCAGGTCCCTGTTGTCCTTCTTGCACTGGATGAACTCGCGGATGTCGGGATGGTCCACGCGCAGTATGCCCATGTTGGCCCCGCGCCGCGTCCCGCCCTGCTTTACCGCTTCGGTGGCCGCGTTGAACACGCGCATGAAGCTCACCGGGCCGGACGCGATGCCGCCGGTGGACTGGACCGCCGCGCCACTCGGGCGCAGGCGCGAGAAACTGAAGCCCGTGCCGCCGCCGCTCTTGTGGATCAGCGCCGCGTGCTTGACGGAGTCGAATATCCCCTCCATGCTGTCGGCCACCGGCAGGACGAAACAGGCGGCCAGCTGCCCGAGCGGTTTGCCCGCGTTCATCAGAGTCGGCGAGTTGGGCATGAACTTGAGCGACGTCATCAGGTCGTAGAACGCTTCTTCGAATTCCCCCTCGTCAGCGCCTTTCATAAAATTACGTTCGGCGCCCGCGATGGTCCCCGCCACGCGGCGAAACATCTCGTCGATGCTCTCGACGAGCTTGCCGTTTTTGTCCTTGGTCAGATACCTCCTCTCAAGGACCGTTTCCGCATTCTTGCTCAACTTCATTCGCCCGTCCTCCTAACTATATATTGTGGTTGTTGTCTGGTTAGAACGCTATATATTGTATCACCGGCTGCCGAAAAAGTAAAACCAAAAAATGGGTGAATACAAAAGAGAGACCACATTTTTTCATGCAATCTCCCCACAACTCGAAAAATCGAACGCTTCCGCTCAGGTTCGGGTCTTAGCGCCCGCGATCCTTAAAAAGATGTCCCGGAGACGGTTCGCGTCGCCGGAGGAATAGAACTCGACGCCTCCCTCCCCCGCGCCTTCGCTGAGAAGGCCGCGCTGCCCGAGGACCCGCGCGAGGTGCCGCACCGTCCCCTCGTTCCCGTGCACGGTCTTCGCACCCGGGAACAGCCTTTGGCAGACCCTTTGCACCGTCTCCTCCACCAGGACGAAATGCGTGCACCCGAGCACGACGGCGTCGATGGCTGCGCCCACATGCGGCGTGAAGACTTCTTCGATACAGGCCTCGATCTTTGGCGACTCGAAGTCCCCTGCCTCGATGAGCCCCACCAGGTCGCTGCAGGGCAGCAAGAGGGCGCTTTGTTCCCGGTCGAACCTCTGTAGCAGGTTTAAAAACCTCGGCTGGTCCAGGGTCGCCGGCGTGGCCATCACGGCGACGCGCCCTTTTTTGCGCATCGCGAACGCGGGCTTGATCGCCGGTTCCATGCTGATGACCGGGATCTCGAGGCGAAAGCGCAGCGTTTCCACCGTCACGCTGGTCGCGGTGTTGCAGGCGAGCACGAGCGCCTTGATGTTCAGGTGCATCAGTTCCAGCACGCATTCGACCGTGTAATCGAAGATCTCCTCGGCCGTGCGTTCTCCGTAGGGCGCGCGCCCGCTGTCGCCGTAATACACGAACCGCTCGCCGGGCAGCAGCTCCTTCGCGGCGGCAAGCACGCTCAGCCCTCCGATCCCCGAATCGAAAAAAGCTATGGGTCGCATCCCTATCCCCCGTACGCCGTTATCGTGTTTATACACGAGCCATTATACCATATTCGGGGAACGGATGCGCGCCTCAGCCGCGTTTCAGGGCGTCGGAAAGCGTCTTTGCCAAATACGGGACCGCGTTGAGCGCCTCGGCCAGCGTGCTTTCGTTGTGCCCGACCTCGATGAGCATGCAGGAATCGGACACGTGCTGGTTGTACCTCCCCGTCTTCACGCAGACGGGCCGCGCCAGCCTGGGATTGGTCTTGTTGAGTTGGTCCGTGATGAGCTTTGCGAGCTGGTAGTTCGCTTTCCAGTTGGGCCTTTGCTTGAACCCGTTCCCGGTCTTGCCTTCCCCGGTGCCTACCACCAACATCAAGCGCGCCACGGACTTGCCGTCGATAGTAACGACGTCCGAGCCGTTTTTGGACGAATACGCGTCCCTGTGGACGTCTATGAAGATGTTCAGGTTCGGGTATTTTTTCTTGTACGCCCGCATCGTGACCAGCGAGCGCTCGTACGCCGTGCCCAGCTTGGGCGGCTCGTGGTCCGTCCTGTCGTGTATGACGTTGAAACCGTGTTTCCTCAGTTCCGTCGCGAGGGCGTCGCCGACGCGCACCACGCTCTTGGACTGGTCGTTGGTGCGCCAGCTGCCGGTGGCCACGTACGCATCGGACGCGGTCTGCGTATAGGCCTCGCAGGTGTGCGTGTGGTAGATTAGTATCTGCGGCCCGCTTCCGGCCAGTTTCGGTATCGTATAGTCCTCGGGATCGAGGTTGGTCAGTTCGATCTTGATGTCGTCGCCGACCTCGGGGTCGATGTCTTCGTGGTCGATGCCGGCCATCGCCTCCATCGCGGCCTCGCCCTGCCAGGACGCGGTCGCGTCGGTGGGTATCCCCGAGAGCACCGGCATGCCCGCCGACATCAGAAGCTGCGGCGTCAGGATGGTTTGGCCGATCCAGCCGAGCAGCATGTCCGAAGTTTGCGCGTCTTCGCCCTGCGCGTCCTCGGCGTCCAGGGTCACGTAGATGCCGCCTTCGTCCTGCGCGGACGCGCCGCAGCTTTTAACGAAGGAGAACAGCAGCGCCGCCAGCACCAGCAGCGCAATGGCCGCCCGCTTCGCCCGCAGCCTCCGAACGCTCGCGTTCCTTCTCATCGGCATCACTTACCCTTTCGTATTCAATCTATTCGAACACGGGGGGCAGTATGCACTGTAAGCCGGCGTCGAACGCGCCCGGGACGTGTCCCGGGCCGTCGACAAACCCTCCGGGGTTGTCGACGCGGTGCCGGAGCAACTTCGTTTGCCTCGGTTGCCGCTCATGGCGGCATTTCTTTACCGCGCATTTTTAAGCCGACATATTGTCAAGCCGGGCGCGTACATCAAAAGGAGTTTTAAATCCAAAGAGATTTTAAAAGCGGGTTATGTCAGATGACGGTCCCGCGACGCTGTTATGACATGAACCTGCGCACGTCCTCGAGCGAAACGCTCTCGTGCAGCGCCATGTTGATCGAATCGGCGACGAGGTCCGCGCAGTCCTCGACCAGTTCGTCGATCTCCTTAGGCGTCACCACCATGTCGCCCATATCGTTCATGGCTTTCTGGTGCGCGTACTCGAGCGTCTTCGAAGCGTCAGCGTTCCCGACCTTCATGTTGGAGAGCACCTGGCCGACCGTGTCGTGCACTATCGTCGCGGCGTAGACCACCATCGGGACGCCGATGGCGACGACGGGCACGCCGACCGTTTCCCTGTCGATGCCCTTGCGCCTGTTCCCCAGCCCGGAGCCGGGGCTGATCCCCGTGTCGCTCACCTGCATCGACGAGGCGATGCGCCCGAGGCTCCTGGCGGCGAGCGAGTCGATCGCGATGATCGCGCAGGGCTTTATCGTCTCCACGACGCCGCGCACGATCTCCGCCGTCTCCATGCCCGTGACGCCCAGCACGCCCGGCGCGAGCGAGCAGACCCCGTGCAGGCGGCTGACGAGTTCGTCGGGCACGACCCCCTTGAGGTGCCGCGTGACCAGCACCCGCTCCACGACCCGCGGCCCGAGCGAGTCCGGCGTGACGTCGCGGTTCCCCAGGCCGATCACCAGCAGCGGCGCGTCGCCCTGTTTGAATGAGTCCACCAGCGCCCTGACGTGGACGGAAAACTCCCTGCTCGCGTTTTCGAGGAACGCCGTACCCCTGTCGAACGGCTTGTCGAGGTCCATCGAAACGTAGCGCCCGACCGGTTTGCCCACCGCCTTGGCGCCCTGTTCGTTGGAGACGCGCACGCGGTAGACCTCCATCCCCTCCACGGGCACGGTCTTGTCCTGCGCCACCCCCTCGATCTCCGTCTTCTGCCTTTCCCGTACCATCTGCACGGACTCCATCGCCATATCCGTCCGTATATCCAAAATGCACCGCACCTTCTTTCGCAGTCGTTTTCCCTTAGTGTGGTTGGCGCCTGCCGGAGCTATTCCGTTTCGCCGGATATTTTTCCCCCTGCACCACTTGCACTATATACCAAACTGTGCTAAAATGCAGTTTGTTGACTATGAAACGGAAGGTGAACCGGATTGCCAAACATAAAATCGGCCGAAAAAAGGGCCCGCATCGCTAACGAGAGGAACCTGCGCAACCGCATGCTGAAAAGCCGGCTGAAGACTAATGTTAAAAAGCTGAACGCCGCAATCGAGGCGGGCGACCTCGAAACGGCCGAGACGCTTTACCGGACCACGGCGGGCATGCTGGACAGGGCCGCGCTCAAGGGCACGCTGCACCGCAACGCCGCCGACCGGAAGAAGGCGCAGCTCGCGGTCGCGCTGAACAAAGCCAGGGGCTGAACCCGCACGGCGAAACGATAAGCTTCCTTGTTCGGAAGCTTTTTTTTATTGATTCTATTCGCCGTTTTCGGGCCGGGCGCCGTCATTTGAGGCGCTTTTCGTAACGGCATTCCTCCAGTTCCCTGCCGATGGTCACCCGTTTCACCGTCCCGTCACGCCTGAACCCGCGCTTTTCGTAGAACCTCCTCGCGTTCAGGTTGTCGCTGAGCACCCACAGGACAGCTTTTTCATAGCGCCTCGCCTTCAGTTCGCCCAACGCCCAGTCCATGAAATACGAACCGATCCCTCTGTTCCAGTACGCCGGAAGCAGGTACATGCCCCAGATTTCGCCGACGCTCCCGTCCATGTCTTCGTCCCTGCATCCCCCGATGCACATCAGGCCGGCCGCTTCGCCGTCCGCGAAGATGAGCGCGGTGCCTCAAAGCCCTGCTTAAACGATATTAGCAGACGTTCGACAGTTTTTTCGGGGGTCATGCCGTTTAGCACGGAATCGGGCACGATGCCCTTATAGGCGGCTCTCCACGAGCGCGAGAGGATACGCCCCAGCGTCCCGGCGTCGCCTGTATTCGCATAACGAATCTCATACATCGGCTTAATCCGCGAAGAGCTTCGCGACCGCCTGTTCGAGCGCGGTGCGCGCGGGCATCCGCCCCGTCTTGACGCGCACGTCGCTCTCGTGCAGGACGGAATACGCGCGGCGCAGGTATTCATAGGTGAACTTCCTGCATCCCTCGACGGCCTTGCGCGCGGCGTACCGGCTCCCGCCCAGGCTCCGCGCCACCGCTTCCGCGGACGCGCCGCCCGAGAGCATCGCCTTGGCGCGGACCATCGCCCTGAACCGCGACGCGAGCAGGCCGCAGAGCCCCAGCGGCGATTCGCCCCCGTCGAGCATCGCGCATAACAGGCGCATCCCCTCCGCCTTCTTCCCCGCGAAGAACAGGTCCGTCATCCTGAACACGTTGTATTCGGGCACCGGCGTCACCACCCGCCTGAGCGCGTCTTCGTCCGGGGCGTGGCCGGCGCGCACGTACGCGCAGAACTTCTCCATCTCGTTTTCGGCGCGGGCGATGTCCATGCCCGCCATGCGGCACAGCCGGGCCGCCAGCTTCACGGGCAGGTCAACCCCTGCCCTTTTCGCTTCCCGGCTGAGGTACCTGGCCATCATCGCCTCGTCCATCGGCTTGAAAACGACGGCCGTGACCAGGTCCTTTAGCCCGTCGGGGAGTTTCGTCTTTTCTTCCCCGGCCAAGAGCACGAGGCAGCAGGCGGGCGGGAAGTCCCCGAGGTATTCGGCGAGCCCCTCCTGTTCCTCCCTCATGATCTCGTCGCAGAAGCAGGCGACCAGCCGTTTTTCGCACTGGAAGGGGAGCGTGTCGCAGGCTGCCTTCAACTCGGCCAGGGACGCCTGCTTTTCCGGGAAGTCATAGTTGAAAAGCCCGAGCCCCTCCGGCACCAGCGCGTCTTTGAGCATCGCGAGCGCGCGGCGTTTGAGCCACATTTCGCCACCGAGGAAGGCGTACGCCGGGGCGATCCTTCCAGTGCGTATTTCGCTGAACAGGTCGTTCTGGTTCATTCGTTCCCTCTCCGTTCCACAAGGGGGCCGGCCAGCCCCCGCACGGTAAACCGGTCCCCGTCCGTAACCACCTCTATGCAGCCGTCTTCGTCCGTGCGGTACACGTCGGCCCCGGCGGCTTTTAGCCTGTTTAACGCCGCCTGCGCCGGCAGGCCGTACGCGTTGGCCCCGACCGAAATCAGCGCCGCTAACGGCCGCGCACGCTCCAGCAGTTGCCGCGACGTGGACCAAGCGCTGCCGTGGTGCCCCACCTTGAGCACGTCTATTCTCCCGATCAAAGGGAGGGCTTCGATCTCCTGATCGCTGTAGGCGTCCCCCGTAAACAGCATGGAGAACCCGCCGTAGCGCAGCACGAACATCGCCGACGCGTCCTCTTTGGCGCCCGCACTGACCGTTTCGACGGCGGCCCCGCCGCCCAGGTCCAGCACGGCCCCCGGCTCCGGCAGACGGACGCGCTGCGCGCCGTGCAGGTCAATCGCCTTCCACATCCCCCCGGAGAAAGCCACCCACCGCGGCAAAAACACCTGCGCCACCGCGTCGAGCCCGGCCGTATGGTCGCTGTGCCCGTGCGTGACCATGACGCCCTCCAGCGAAACGACGCCGTTTTTGAGCAGGTACTCCGTGATTTCGCTCCGGTCCGGATCGGCCGTCACCGGTGCGCCGCAGTCCACCAGGTACGTCCGCCTGTCCGGGGTTTTTATTACGATGCACTCGGCCTGACCCACGTCCAGCATCACGATCCTGAGCGGCTGCGGCCAAAATAGCCCGGCCGTAAGCAGGAGCAAGGCCGCGGCCGCGAGCGCCGCCACCGCCTTTACGCGGCGTCTCGGCGTAAGGCCGCCCGCGCGCGAGCCGAGCCACAGCGCCGCCATCCACATCAGGCAGAGCCAGGCCGGCCAGGACACCATGCGGTACGCCGCGAACCCGAGGCCCGAAAGCTCCCGTACGCCAAGCATCATCCCTTCGGCCAGCTTCGCCCCCAAATAGGCGACCGGCGCCGCCACGGCCGCGGATACAGCATTGAGCAGCAGGCTCAGCGCGCCCGCCGCCATCAGTACGCCGAAGAGGGGGACGAACAGGAGGTTGACGAAGACGGCGATCACCGAGAAGCCGTTGAACGCGTTGACCATCACCGGCAGCATCCCCAGCTGGGCGGCAAGGCAGACCGAGACGCCTTCCCTGATATACCGGGGGAGCCTTTTCAGCGCGCGCCCCAGTGACGGATAAAGCAGGATGATGCCCAGCGCCGCGCCGAACGAAAGCCGGAGCCCCGCGCCGAACCAGTCCAGCGGGTTGAAAATAAGCACCAACACGAGCGCGAAGGACAGCGCGCTCAGGCTGTCCGGCCTCTGGCCGCCCGCACGGGCGTAGAGCAGGACGAGCGCCATCACCGACGCGCGGAGCACCGAGGGAACAAACCCCACTACCAGCGAATAGAACCCGAGAATACCGGCCGTTATCCACCACTGCGCCCGCTTTTTCACGCGTAATAGGCGTAGGAGCGACACCAGGGCCACCACGACAAACCCGACGTGCAGGCCGGACACCGCCAGCACGTGCGCGATGCCCGCGTCCCTGAACGCCCGGTAGTCGCGGTCCGCTATGCCGGCGTGTCCGCCGAGCAGTATGCCCGTCATCACGCCGCGCGCCTGCTCCGGATACATGTCGGCGATGGCCGTTTCGGCCGCCGACCGCACGAAGGCTCCCCACGCCATCGGGTCGTACCACGCGGCTTCCCCCGTGAAGCGCGCCGCCCCGGCCTCTGCGTACGCCGTGTACCTTACGCCCTGCCCCAGCAGGTACATCCGGTAATCGAAGTCGCCCGGGTAGCGCGCGCCGTCGGGGACCGAAACGACGGCCCGCACCGCGACGCTCCTGCCGTACGCTGCCCGGTCCGCGCGCCCGGCGAGCCGCAGGCGCACGCGGCCGCAGAGCGGTATTTCGCGGCCGTCCGTCCGGACCACGGCAAAGTCCAGCACGAGCACCGCGCCGTCCCCGTCGAAAACGGGCGCGGCGGCGACGCGCCCACTAAGCTCCGCTTCGGCCCTGACCTGTGGGACCCACGCATAGCGGGCGGGGTAGTCCAATCCAGCGCGCAGCCCTCCCGCGCAGAGCGCCAGCAGGCATAACGCGGCGGCGAACACGGGTTTGCCGCCGCGCCTGTGCCTGAAACCGAAAAACGCCCCGGCCGCGAGCCCCGGCAGCCACGCCCATAATGGCGGAGTCGCGGCCACGGCCAGCGAAACGCCCAGCGCGAAACAGATCCCCGCCGGGAAAAGCGGGCGTTTCAATAACGCGCCGCCCGCTGTCTTCAGGCCTTCTATTGCCCCCTCAAAACGTTTCACGGCATTCGACCACACGTACGGCAGGCCACCCGGTTTACATTACGCGAACCTATCACGGGGCGTGAAGCGTCTTCAGCCCCTGACCGTGTAGGTTTTCCCCTCCTCGACGGCGAAGGCGCCCAAAAATTCGGCTTTTGCTTCCGCAACGTATTCTTCCGGGGCGTGGGCGGCACGCAGGTGCGTGAGCGCGAGCCGCCCCACGCCGGCCTCCGCCGCGATCCGTCCCGCTTCGCGCGCGCTCAGGTGGGGATAGACCTTCCCCGGCGCCCTGTCCCATTCGAGCAGAGCGGCGTCGCAGAGGAAAAGCGACGCGCCTTTTGCAAACGGCCCGAGCCGCTCGTTATAGTTCGTGTCCCCCGAGAACACCAGCGTTTCGCCGCCGCACGAAAACCGCATCGCGTAGCTTTCCACGGGGTGGGTCATTTCGCAGAACGCGACGTCGATCTCGCCGAAACGCACGCGCATCCCGTCGGATACGGGGCGCAGGTCGAAGAGCGCGTCCCTCTCCAGCAGGCCGTACATGTCGGCGGGCGACGCGGGCGCGTATATGACCAGCGGTTTTTTGCGGATGTCCTTTGCGTAGCGCATGATGAGCAGGTCGGCCATATGGTCGGCGTGCAGATGCGAAAGGAAGGCCGCGCCGACCGAATCGAAATCGGTTTTTTGCAGGAGCCTCGAGAACGTGCCGCTTCCGCATTCGACGACCAGGCGCGTTTCCCCCTGTTCGAGCAGATAGCCCGAGCAGGCCCCTCCCGGCGCGGGATAGGGGCCCCAGCGCCCCAGTATATGCAGTTTCATCTTGTTCACCGCCTGTTTTGCGTCTGTTTCAGAGCCTGTATTTTCCACCGATGTTGATGAGCGGGATTGCGATAAGCACGCCCACTACGCCCTGCAGCAGGTTGAACGGCAGGGCCGCAAGGGCGTTGCCGAACCCGAACGCCGGTATCTCGTAGATGAAGTACCCCGCCACCATCCAGGCCGCCGCGATGAAAAGCGGCAGGATCAGGGCCTTTGCCGACGTCGTGTCGGACAGGCGCCTGATCCACAGCGCGACGATCACGGCCATGAGCGCCTTGATGATAAACGTGACCGGCGCATAGACAGGAAAACCGGAGATCAAATCGGCGAGCGCGCTCCCCAAGCCCGCGGCCAGCGCGCCGAAGAGCGGGCCGAGTATGAAAGCTCCCAGATAGATCGCCGCGTCGCCGGGATGGACGTACCCCTGCGCCCAGGGTATCGGGACGCGGACCAGAAATGTGAGCAGGCAGATGATCGCGGCGAACAGTCCGCCCACCACCAGCTTCTTCTGCCATTGCCTGTTGGCTTCCATTGAATCGTACCCCTTTTCATCACTCGATTTTTTATATTATTCCGGGCGTTTTTCGATGACCCCGGTGTTTCGCATCAATGCGCCCCGTGTGCTGATGGCCCCGCCGAGCGTGTCCACCGTCTTTCCCTCGACAAGGAACCGGACCCTTTTCACGCCGGGCAGGTCCGTCATCGTGTTCACGATCGAATAGACGAGGATGGATTCCTCTTCCAGCGAAGGCGCAGCGTCCCGGCAGGCTTTCGCAAAACGCGAGGTGACGTCGACGATGGCCAGGTCGTCGTGGAGCCTCACGCTCAGCACGTCGCTTTCGGTGACCGACGACGGGATAACCGGCCAGGCCCGGTCGTCCTCCGGCTCCAGCGGCCCTATGATGAGGCCGCGCATGCACTCCATCCCCGGGTTCGCTTCCGGGGCCTTCAACGCGCGCGCGACGGGCAGGAGCGCGTCCATCTCTTCGTTCGGGAAGTAGAGCGTCACGCTCGTTCCCTCGTAACCGCCGAACAGGCTGCGCGCCGCGCGCCCCGCTTGGCCGGCGTCCGTTTTCCCCAGTTGCGTCACGGGCTTGCCGTTTATCCTGAACACGACGCTGTCCACGCCGGGCATGCAGCTCGTTATGCTGTATACGATAGCTGCGTAGGGCAGGGCTTCATAGCCTTTTACGGTATACAGGTCGCGGTAAGGCACGCCCGAAAAATCGAGCGTGACGGTCCTCGTACCGTCGGCGTTCACCGATTCCACAGGGCGGGATAGCAGCTTGACGGCCTCGGACAGCACCGGCTGTTGCTTGGCCGGGTCCGACGGGCCTTTCATGAGTTCCTGCACGACCACGTCGGCCAGGTTCGAAGAGGCCGTCCGGCACCTTCGGACCTCGGGAAGCAGCAGCATCCCGCGGGTATCCATGAAATAGAGCGGAAGGTCAAGCCATTCGTTCACGCCCCCGCCATCTTTAGGCTTCGCCTGGAGAGAGGAGAGCCGTTCGCCGAGCGTGTCCGTGCTGCGGCTCATCGCCGCCGGCACCGCCAGTTCCGGGTAGCCCGACCCGCCGTACACGCCGACGTAGTCGATGTCCTGGAAGGCGCAAAGCGTGTTGGTGATGGCGGCGCGCGCCGCGAACTCGTCCTCGAGGGAAAGTGCGTCGAAGGCGCCGCCAAGGTAAACGTTCGCGAGGCGGTTGGCGACCACGACCTTCTCTATCTTCGTGCCCGGGGGCAGGCAGCGTTTGCCGTCGCCCTTTTTCGGGCCGCGCAGGAGTTCGCGGACGGCTTTTTCGGCCCAGGACATCCCCTGCTCCACCCGGACGGTCCGCATCTCGGTGGTCAGGTAGTACCCCTTGGGGGAGAGGAAATAAAGCTGCAGGTGCAGCGTCTGCGTGTCCGAAAGCTTCGAATAGTCCGTTGCCTGCGGCACGGGGCCCGACACTTCGGGCCGTTTCGGCTCGCAGCCCGTCCCGGGCACCAAAACGCACAGCAGGATGGCCAGAAGGAGGCAGAAGTGTTTGCTGCAGCTATTCGAATATGTTTTGCAGCGACATGTACGCAACCTTCCACACCTCGTTTTCCCGGATCATTTTCACGGGCAGGAGCGTCCGCCGCAGTTCCATGCCCGTTCCCGCGCCGTACTTGACGCTGACGTTGATGGTGACGACCGCGGTGCGGCCGTTGGGCGCCACTGTTTCGTTGAGTATCCCGTACGTGCTGATTGTGGATTTCTTCCCGCTTATCAGGGCCGCCAGTTCGTCCTGGCTCGGGGTCTCGCCGTTCTCGTCGGAGTTTTCGGCAACGCCCTTGTACGCCGAGGACAAGTCGCCGTTCATGATGAGCTTTATCAGTTCCTCGAGGCTACTGGCCGGGGTGCGTATCAGGCTCCCGTCCCTGCCCAGGGGCTCTATGGGCTGGTCCGCGTTGCCGCCGGTAAACCCGAGTTCCCTGCGGGGGACGCGCTGCCCGTTCCCTCTGCCGTCGACGTCGATGAGGATCTGCACCCTCGAGCATGTCCCGAGTTCCGTGAGGGAGTTCACGACGGAATAGACGGCGAGCCGCTGGTTGGCCATCGCCTCCTCGACGGTCTCCGGGTCGCTCTGCCGGTCCTTGGTAAGACCGTACGGCTCCATAAATTCCCTGCTGAGCAGCACGAAATAGCAATCCTTGTTCCTGGTCACGCTATAGACCCTGGTCTCAGGGTTGATGACGGACCTTGCGTCCGCCCCCCTGGGCCCCATGACCAGCGCCTTCACGATCGCGGTCTCGTGCGTCTCGTTGGCGGCGACCTCGATCTGCTGTTCCTCGCCGCACAGGAGTGGTTCCCAGAACGGGCTGTAGGCGTACCTGAAATACAGCGTGACCGTGCCCGGGTCTATTTTCGCGTCCACCACCGGGTTGATGTCGTATTCGGGCACCTTCCGCTCCGCCCTCGGCGACGACAGGCTGAGAAACACGAGCAGGATGACGGGCAGGCAGATACCGATTATCTGAAGATAGTATATCACGGTTTTCGGGGCCGGTTCCTTTCGTGTCAAACGTCATTCCTCCTTTTGCGGCGGCGTGAAGAGCGGGAGTTCGAACACCACGCTCGTGCCCTCCCCCTCTTTGCTGCGGATCTCCAGCGTGCCGTTGTGCATTTTGATGATCCTCTGCACGATGCTCAGGCCCAGGCCCGTTCCCCCCGCGCTGCGCGTGCGCGCCTTTTCCACGCGGTAGAACCTTTCTACGATGTGCTTGATATCCTCCTCGGGTATGCCAAAGCCCGTGTCCGTCACGCACACCACGGCCCTGTCCTCCCTGCGGACCACCGTAACGTCAACGTTGCCGTCTTCCGGCGTGTACTTGATCGCGTTGTCTATGAGGTTGGTGAACGCCTGCTGGATCTTCAGTTCGTCGGCGCGCACGGTCACCTCGCCCCCGGCCTCGTAGGAAAGCGCGACGCCCCTTCTCTCGGCCAGCATCTGCATGCGTTTGACCACGCTCGCCCCCAGCTGGTCGAGCCGGATGACGCCCGTATGCATCGGCGACTGGGAATGGTCGAGACTCACCAAAAGCAGCAGGTCGTCGATGATGCTGCTCAGACGGTCGATCTCCCGGTTAACGTCCTGCAAAAACTCCCGTTGCCGCGCAAGGTCGACGTTTTCATCGTAGATGATCGACTCGATGAGTATCTTCATGGAGCTCAGAGGCGTCTTGAGTTCGTGCGAAACGTCGGAAACGAATTCGTTCCGGTTTTTTTCGATGCGTTCGAGCTGTTCGCTCATCTCGTTGAAGGCCGCCCCGAGCCGGGAGAGTTCGGAACTCCCCGTGACCCGCACGCGCTGGTGCACCTCTCCCTCGCTCATCTTCCCGATCACCTTGGTCAGTTCCCCGATGGGCTTGGCGATGACATGCGCCACCCAGAAACTGACCACGACCACGATGACGCAGGTGATGATGAACACGAGCTGCATCTGGGCGTTCGCCCGGCCCACCTGGTCGATAATGTCCTGGATGGGGACGGACAGGACCACGACGCCGAGCATGCTCCCGTCGAATACGATCGAGGACGCGTAATACATCACGAAGACGGACCGGGTCTCTCCTCCCGACGCCAGCGAGCCGTCCTGCGGGATGTCCAGCTTATGCAGGCCGTGCGCCGCGCCCTTGTTGCCGACGCGGACCTGTTCTATCTCGTCCTGCGTCAGCCGCACGCCGTTGAGCTTGGAGAAGCTGTCCACCTGCACCACGCCGTCGGCGTCCAAAACCAAAACACGGCCCCCGAGATCCTGGCCGTATTCCACCGCTGTATCGTAGACAGCCGCCGCGTTCGCATCGGCGAAGTTGGGCGCGATCGCGACGGCGATATCGTCCGCGATCTTCTCCTGTTCGCCTACGCGTTGGTCGACGAGGAAACCCTGGACGATGGAATTCACCAAAAACCCCACAAAAACGAGCGCCACGGAAAGCAGGACGAGGTACGCGAGCGCGATCCGCAGGCGTATGGAAGAGAACAGCTCCTTATTTATCCGAAAAATAATAGCCCACTCCCCATTTGGTCAGGATGTACTCCGGTTTTGCGGGGTCCTTTTCTATTTTTTCGCGGAGCCTGCGGATGTGGACGTCGACGGTGCGCAGGTCTCCCATTTGGTTGTATTTCCTGATGTTTTCCAGCAGCATCTCCCGCGTGAAAACCTTGCCGCGGTTGGTCATGAAGAGTTTGATGAGGTTGAATTCCTTTGCCGTGAGGTTCACGTCCCTGCCGTCGACGGTGGCCGAACGGTTGGCGACGTTGATCGTGATGCCGCCGGCCGTGATGATCTCCTTCCCGGGGCCGGACGCCTTTCCCGAGGTGCGCCGGAGGATGGTCTTTATACGCGCCTTCACTTCGAGGATGTTGAACGGCTTGGTCATATAATCGTCCGCGCCGTATTCGAGCCCGAGGATCTTGTCGATGTCGTCCCCCTTGGCCGTGAGCATGATGATGGGCACATCGGATTTCTCGCGCACGCGCTGGCAGACCTCGATGCCGCTGAGGGCCGGAAGCATGACATCGAGCAGCACCAGATCATACGAATTCGACAGTATCTTATTAAGCGCCTCCTCCCCGTCGAGCGCCTCGTCCACGTTATACCCGTCCTGTTCCAGGCTGTAGCGCAGGCCTTTGATGATGGACGGCTCGTCGTCCACCACTAATATGGTCTTCGGCATCGGCAATTCTCCTCCCATCTTCCACGGTAGCAATATTATACCATACCGAAAGCATGATATGTTCAAGGAATTACGAACATATACTCAAACTGTGACAATTCCTCAATATTTTTAAACTGCGAAATACGCTGCAAAACCGATTCTGCCGAAAGAAAAAGCCCGATTCTGTGTGTGCCTCGGCAATTTTTCCCGCGTTCCACCCTGTACAATTTGTTACGGAATTGTTATACTATATGCATTTAGGCGGCCAGATCGGTAAAGCCGTACGCAGTTTTGGCCCGAAGGGATGATTCAGTTTGAAAAAACTATGCATATACTTTGCCGTATTTCTTTGCCTTATATTCCTCATGGCCCCGCTTCAGGCGGCGAGCGCCGCCCCCACCCCGACACCGACAACACCGGCCGCGTCCGGAGCGCCCGACGCGGATTCCCTCAACTGCACGAGCGCTGTTTTGATGGACGCCTCCAACGGCAAAATCCTTTATTCAAAAAAACCCGACGAGAAGATTTTTCCGGCGAGCACGACCAAGCTCATGACGGTGCTTTTGCTGCTTGAAAACAACGCGCTGGACGATGAGATAAAATGCGGGCGCGAAGTGGACCAGTTCCATTCCAGCAGCAGCCTTGTGGGGCTCGACCAGAACGAAAAAGTCACGGTAAAAGATATGGTCTACGCCTGCCTGCTGGCCTCCGGCAACGACGCGGCCGCTGCGGTCGCCGTCCACGTCGCGGGGTCGGAGAGCGCGTTCGTTGAGAAGATGAACGAAAAAGCCGCGGCGCTCGGCCTCGAGAATACGCACTTCGAGAACGCGCACGGCCTGCAGAAAGAGACGCATTATTCGACGGCGCGGGATATGGCCAGCCTTGCGCGCACCGCCCTAAAGAACGAAACGATCATGCAGGTCGCCGGAACGAAGGAATATACGATGCCGGCCACCAACCTTTCCGGGGAGCGCGAATTAGTCAACACGAACCGCCTGATTGAAAGCAAGACGGAAAACGACAAAAAATTCCTTTACGAATACGCGACCGGCATGAAGACCGGTTCCACGCCGAAAGCGGGCAACTGCCTGGTCGCATCGGCCGAGAAGGACGGCGCGACCCTTATCGCCGCCATCTTTAACGATCCAACCAAGGAGGGCGCCGCGCGCTGGGAGATCGCAAAAACCCTGTTCGAATACGGTTTCTCGCTCCAGGACCTCGGAATCAACACCGGCGCCATCCGGAGCGGCGACCCCGAAATCTACAGCATCATCGAATCGCAGCCGCTCAAGGTGCAGGTAAAGGACGCCGACGCGGACGACCCGCACAACGGGATGCTCGAGCTTGAAGTGACGCTCGACGACGCGCAGGTCAGCGCCCTGAGCGCCGAGACGATCGCGGCCGTCAAGGCCAACCCCAACTCCATCGAACTGAACCTCTCGCCCAACGAGTTCACGGCGCCGGTCGCGAAGGGCCAGGTGGTGGGCACCGCGACCTACTCGCTCGACGGCCAGGAGCTGTTCACCGGCCAGGTCAGCGCGTCCCGCTCCGTCGCGGCGACGGGCGGCGTGACCGCGGGCGCGCAGGCCTCTCAGCCGGGTTACCTCGTAGAACCCGAGGGAGGCGGCTTCAACATCCTCTGGGTCGTCATCCCGGCCGCCCTGCTGCTGATCATCCTGCTTCGGATCATGCTAAAGCGGCGCTCCGTCCGCCGCAGGCGCAAGCGCGTGAGCCGTCGGCGCACGACCTACTACAATTTCTGATAAATTCAAAGCGTCCGAAATGTTACCGAGGCAAACCAACGGTCTGCCTCGGTTTTTCTATCGGGATAAACGGCGTAAGTGAGGGCAGGCGTATGCACGCCTGCCCGGATTTTTGGAGCTGTTCCCGGTCCGTTTGCCGGCCGGATGCAGCCGTATTATGTTGAGGCCGGCGCCTTCGCGGGGGGGTTGATGTACTCTATGTTGTCCCCGTTGATCCAGAGGCGCTCGAGCTTGTAGAAATCGCGTTCTTCCCGGTTGAACAGATGAACCATCACGTCGCCGGTATCCAGCACGATCCACCGGCCCTGGTCGTATCCTTCCCGCCTGCGCACCTTCACGCCCGCTTTTTCCAGCGCTTCGTCGACCGCGTCGCTGATCGCCTGTACCTGCAGGGTGGAATTCCCGCTGCAGATCAGGAAATAATCCGCAAGGATACTCAGCCCGCGGATATCCAGCCTGACGATATCCTCTCCTTTTCTGTCCAGCATCACGTCACACACCAGCCCGGCCTGCTGTTCGCTCGTCAAAAAATCCCCTCCTTTTAGAATTATTCTACCATTTTTTTGGCGATTGTTTCATTTCTAGCCAGAATCGTATGCGGATGTATCGTCCTGCCGTGGTTCAGAAGATAACGGATCGTCGCTTCCAGCGCCATTATCAGCGCCTCGTCAAGGTCGCGCCGGGCGCACGCGCGCAGTTCCTCTACCCCATAAAAGTCCCTTCGGGGTTCTACGAAGTCGGCCAGGTAGATGATCTTCTCCAGCGCGGTCATCCCCGGCTTGCCGGTCGTGTGACACGCGATGGCGCCGAGCACCTCCGGATCGGTGACGCCGTAATCCCTTCCGGCGATATACGCCCCCAGCGGCGCGTGCCACAGCTTCGGCTCGGCTTTCATCCATTCGTCCCCGAAGATGCCCAGCCGATTGCCGAGCTCCTCGGCCTGCCGTTGCGTGAGTTCCTTCGCGCAGTCGTGGATCAGGCCGGCCGTAGAAGCCTTCTCCCGGTCCGTCCCGAAGCGGTCCGCCATTTCGACGGCGCACGCCTCGACGCCCAGGCTGTGGGCGAGGCGCGCCTTGCTCAGGCGGCTTTTCAGCCTTTCTAGCAGTAATTCCCTTTGGTCCATCTTTTCCTGCCCCGGTAGAGCCCGTGCGCGTCGATATACCCGGCGACCGCCGCGGGCACCCAGCGGGCGAGGTCCTCCCCCTTTGCCGCCATTTTTTTGATCATGGTCGATGAGATGTCCGGCCCCGTGTGCGGCGCGAGGCAGAGCTTCGCCCCGTAGTATTCGGTGAGCATGCATACCTGCCGCATCACGGCTTCCACCGGCTCCCCCGGCCTGTAAAACACCAAAAAAGTGCACAGCTCGAACACGCGCACGGGGTCCTTCCATGTGGGGAGCTCCATGAGCGTGTCCGCGCCGATGATGTAATAGAAGTCGTATTCGGCCCCCAGGGCCGCCTGCAGGAGTTCCAGCGTGTCGACGGTGTATGTCGCGCCCGGGCGGTTGACCTCGATGTCCCATGCCTCCAGGGGCGTACCCTCCACCGCGAGGCGCACCATGTCCAGCCGCTGGCCTGCGGGCGCGAGCAGGGCGTTCGGTTTGTGGGCGGGGATGCCGGCCGGCATGAGCGCCACCCTGTGCATGACGAAATAGTTTCTGGCGTGCAGGGCGATGTCTACGTGCCCCAGATGCACGGGATCGAACGTCCCGCCGAGTATCCCCAGGCGCTTCTTGGCCTGCAACCCCTCTTCGCACACCCAGTCGCAGGGCATATGCGTTTTTTTTATGTCCACCTGCATTTACTGCCCCTTACCGAAACGTTCGTCTTTCATTTTATATATACCCTCATTTTCCTTCCGTGAAGAGTTGTAACACGTATAACGCGCCCGTATGCGGGTACAATCCACATTGAGGAGGTGTACCAAATGTCCAAAGCCGCACAGATCAGGAGCCTGTGCAGGGACATCCAGCGCCAGGAGCGTTCCAGGGCCGCCCGCATCTTCGATTTCATAGGCCTTCGCGTGCTGTCGCTGCTGGTAATGTATCTTATCTTCAGGATGCTGCTGCCGCAGCTGTGGGGCGCCGTCGTGCTCGCGCTCATCGGCACCGCCATGGTCAGCATCGCCGCCTACATGATACAGAACACACGCCTCGACCGGTATACCGAAAAGACAAGCAGGGAATTCACGGACAACCTGCTGCTCCAGAAACTCATCGTGATGCCGCGCGAAGAGCTGTATGCCTGGTGCTCCCAGCTCGCCTGGCGCACCGGCGGATACAGGACCGTCAAAGAAGTCGCGCAGGGCCTTATCGTCGAGCGCTTCGGCGAACACATCCTCTTTGGCATCTGCAGGCGGCACCCGAAGAGCCAGTTGACGCCCCAGGACGCGCTGGAATTCTACCACACGCTGGGGGATACGGGGACGGCGTCGGGCGTGCTTCTTAGCACCGCGCCCCTGAGCGACGACTGCAAAGCGTTCCTCTCGCGCCTCGACAGGGACATCGCGCTGTGCGGGCCTGAGCGCTTGCTCTCGCTCGCGAGGCGCTACGGCCTGCTCCCCGCCGACGACACGCTGGAAGACGAGCTTATCAGCGAGCTCAGGGCGCATTACGAAACCAGGCGCGCAAACTTTTCGCGCTTCAAAAAGGAACTGCTGCTCCCCGCCAAAGCCAGGCGCTATGCGCTGTGCGGGCTGATCATCCTCCTTGGCGGCCTGCTCATCGGGCAGTTGCTCTACTACGCCGTGTTCGCCTCGGCCTGTTTCGGGCTCGCGCTGCTTAGCCTGTTTCGCGGCGGCCGGCAGAAACGGGCCTAATCCCATTCTATGCCGGGGCGGGCCCGGTTTCACCCCCGAAAACGAAAATCCGATCCGCCGCGTCGGCGCCTGTAATCGGCTCCTATGCGGCGTTTCGTTTCAGTCGATGAAATCGAATTCCCAGCCGCCAAGATCGACCGTGTCGCCGTCCTTCGCGCCCATGTCCCGCAGCTTCGCGATGATGCCGTAGTCGTTGAGGCGCTGCTGGAAATGGCGCATCGACTCGTCGTCGAAGGCGTTGGTCTCGTAGAGCACGCGGTCGACCAGCGCGCCGGTCACCACGAACCGCCCGTCCTCGCGCGCGACCTCGAACGTTTCGTCCTGGCCGGGCGCGTCCACCTCGATCTCGCGCTGGTAGGGCCCGGGGACCGGCAGGGACGAGAGCATGCGGGAAACGGCCCGGAGCAGTTCCTTCACACCTTCGCCCGTCGCGGCCGAAACGGGATACACCTCGATCTCCCGCAGCGCGGCGTGGTCGCTGAGGCGCCCGATGTTCGCCTGCGCCTCCGGCAGGTCCGTCTTGTTCGCGGCGACGATCTGTGGCCGTTTGGCGAGTTCCGCGCTGTAACGCGTCAGCTCCGCGATTATCATGTCGAAGTCCCGGACGGGGTCGCGCCCCTCGATGCCCGAAACGTCCACCACGTGCAACAGCATCCGCGTGCGCTCGATATGCCTGAGAAACTGCAGCCCCAGGCCCGCGCCCTCGTGCGAGCCCTCGATCAGCCCGGGGATGTCCGCGGCCACAAAACTGTCCCCGTCCGCCGCGACGACGCCCAGGTTCGGGGACAGCGTGGTGAAGGGATAGTCCGCGACTTTGGGACGCGCCCGTGAGATCACGGACAGGAGCGTGCTCTTACCCGCGTTCGGGAAGCCGACGAGCCCGACGTCCGCGATGGTTTTGAGCTCGAGCACCACTTCGTATTCCCGCCGCTTCTGCCCCATCTGCGCAAACCGCGGCGCCCGGCGCGTGCTGGTCGCAAACCGGGCGTTGCCCTTGCCGCCGTGTCCGCCGGTGAGCACCGTCTTCACTTCGCCCGTATGGTACAGGTCCGCGATGACGCGCCCCGTGTCCGTGTCCCTCACCAGCGTGCCCGGCGGCACGTCGATGGTAAGCGTATCGCCGTCTTTGCCCCGCATCTGCCTGGCTGCCCCGTTCCCCCCGGCGCCTGCCCTGTAGCTGCGCCTGTAACGGAAGTCCAGCAGCGTGCGCATCGAAGGGTCGGCCCTGAACGCGACGTCGCCCCCCCTGCCGCCGTCGCCGCCGTCCGGCCCCCCGCGCGGGACGTATTTCTCCCGGCGGAACGAGACGCACCCGTTCCCGCCGTCGCCGGCTTTTATTTTTATCCGCACTTCATCGACGAACATATCATCTTCCTTATCGCTCAACCGCTCTTATGTGTGGCCGCGTAATGCCTGCAGAGCGAGCGCAGCGGGCAGCCGCCGCATTTCGGGTTTTGCGCCCTGCAGACCATGCGCCCGTGCCAGATCAGCCAGTGGTGCGCGCGGGACCATTTTTCCCTCGGTATGCTCTTCATCAGGTCATGTTCCGTATGAAGCACGTCCTTCGCGTCGGCGAGGCCAAGCCTGTTGGCCACGCGGAACACGTGCGTGTCCACCGCGATGGCGTCCTCCCCGAAAGCGTTGGCGCGAACCACGTTCGCGGTCTTGCGGCCGACGCCGGGCAGCTGCATCAGCGCGTCCATGGCGCTGGGCACCTCTGATCCGAACCGTTCCACGAGCATCCTGGCCGCGCCCACGATGTTTTTCGCCTTGTTCCTGTAGACACCGCAGCTTTTGATGTACGGTTCCAGTTCTTCCGGCTCTGCGGCCGCAAAATCCTCCGGCGCCGGAAACCGCGTAAAGAGGTCCTTCGTGATCCTGTTGACCTGCTTGTCCGTCGTCTGCGCGGAAAGGATCGCGGCGACGAGCAACTGGAAGGCGTTTTCGTAGCGCAGGCCCGAGCGCGCGTTCGGGTACGTCTTTTCCAGCACGTCCAGCATCTCGCGCGCCCGCGCCCTGGGGAGCCTTTTTTGCGCCCTCTTCCCTTTGTCGGCCTTCTCCATGCTTTCTCCTTCGCAAAACCGGATAGTATATTATAATCTTATTGCCCGCTTCTTAGCAACCGTACCGGGTCAATGCCGCCGACCCCGCCGCCTTTGCATCGGGCTCACTGGTTCTCCATCTTTCCGAGGATGGACACAAGCTTTTGTCGCTGCTGCTCGCTGAGCATCGGCCAGAGGGAGTTTTTGAATTTTGCGATTCTTTCCGCGTCGAGCTGGCCCTTCTGCCTCTGCTCGCTGGTCATGCGCAGAAGGTCCTGCATCAGCTCGTCCTCGCTCTTGCCCTCGTACCGGCCCACCTGCTCCTTGAGCTTTTGTACCTGGTCCGCCTGTTCCCCGGCCGCGCCCATCTCCTGCGCTTTTTTCAACAAATCGTCGGCGGCAGATCCTTTCTTTTTGGGCTTGAACGATCTCAGGTCCTTCCTTTTCGGCATCGGTGAGTGCACCTCCATTTGCAATGGTCCCTGTATGTCTATGCACTGCGCCTCCGATGCGTTCACCCTTTCCATGAGGGACGCATACAATGCTTCATAAACAAACGCCAGGAAAGGTGGACACCGCATGCACCCCTATCCATATAACCGGCTCATGCTCGAGTCGAAAACCCGGGAACCGCGCGACGGCGAAATCCCCGCGGATGCGTCCGACAACGCCAACGCCCCCGATCCGGGGACGCCCCCCGACATCGCACGGCTCATGGCGTTGATGGAAGCCATGCGCGGCGGAAAAGCCGGCGACGCGGCCGGAAACTGGAACGCCCCCGATCCGGGGTCAGCACCTGACATCGCGGGGCTCTTGGCGATGATGGAGGCCATGCGCGGCACAAAAGCCGGCGACGCGAAGGAAGGCGCGCCGCCCGATCTGCTGCGCCTGCTCACCCTCATGCAGGCGATGCGCGGCGGGGCGTCCGGGGGTATGGGCATACAGAACATACTGCCCCTGCTCGCCATGCTGGGCGGTATGACCCCCAACCTGAACTCCGTACTGGGGTCCGTGTCCGGCGGCGCCAACACAAACGAGACCATGCTCAATCTCTTGCAGGGGATAATGCCTCCGCAGACAGCCCAGATGCTCAATATGCTCGCTTCTTTCAGGAACCCGGCGCAGACACAGGAATCCGATGGCAGCCATTAGAAGGCTCCATCGGATTCTTCGCTTACCGGGTATTCAACAACCGTATTAAGGCACGATGCTTTCAGCCGATGCGCACACCGACGATGCGCTGCCCGCGCGTGCCAATGACGATCATGTCCCCGAACGCCGCCGGAGACGCTTCGATGGTGGTCTCGTCCTGGATAGAGATCGTGTCCAGGACCTCTCCGGTGGCGCCGGCGATCAGCAGCATCCTGCCCCGCGAATCGCACTGCGCGATGTAGCTCTTCCCCTGCCCGTCGTACACGCACAACGGCGACGACCAGCAGTAGTTCCTTATCCTGAGCGTCCATTTCTCCTCGCCCGTCTGCGTATCCAGGGCGACAAGGAGGCTCCCTCCGCCCTTTTCCTTGGCGACGTTGTATATGACGACGCCTTCGATGTCGCTGCCTTTCCTGCCCAGCACGGGCGAGGAAAGCACGCCGCCGGCGACGTGGGAATTGTAGGTGCAGGGGTATTTTTTCTCCCACACGATCTTACCCGTCATCCCGTCGACCTTGCGTATGTACGCGTGGCCGTCCGTCTGCGCGTTGGGCTGCTTGTCCACCTGCGTAGCGGTATAGAGGTAGACGGTCTGGTCGCTCAGGCTTTCCTCGAGCGCGATGGTCGAATCCGAATCGTCGATGACGTCCTGGACCCACACCGGCTCCATCGTGTTGAGGTCGATGCACTGCATGTATCCGCCGTTGTCGGTGAAGAAACCGTAATTGCGCCAGCCGGCCATGGAGTTCTCGGTGCCCCACCACCTGCTGCCCGAGTTGTCCGCGAGGCCGTCGGCCTTATAACGGTATTTGACCGGCTCGTCGGGGTCGACGGAGATGGTGCCGGCTTCGGGATCGAAGCTGGTGTTGAGCTTTAATGTATAGAGCACGCCGTTCTCGCCGGGCTCGACAAGCGTATCGCTCGCCGCGTCGACGAGGGCGCTCGAATCGAAGGCCGTCCATCGGCGGTACGAGAACGGGTCTTTGCCGTTCATCTCAAAGAGCACCGTCTGGTCGATCAGGCTGATGATCCGGTACTTCATCGCCCCGCCCCCTACGGTATCGCCCTGTCCGACGTAGAGCAGCGGGTACCCGCGCGGGTCGACGCTTGCCGTGCCCTTGAAAGGAACGCCCAGGTTGATCGCGTCGCGCGTCTTCGACCCGTCTTCCAGGTCGAAGAAATAGATGTGCCCGTCGAGCGTGGGGTAGATCACTTCGACGAGGCCGGTCTTCTTCTTTTTGTCGGGATAGAGGTTCATGATGCTTCTCGTTTGGTCCGGCCAGCGTATTATGAGCGGCTGGCCCGTCCAGCCCACGCCCGTCCAGACGCCGGCGTCGCCCTTGAGCGAAGCGTTGGTCTTTTCCCATACCTTGGTCAGTTTGCCCTCGCTGACGTCGGCCGTGCCGTAACTCGACGTCGTCCGGTAGTTGTTGCCCCTGAACGTCGTCACGCCTTCGAGGGCCGTATATGCGTCTGCCCCGGGAAAGCTTATTTTGTCCGTGCGTTCGTACCGGCTCACAACAGAGCCGTCGACCATGACGTCGGTACTGAAACCGAAGTTGGACGGCTGAGCGCTTTCGTCAGCCCGGGGCCTGAGCGATTCGGGAAGCCCGGGCGTGGCGGTGGGAGTGGCCTCAGGGCCCTGTGTCTGCGGCTGGTCTTGGCCGGTTTTCCCTCGGGGGAAAAGCAGAAACACCGCCGCGGCGATCAGTCCGCCGATCACCAGCAGCATGATGATGAACCGGAATACGTTGCTGATCCGCACCTTCCTGCGCCGCCGGTTCAATCTGCGTCTTCCCATATCACAGGCCTCCACAAAGAAATATTTGTTTTATTATATCTTAAAGCGACAGGAACAGGCAATGTGTATTCAGTTTCGACACGCGCGGCAACAGACCGTCTGCCATTGTCAGCAGGCTTTTTGTGACAAAAGGCCTGAGATCGTAGGAAAAACACCGCCCGGGAGGCGCAGCAGGCACCCACGCCACGATGCCAAAGGCCTTATACGCCAAAAAGGCCGGCCAAATCAGTATAGCCGGTCTTTTCAGAAAGAAATGATACGATCCTGTGTCAGGGCGTCGTTTCGGGGGTAGCCGTCACGTTCGCCCCGTTCTCTCCGGTGACGGCCGGCCCGGTCGGTTCCACGCCCGTCGGCGGGAACGTGCCGGGGACGTCTCCCGGCGTGGTTTCGGGCACGACATCCGGGGTCATTTCGGGCGAGGGCACCGCCGTGTCGTCCGCGGCACAACCGCCCAAAATAAGCCCGCCGCACACCAACAAGAGAACAAAAAGGGGAATTAGTTTCTTCATACGCGGTTCTCCTCCAGCATTTGTATTTCGCCAAGTATGATCGTTCATTCGTTGTTGTTATTGCCATTTTGGCAAAAAATTATTCGGCATGAAGCCGAACATTTTGTCCGCGTCCTCGTCCGTGCGAGGCCGCACTATTGGTTCCGCGCTGGTCGCCGAGGATCTTTGAAACACCGCCGGGACGTTGCCGCCGCCAAAAGGCCGGCAAGCAGCGGTATCCCCGAAAGCACGGCCAGATGCCAGCCCTGCACGGGCACCCCGGCCAGGAACCGCATTTCTGCCGGCGGGAACGAAAGGGCGCTCAGCAGGTCGGAATAACCGGTGCAGAGGGAAGCCGACACGGCCAAAACCGCAAGCAGGCCCAGAAGGACGCACGCCCCCCGCCACGCCCACAGGCGCCGCGAAAGCGTCCCCCAAATAAGGAGGACGAACAAAAGCGTCGTGACGGCGATGAGCACGGCCCCGCCGGTCCCGCGAACAAACGACCCGAACAACGGGAAGATCCCTTTGAAAAACAACAGGACCTGCAAACCCACGATAAAGAAGGCATACAGGATGCTTATTACGACGATGCGCGCCGGGATACGGTCAGCCCACCGGAGCCCCGGATCCGCCGCCTCGTAAAATAACCCGGCCTTCGGTCCGCCGAAATACCGGATGACAAGCCAAGGCAAAACGAAATAGGACAGGGCGAGCGCGGCCAGCGCGATCACCGCGGCGCCCGTCGTCAGCTCCTTACTTGCCAACAGCAAAAAGAAGACCACGGCAATCACGGGCAGACCGATCAGCAGCCAGGCCCACATCAGGCAGCAGGAGAATTTGGCTGCCCACCGGCGAAGGCTAAGGTACCCGTAGCCGACAACGGCGAGAACCGCGCCGGTCAGACAGTATGCGATGATCTGGGCGGCAATGTTGCCGAACATGAACGAACCGAAACCGAACCCTTCGTAATGGAACCGGCCGCCCTCCGAGAAAAGCGAAAAACACCGCGTTTCGAGCATGCCCAGCAATATGAGGGCGACCCCTACACATAAGAAAAAACCCCCGGCGATCCTTGTTATGAGGGTCCGCTTCCTTGAAACCGTGTCGTTCGATCCCGAAAACCTTCACCCTGTACGGCCGGAAAAAGGGGCGGCAAACGGCAGCCCTGTCAAGGCCCACCGACGCATATATGCATCGGTTGCGTTCAGACGCGCGCTTCGTCGCCCGTTTCCCGCCGCAGCGGACGCACGGGCCTGATCATGGACGTGCGCCTTAGCGCCGTCCTGACCACGTGCTCGATCTCTTCGCCGGAAAGCCCGATCTTGTCCATGTCGTGCAAGAAGTTTTCGACCAGCCTGTCGGCCATTTCCTGCCGCAGCCTGGTCACCAGGCTCTTGTCGTCGCGCACGAAAGTGCCGGTCCCGCGGTTGGCATGACAGACCCCGTCGCGTTCGAGCCGGTGGTACACCCGCTGCATCGTGTTGGGGTTCACCCCGTACAGCTTCGCCATTTCGCGCACCGACGGGAGCCGTTCCCTGCAGCCGATGCGCCCTACCGCGATTTTGGCCTTTAATTCGTTCACGATCTGCAAATAAATCGGGCTTCGCTTGTCGAATTCCACCTTCATCGTACCGCTCCCCGTCCCCGAAAGCGTTCGGTGTTCTACCTATACAGTACACGCCAGATTTTTCCATGTCAACCGCTAGGTTTGTCGAAAATGGGAGAGACAGCCCATATTCAGGCGTTACCGGACGGGTCCGAAAGCGCCCCGGCGCCCGATGCCAGCCGGGCCAGTTCCCGGATAGAACCCGGGAGGCGGTCGTGGCTTATCAAGCTGCCCGCGGCCAGCGCCCCGGCCATCGCCGCGCATCCGAGCGCTTCGCCCGGTCCGTATCCCCGCAAAACGGCGCCCAGGAAACCCGCGACCGCCGTGTCCCCCGCGCCCGAGGTCGAGACCGTACCGCCCGCTTTCAGGGCGGGCTGCCGCAGCCGTGCGCCCTCCCACCCGCGAAGGCCGGGGTTTTTGGCACAGAGGACCAGGCCCCGCGTCGAGCATTTGATAAGCGCCGCACCGGCGCCCATCTTAACAAAGCGCGCGGCCATATCCTCCGCCTCGGCCGCGCCGATCAGATCGGCCGCCGGGCGGCCGGCCGTCCGCGCCGCTTCCTTCACCGAGGCGTGGCCCGCCGGGTCGATAAGGGCGAGGGCCTCCTCGACGCTGGGGCAGAAAAAATCGACGTAGGGAAGGGTCCTTATTAGGATGCGGCCCCAGTCCTCCTTCTCGGCCCCGTGGTGCGGCATGCTCATGTCCAGCGACGTCAGCACGCCGGTCGCTTTGGCGCGTCTGAACAGCTCGGTGAGTTCGGCGCCGCCGTTTGCATACATGCGCGCCATCGCCGTGGGATACCCGAAATGGAACAGACGCGCATCCCCGAGGACGCCGTAGTCCATATCCTTTGCGGTCCACCCGTCGTCCGCACCCGGGGCGTGCAGGAAAATCCTGTCCTCCCCCGGCTGGACGATCACCAGCGTAAACGGCGTCGCCTCACCCTCGCAGGTTTTCAGGCGCACCGCCGCCCCTTCTTTTTTAAGGATCGAAGCGAGCTCCCTCCCGAAGGCGTCGTCGCCCGCCCGGCCAAAAAGCAGGGTCTTCACGCCCAGCCTGTGCAGCGCAAGGCCGGTGTTGCATACCGCCCCGCCCCCCGACAACGCCATAGAGTCAAGGCGCATGCCGCCTCCCGGCCGGAAGATCTCCCGTATCGGCCTTGACGGGTCCTTGAACCGGGGCGTCAGGTCCAGGCAGGCCTGTCCCGCCACGACCGCCTCGTAAAAAAGGTCCATTCTCCTATCACCTTTTCCCGTTAAGTGAATTTTCTTTCACGTTGCGCGAAATATGTTTTCAAACTGACAAATCCTGTTTAAGTATGTATAATAATGGTAATTATAGTCGTTTTGGGGGTGCGGCATGAATCGGGTCCCGTATTACATCCTGTGCGTCCTGATGTTCGTGCTCAACGCCTGGTGCCTCAAAGGCGCCGAGATACTGCCCTCGGTGCTATCGCCCGTGTTCGGGGTCCTGTTCGTGTGCGCGCTGACCGGGGGATTCAAGGGGTTTTCGCGAAACCAGACCGTGTTTATCATTTTCAGCGTGGCGTATTTCTCGCTCGCGCTGCTCACGTTCGGTGTGCTGTCCTTCTCGGTCGGCGTGCTGCTCTTCGCGGTTTCCGCCGCTCTGTTCTTCGGGCGGTACGACACGATGTATTACCCGCTCGTCGCCATCGGCGCGATGTCACTTTTCTATTCGCTCTCCTTCGCCGCGTCCCACATCATCAACGAAGGCCTCGGCGGCTTCCCCGGCATGCTCTCGATGCGCGCCGTTTTCTACCCCCTTATTGCCTGGGTGCTCGTTACCGCATTATACGGCCTCCTGCGCATGTTTGCAAGCAGCGGCAGGAAGCGTTATTTCACGCAGGAAGCCTTCAACGCCTATTACAGGAGCGCGGCGAAATACCTGCTCGTCTTTCATTCGGCTGCCATCGTGCTGATGTTCTTTTTGAATTTCGGCGGATCGCCGCTGGTCGTCAACCTCGTCCCGTTCAATAGCATCTCCGTCTATTTCACCCAGCCCGGCGGCGTGGACGTCTCCGCGGTGCTCTCCGGGCTTATATTAAACGCGGCGCTTTGCCTGCCCTACGGTTTCGTATATGCCAGCTTCAAGAAAAAGCGCCTCATACTGCTCACGCTCGCAATCGCCTTCGTCCTCTCCGCCCTTATAGAGACGGGGCAGCTCATATCCGGCGAGGGCGCGTTCGACGTCGACGACGTCCTTTTGCACATGGTCGGGTTCTATGCGGGGATGGCGCTCTACGCCTTCTGCACGCTGCTCACGCGGCTGTTTTCGCTGGGCCGGGCGCGCAACGTCTTCGCGTGGGAGTACACCGCCAGGATGGACGCGCGGCGGAGAAGGCCGGTCAGAGAAGGCGCGGCCGCGGGAGATTCGAAGGACGCCTGGTGGGAGGCGTATACGCAGTAGATGGGTTACGTTAACGGGGCACCGACAGGTGCCCCGTACTTCTATGCGTCCATGCCGCCTTGCCAACGTAAGCCTTTTTTTATCGATTTTTTTGGCCCGTTACCTGTTTTCCGAGGCGACCCTTCGCGGCGCTTCGGTTTCCGTGTCCCGGCTGCGCCGGTTCCAGAGCTCATTTGCGCACACCGCCCATTTTTCGGCGGCTTCGGCCGTTCTTGCGCACAGGGTATGCACGTCTTTCGGGGCCTCCATGTCGGTCGAGTACGCGCCGGATTCCTCGACCATGGCGCGAAGCGCGTCGGGATTATCCAGCAGCGGGCAGGGGCGAAGATGGTTCTCATTAAACGGCTGGCACCTGCGGTATGCGGCGAAAAGCGGGGACTTGAGCGCCTCGAGCAGCGTGACATCATGGATGTTGACGTTGGAGTAATGGATGAAGGCGCACGGCTCGACGTCGCCCGCCGCGTTGATGTGCAGGTAGCGGCGTCCGCCTGCGATGCAGCCCTGAACATACTCGCCGTCATTCCAGAAATCCAGTGCGAAAACAGGCTTTGTCCCGCGTATCTCGCGGACGCGCCGGTACATATAGGCGCGCTGCTCCGGCGTGGCCAGCATATCGGTTACCGCGTCCTTCCCGACGGGTATATAGGTGAAGTTCCAGGCGAAGCGGCAGCCCCGCGCAATCATATCGTCCACGAAGGCGTCCGACCCCACGCTTTCGGTGTTGTACCGGTGATAGCAGGTGGAGTAGCCGAAGAGCAGGTTATGCGCGCGCATGCGTTCCATGGCCTCCGTTACCTTGCGGTAGGTGCCCTGTCCCCGGCGCATATCCGTAGCGGCCTCGTCCCCTTCGATAGAGAACGCGAGCGCAAAGTTCCCGACGCGCAGGAGCTCTTCGCAAAACGCGTCGTCCACCAGCGTGCCGTTGGTAAAGGCCAGGAAGTAGCAGTCGGGCTGCGCCTCGCACAGGCGTACGATGTCTTTTTTCCGCACGAGCGGTTCCCCGCCCGAGAATATGTAAAAATAGATTCCCAGCGCTTTGCCCTGTTCGCAGATGGAATTGAGCGTTTCAAGGCTCAGATTGTATCGGTCGCCGTATTGCGCTGCCCAGCAGCCGATGCATTCGAGGTTGCAAGCGCTGGTCGGGTCCATCAGTATGGCCCAGGGGACGTTGCAGCCGTGCTTTTGCGCCTGCTCGGCTTCTTTGGCGCTTCCCTCCAGCGAGGCGTTTATGAGGAAGCACTCGACGAACTTTCGTATCACTTTGGGATCGAGTTCCTTAAACAGCCTTTCGAGGAAACCGCGCCACATGCTCTTTTCGTCGCAGAGCACCTCGCGCAGCGTCCGTATGGTTGCGGCGTTTATCTTCCTGCGGTCGAGCACTTCCGCCAGGTTCAGTATGGCCGGGATCCTCTCGAGCGGCTTGTTCGACAAATACGAAAGGATCAAATTCATCGCTGATTTCTGCACCTTTTTTATGATCGGCCCTCCTCGAATACAAATCGAATCATGATGATTTTGCCGTGCCGGCTGACGATATGTTTCTCTCTATCCGCCTCTTTGGTAAGACTAACCACTTAGTTTTTTTATATGACGTTTGTACCCCGCATATGCTTTTGCACGGCAGGGCGAAAAACATTATTCTTTCATGAAGGAGACCGGCCAGCCCAGGGCGATGACCAGGTCCGTTCCCTCGATGGGATAGGGGCTGACGCTCATGCAGGCGCGGATAAAACTGGCGCGCAATTCCTTTTCTTCCATGGGCCTCGCCTTCATATAGTCGTCGAAATACGCGGCGAAATTCAGCATCGGCAGCGTACTGAAAAAGAACTTGAATACCACGATATCGGTGGAATAAGCAAAATCACTGTCCGCGTCATGGATCGTACGGTACAGGGGATTGCTCTCTTTTTGCTCCATGAGCTCAACAAAGCGGAAAAGCCCCCTCTTCTTGTTGTTCCGCTTGAGGGATTCCGCCAGCATGAGGCGGACGGTGTCCCGGTTGTCCAGGATGTAATCCAGCATCTTTTCGACGCCGGGCTGAATGCCTTCCAGGAATCCGGCGAGGGCTTCTTCGTTTGCGAACCGCAGGCGGTCCGGGAGGATGTCGAGTTCTCCCTCGCGGATGGCTTTAACGATGCTGTTCGTAATATAATCGAGGCTCAATGCCTTGATGCCGGCGAAGAATTCATCCAGCAGGTGGTTTAAAATCGCCTCCTTGCTCTCGAAATGATAGTATATAAGCGCCTTGTTCACGCCCGCTTTCCCGGCAATCTCATCGACGCGGACGTTTTCATATCCCTTTTCCGAGAATAACGACAGGGCGGCTTCTATGATACTGTTCCTGCGTATCTGATTTTTTTGGAGGATTTCTTTGGATGTTTTTGCCATCTAACTGATCTTGCCCTTTCCATAAAAACTGACCGGTTGGTTAAATGATAGCCGGTAAATTTTGGTTTGTCAAGCCCAAAAGGAATGCATCTCAAAATATTTTCGGCGGGTCGGCGGGGATAAACCGGCGTTTGTCCGTCTGCTGAAACGTATCCGCCGCTGTCCCCTATTGTTCCAGTGTTTCGATGATATCCCTGTATGTCCGTTCATTCTCGCTTCGCCATTTTTCAAGGTTTTTTCCCGCTTCCTCTCCCGTATAATCTTCAACAATGCGCCACAGGCATTTTCCCAGATGATCCGCCGACAGCGCGGAAGAGGTTTTGTCCATTTCATTGAGCAGCGGCGCAACCGCAAAGATTCCCAGCCCGCAAATCTGTTTTGCCTTCTCCGCTTCTATTAACTCCGGGTCCTCCATGGTTTCCGTAAATGATTTCAGGGTTTTTTTCACCTTATCGTTATACATCCCCAGAAATTCCTTGGAGTTGCTCCACCGGGTGTTCACCGTCACGGAATAGTCGTATCCCGTGATTTCATCGACGGCGCTCGCCAGGATATACTCGTAAAGCCCCGCGCGATCGCTCTTATATATTATGTAATAGGCAGGTTTTACGGCTTTGAGGCCAAGTCCCAGTACGGCGCGGTACTGTTCGCTCCTCCTGAAATCCTGATTCCACCTTCCTTTCAATACATAATCGGGATCCGCCCTTTCTTTTTCCCCAATTTCCTCAACCAAAGCCTGTATTTCGCCTGCAATGGTTTCTAAAACAGAGACATCCAAATTTTCGATAAAGAGTTCCTCCTCGATGGGAAAGCCGGTGATTTCATGCCAGCGGTCCCCTGACGGCGTTTCAACCGGGATTCGGGCCTCTTCTGATTCATCAGATGTGTTTTCCCCGGCTTTATTACACGCCGCCAGCCCTGATACGAGGAGGACCGCCATGCATATTGACAGTATCTTTTTCATATGACGCTAAGCACCGTCCTAATTCTATGAATTAATCTAAAACAAAATTTACTAATTATGTTACGGTACTTTTTGGGCTGTGTAAATCCCTCTATAACCCTTTCCCGAGATATCTGCACGCCGGCGCACGTTTTCTCCTTACGTAACATGTCTTTGGCGTTCATCATAGAATATCCCGGACAACGAAAAAAACGGAAAGGAGAACTTCCAGGTGGATATTAAAGAGAACCAGTATATGGGTCCGTGGATGAACGCGCCGGGTACGACCCTTCCCTGGTACAGCGCATCCGATGCGGCGCAGTCACCGTATTATAAACAGGGGATGTCGCCGATGCTGTCCGGCGCCCAGGCCTATCCCTGTGTTTATCCGGATATCTACTATATCATGCAGCCCCATATCATGAGGGCGTGTGATGAAATCGAAATATTCGGGTCCATGCCCGGCGAGGAATGGATCGAACAGAAATGCGACCAGATACAAGACGACGTATGCATAATGCACCCCGAGCTGGCCGAATACGCGCACGAGTATCAGGCGGCGGCGAATAACCCTTCGGCCAACCCCGCGCAAAACCCTGACGGATTCGGTTTCCCCGGCCGCTTCCGGCCAAGGCCCGGATTCAGGCCGCAAAGAGGTGTCTTCGGAGACCTTATCAGGATCCTTCTGCTGTCCGAGCTTTTCAGCAGGAGAAGGAGACGCTACTTCTGAATGAAGAGGCGGTCATGCCCCGCCTTTTCATTTCAGCATCTAAGCCAAAAAGGATGTGGAATGATGCTTACACCCAACGATTTTGTGATGATGTCGCTGGATCTTAACCTGTTTTTCCTGAGGATCATGAAGGAACACGCGCTTTTTCTGGAACTCGGATTCACGCCGCGGGACAGCCGCACGGCGGAAGAGGCCGCCCATTTGAGGATGGTTTTCGAAAAACTGCTTGATGAGGCGGCGGAACTGGCCGACGGGTACGCGAGCGAACGGGCGATAGAATCACAGCAATTCGTCACGGAGTACACGATGGAAGCCGAACGCCTCACGAAGTTCTACACAGGCGTTATGATCGATCCGCTGATAACTAAGAAAGAGGCGGCAATCGGGCCGGGAAACCGCGGCGCGCCCCCACGCGATCTGGTAAGGGCCGTGGAAGCGCTGGACCGAAAGGCATACCGGGCATCGTCCATGCTGGCCGACTTCAAAAGCAGGCTCTTAGCAAGTGTCCGGTCATGCGAAATGTTCACCCTTAATTATCCCCTGTTGATCGAACATATCCTCAGGGAAGCAAGGTTTTTCATGACGATGCTGGTTATGCTCGTAAAAGGCGAAGACATAATGGATCCCAGGGACCTGATCAACAAGGAAGCGTTCTGGAACCGCATAATGGCCGAACACTCCAAATTCATCGCGGGGCTTCTTGACCCCTCCGAACAGAACCTCATAGATACCGCGAGGATGTTTGGCAAAACGTTTGACAAGCTCACTGCCGAGGCGGTCGAAGCGACAAACCAGACGTTGGAAGCCGCAAAGGTCACGGATGAAAGCATTGCGGAGACCATAAGGCTCAGGGACTTCAAATCAGCCGGAACCGACGGCATCCTCAACTGCCAGATCCAGTCGATCATCCTGCCGCTGCTCGGCGACCATGTTCTGAGGGAAGCCAACCATTACCTGTATGTACTGGGAATGAGCAAATGAATCGTTCCTTACGCTAAAAAGGGTTTCCCCCGCCAGACTGTCAAAAAAGGCTAGGGGGTACGGGGGATGCAATCCCCCGCTTTCAGAATCCAATCTGACGACATGTGCGTCAGATTGGCGGCAAAAAAAAAGTCATTTTAACCACACAGAAAACCGTCGACAAATCCCGAAGGGTTTGTCGACGGCCTAGCGGGGGGTTCCCCCGCTTTTTTTCTGTTTGTGTCCTACCTGAGCCCGCACGCGCGCACGATGCGGGTGGTCGCTTCCCACCTGTTCATCGAGTACAGGTGGATGCCGTCCACGCCTTTTTCGACGAGTTCGCCCACCTGCGCGCAGGCGTAGTCGAGGCCGACCGCCCTGAGGCCCTCCGGGTCGTTGGCGTGGCGCGCAAAAAGGCGCGAGAGTTTGGCGGGCACCGAACATCCGGACATCCGCGTCATCCTAAGGATCTGGGCCGGGTCCAGCACCGGCATGATCCCCGTGACAACAGGCACGCGCACCCCCGCCCCGTATGCGGCGTCCCGGAACCCGAAAAAGGCATCGTTGTCGAAAAACATCTGCGTCACCAGGAAGTCCGCGCCCGCGTCCACCTTTTTCTTCAAAAACGCGATGTCCCTCTCTCGGCTGTCGCTCTCGAAATGGACCTCGGGGTACGCGGCGGCGCCTATGCAAAAACCGCCCTTCTTCGCGATGTGCTCAACGAGGTCGCTTGCGTGCCTGAAATGCACGAACGCCTCTTCCCTGGGCATGCCTGCCGGGATGTCTCCGCGCAGCGCGAGGATGTTCTCGATCCCGGCGTTTTTTATGGCCTCGAGCTGGGCGTTTACGCTATCGCGGGTCGCGCCCACGCAGGTGAAATGCGCGAGCGCACACTGTTTGAACCTGTTCTCGACCGCGCCGGCGATCTCGATCATCCGGGCGCTGTTGGATCCGCCCGCCCCGTAAGTGACGCTGATATAGTCGGGCGCGAGGCCGCTGAGCCTTTCGAGCGTTTCGTAGAGCGTATCCACCGGCACGTCCGTCTTCGGCGGGAACACCTCAAACGACAGGGTCGGCCGCTTTCGTGCAAACAGATCCTTGATGCGCATTTTTTTCAACAACTCCTTGGGTGCAGGTTGCGGTCAGGACTGTGTAAAATACATTAAATCACATTTGCGGGCGGTTTGCAATCTCGCCAAAAATGCAATAGAATAAGCTTGTGAACGGCGCCGCTGTTCCCGACCGCCTCACACGCCATATATGTATTTGGGAAGGAACCTGCCTATGACTGCGGGCATCACCTACTACCATGCGCTGCCCGTTAAGCCCCCGGTCGAGCGCGTGCTTCTTCGGCTGGGGTACAAGAAATCCTCGGGCCCGCCGCCCGAAGACGTCGTTTTAGCGATAGACCGTTTCGCGTCGCGGCTCAGGGTCTGCGGCGCGTTCCTGCGCGTGCCCATCACCGGGACGCAAGCGCCCGGCAGCGTCTTACTCGGCGACGGGACGGTCATTTCATCAAAAGGCCTCTTCGCCCTGCTCGACGGGTGCCTGGAAGCCGCCTTCCTCGGTGCAAGCGTGCCCGACGCGCCGGCGCTGGTCGCCGAGCGCTTCGGCGCGAACGCGGCGGACGAGGCCGTTATACTCGACGCTGTCGCGGCGCAGTGCGCGGACGCGGGCCTGGACTCCATCCTTAGCATCCAGGGCGCCCTGATCCGCCACAGCGGCCTCGGGTTCACTAGGCGCCGGTTCAGTCCTGGCTACGGCGACGTCGCCCTCTCATTCCAGAAAACGATATTTGACCGGCTGATGCTGGGCAACCTGGGCATGTCGATCGACGAAAGAAGCTTCATGCTCTCGCCCGAAAAAAGCGTCCTGGCCGTCGCGGGGGTACAGACCATTGCGTAACGATTTCCGTAATATTTTAAAGAAAAAGACGTTCATACTCGACGGAGCCACCGGCACCAACCTCATGCGGTTGGGACTCCACGGCTGCCCGGAGGCCTGGGCGCTGGCCAACCCCGAAGCGCTCATAGACCTTCAGCGGCGCTACGTGCGCGCCGGAGCGCAGGCGGTGCTGACCTGCACGCTGGGCGGCACCCGTCACAAGCTCTCCGAATACGGCCTTTCGGATAAGGCCGCGAACATGAACCGGCGCCTTGCGGCCCTCACGCGCGAGGCGGTGGGCGGCGACGTTTTCGTCGGCGGCGACGTGGGGCCCACGGGGTTGTTCGTGGAGCCCTTCGGAGAGCTGCCGTTCGAGGAAGCCGTGGCCGGCTTCGCCGAACAGATCGGCGCGCTCGCGGAGGCCGGCGTCGACTTCATCCTCATCGAGACCATGCTCGACCTGCAGGAAGCCCGCGCCGCGCTCATCGCGGCGCGCGAGACCTGCAGCCTGCCGGTGCTGGCGAGCATGACCTTCGAGCGGGGAGGGCATACCCTCACCGGCACGGACGCGCGCACAGCGCTTATTACCCTGCAATCGCTCGGCGCAGACGCGGTGGGCTGCAACTGTTCCACGGGCCCGAAGGAGATGCTCGCGCTGGTCCAGGCCATGCGCCCCTACGCCAGGGTCCCCATCGTCGTCAAGCCCAACGCCGGCATGCCGGTCCTCAAAGACTGCGCGACCCGCTTCGACATGGACGCGGACGAGTTCGTGTTCTGGATGCGCCGCCTTTACGAGGCGGGCGCGAGCGTGCTGGGCGGCTGCTGCGGCACCACCCCCGGACACATCGCGGCCCTCAGCGGCCAGCTCGCCGGGCAGCCGAGGCCTGCGCGCCGCACGGAACCCTTCTCCGCCCTCACGTCGTCCACCCGCACCCAGCTTGTCGGCGGGCCCGTATGCGTGGTCGGCGAGCGCATCAACCCGACTGGGAAAAAGGCGCTGCAGGCCGCGTTTAAAGCCGGGAACATGGAGAAGGCGGTCGAACTCGGACAGCAGCAGCAGGCAGCCGGGGCGCACGTACTGGACGTCAACGTCGGCATGGCGGGCGTCAACGAGGCCGACCTGCTCAAAAAGGCGGTGCTCACGCTCTCGGCGGCGCTCCCCCTGCCGCTGAGCATCGACACGGCGGATCCGTCGGCGCTGGAGGCGGCGCTTCGGGTCTATCCCGGGCGCGCGCTCATCAATTCCATCCCGGCGGGCGGCGAAGACCTGGAAGAAAGGCTGAAGCTGGCCAAAAAATACGGCGCCATGTTCATATTGCTGCCGCTCGGACAGAGCATCCCCGCCACCGCCGCAGAAAGGCTGGTGCTCGTCGACCAGGCCGTCACGATAGCGCAGCGCCTGGGCATCCCCAAGGAGTCCATCGTGGTCGACGGCCTCGTGATGGCCGTGTCGTCCGCGCCGCAGGCGGCCGTGGAGACGATGCGCGTGGTGCGCGCGTGCTCGAAGCGTTCCCTGCATACGATCCTGGGCATCTCCAACGTATCCTTCGGCCTGCCTGCGCGCGAATGGCTCAACGCTGCTTTGCTGGCCATGGCCGTGGAAAACGGGCTGGACATGGCAATCTGCGACCCGGAAAGCCGCTCGCTGCGCGCGCTGCGCCTTTCCTGCGACCTTCTTAAAGGCAACGACCCGGACGCGCAGCGCTACGTGGCGGCCATGGCCGCTGCCGACGCTCCGGCGGCGCCCGCACGCGAAGGCGTCTACGGCGCCGTGCTCTCCGGCGACGCGCACGCGATCACGGAGCATGTGAAAAAGGCGCTCCACACCGCGGACGCGCGAGCGATCATCGACGGAGAGATCATCCCCGCGCTCAACGAAGTCGGGGACCTGTTCGAGACGGGCGCGTATTTCCTCCCCCAGCTCATGCGAAGCGCCAAGGCCGTGCAGGCGGCGTTCGTCCTGCTCGAGCCCCGGCTCGCCGCGTGCGAGACGAAGGCGCGGCCCGGCACCGTCGTGCTGGCCACCGTGAAGGGCGACATCCACGACATCGGGAAAAACATCGTGGGCATGCTGCTCAAAAGCCACGGCTTCGCGGTGCACGACCTGGGCAAGGACGTCCCGGCGCAGCGTATCGTCGAGACGGCAAAGCGGGAAAACGCCGACATCATCGGCCTTTCCGCGCTGCTGACCACCACGACGGAGCAGATGCGCGCCGTGATCGCGCTCGCCCGCGAAAACGGCCTCAAAAGCAGGATCATGGTCGGGGGCGCGGCGGTGACCGAGGAATACGCCAGGGCGATCGGCGCCGACCGGTACGGCAAGGACGCCAACGCGGCGGTAGCGGCCGCCAAGCAGCTTATAGAGGCCGGGGCTTCGGGCTGAGTATCCCTGTATAAAAAAACGGCGCAAATGCGCCGTTTTTTTTGCCGATGACAGATTCGCTCAACACGCGTACAGGTATTCTTCCAGGCACATGTGCCCCCGCCGCATGCGCTCCGCGTGCACCTCACCGACATAGCGCAGGTGCCAGGGTTCGAAGCACACGCCCGTGCTTTCCTGTTTGTCCGCGGGGTACCTGAGAACGAAGCCGGTTTCGGCCGCTTTTTCCGCCAGCCATACGCCCTGCGGGGTATCGGCGAAAGCTTCGATGAGCGGGTCCTTCATACTAAGAAACGCGGGCACGGTGACGTCGGCGGCAAGGCCGAGCTGGTGTTCGCTCGCCCCGGGCGGCGCGACGACCGTGCAGGCGGCGGCCTGCGCGCGCCTCAGGGACATCCCCTGACAGCAGAGCCGCCTGATTTTGTCCTCGTGTAGCTTCTTCTGCTCCGAGTAGGAACGGTAACCGCTGAACAGGACGATCTTGCCCGCACCTTCGCCCAGGGCCTGCCGCATAAGCTTGGCGAGCGCGGCACAGGCGCAGCTTTGCAGCCGGATCCCCGGTGCCGCGACGGGGATGCCGTAGTCCGCGGCGGCGGCAAGGTCTTCTGGGACGAAGTCCGCCCCGAGGGTGCGTTTCCTGTTCACGAGCCGGAGCACGCCGGACGAGGCGATGTCGTCCATGTCTTCCCCTCCCTTTTTATTAGCATACGCGCATCAATCCGCGCAGTTGCCCGGAGTTTTTCATCACGTTTCGACACCCTATAGAATTTATTGAATATACCCGTTTAAACAGAGGAATCCGGTAATGTTTGTGGAATCCTACAACACGACCTGCCTGGGGCACGGTTAAAACTTTGCAGGGATAGCGAGGCGAAGGCCATGAATCAACATGCCGTAAAGACATTTTTGTTCAACGCGGTCTTCCTCATCGTGTTCTTCCTCCTCGTCCACCTGATTTCTAATGCCATCGACACCTGGGCGTTAAGAACCTATGACGGATGGCCCGGCATCATCTGGGCGCTGACCTATCACTTCCTGTTCGGCCTGTACCTGTCGTATCCCCATCTGTTTGCGATGTTCAGGAAGCAGGGCGGCCCGCTGCGGCTGAAACAGGCCCAGGCCATGCTCGCGGGGCTCGTCTTGCTGGTGCTCGTGGTAATACTGTGCGGGGCGTTGCCCTTGTATCACGACATGTACCTGCTATCGGCGCTGTTCGGTTTCTTCCTCCCCCCGGGCGTTCGTGCGCGAAACTGCGGGCGGCCGGGACGCGCAGCCCTGACGCTATGAATCATACTGATGGAGGATGAGGACGTGGCGCCCGTCCTTCTTTTATCGGGGCGGGCAACCGCCCTAGGGCCGTTTTACTTGATTTTCCTGTTTCTGTGCGATATAATGAATGGCACTATGAATATTCGAGGAGGGCGTGCATGGGAACCTTGGACATCATCTTACGCATCTTCCTGATGCTCCTGAGCATCTTCACCATATCGGTCGTGCTGATGCAGAGCGAAAAAGGAGACGGCGGCTTCGCTTCCACCTTCACGGGCGGTCAGTCCAACCTGCAGCGCTCGGGTAAGATCAAGGGCTCCGAAGCGCGTCTGGTCTTCTTCACCAAGCTCGGCTGTGTCCTGATCATCGTCGTCGCCCTCGGTATGGTGCTCTACGGCCGATTCGCCTGAACCCCCGCACGATTGAACGCAGGTCCCGTTCTCTTTTTGAAGCGGACGGCGACCTGTTTTATGTCTGCATAAGGCCGGTAAAAAGCGTTCCTGCGGCATGAACCGCAGGAACAAAGGATATGGAGAAAGGTAAAGACGTATGCTTTTTTGTTATTATTATCATAATATAGGCGCGCGCGTCTGTCAATGCTTCGCGCCCGAAAAAGCAACGTTTAGCCTCTGCGCCAGTCAGGCGTTTGCCGGAATTTGAAAATCTATTTTTAGGAGAATATTTCGATATATGGAAAAAAGAATCTACCACTGGATGAAACAGTACAACAAACCCGCCTCCCTCAAGCGCATGCAGAGAGAACTCAGCCTTTCCTCCTCCTCGGTGAAGAGCGCCGTGGAAACGCTGGTACGGCAGGGACGGCTGGTCATGTCGGGGAGCACGCGTTTCTCTCTGCCCTCGGGCGACAAAATCCTGCACGGGCGTCTGCGCATCGACCGGCAGGGACGGATGCATTTCGTCTCCGAGGAGGGCGAACGCTTCAGGGTCGTCACCGGCGGCCTGCACGGCGGGCGCCACGAAGACGAGGTGCGCTGCCGCATCCTCCCCCGCCGAGGGAAGACGCCGCCGCAGGCGGTCGTGCGGGAAGTGACCGGCCAGGCGCACGAAGTCGTAACCGGCCGCTACAACGTGACGGCCGGTGGAGCGATGGTCCACTGCCTCGACCAGCGCCTGGGGAAAGTCCGCATCACGAAACAGGCGAAGGCCTGCGACGGCGACCTGGTCAGCGTGCGCATCACCTCCGTGCCGTCCGACTCCGGCCTCCCCGCGCGCGGGACGGTGGAAAGCGTGCTGGGCGACGGCAACGATGCGGCCGGCTATCTGCGCGCCGTCGCCGTTTCCCACGGCATCCCCCTGTACTTCGACGAAGCCGTGCTCGCCGAGGCAGAAGCCCTTCCCGAGATAACGAAGGACGCTCTGAAGGGGCGCAAAGACCTGCGCGGCCTCACCGTGTTCACCATCGACGGAGCGGACGCCAAGGACCTGGACGATGCGGTATCGCTCGAAGAACTCAAAAACGGCAACAGGCGCCTGGGCGTGCACATCGCGGACGTGTCACATTACGTTAGGCCTGGCGGCGCGCTCGACGCCGCGGGGTACGAGCGCGGCAACAGCACCTATCTGCCGGGGCTGACGCTGCCCATGCTGCCCGAGCGCCTTTCCAACGGGCTGTGCAGCCTCTGGCCCGACAAGGATAAGCTGACGCTGTCCGCCCTGCTCGATTTCGACGGCGAGGGACGGCTCGTCGGCCGGCGCATCGTCAGGAGCGTGATTCGTTCGCGCGCCCGCCTCACCTACGACGAGGTCCTCCAACTGCTCGAAGGCCGAAAGGGGAAAAATGCAGGGTTAATGGACACGCTCAAGAAGATGGACGCCCTGCGCGCCCAGCTCAAGGCGCGGCGCATCGCCGACGGCGCTCTGGACTTCGACCTGCCGGAACCGTATTTCGTCACGGGTGAAGACGGCTGGGCGCAGCGGATCGAGAAGCGGATGCCCGACCGCGCGACGCAGGTCATAGAGGAGTTCATGCTGGCCGCGAACCGCGCCGTCGCTACCCTGGCCTTTGAAGAAAACCTCCCGGTGGTATACCGCACCCACCCCGTCCCGGACGAGGAAAAGGCCGGGGAACTCTGGCGGTTCCTCGCGGGCATGGGTTACAGCGGCCGGGGCGCGTCGCCCAAGCAGCTACAGCGCGTGATAAAAGCGGCAAAGGGCAAGCCGGAGGAACACGTGGTGAACTACGCGATCCTGCGCGCGATGCAAAAGGCGGTCTATTCCGCCACCGACGACGGGCATTACGGGCTGGCGTTCACGCATTACTGCCACTTCACCTCCCCCATCCGGAGGTACTCCGACCTCGCGACGCACCGCGCGCTCAAAGCCCATATAGAGGGCAGGAAGCCGGCGGGAGCGTCGGAAATCGTCGCAAAGCGCTGCACGAATTGCGAGATCGCGTCGATGGAATCCGAACGCGAGGCGCACGATTTGTTGAAGGCGCAGTATATGCAAAGCCGACTGGGCGAAGTTTACGACGGCGTGGTATCCGGCGTGACCAATTTCGGCATATTCGTCGAACTGGACAACACGGTGGAAGGGCTGGTGCACATCACCGCCCTGAACAACGATTACTATGCATACGACGAGAGCGCGCGCACGCTCACCGGTGAACGCACGGGAAAGCGCTACAGCCTCGGCCAGGCCGTGCGCGTGCAGGTGGCCGCAGCCCGTCTCGCGCCGCCCAGCGTGGATCTCGTGTTGCACGAAGGCGCGTAACGTGCTATAATTTTTGCTGCTACAAACCAGGGACTCAGGATTGTCATCAGGTTCCCGGCCGATAGGGTCGGGCAGCATTCATAAATGGCGTTTACGGCACCATTTTTTCGCCGGACCGGCATTTTACCGGTCACGGAACCAAAATCGGAACGAAGGAGGTCTTGTCATGGCTGAGGAGCGAAAGATGATCGCGCAAAATCGCAAGGCGCGGCACGATTATTTCATCGAAGACACGCTGGAAGCGGGCCTTGCGCTGGTCGGCACCGAGGTCAAATCGCTGCGCCAGGGCAAGGCCAACCTGCGCGACAGCTACGTGATCGTCAAGAAGGGCGAAGCGTTCGTCAGAGGCATGCACATCAGCCCGTACGAAAAGGGAAACATCCATAACGTCGACCCCATGCGCGAACGCAAGCTCCTGCTGCACGAGCGGGAGATCGCGCGGCTCGAGGCGCTCTCGCAACAGAAAGGGTTCGTGCTCGTGCCGCTGTCCCTCTACTTCAAGGGCGGCCTGGCGAAGATGGAACTCGCCGTCGCCCGCGGCAAAAGGCTCTACGACAAGAGGGAAACCGTCGCGAGGCGCGACGCGCAGCGCGAAATTGAAAGGAAAATCAAGGATTACGCCGCGCGATGAACATTTGAAGCGCATTTGTGGTATAATGCTTATGTGGGATTATCCCGCTTTTCATGGGGGCGTACCTGGTTTCGACGGGGATCGCAGGGGGCTGGATAAGCGAGCCGCAGCTGTCTGAGACTGCGATAAAACTCGGGCAAAAAAACAAACGCAAACAATAACGAATACGCTCTCGCGGCTTAAGCCGTGAGCGTCCCACCGCTTCCTCCCGCTTGAGGCGGAACGGGGCGTCAAAATAAGCGGGGAACCAGCCCGGTCAAGCTTTGCGCCGGGTGGGACTCGATGAAGCTACCGAAGCGCTGACCCTGCGGACGGGGGCGGCGCCGGGGGAATCCTAAAACATCCGCTGCGCTCGGAGAAAGTCCGGTCAACAGGTTTTCGGACAGGGGTTCAACTCCCCTCGCCTCCACCAACTTTCCCTTAGGTGAACACTTTTCATCAAGAGGGCACTCTGAATGGCTATCCTGTAGGTTATATAGGATAGTCATTTTTTTATCATAAAGGACTACTTTTCGCACAAAAGCATTGATTAAAGCCTTGCGATATTTGAGGTCGTTGACGTTGCCTTTCTTGAAACGATCCAGGAAGAACTTAACATGCGTAACGGTAATCGTGGGGAATTGCATTTTTTCCTTCTCAATTTGCTGTTCCAGTTCAATACGTTCTTTCTTCTTTTGAGCGATACGCTCCATTATCACATCCGTAATTTTCCCCTGCTCCAATGCTTTGATTAAATTCTCCGTAGCTTTAGCATTTTCCTTTAATAACTTTTGAAGCCGCTTGAGGGTGGAATCATCCTTCTCCTTTTCGCAGAATGCAACGATCTCCCGTGCGATCCTATCTATGTTCTCATCCGTCAGCAGTTTTTTGGTCTCCCCTACCACCAGGTCCTCGATATAATCCTTGGGTACAGTCTTTTTGTCGCATTTCCCTCTCCGATTTGCCACGCATTGATAATAATTATAAAGCTTCCCACTCTTGCCAGTGCCGCTGATGCCGGTCATGGCATAATCACAATGCCCGCAAAACAACTTCGTTGTCAATATATACTCGGACAGGGCCTTTGATCTCGCCGGGGCTTTCTTGTTTTTCGCCATCATCATTTGCGCTTCTTCAAATAATGCGTCAGACACAATCCACGGTATACCATCCTTGATTTCCTTATCCCCATATGTGTAGACGCCAATATATCGTTTGTTTGTAAGGATTTTTCGAATGCTATTCTTATTAAATTCATTACCCCTAGAAGTCTTGATCTGCATACTGTTCAAGTACCTGATGATTTCAGCCATCGAGGAACCCCCTACATACATTTCAAAAATCCTTTTTACCACGGGGGCAGTGTTCTGGTCGATTTGGAAGCGCTTATTTTCGTCCACGTAATACCCTAAGGCTACATTTCCTCCGGTGGACAGGCATTTCTCAGCATTGATGTCCATGCCCCGCTTAATCTTTTGGGATAGTTCGGCAGAATAGTACTCAGCCATACCTTCAAGAAAGCACTCGACCAAGATGCCGCTTGGATCGTCCGAAATGTTCTCACGGGCTGAAATCACCCGCACGTTATTCTTTTTCAATTTCGCTTTATATGTGGCACTGTCATACCTATTTCTCGCAAACCTGTCTAATTGGTAAACAAGAACAAATTGAAATTGTTTCTTGGAACCATCTTCAATCATTTTTAAGAATTCAGGTCTTTTATCCGTGGTGCCACTAATTGCCCTGTCAATATACTCCCCCACGATGGTGAGATCATTTTTCTCTGCAAATTCATAGCATACTTTGAGTTGGCCTTCGATTGACTGCTCGTTCTGGTTATGGGAACTGTACCGAGCATAAATCACTGTTTTATTCACTATTTATCGCGCCCTTCTACAACACTTCGTTATGAAACCCGTATAAACCATGCAAAAAACCACTATTATGAAACTAGATATATTTTATAATATCGAGTTCAGCATTTAAACAGCGATATGGTTATCAATCTACATACGGATGGAGTCATTATGCAGCCGGTATTAGAGGATAGCCAGGTCGTTGTTAACTTTGCACGCCAGATTTATCGAGACGTAGAGGCATATGTTTTGGAACATCAGGCTGAATTTGACGAATGGTTAAAGGAACAAAACGCCGCCGGTCAAGCCCAAGCGTTGCCAAATCAAGACCCATCTTAATGCCCTCCAAGGCCCTAGAGCGCATCATGTCAGCTTTTTAACTTCACCCCTGCCCAACCATTATGTTACAATACAAAAGGCCTCTGTGTTTAACTGTGGGGGCAACACCATATCCATATTCAAAAGCGTCAAGGCGGTTCATTAATGAAAGCACAAACCCGAAAAGAGCAGCTTCAACAACTCTACAACCAAATATGCGGCAGAGTCCCAGCTACCGGTAAAGAAAAAATCTTCGTATTTCCCATCGAAGCCGGGCTGGGAAAAACACGCACGATGGTTAAAGCGTTACTTAAATTACATGAAAAGTTTCCTCAACAAAAATCACTTGTGGTCACCAAATACAAAGATGAAGCCAAAAGGCTCATGCATAAGTTAAATGGACTTGCCGTCGCTATAAATTCTTCAAATAAGGATATGAATCGAGAGCGTATTATGCAGAGTCCCGTTGTTATAATCACTCACTCAAGATATGAAAATCTTTGTAGAGCCAGTGTAGAATACGAATTAGATACATTAAAGCGTTATATGGGAGGGAGAACAAATCTTATTATTGATGAAGAATTACCTTTGATGAAGATAGTTCATGTCTCCCGGGTCACATATATGGCTGCCAGAAATAGCATTAGCTTCTTAGGCCATGAACTAGAAAGGGACTTCGACAATGCTTTTGCCCAAATCAAAAAAGCTTTGAGTAAAATCGAAGAAGAGAGCTTTGGGTCCCATGTTTTCATAGCCAATGAATTAAGTAATGATGAAATTCGACTCCAAGAAAGGATATTACAAAGGGTTAGAAAAACCAACGGCGATTATAGCTTCTATAAAATGCTTCGTGAAAAATCGCATATCGAAGTTGTCGAGAAGCATTCTGAACTGATGGATTATCTCAATGACATGCAACAGGTCCTACATTCGTCTTTTTGTATCTCCGATAACCAAGGTATCCATTGTCTTAAAGATCACGCACGATATAAGTTGCTTGACAACAATATTATACTAGATGCATCTGCTGCGATTCAAAAAGCTTATGACCTTATAGACGTTGCACATATTGTCCCTATAGAGCATATTGTGTCACATGATAAATGGAGATTGCATGTCTGGCCGATAAACACATCAAAATCAGCAAAAAGGCGAACTTTCAATTTCAATACAAGGGTTATTTCCAAGATCAAAAAGATATGTAAAAATAGCAACGATAAGCTGCTGGTCGTTGGGAATGCTGAAGACGTTGGAGGTAAACAGTGTATAGGGAATTTACCGTCACGGTTACCAGCCGGACAACTTGATAACGGGGCATATGTTGATTACTCTAATTTTCTGGCTTTGCTTGGAAAGAATAACTGGCGCAATTTTAATAAATGTCTAATCGTACATACCCCTTATCGCCCAGTTCATTATTATGCCCTTCTTTTAAAGTTTTGGAAGCCGGAATATAAACTTACTGATGCTGACCTTAAAATAAATTGGAGCGGCAAGGGATCTGGCAAGCATTATGGCTTTTATTACAATGCCCTCCTGGATAGCTTGCGTGAGTCCGATATTGCCGTTTTAATGTATCAGGCGGCAAAGAGAATAAATCGACGCAACAAATTAATTGCGAATATTTATCTTGCCACCACTAATACCTTCCTGGTTAAAAACCTGAAAGACAACCTGAAAGGAATTGAGGAAAGGGCCTTAATTTATAGGGATACAACAAAAATCACAAATACAAGTACAAGTGAGGAAAGCATATATGCAGTGCGTCTTGCGAATCTTATCAAAGAAATGGTTAAAGGCGAGCACGTTGAAGCTGAGCGCGAACATAAACCGGGGTTTTATCCCAAAAAATGGTGTGCGCAAAAAATTGGATTAAATGGTACGGCCCATTTTTCTCGTGCGACTAAACAAATAAAATCGCGAATGCGTAGACTGGGTATTGACCAGGATAAACAGAACTTGATTGTAAAGCGATTTGTGGAAAAAAACTAACCATAACTCCCTATATATAAATATAATTATTTACCTAATCTCTTTTTTATTGCATTTACTCACATTGTGTAATATTGATAACAAAGCAACACCCCCAAGATGTCATACTCAGGGGTGTTGCTCATTAAGGTTTAAGTTAATCAATATAATTTGTTTCTATACCTCGCGCATCCAAAACATTTTGCAGCTTCTCTTCCGGCGTTAAATAATTTTTGGAGGTTTTGTCAGTCTCTAAATATCCATCAATTGCGTTCTCCACTACAATGTAGCGTTGTTGGCCTTCTTTTGTTGAATAATCCAATATGGTTAACTCCGTTTGGGCATCCCAAAACTCATAACCGGTGTTTACTGTATCCGACTCACCCACAATCCAATTATCTTTGCCAGACCATTCTATCGAGGGATCGACCGGGTCTTTAGAATAAGCGCTCTCATTTAGTTTATCGTACTCATCATACCACGGGGACACCGTCTCAGCATTTTTATTAATTTGTTCAGTCACTGGGTCCGTACATGCCGTCAATACCACCAAAACCATAAGCAAAAGTATCGATGCACAAGTCCTTCTCTTCACGTCCATGAACCTCCTAATTAAGTAATCTTGGTTCATTATACCAATTTGAACCGCATATTGAAATACATTTGTATTGCTGATCGCATTGCTGTCTTGTGTGTACGCTTATAAAAGAAAAGAGGGATGACTGTGGATAAATTTAAAATACCCAAGACCCCTTCCACTACAAGCAAGAGCATAAGGTTCCCTAATGATGTAATTGAGGCCGTCGAAAGGGCAATAGAGGGACAGGAATGCACATTCACGGCTTTTGTTGTCGAAGCCGTCAGGGTAGCGCTTAGAAGCTTGGAAGAGGAAACAAATTAGCCCTGATATGTTGGCAGCCTAAGCAAAAGCTTTGCCGGCAAATTACCTCCTCCCAGGCTTTTATATCATAGGCCTCTCCGAAGGTCTGTGAGGGTCTCAGTCAGCGTCCATCGTCAGCCCTAGGATAGCTATTGCGGCGCTCCCAAAGCCTCTCTCCGTCCGTGTGATGACTTCGCACGTATGCCATCACATGACCTCCAAGCCTTTGGCATTTTCCCTTATGGCCTATTATCAATCCCCTATGCGTGGTAAGAGTTAAAGTTCCTTTCCGTGACAAGCCCTCTCTCGTCTTTAAGCTTTTAAGCCCGAGTAACCTGTTTTAAAGCGATTTCCTCCTCTCTCCGTCATTCTGAGGGACTCTCATATACTAACCTGAGTTTGCGGTACGGCCCAGCCCCTGCCCCACTGAAATACGGTCCACTTTAAAAGTTAGAAAATACATAGTATACTAACAAGAAAAAAGGACCAAAAATTGGGTTACGTAAACCTGGAAGGGTGAATGTGAATGATCTCTGAAAAGCAAATTGAAGAATCTTTAATCAATACGCTTAAGGATCTGAAATACACATACCGAGATGATATTGGGGATAAAGATTCTCTTGAAGCAAATTTTAGAGAGCACTTTCAAAGATTAAACAAAGTAAACCTAAATGACTCTGAATTTGCCCGGCTGAGGGACGAAATTATTACAGCTGATGTATTCGCGGCAGCAAAAATCTTACGAGAAATAAATACATTTCACCGGGATGATGATACGCCACTGCAATATACCCTAGTTAATATCAAGGATTGGTGTAAGAACGAGTTTGAAGTCATTAATCAATTAAGAATAAATACTGAAAACAGCCATCATCGCTATGATGTCATTATACTTATTAATGGTGTGCCGATTGTTCAAATTGAACTAAAATCACTTCAGGTAACACCAAAACGAGCAATGGAGCAAATCGTCGAATATAAAAATGACCCTGGTAATGGTTTTACCAATTCATTGCTTTGTTTTATGCAGCTTTTTATCGTCAGTAACGAAAGCAATACATACTACTTCGCCAATAATCATAAAGAACATTTCAGCTTTAATGCCGATGAAAGATTTCTTCCGATATATCAACTTGCGGACGAAAACAATAAGAAAATCAGCCATTTAAACGAATTCTCCGAAAAATTTCTCACAAAATGTACTCTAGGACAGATGGTTAGCCGGTATATGGTGCTGGTGGTTAGTGAACAGAAATTGATGATTATGCGTCCATATCAGATATATGCGGTAAAGGCTATTGTGGATTGTATTCATCAAAATCGGGGTAATGGATATATTTGGCACACCACGGGAAGCGGGAAAACCCTTACATCTTTTAAAGCGTCAACACTCCTTAAGGACAATCCGGAGATTGAAAAATGTTTATTTGTTGTTGACCGAAAAGACCTTGACAAACAGACTAGGGAAGAATTCAACAAGTTTCAGGAAGGTTGCGTCGAAGAAAACACCAATACGGAAGCTTTAGTTCAACGGCTATTATCAGAAGACTATAGTGACAAAGTGATTGTTACCACCATTCAAAAACTTGGCCTTGCCCTTGATGAAGACAGTAAAAGAAACCAGAAAAGAAAACAAAACGGGAAACAGACCTATAAAGAAAGATTGGAGCCTCTTCGAGATAAAAAAGTTGTCATCATTTTTGATGAATGTCATCGCTCACAGTTTGGTGAAAATCATAAAGCCATAAAAGATTTTTTTCCGAAAGCACAGCTTTTTGGGTTTACCGGAACACCCATTTTTGATGAAAACGCAACCTATAAACAAGTCGATGGAACAATAGGGTCCTATAAGACTACAAAGGATATTTTTGAAAAACAGCTTCACGCTTACACTATAACCCATGCGATTGACGATCGCAATGTACTGCGTTTTCATATCGATTATTTCAAGCCGGGCAAAGACGCTAAAATTAATGAGGCCACCAGTAAAAAAGCCGTTGTTGATACGATATTAGATAAACACAATGCTATTACAAGCGGAAGGCGCTTTAACTCTATTTTGGCAACTTCTTCAATAAATGACGCTATTGAATATTATGATCTCTTTCAGAGTATGCAGGCAGAGCGTATAAATAAAAACGATGCATTTACGCCGTTAAATATTGCTTGTGTATTTTCACCTCCAGCCGAAGGCAATAAAGATGTTCAGCAGATTCAGGAAGATCTGCCGCAGGAAAAAGCAGATAACGAAAAGGAACCGGATAAAAAGAAGGAAGCGTTGAAAAGGATTATTACCGACTATAACAAACAATACGGTACAAATCACAGTATAAACGAGTTTGATTTGTACTATCAGGATGTGCAAAAGAGGATTAAAGACCACAAATATTCCAACGCTGACTATCCACATAAAAACAAGATTGACGTAGTCATTGTAGTCGACATGCTTTTAACTGGCTACGACTCCAAATACCTAAATACGTTGTATGTAGATAAGAACCTGAAGCATCATAGCTTGATACAGGCTTTTTCCAGAACCAACCGAGTTTTGAATGACACAAAACCCTACGGCAATATATTTGATTTTAGAAAGCAAACCAAAGAGGTAGATGCGGCCATTGCACTCTTTTCCGGTGAGGATAGTAAAAGGGCTAAGGAAATATGGTTGGTAGATCCGGCACCCGTGATTGTCGGAAAGCTGGATAAGGCAGTAAGCGAACTGGAAAAATTCATGGAGACTCAGGGGCTTCCATGCAAACCGGAGGAAGTAAACAACCTTAAAGGCGATCATGCGCGAGGCGAGTTTATTAATAGATTCAAAGAAGTTCAGCGACTTAAAACCCAGCTCGACCAGTATACCGATCTTAGCGAAGACGACAGTGCCAAAATTCAAGAACTAATACCTGAAGATACTATGCGCGCTTTCCGCGGGGTGTATATTGAAACCGCCCAAAGACTGAAGGAACAACAGGGTAAAGCTTTCACAGGGTCAAGCCCTGAAGCTGAGCAGCTTGACTTTGAGTTTATACTGTTTTCTTCAGCCATTATCGATTACGATTACATCATGTCGCTTATATCCAAGTTCACCCAAAGCGAGCCTACAAAGCAGAAAATGAGCCGTGAACAGCTGATTAACATGCTTTGTTCCAGCTCTAATCTAATGGAAGAAAGGGAAGATATTATTGCATATATCAACACACTAAAAGTCGGCGAAGCTCTAAATGAAAAAGAAATAAAAGAAGGCTACCAGAAATTTAAGGCAGAAAAAGCCGCCAAGAAAATGGCAGAGATAGCCCAAAAGCATGGACTTCAACCTGAAGCATTACAGGCTTTTATAGATGAAATCATTGACCGCATGATTTTTGATGGTGAAAAGCTCAGCGATTTGATGGAATCGCTTGGACTGGGCTGGAAAGATAGAACAAAAAAGGAGTTGGAACTTATGGAAGATTTAATTCCACTCTTGAAAAAGCTTGACGGTGGGCGTGAGATTGCGGGGTTAGGTGCGTATGAGTAAGAAGGATAAAACGCCATTAGTGGCTAAGTTGCGCTTCCCTAAGTTTCAGAATGAGGGGCCAATAAGCTTTAAAAATGGAGATGACGTTTTTGAGCCAATTAGTAATAAAAAACATAACGCTGATCTCCCTGTTCTTGCCATAACACAAGATTACGGTGCTATTCCTAGAGACCTTATTGACCTCAATGTGTCTGTAACAGATAAAAGTGTTCAGAATTACAAGGTAGTTGAAATCGGAGATTTTATTATCAGCCTAAGATCTTTCCAAGGTGGTATAGAATATTCCATGTATGAAGGTATTTGTAGTCCTGCTTATATCGTTTTACGAAAGAAAATACCGGTAGACGAGCTTTATTATAAGTACTATTTTAAAACGAGTAAGTTTATTCAAGATTTAAATAAAGACATCGAAGGCATACGCGACGGCAAAATGATTAGTTATAATCAGTTTTCATCTCTATTATTGCCGATGCCCGATATCAAAGAACAACAAAAAATTGCCGATTGCCTCTCCTCCCTCGATGATCTTGTCACTGCAGAGGACAAAAAGCTCGAAGCCTACAAAGCTCGCAAAAAGGGACTGATGCAAAAGCTATTCCCCGCCGAAGGAAAAACGGTACCGGAATGGCGTTTCCCTGAGTTTGGAGGGGGAAAGGAGTGGGAGGAGAAGAAACTCGGGCAAATAGCTGATGTTCTAATGTGCAAGCGAATATTTGCAGAACAAACAAATGACAAGGAGGGTATTCCTTTTTATAAGATAGGAACGTTAGGAGCAAAACCAGACACGTTTATAAGTAAAGAACTTTTTGAAGAATTTAAGTCAAAATACAACTACCCTAGAAAGGGTGAAATTTTGATAACTTGTAGCGGAACAGTTGGCAAGTGTTTGCCTTATAATGGCCAAGACGCCTATTATCAAGATTCAAATATAGTGTGGATTGACAATCCAACTCTGGAGATAAGTAATGATCTTTTATTACATCTGCTACTTAATGTAGATTGGAAGCAACTTAACTCTACAACTATTACAAGGATTTACGGTTCAGATTTAAGAAATTTATCAATTATATTTCCTGAAGATAAAGGCGAACAACAAAAAATTGCCGATTGCCTTACGTCCATGGATTCACTTATAATCGCCCAATCTCAGAAAATCGAAGCCCTGTCAAATCATAAAAAGGGATTAATGCAAGGTCTTTTCCCATCTGCCGATGAGGTGAGTGTATGAATGCGCAATTAGTCACCTTTGCTGACTTGACCTCATTGGCAACTCATTTACAAAATACGCTTGCAAACAAGAAATTTATCCTCCTTTTTGCCTATAACGGAACCGGTAAAACCCGGCTTTCTTGTGCGTTCAAGGATTTGGCCAAAAGAACCATTACTGGAGAAAACGAAGACATAACAGCCGACACACTCTACTATAATGCTTTTACAGAAGACCTTTTTTTCTGGGATAATGATATAGAAAACGATACACAACGAGTTTTAAAGCTTAATAGAAATTCACGCTTTTTTAATGGGTTGCAAGAGTTGGAAATGGAAAGCCGTATCCGTCCATTTTTAAGCAGATATGCAGACTTTGATTTTTCAATTGATTATGAGGCATGGAGTATCAGCTTTTCAAGGGAAAGGATTGAACACATTAAGGTCTCTCGTGGAGAAGAGAATATCTTTATCTGGTGTTTCTTTCTTGCGATTGCCCAACTTGCAATTGATAAACAAGAGAGATATGCCTGGGTAAAATTTATCTATATTGATGACCCTATCTCATCATTGGATGATAATAACGCCATAGCTGTGGCGAGCCATTTAGCTCAATTACTTAAAAAGCAAAGTGATATAAAAACGATCATCTCCACACACCATACGCTATTTTTTAATGTCATGTGCAATGAGCTAAAAAAAGCCGAAAAATATTTTCTATGTAAGAACAATGAAAACCGAGAATACACTATCCGAAATACTAGCGATACTCCTTTCTTTCACCATGTTGCCTTATTGAAAGAGCTATGTGAAGTAGCCGAATCTGGAAAGCTTTATACCTATCATTTTAACATTTTGAGAAATATTCTTGAAAAGACAGCATCATTTCACGGGTTTGAGCATTTCTCGGCCTGTATTAAACAAGATAGGGATGACCTGGATGGAACAATCCATAAAAGGCTGGTAAATCTATTAAGTCATGGGAATTACTCTTTGTTTGAGCCAAAAGAGATGCTTGAAGATAACAAGGTATATTTCAAAAAGATACTGTCGGATTTTATGGCAACTTATCGTTTTAATCCCGAATTATTTTCTGAAGAAGAGAGGACTGAACAATGACCGAAACAATGCAAAAACAATTAGGCGCCACCCTCTGGAAGATCGCCGACCAATTACGCGGGGCTATGAATGCCGATGACTTCCGTGATTATATGCTCTCTTTCCTTTTTTTACGCTACATTTCGGACAATTATGAAGCAGCTGCAAAAAGAGAGCTTGGTAAGGATTATTTCAAATGCGAAGATGAGGCTAAAAAAATTACTATTGCTGCCAAGCACGATGAGAATAAGAATAATGTGAAACCGTTTATAAAACAAATAAATGAACATTTTAGCATGCAGCATATGGAGGAAGCGGCAAAAAGAATGCTTCTTAGCGATTATATTGAATCGACGGAAAATAAAAAAATAACTCCTTTGGCTATTTGGTACGCTAAAAACAAAGACGATGTGACGATGTTTGAAAAACAAATGCGCCGCAAAATTCATTATGTAATTAAACCATACTTTTTATGGAGTAATATATACGAATTAGCTAGAACTCAAAGCGACGATCTATTACAAACCCTGCAAGCCGGCTTTAAATATATAGAAAATGAATCTTTCGAGAGCACATTTCGCGGATTGTTTTCTGAAATCAATCTAGACTCTGAAAAGCTTGGGAAAAACTATACTGCACGCAATTCAAAGCTATGCACTATAGTAACCGAAATTGGTAAAGGGCTATCTGAGTTCTCTATCGAAAGCGATATTTTAGGCGATGCATATGAATACCTAATCGGACAGTTTGCTGCAGGGTCAGGGAAAAAAGCCGGTGAGTTTTATACGCCTCAGCAGATTTCAACCATACTTTCTCGGATAGTCACTCTGGATAGTCAAAACCCAAGTGCCGGTAAAAAGAAAAAGCTAAAAAATGTTCTCGATTTTGCCTGCGGTTCAGGCTCACTTCTTTTAAATGTAAGGAAACAGCTTGGTCCTAATAGTATCGGGCAGATATACGGCCAGGAAAAAAACATTACTACTTATAACCTAGCACGCATGAACATGTTGCTTCATGGATTAAAGGATTCGGAATTTCAAATTCATCACGGGGATTCATTGCTAAATGACTGGGATATTCTCAACGAAATGAATCCAGCAAAAAAACTTGAATGTGATGCCGTAGTAGCTAATCCACCATTCAGTTACCGCTGGGAACCAAATGATTCAATGGCTAATGATTTCCGTTTTAAAAGTTATGGTCTCGCGCCAAAGTCCGCTGCCGACTTTGCTTTCTTACTTCATGGTTTTCACTTTTTAAGTAATGAAGGCACCATGGCAATTATATTGCCCCATGGGGTTTTGTTTCGCGGTGGAGCCGAAGAAAGAATACGGACGAAATTGCTTAAAGATGGACATATAGATACAGTCATAGGCTTACCCGCGAACCTTTTCTTTTCTACCGGCATCCCAGTTTGTATTCTGGTCTTAAAAAAATGCAAGAAGTATGAAGACGTTTTGTTTATCAATGCCAGCGAATACTTTGAAAAAGGCAAGCGGCAGAACTTTCTTTCAAATGAACCAGGTGGACACATTGACAAAATCATAGACACATATCAATATCGAAAAGAAGAAGAGAGATATTCACGCTGTGTCTTTATGGAGGAAATAAAAAAGAACGAATATAATCTGAACATCTCAAGATATGTGAGTACTGCAGAACCAGAAGAAATCGTTGATATTACCAAAGTCAACGAAAACCTAGTTGATATTGAGGAAAAAATAAGCAAAGCAAAGACAAACCATAATGAGTTTTTGAGAGAACTTGGATTGCCAGAGCTACCATGAAATGATATGTGCTTCATATGTTAAATTACTTTCTTATATTACGTTTTCTCCAGCACCCGACCGCCAATCTCGCTGCAACTAGCCGCGTAAATCCGGCGACATGTTATTATGACATCCGGCCAGCATATTCATCTGGTTCGATGTTTGAGGGCTAACGAACCTATTATTAGGATACAAAAGCCTCTCCAAGAGCCTCTCAGGGCCCCAGAACGGCTTTATCATAAGGCTACCTCTACCCCGAACCCACCTATAAAGTAGAAGATGTTCATGTTTGGGGAGAATCGCTCCACCAGCTACAAACCCCGCAAACATACGGTTTGCGGGGTTTTCGTTTTCTTATGCATCCACTTGATTTATTATCGAAGAGCCAGGGTGGTGACCAGGATTTGAACCATAAAGGTATTAAATCATGAGTTTCCGTCCGATTTTGTAAAATGATGTGATATGCGATTGAATGTAAAAAACGCATTATCTTTGAGTTTGTTGAAATACTATATGCAATATGTTACCCTTTTATTGATCGTATATGCAAGGAGGTGGAAAGTAGGTTTCGAAAGAAAGATACAGGTACAATGCAGTTGTTACATTGCAGCTGTATACAATCTTAGAACTGAAAAGAAAAAAAGGAGTTTTTGAAAATGAAAAAATTTGCCATTACAGTTTTGTTTACTTTGCTTATCCTATCCTTAGTCGGGTGTTCGGGCACTAACGAAACTTCTGGTTCCGATGCGGATGCGGTAGACGGGCAAAATAAAACCGCACAGGCTTATGACAACGTACCTGGCACAAATGTTTCCTTGTATCCGAATTCGCAGCAGGTGTACAGCAGCAAAGACGAAATTGTCTATGCGACCACTGATTCGGGTGATGCGGTCAATGATTTTTATAAAAATCATCCGAACCTTAAAAAAGGTCCGGGCAGTGGTAGTGTTCAAGAAGGATATTATTATTACACAACGCCGCTTACAGATTTGATGCGCGGTATTGGTACGGATCAGGATAAACTTCAAGAAAAGATCGACGAAATTAACGCTTATATACATGACTCCGGTGGATTGCACGGATTGGTAATTTACGATGTTACTGTGGATGCGCAGTACAAAGAGGATACATTAGGTTCTATCTTCTCGGAGCTTCCCCTTGATAAAACGCTAATCCTATATACATTGGTAGATGAGCAGTAGGGGAACATAATCTGGGCGTCAGGTTCCCGATAGCTTCAGCACCGAACAATTGCCTCAACACATAGTACCCCAAAGAAATTGCTATAGTACAGTATCATACTTCTAGCGTTCTTAACAGGATGCATGCTATCTGCGACGGAGAGTGCTTTGTACCCATTATAAAAGTTGCCGGGCAGAGCTTAAGGAGGAGAATATGAAAAATCGCCAAATAATTCTTTTGTTAATTCTAGTTTTTGTATTAGTCTTAACTTCCGGGTGTGCAGCATCTAATCCTGAATCAACGGAAAAACCAGTTGTTAAGCCAACAGAAGCGACGGGAAAGCCGCTTGCTAAAGAAGAACCCGAATTAGTTTGGAGCCATAAGCACGGTGAAAAACTCGAGAGCGTGGCCGTGTCCCCCGACGGCGAGACCCTGGCAGTGGGGGAATACCTCACTGCGTACATTCACCGACTCGCCGACGGAGAGGTCGTTGATGTTTTAACCTTTGATCATTCCGTAGAGGATATGGAGTACTCCCCCGACGGAACGCTGCTGGCAGCTGGATTGAGCGTGTATGGTGTTTCGCTGCATGATGTGAATGGGGAGACGGATCCCCTGCAGCTGCATGGCGGATACAATAACCGCCTGTGCTTCTCTCCCGACGGTGAGATCATAGCGACCAGCAATAGGAACGGGGATATATGGCTCTGGCAGGTGGAGGATGGCGAGCAAATCGCATCCCTGGAAGCCGAAAACAAAAAGCATACCACATCCCTGGACTATCATCCTTCGGGCAATCTGATAGCCGCCGCCAAGTGGACCGATGAGGGCGATATCCAAATCTGGGATATAGCGCAGGCACAGATCGTGCATACCCTCACCCTGGATGTGTTGCTGGGCAGTATGGAAAACCCCTTTGTGTTTTCTCCCGACGGTGAGATCATGGCCGGTGCGGTTCGTGTGGATAGGACGCCGTATGTGCGGCTATGGACAGTGGACGGTGCTGAGACCATTGCCGACTTGGAGGTCCCCAAAAATGTCAAAGACTTAGCTTTCTCCCCCGATGGGAGCCTGCTCGCGGTTATTTCCCAGCAGGCGGTGACAGTCTTGGACGTGGCCTCACAGACGCTGCTCTATACATTTGACCAGACCATTGATCCGGATGTAAGTGACTGGAATAAGGAAGGCGCCTTCACCCCCGACGGCGGGCATGTGGCAGTAGCTCGGTGGGACGGAACCATTGAGCTGTGGAGGCTCCCGGGCGCCGATCCTATACCTCTCCCTCCGGTGGATATGCGTGTTCCGCCGCCTCTCCCCAGCGACGTCCTGTTTGACACCGGCAGCGCAGAATTAAAGGAAGCCGCAAACGCCGAGCTTGAATCGTTCGCGAACGAACTGTATGCCAGCTTTACGAAGGCAAAAATCAAATTCATCGGGCATACGGACAGCCGGGGCGACGCCAAAAACAATCTCCAGCTTTCGTTGGACAGGGCTACAGCCATAAAAAAATGGTTCGAAACCTGGGCTGACGAAAAAGAAATCGACGGATGGACCCTGCTTGTCGACGGCAAAGGCGAAACCGAATTAAAGGCGCCGGATACCAACGTCAAAGGGACATTCCTTGAAGACGCGGGAGCATTGAACCGTCGCGTAGAGATTGAAATCGAACCGGAATAATTCTGAGCGTAAAAAAGCCGGGGAGCGATTGTTACCGCTCTCCGGCTTCAATTTGATCTTCAGACGGTCTCAGTTAGTTTAATGATTCCCGCCGCCTAAGGTTACCATTAAAAAGAGGCCATCGCCCCTCTCTTTCTATCTCACGGCCCCTAACGAGGCTATCATAACGCTCCACCCCAAACCCACCCTTGAAGAAAAAGATGTTCATATTTGGGGCGATTCGCCCCACCAAAAATTGAACGAAAAACCACCACGTATGGTGGTTTTTCTGCGTTAATAGGTACTATATATAGACTTTTAAAATTATTTAAAATTTCAGTAGACACAAAAGTAGACAATTCCCAAAAAACGCAATATAATAGTTGACATAAAGGGAAAAGTATACAAACTTCTGTCCGAAATCGAGGTGTTTTTTCTATGGCTCATGGCTCAATAATGGAATTGGAAAACGGCAAGCATAATAGAGTATTATTAGCAGGCCCTTCATATAAAGGATTAGAATATTCAATAAGATTTGCGTTAGCTTCGTTATCAGCAATTCTATCTGGAATTACTTCGATAAGCAATAATGCCAGTGTGATAATTAACTATGGGGTATTGAATGAAATAATTATAGAGACATTGCAAATGGTCAATAAAATATCAGCTAAAATGAAACTGATAGAGTACAATAGTGTTTGCAATTTATATGTGGATATGGAAAGCCACCGGACACTCCGATAGAATGAATGGTGCGAACAAATCATTCAAAAGGAGAA
>Ga0334896_1000163_pt1 | contig 103907 bp, 98 predicted proteins | sample GraSluR3_MG_8_FD_207734 | JGI IMG/M metagenome (GOLD analysis project Ga0334896, IMG submission 207734) | Sludge microbial communities from methane-producing bioreactor in Wageningen University, Netherlands - Granular Sludge_27_06-R3 | ecosystem: Engineered > Bioreactor > Anaerobic >... | reverse complement strand
TGTCTATTGTTAATATTGGGCTTCAATCTGTTGGTAAAATACCATATTTCCTAAATGGTCATGCTGATGATGGCCCATACTTAAGCAGGAAATGGGGACAGCTAAAAAAACAAACATATTCAGCAGATGCATCAAATGTAGGGAAAATGATACCTTACGGTTTAGATTGTGGTTCGTATGTTGGATGGGTATATGGAGCAGCTGGAGTAACCGAAGACTATATGTGTGACTGCACAAATGGTAGTTGCACAAATCATTGGGGCACAAGTAGATATAGAGAAGCCGCTCCTAAAATATCCGAAAGTAGTTTATTACCTGGTGATATTATATTAAAGACCAGAGAAGAAGCGGGAACATCATTTGGACATATTGGTATATATGTATGTAGAGATGATACGGGCGAACCTATTATTTTACATTGCCGTACCGGTAAAAATGGTGGATCCGTACTAGAAAGACGAAGCATAATTGATAGCCAGTCAGATGTATACTATTGGAGAAGACTTCCTATAGATTATGAATCATTAAATAATGCAACGTTTCCACAAAAGTTAGTATATAAAAGCACTATAGGTTCAATTCTAGACGGTGCGGTTGGAGGTATCAAAGAGTTGTTTACAAAATAAGAGGTGATATTTTATGGATAATGAAAATAGTAATGTTTATATCATTCCACATAACTACGAAGAAGCCGGTGGCGTATTTGGCGGTGTTTTTAAATTTAGAAATACTATCGAAGCCATTATAATAGGTTTGATTCTATTTAAAGGTGGCTCTTTGTTGTTTTCGTATTTTGATGTAACTATAAGGATTATTTTATTTGTTGTTATTCTTTTACCCGTTGTTATGGTAACATTGGTTGGTATGCATAATGAAAGCATAACAGAATATATACAAAGTATTTACAGGTTCAGACAACGAAAAAGGGTAATGTCTTATAGGCTTCCAGCTTATACGGAAGAAACGGACGAAACACATAACAAAAAATCATTTAAAGGGAAAAATATTAAATTCAGAAAATAGGTCTATAAATGTTGCAAAATCCCTCTAATTGTGCTATAATAAGGTTAATAAAACAACAGCAACCCAAAAAGGAGGAAAGTAATGAAAAGGAAACTAATACTAAGCGTACTATTAATCGTTGTCTTAATCTTTAGTTCAATCGGTTTCATATCTGCAGATACCACAAGTTTCCCGGATCTAACGGGATATGGCTGGGCAGAACCTTACATTAATACTATGGTAGCAAAGGAAGGGATGGAAGGATACCCTGACGGAAAGTTTAAACCAGGTAACAACATCACTGTTGCAGAGTTCGTAAAAACCACAGTCGCTCTGGTAGACGGAGAGAAAGAAAAAGCCGGACTACTTTCCCATTGGGCTACAAATTATATGAACGCGGCAATCGAACTTCAAATCACTCCGGAAGGAATGTTTGAAAGAGCAGACTGGAATAAGCCGATTACCAGAGAAAAGATGGCTGTGATCATGGAGCGAACAGCTCAACTTATATTAAAGGAAGATAAATTCAACGATGCTTCCACGAATATGTTTAAAGATAGAAACGAAATATGTTCTTACTGCGACGAGTACCTTGCACAAGCCGTATCAAGAGGTCTTATAAACGGCCTGGAAAGTGACAGGTTCGGACCGCAGGAACCCGCAAACAGGGCGCACGCAGCCACCATGCTCACAAGACTGGTAGAACCTATATACAGACTAACCTTAACAGAAGATGATATTGACGAAATCATGGGATTAATCGAAAAGGGAGATTCCGCCTATGATTTTGCGAAGGGTGTAGAAGTGAATATGGATGGAGGGTTTAAGGATTACGACTATGTAGTATACGATTCTACCGACCTTTTGATGATGACGATAGTAGATAAATACACCACACCAACCGAGTTTTATGTAAGATATTTTTCGCACTTCCCGTTATACATATTTGATAAAGCAGGGAACCAATTAGCTCGTTCTGTTATAATTCGTGAAAGTGGGAATAACTCTTGGGAGTTTGAACATCCACTAAGTTCTGTGGAATATTTCGTAATCCTAAACTATGACCTTGATAGATGGGAATTTTACTATAACGACTTAAAATAGAATCTAACATTCATAAAAACGCTCTTTTTAAAGGGCGTTTTTTTAATGAAGAAAGGAGAACTCGATGAATAAATACCGGATATTAGTTACCGCTATTTTAATTATTACTATGACTTTCTTATACATTCCCGCCTTTGGAGTAGAGGAAGAACCAGAAACCAAATACCATTTGGATATGGGGGTATGGTCCATTCCTCAAGCAAGTAGAGGACTTCTAAACACCACACAAACCTATTATATCGACCTAACCTTCGGGTCAGATGTAGAGGTGGAGAGTGTTAAATGGCTAGATACAAGCTATCTTAATAACAGTACCTTTTGGGAAACCGCATCTATGAACTGCGTGACCGGAAGCGATGGCGATGAAAAATATACAAACTATAACAACATATATGGTCGATATGTTACTTCCAGTTTAACCAACATCTCAACTCCTGAAGTAGACGGAAAGAACGTTTCATATAACTGTAAAGTTAAATTAACAGGAAAAACCGAAACATATAATATAGGTAATACATTTGAACTTTACTATCTTGACAAAGTCCAAGTAGAGGAAGATCGAACCGTCGTTTCCGTACCCGTTATGAGCGAAGCAGACAAACAGCGATACACTACACTGTGGCAATCCTATTATGCTAAATATGGCGAATACAACGCAAAAGCTAGATCATCTACCGGAAAACAAGCTCAATATTATCGGGATTTATCTAGCGAAGCATACTCCTATTATGTATATTACAAAGGTCTAGCCAACGATAACCGCACCGTAAGAGTGGAAACCATCAATACCCAAAACAAGTTAATAGATGAAGATCTACAAAACTTTAAATCCATGATCTATTCCTTTTGGGGTGGTGAAGCAAGCATGAAAACGGGAGATGCCGGGTTAAGAGGAATATATAATTCCATCGAACAAACTGCTGCATTAAACATCTCCGGCACACCAACAGATCACTATTTAGTGTTCTTCCCAACTGTACTTTCATACCATACAAAAGCACCGGAAACACCAGTCCCACCGGAAGGAACGACTCCGGCAGCCATCGTCACTTCAGACGGTTGTGTGAATCATATAGAATGGTCTGAAACAGAACATCATACATAGTATTGTTCCCCTGGTTGTAAGACAAAATTTGGAGCATTACTTATTGTTATCATCGCTGATTTGACTGCAACTAGCTGAGGTGGTATTATAATGGAAATTAATGGAATTGAAGAGGGTAGATATGGCTGCAGAGGGTGTTGTGAGAAAAATAGATAAACTTGGCAGAATAGTGCTCCCAACGGAATTTAGGAGGTCGCTAGGTCTTTAAGTTGAAGAAGCTGTGGAGATTATACTTGAGGACAATTATATAAAAACTTGTAAGCATGAAAATGGATGTGTTTTTGTGGAAATAAGACTAACACTCGTATGCACATGGGTAAATTAGTCTGTGAAGCATGTAGGAAAGCTTTGGTTCGTGAATATAGGGATTAGAAAATCTTCAAAATCCTTAATTAAAATTCTTATGCATTTACCTGGTTGTGATTATAGACGATTTTGTGTGATACTCTGCGAAGATACCACATTTGAGCACCTAATGAAAGGGGAAAAGTGGAATTATTTATACTTGTTTCAGTACTACTACTACTATTAATAACAATATTATTGGTAATACGGGGGAAAATTATTAGTAATAATTTAGTTAAAAGCCCTATGGTTCAGGAGGAAATCGAAAAAATTAGTGATTTCATTGCTGATATTAAAATGCAGAAACGGCATTATTTTCGTAACAGTCAAAAGGAAGCGTTTTTAAAAGATTACGAGGTATTGTACAGAAAATTTAGAAGTTCATCATACCGCTCTTTGTCAAAAATTTCCGTTGTTAGAGAGTTTAGAGAAATATACGAGAAATTGAATGATTTGGTGCGACAGTGGAATGATGAGTATGTTAGTGCAGAAATGAATGAGAACGATGCGTTTTTTAACAATATAGATGGCAAATCATTAGACCAACAACAAAGAAAAGCGGTTATAGTTGACGAAGATAATAATCTGGTATTAGCGGGAGCGGGAAGTGGAAAGACGCTTACTATTTCTGCAAAAGTAAAATATCTTGTAAAAAAAAGAGGGGTTAGCCCTAAAGATATTTTATTGATCTCTTTTACGAAAAAATCTGCAAAAGAGATGCAAGATAGGGTAGCAACTAGGTTAGAGATTGATGTTGAAGCTAAAACATTTCATAAATTAGGTCTGGAGATAATCTCTGCTAGTAGGGGTATTCGACAGTCAAGTCCATAATAGTGTGTAAATTTCTCTCGGTAGCAATAACTTGTATTTATGATAAAGTACTGTGACCATAAAAGGCCCTTGGTACGAGTAGCATTATGCCGCTTGGTTATCAGCCTTTTGCGGGTTATGTAAGCTTTGGTAAAATAGGTCCATTTCAAAATATTTACGGCCGGTTTGCCAAATCTCGCTTTGTTCCATAAGAAGGGCTCCCATTAACCGGATAACCGATTCCTCGTTAGGGAAAATACGGATTACTCTTTCTCGCCTACGAATCTCCTGGTTAAGCCTTTCAACACCATTGGTGGTACGTAATCGCTTTCGATAATTAAGCGGGAGAGTAAGAACTCCTGTAATATCGGCGAAAGCTTCATCAAGCAGTGCCATAGCTTTTGGAGCAGCAGTTTCATATTTTAGAAAAATATTGTCACGAACTTTCATTGCACTTTCAAGATCTATCGCCTCGTACAATTGTCTCAAATCCTCCTTAAGGGTGGGCTGAAGAGACTTGGGGGTTTGATCCAGAATGTTTCTTGAAAAATGAGTCTGGCATCTTTGCCAAGTAGCACCTTGAAATTCTTTGTGGATAGCGCTCACAAGCCCTTTGTGATTATCCGATGTAACTAGCCGAACGTCCTTTAATCCTCTATTTTTTAAGGATGAGAAGAAATCAGACCAGCTGCTTTCCGATTCTGTGTTGGCCACCTGAAATCCAATGACTTCTCGGTTACCTTCGGAATTGACACCTATAGCAATCAGAAGACCTCTGGATTGAACTCGTTGGTTGGCTCGAACCTTTAGGTACAGTGCATCTACGATTAGAAACGGATAATGGCTCTCGAGAGGTCTGTTTTTAAAAGCATTTACCACAGGGTCAAGACTTTCGCATAGTTTTGAAACGGTGGATTTGGAAAACTTCTTTCCGCATAGCTCTTCTGTAATTCTTTCAACTTTGCGGGTAGAGACTCCATTGATCACCATCTCCATCATTGCCAAAACCAGAGCTTGTTCACTCCTTTGATACCTTTCAAAGAGTTCAGTGGAAAAGTCTCCATTGCGAAGTCTAGGAACATGAAGTGTCAGGTGCCCCACACGAGTGGTTAAATTTCGGTCTCGGAAGCCATTACGATAACAAGTTCGTTCATTGGTTCTTTCATAGGGCGCAGCGCCTATTTGATCTTCAGATTGAGCCAGCAATACTTGATTGAAAATTTCTTCCATAAGTTTGGTAACAGCCTGGTCTCGACCGTTATTAGAAAAAAGTCCGTGTAATAATTCAGTAGTTAGGGTAATATTGAACTGAGCCATAATTCATCCTCCTCGGTTTGGTATTTGCTTTCACATATATTCTAACCGAGATATGAGTTTTTGGCTCATTTAGTTTTTACACCAGTATACGGACTTAATCTATTCGACCTGATGTATATGAAAGAATAGACTATATTATTGATAACTATTTTAATAAAGAAATAATAGGAGACAAGGAGAAGATCCGAGAAATAATTGAGTTTTTCGGATCTTATTTAAATATACCACCTGAAATTGAAAAGTATAATACCTTAGGGGATTTAATCGAACACAGCAGAGATGCTAATTATAATACCTTAAAATCCCAAATGAATTCGGTTACTAACGAAAAAAGCAAAAATACAAAAACAATAAAAGGCGAAACGGTTAAGAGCTTAGAAGAAGTAATAATTGCCAATTTCCTTTATTTGCATGGTGTCAAATATAACTATGAAAAAAAATACCCTCATACCTATACCCGTGAAGATAGTCTATATAGTATGAATTATCATCCTGATTTTTATTTAGATGATTACAACATTTATATAGAGCATTTTGGTATAAATAGGCAGTTCCGCACCCCTTGGTTAACATCGATAGAAGAGAAAAAGTATTTGGATGGCATATACTGGAAGAGAAATATGCATAGAAAGCACGGGACCACTTTATTAGAAACATATTCTTATTATAATAGCGAAGGCACATTGTTAGAACACCTCGATGAGTTATTGAAGAACGAGGGGATTAAGTATAATGATGTCAAATATGAAAAAATATATGAAATGCTTGTGTCTCATAGAAGAGACAAATATTTTGAAGAGTTTAAAAAGTTATTACAATCTTTTATAAGACTATTCAAATCGAGAGGGTATTCGGAAAGCGATTTTAACAAGTTAGAAAACATAGCCAAGAAAGAAGGCAATGCCTTTATGCGGCAGCGAACATTGCTTTTTCTGTCCATTGTACGTCCTTTATACATTAGATATCAAGAAGTGCTGAAGGAAATAGAATCCATAGATTTCAATGACATGATAAATTTGGCAACGGACATAGTGAAGCAAAGACATTATACCCTAAACTATAAGTACATAATTGTGGACGAATACCAAGATATATCTATGAGTCGTTTTAGACTAATACAGGCGATACAAGAACAAACAAATGCAATTATTATGGCAGTTGGAGATGATTGGCAATCTATTTACAGATTTGCTGGAAGCGATATATATTTGTTTACAGATTTTCAAAAACACCTTGGATATAGCGAGATAATGAAAATTGAAAAAACGTATCGCAATTCTCAAGAATTGGTTGATATGGCTAGCGAGTTTGTAATGAAAAACCCCAAACAGTATAAAAAGAAGTTGAGCTCAGATAAAAATCATGAAAACCCAATTAGGGTATTTAGATTTAGGAGAAGCATAGGGGAAGCTATTGAAAGGGCGGTTAAGGAAATCGTTCAAGATTTTGGCAAGAAGGGAGAAATATTATTTCTTGGAAGGACAAATTATGATATAGATATATTAAAAGGCAATGATAGTTTTATCGTCAAAGAAACACGAGATGGAACTGCCGTTTCTTACAAGCCTTACCCGGATGTAAAGCTATCTTTTCTTACTGTACATAAGGCAAAGGGAACCGAATCAGACAATGTTATAATTATTAACCTATACAATGAGTTATTGGGATTCCCCAATAAAATATCTGACGATCCAGTTCTTTCTTTGGTGCTCACAGATACAGACAATTTTGATTTTGCAGAAGAGAGAAGGCTCTTTTATGTGGCTTTGACAAGGACAAAAAATAGAACATATCTCATCATTCCTGATATTAACTCGTCTGAATTTGCAAGTGAATTAATAAAGTCAAACTCCTTGGAATCTATTATGGCATCAAATGAAACTCCTATATCATCTAATCCTGTTTGTCCCGTGTGTCAAAGAGGGGTATTAGTGCTTAGAGGCAATAGAAGAAATAGCAATGAATTTCTAGGATGTTCTAATTATCCACAATGTAGGGCATCATTTAGCGATACTAGCTTATTAAGCGAACAACGTGTATGCAATAAATGCGGTGGGTACATGCTTTTAAAAGGTGATATTTTTGATTCATATTATAAGTGTTCTAATTACCCTATTTGCGATAATTTGATAACTGCTGATGGCCGAAAAATTCAAAATAGAAGAAAGCCGACAAAGAAGCATAACTAGGTGTGAGTAGAAAAATATGGACCTGTGTGGGATTACGATAGGATAGTAATTAGTGATGATGTATATGATGGGAACGGAGGAGCGATATATGGCTGCTGGTGGTGTGGTAAGGAAAATTGACAAGTTGGGAAGGATAGTAATTCCTGCCGAATACCGAAAATCAATAGGGATAAAAGTGGAAGAAGAAGTCGAGATTTTGCTAGAGGGTAATTTTGTAAAAATCTGCAAACATGAAAACGGATGTGTTTTCTGCGGCGAAAAGATTAGCACTAATGTCCACCATGGTAAACTGGTGTGTGAAGCCTGTAGGAAAACTCTGGCAAGAGATTAGAGTATGACCAGTAAGTTGATTCTAAGGGTCGGGGTTGCTATTAGAAGTCGTTTTTTCAATCAGTATTGTAAAGTGTGCTAATTACCTAGCTGTGATAATATCATGACAGTTGATGATATAAAAATTTCAATGCGATAGTGATTAGAAAGAAGCAAACAATATCGGTAAGGATAGAACGACATTATTAATAATGAGAGGATTCAAGTTCTATTTATTGACAGGATCAAACTTACGTATAATGAGGAATTCTATTAACGATTTTGTGGGCTGATTTATTTGTGAGACAAACCGATGCGAAAGAGAATTTATGAAATTATAGAAGTTGCCAAGGCGAACGACAAGATCAGCAATTTCTACGACTATGCTATGATTATTGTAATTGTCAGCAGTATAATTCCATTGTGTTTTAGAACAAGCAATGCTATTTTCATCTGGATTGACCAAATAACTGTTAGCTGAGTATTCCGGCGCGGTTTGAGCCACCAGTCCGGAAATGTAGAGCCGGTCTACCGGGAACAGAGAGCCACTTCTCTGGTTGTGATGAAACCTGTTTGGATAAGCCAATTAAGTGATTTCTGATATTGTCCAATCCCGAAAACTCTACTAGAAGATATTACTAGTCAGGACATACTAATTTATCTTAGAGCGAGAAATTCCATACCACCCGATATTAGGTGTTTTTATTGTTTGTGAACTACCTGGGCCTGTAGCTTAACGCAAAGAAGCCAGATCGATTATGAATTGTAATGATAGGTAAAGCGAATCATAATGTTCGTCAAGAAAAATACTCTAAATGTTACTCTTAACAATTAACTTGGATTCAATCGGCTGAACAACCGAAATCCCTAGTTAACCTGTTAAGAATTGAACCCTTAATATTCAGGGGAAGGCATATTAGATCTAGGTGGCTCTCAAAGTCCGGATTGATGGCTCAAACTTTTCCGGACTGGTGGCTCAGTCAAACAAGAATAATCATGTTAGCATATTTATAGTAGATTATATTGCTCGATGGGTGACTGCCGACTATAAGTTTAAAAATAATAGAGCGAGGTGCTTTCTAATATATCCGATTACTCCCTTTGCTATTATTGATTTATTGTCCATTTTGCCATCTCTAACAAGCCTTAATACCGGATTCAAAATACTAAGACTGTTACGATTGAACAGAGTCTTCAGAGTTTTAAAGATTCTAAGGTATTCGAAAAGTTTCAGCATGATACTAAATGTTATAAAAAAAGAAAAGCACGCTTTGCTAGCTGTATTTTATTTGGCAACAGGTTATATATTTGTTACGGCTTTGGTTTTATTTTCTGCAGAACCGGATAGTTTTCATAGTTTCTTTGATGCTATTTATGGGGCAGTCATCACTTTAACAACAGTAGGCTATGGAGATATATATCCCGTGACAGACCTTGGAAGAGTATTTGGAATGATATCATCGTTTATTGGAATAGCAATCATTGCATTACCAACAGGAGTTATAACGGCGGGATATATGACAGAATTAGCAAAGCGTGATAAGAAAGATGACGTAGAAAAAAATAATTTACTAGTCTTTTATAGAATTCGAATGTTTGCCAAAACTGAATCATGAGATTGAGAAGCTGATGAGGTTCTTTGAACCGTATTTCCGGCTTGTATGATAGAGAATGCATCGACTATGATTAGCCCAACGTGGAAGGAGACTCAATCTGAAAGGATAGTATTTAGATGTCTACAATTGAGCATGACCTATTGCCAAAGCAAAGATCAAGAAAAAACAATATGAAGGTTAAAGTTGATTTATATGGTTATGCTAGCGAGCTTTTCCAAGAGTTGTCTAACATCGGTATTATTCAGAGGTTAAAAGTCATTCCTCAATTAGGTGCTATTAAGGTTCATAAAAACTTGAGGAAATCACGATTTGATTATACTGTTTTGCAGTTATATTTCCACCAGCTGATAAAAAAGGAGCTACAGTCAGAGCTTGAACTGACATATAATAATCTTGTAGAAGCAAAAGAATTCTGTAATGAAATGCTTTATCAATCAACAGAGAATAAACCTACAGTAGCAGATATGCTTCAGATTCTGACCATTGCATACAATATTGGCCATTTCTATAATACATTTACTTCTTCCCGAGCGGTTGTCATGCTTGCCGAACATAATTTAGTTTTTCGCAATATGTTTATAAATAGTTTTAGCTGCGAACGTTTTAGTGCAACTGCCGAAAGTATACTAGATGAACAAGACTATCTAAGGTTCCATTTACTAAATTCTCTGATTGTACTCGAGCATTGCGACCAGAATAAACAATCTGTAATTTTGGATCAAGAACTACTATTTGCCTATTTAAATGAGGGCAATCTTGACGAACAAAGCAAACTTCATTTTGTGTTTAATGTTTTTCGTTCTGTTCGTAATGTCTCATATATTTCGTATGATCTTCAGATTGCTGACATGCCTTTAACTATTGATTTATGTAATGAGAAGGCCATTCTTGTTTTATTTCATGAGCTATTGTCATTATATAATAATCAGCTACCGGCAAACCGATTGATTACTTCAATCGGGAAGATGCTTGACGACAAAGTTTATAACGAGAATTCAAACGCAATTTGTTATTATCGAGTATCAAGGAAAATTGCATCAACTGTAAATAAGGATAATAATCTTCACTTTAAGGACTACTATTCTGACTTTTGGTTATGTTCGGAGAGTCTTTTAAACAAACAACATCGACAGTCCCGGGACCATGTAACAGATGCTATATTGAAATTGACTTTTTCAGCCAGAGACAGAAAACTATCTCAAAGATTACTGATAGAATTGGAGAAAATTAATAACTCAAGGGTGGGTTATTACGATCGCCATACTGGAGAACGCACCATTCTCATTTCCATAAAGAAGAATTGCAAAAGCAAAACTGTTGTCGCTCTTCGAGTCTTAAAGACCACTATTAGATATCTGCGCCAAGTTCCAGATTCGATAAGCACAGATATACGATATTTACTTGCGAGTAAATTTTTTGTCTTTTATCTCTTTGACGAAAATCCTGTCATTATAAAGGCAACCATCGACCCTCAAATCTGTGTCTTATGTACTCGTGGCAAAAAACAGCGTGTCCATGAAGTTGAGTCTCTGTTAAAAAAAGGTAATGGAAATATTGATGAACGCCACGAAGTTGAATTTATGCGTAATTGCTTAATCCAGGATGAGACTAATGATACAAGTATAACTATTCCGGCTAGCGTGCTAATTTATAAAAAAGAATTACCTGTGGGGAAGCTATGTGAATTTGATGGGTTGGTAATCCATCCGATGAGGAAAAATGGGCAAGTGGTATTCTTTGAATCAAAAAATACATCTAGGAATCCTTCAAATGCGAGAAAATGCTTATCAGACAAGTTTGCCAAGCTAAGCATTGAATATAACAAAAATGACATAAATACGATTGGTTATGATGCTATGTTTAAAATGTCAATTTAATACGAAAAAGAGGCCGACCATAACAAGAACTTATGCTTGAATATGGCTGGTCTTTTTTTCACCGCTTGTAGTTATCTCCTTAAGTGTATCTGATTAGACCGCTTAGCAAGGCCACTCAATCTTATTTTTACATAATCAATATTACAAAATGTAATCAAGTGCCAGCAAATAGTAATTATTAACAGATTCAAGTACTATGTTCGGTACCTTGTTGGCAAACTAGTATGGTAAAATATAGTATACAAAAAACTATACATCTATACATAATTATAGGTATCGATTAACCGATGAAATGTCGCTATTAGTAAAAACATTTCAATCAAATCTGTGGGAAGAACAGAGAAATAATTTTTTGGAATCTCATGAGAACTTAGTTGATTTATATAGCTCTAAAAAGGCAGTAAAAAAATGCCTGCTAAAATAACCGGGGACGATTTCACATTTTATCCCGGTAAGCACAATCAATTACAGAAATTGATTATTGAAGAATTTGCTCCACGATTTACTGAGAACTCTGAATGTCTGTATGTTGGCGATACAATTCAAAAGGATTTGGTGAAAAATGAGGCGAAATTAAAAGAACTTGACTTTGAGATAACACTCCATGATAAAATGCCGGATGTTGTCTTATATTCAGAGGATAAGGGCTGGATATACTTTGTTGAGTCTGTAACTTCTGTAGGTGCAATGGAGCCAAAGCGAATAAAAGAAAATGAAGAAAGGAAGGAAAATGTTTCGGCTGGGGAAATATATGTAACAGCATTTTTGGATTTTAAAACATTTAAAAAATTCTCAGAGTCCTTAGCTTGGGAAACAGAAGTATGGATTGCAGAAATGCCAGCTCATATGATTCATTTAAACGGAGATAAATTCTCGGGAACGAGAAAATAAGGGAGGTGTTTATTATCAAAGGTGAAGTATCAAAAAAAGATTTCATTAGAGAAATTGAAAAGGCTATTAAAAGTGATGAATTAGGAGCATTCATTGGAGCAGGGTTATCAATTCCTGCCGGATTTTGTAGTTGGAAAGAACTTCTAAGAGAACCGGCAGAAGAAATAGGATTAAATGTTGAAATAGAAAATGATTTAGTTAACTTAGCTCAGTATTATTCTAATTCAAAAAAGAGGACATCAATAGATGATCTAATCAAAGGTCGATTTTCTTTGTTGGTAAAACCTACTGAAAACCATAAATTATTATCACAGTTACCAATTTCGACTTTTTGGACAACGAATTACGACAAGTTAATAGAAAAAGCTTTAGAAAATAATATGAAATTGCCATATGTAAAAATAAAGGATGAACAACTTAGGGGCACAAATCACAATTTTGATGCAATAGTATATAAAATGCATGGCGATGTAGATTCTCCCGAAGATGCAGTAATTACAAGAAGCGATTACGAAGAATTTGGATACAACAAAAGAAAATTATTTAGTGAGGTTTTAGAGGGAGATTTGCTTACTAAAACATTTCTATTTTTAGGATTTAGTTTTGAAGATCCAAATTTTAACTATGTAATTGGAAGGTTAAGGGTGTTACTCGACGAAGAGAATACAAGAAAGCATTATTGTATAATGAAAAGAGTTAAGGCTACTGGGGAGAATTCGGAATATGAAAAAGCAAGGCAACAGCTACAAATTGAAGATTTGAATAGGTATGGTATTTTTACCTATTTGGTAAATGACTATGATGAAATTACCGACATATTAAGTACACTGGTAGATAGATATAGAAGAAAAACAATATTTATATCAGGTAGTGCGTACTGTTATCCGGGTTATCCTCATGAAACTGCTCAAAATTTTATTCATAAATTGTCTTTTGAACTATCGAAGAATGGTTATCGTATTGTGAATGGATATGGAAAAGGTGTAGGAGAATTTGTATTGAATGGTGTTGCAGATTATTGTTTGACTCACAATTCTAAAATAAATGATTTTCTGACGCTTATGCCCTTTCCTCAAAATAGTTCATTGGGAATAGATTTAGATACCTTGTATAAAGAAAATAGAGAGCAGATGATTGAAAATTGTGGCATAGCAATATTTGTTTTTGGAAACAAAGAAACAGAAAATATTGCAAGTGGAGTTATGGATGAATATGAGTTATCTAAAGAGCATGGATTAGTATGTTTGCCTATGGGATATACTGGTGGGGCATCTGAAGAAATATATTATAAAATAACTCAAGAATTAACAGATGATTCGATAATGAGTGCAATTAAGCAAGCAAATAAACAGTGTACTGATGATATTGATGCATCTGTTGAAAATATATTACAAGCAGTTAAAATATTAAATAAGGAGGAATTGTAAATGGCAAAAAGACAAGTATTTTTCAGTTTTCATTATGACAATGATAATTGGAGAGCAGGACAGGTACGCAATATGGGAAAGGTGGATAGCAGCTCTACTTTTTCTGACAATGATTGGGAGGAAGTAAAAGAAAAAACAGACAGTAAAATCAAAGAATGGATTGATGAACAATTAAATAAGCGTTCATGTTTAGTGGTTTTAATCGGAGAAAAGACTGTAAATAGAAAATGGATAAATTATGAAATTATAAAAGCATATGAGTTAGATAAAGGAATTGTAGGAATCTATATTCATAAATTAGAGAATTCATTAGGGGAGCAGGATGATAAAGGAAATAATCCGTTTGATTATTTGACATTAGAAGAAGAGAAACTTTCTAAATATGTTAAATGTTTTGATTCCAGTCATTCATTAAGTAAATATGTTTACAACGATATTAAGGATAATATTGAAGATTTAATTGAGTATGGGATAGAACATAAACCATCAACTTGGTAATAAAGATCTTTCATTGAAGGTCTTTGAAATTTTAACAAAATCTATAATGTCCCCATGAATTGAGACGAAAGCTTTTCGAATCTAAGTGAACCCTGATACAATGAAGTCACCAAAGTGCCGGAAAGAAGAGGTTCAACATAAAACGAAAACAATACGCCCCTGAATTCAAGGCACAAGTTGTTCTGCAGGTTCTCCGAGAAGAAAACTCCTTTTGAAGAAATCCCTGCGGATAACGAACTGAATCCCAACCAAATCAGAAACCGGAAAAGAGAGTTTCTGGAGAACGCTCCCAAAATCTTTTCTGAATGCCGAGATACGGAAGAAATCATAGCAAAGGAACAAGTGATGGAAGAAGATTATCAAGAGCTGTCAGCGAAAGTTAGGAAGCTTACTGTAGAGAGAGTGGCATAAAAGAATCTGTAGAAATATTTGGCCCTGATTACGAGAAGAGGTTTACTATACGTAAACTCTGGGCTAAGCATAAAGAGGCAAAGCGAACTCCTCTTCGTAAACCGCACTAGTGCGTACTATGCTCCAGTCATAAAAGATTTGACCCACGAAAATCTTGTCAAGGAGCGATTAGATTATTGGCATACAAAGATGCCGTATCTGGGTGTCCGGAAGCTGAGGGAAAAATTTTTCGAACAGGATGGAGTCAAAGCTGGTCGAAAACTGATTAAATGCTACATGGGCGAAATGGGCATATATGCCGTTTATCCCAAACCGAATCTCTCTAAAAGGAACAAAGAGCATAAGAACTACCCTTATCTGCTCCGAAATCTTGAAATTAATAAACCCAACCAAGTATGGGCTATTGATATTACCTATATCAAAATGGGAAGAAATCACATGTATATGACCGCTATCATCGATTAGTATAGCAGATTCCTGGTCGGTGTTGCATTGTTTGATACCCTAGACACGGCTCCTGTATTAGCGGCTGTCAATACGGCCATCGAGAGATATGGAAAACCGGGAATCATTAATAGCGATCAAGGCTCCCAATTTACTAGCGCAGAATATGTCCACCACCTTAGGAAAAATCGGATTCTTCAAAGTATGGATGGCAAGGCCATATGGGTAGATAATGTAATCATTGAACGGTGGTTCCGTAGCCTGAAGACCGAATACATCTACATCAACGAAATCACTACGCCGACAGACCTGCGAAACGGGATTGGTTCATATGTCTACGAATATAATTACCTGCGGCCACACCAGAGCCATGGATACAAGACTCCCTATTCGATTTTCAAGGAACGGCTTGAGTTAGGTCCAAAGGTAGCATAATACACCTAACATAATGGTTAGTAATTGTTTACTTAGATTTTTAGTTTAATTGTCTTGACAAGGAGGACACTTTAATCGACGAATCCTTTAGACATTGCATTGAGTGCATTTAATTTGAAAATTTTTGACGAAGTATACGGGAAAGAATATCCTCTTGATAACATATTTCAGTCTTAAGAAGTGTTTGAGAATGGGGGACCTTACTGAGATTTGCTTAATGTACACCCTAAAGATGCATCATAATCACGGGTGCGACTGGATTCGGCAAATCCTAAATGGGCTGTGCGTTTGGCATGGAAGCCTGCAAACATTACTACACTACCAAATATATTCGTTTACCTGAGCTACTGGCTGATTAACCACCGCTCGGGGAGAAGGTAAATTCAAAGAAACCCTTCGGAACTGTCAAAAATTTACCTTGCTAATCCTCGGCGAGTGGCTACTCATCAAGTTGACCGAGACAGAAGCGAGAGACCTTTTAGAAATCATCCATGCACGTCACGAGAAGTCGTCTACGATTTTCTGTTCTCAATTTGCTCCGGTCGGATGGTACAACAAGTTTCCCGAAGCAACGGCTGCAGATGCCATTTTGGACCGTATTGTACATTACTCCTATGCTATCGAAATTCAGTATGTTGACAAAGAACATGACAAGTCTATTAGAGAGTTTTATAGCATTAGCAAAGACAAATAGTCTTTAAAGTGGTTCCCTACCGGAACCATTGGGACCTAGGTCCGGATTGGTTGGAACTGATACTCCGGACCGCATGGCTCCGATTGACGGAATAACCAACTGATATACTGACTTTGAAAGTATGGGAAAATTATGGTAAGGAAAAACTATACGGTGGAGCAGGAAGAAATCACAGAAAATACCTACTTCCGTTGGCGCAAGGAATATGGCGGCACGAGCACATCGGACGTCAAACGTCTCAAAGAGCTGGAGAAATAAAACTGCCGATTAAAAAAGATTGTGGCTGGGCTGTCTTTGGACAACGAGATACCCGAGGATGTTGCCTCAAAAACTTCTGAGCCCAGTCAGGCGGCAGATGACGGTGGACTATCTGCGGGATGAATACGAGGTCTCTGAGAGACGAGCTTGCCGGGCACTTAATGTGAACCGAAACACATACCGATATGAGCCGAAAGAACTGCCTGACGAAGACGACTGAAGCAGAAAATAAGAATAAAATGCGCCTCCAAAGAAAACAGCGACTTCTCGCTGTTTTCATTGCGCTTTATTATGTGTTTGCTATATAATTTGGGTAACGTGTGGAAAGAAGGTGATTTCTGTGACTGTTAGCTATAAAAAATTATGGAAACTACTTATAGACCGAGACATGAAGAAAAAAGATCTATTGGCAGCAGCTGGAATCAGCCAGTCTTCTCTGTCTAAGATGGGAAGAAATGAGAACGTTAACACTGACATACTGGTAAAGATATGTAAGGCGTTGAGCTGTGATATTGGAGATATCATGGAAATCCTTCCTGACGATACTAAATCTTAATCAATTTTTAGTCTGGTGGTGATTATATGAGTGCAAAAGAAGCAAGAGCAAGGCTTAAAATAAATAAACTACTTGAAGAAGCGGGTTGGCGTTTTTTTGATACTGACGGCAAACCCGCTAATATTCAGGTTGAACCTAATGTAAAAATTTCAAAACAACAAGTTGATTCTATGGGTGAAAACTTTGATAGAATCAAGAATGGATTCATCGACTTTTTATTGCTTGATGAAAAAGGTCACCCTTTTATCGTGTTAGAAGCTAAATCAGAAGATAAAGACCCTCTGGTTGGAAAAGAACAAGCAAGGGATTATGCAAAATCCTTGTTTATAAAGTATGTAATTCTATCAAATGGAAACCAGCATTATTTCTGGAATATATATAAAGGCAATCCTCAAATAATAACAAGCTTTCCAAGTTGTGAGAGCATTAAAAAAGATAAGGCTCTTAATGCTGATCCTGCAAGATTGTATAATGAAGATGTAAACGAAGACTACATAGCGGTTATTAAAAATTCTCGGTATGCTGAAGCTCCTGAATACCAGAATACTGAAACAAGAAAGCAGTTCATTAAAGACAACGGATTAAGATTTTTAAGGCCATACCAACTTAACGCAGTAAAAGCGTTGCAGAAGTCTGTAAAAAAGGGAAATCAAAGATTCTTGTTTGAAATGGCAACTGGAACTGGGAAGACATTGACTTCTGCTGCAATCATCCGATTGTTTCTAAGAAGCGGAAATGCACACAGGATTTTATTTTTAGTTGATAGGATTGAACTTGAAAACCAAGCAAAGAAAAATTTTCAAAATTACCTATCCCCAGATTATCATACTGTTGTTTTTAAGGAAAATACTGAAGACTGGAGAAAAGCAGAAGTGGTAGTTTCTACAGTCCAGACTTTGATGTTTAACAATAAATATAAGAAATACTTCAAACCGACTGACTTTTCTCTGCTCATAGCTGACGAAAGCCACAGATCAATCAATGGCAATTACAGAGCTATATTCGAATATTTCCTAGGTTACAAGCTGGGACTCACAGCTACGCCTAAAGACTATATCAAGAATGTAGATATTACTAAGTTAAAATCCACAGATCCAAGAGCATGGGAGAAACGCCAACTGCTCGACTCTTATAAAACCTTTGGTTGCGAAAGCGGAGAACCCACTTACAGATATTCACTTGTGAATGGTGTAAAAGATGGCTATCTAATCAATCCAACTGTAGTGGATGCAAGAACGGATATCACTACTCAGCTTCTTGCAGATGAAGGGTATGCGGTAATTAACCAAGCTGAAGATAATGAAGAGCAAGAGGAAACCTTTTTCGCTAAGGACTTCGAAAAAAAATTCTTCTCAGAAGAAACCAACAGAATATTTATAAAGACTTTTATGGAAAATGCTAAACGCGATCCCTTGTCGGGAGAAATTGGCAAGAGTATCATCTTTTGTGTTAGCCGTAAACACGCAGCTAAAATCACACAAATACTTAATGAGTTTGCGGATAAGCTATTCCCTGATAAATACTATAGCGATTTTGCCATGCAGATTACCTCAGATGTAATGAATGCCCAAACCTACACCGTTAATTTTCAGAACAACAACCTCAGTGGTACAACCAAATTTCTTGATAACTATAAGTCTTCAAAAACAAGGGTATGTGTTACTGTTGGCATGATGACTACCGGGTACGACTGCGAGGATTTGCTTAATATTGGATTATTAAGGCCAATTTTCTCTCCTACTGATTTCATTCAAATTAAAGGCAGGGGGACAAGGAAATATGAATTCAACTACAAAGAGAAAATCGGAGCTTTAGTATCAGAACACAGGGAAGCAAAAGAGACATTTAAGCTCTTTGACTTCTTTGGTAACTGTGAATATTTTGAAGAAAAATTTAATTATGATGAAATAATCAAGCTACCTAAACCTCAGAGTAGGGGAACTGATACAACTACTCCACCAGCTGAAGGCACATCATATGAAAATTTTGATCCTGATCCACTTAAGTTCGTTGAGGAAACGCAGATTGGATTCGAGGGTATGAAAATTGACAGGATGTTCTTTGACAAATTTGAAAGCGAGGTCAAGGATGATGACATTGCGAGAGAGCAGTACGAACAAGGCAACTATGGTGCAGTTCAGCACTACATAGAAGAAAAAATCATGAACAAGCCATCCGAATTCTATACCTGGGATAAATTAAAACGTTCCATCGGTATTGATAGAAGAGTTACTGTCAAAGAAATCCTTGATAAAATATTCGATACAATTCCGGCTTTCAAATCAAAACGTGAACTAATCGAGGATGAGTTTGAGACTTATCTACTGACAAGACCTGTATCGGCAGACAAGTTTACAGAAATCAAACGGTTCTTTGAAACCTATATCATGGATAAAGATGTGCGACGAATTATTGAAGATGAAAAATTCCAACTTCTTGGCACAGAGGTTAGCACATATACCATGTCTGACCTGAAAAAGCTTGGTGTGGAGAATATGAGACAAGTGGTAGACTATATAAACGACAATGTGAATGTTTCCAAATTCGTTGCCTAGGAGGAACAGAATGTTAAACTTTGATATTAAAAGAAAAATAAATACATTAAGAGATATATTGGTGGGGAAAGTACCTGACCCAAAAGCACAGGTTGAACAGATAACCATTGCGCTGATTTACAAATTCATGGATGACATGGATTTAGAGGGCATGGAATTTGGTGCAAGCAGAGAGTTCTTTAAAGAAGACTATGAAAAATATGCATGGTCAAACATCATGCAACCAGAAAACAGTGGACAGCAGCGATCAAACCTCTACGCCGAGGGTATCGACAAAATGAGTACAAACCGTCATTTGCCACAGCTGTTTAGGGATATATTCAGGGGTGCTTATGTTCCCTATCGCGATCCCGAAACACTAAACATGTTCCTTAAGGAAATCAATGATTTCAATTATGACCATAGTGAAGAATTAGGGAATGCCTTTGAGTATCTTCTTTCCATTATGGGGAGTCAAGGTGATGCCGGCCAATTTAGAACACCAAGGCACATTATTGATATGATCGTTGAAATCGTGGATCCACAAAAGACTGACACCATTTTAGACCCGGCTTGTGGAACAGCAGGTTTTTTGATTAGTTCCTACAAGCATATCTTAGAAAATAACAGAGATAAAGATGCTCATAGCACTCTCTCCGCGAATGACAGAAAAAGAATGACAGAGAACTTTGCGGGATACGATATTTCCCCTGACATGGTCAGATTATCGAGAGCCAATATGTATCTGCACAAATTTACAAAACCTAGGATTTACGAATATGATGCATTGACAAGCCTTGATAGGTGGGATGAATCATTCGATGTAATATTAGCTAATCCGCCTTTCATGACACCGAAAGGTGGTATTATCCCTCACAACAGATACAGGATCCGAGCCAAGCGTTCAGAAGTATTGTTTGTTGACTATATTGCAGAACATTTGAATTCTACAGGTAAGGCAGGTGTTATCGTGCCTGAAGGGATTGTATTTCAAACGGCTAATGCTTATAAAGCCCTTAGAAAGTATCTTGTTGAGGATGAACTCCTATATGCTGTCATTTCTCTCCCGGCTGGAGTTTTTAATCCTTACAGCGGAGTTAAAACAAGCATATTGCTCTTTGACAAAACCATAGCTAGGCAAAAGGATGAAATACTGTTTGTAAAAATCAACAATGATGGTTTTGATCTTGGAGCACAGAGAAGAGAAATAAAAGGTAGTGATATTGCTGATGTTATTAAAATTTTCAAAGATTATAACGAAGGCAAAGACGTATCCACGAATAAATTGGTTACCATAGCAAGGAAAAAAAGTATTACCGAGCAGGACTATATTTTGGTCGGAGAAAGGTACAAAGAATCTGTTGTCGTTAATAGCATTTATCCAATGGTTGAACTAGGGGATATTATAGATATCAATTTTGGAACGAGAATAACAAAGAGAGATCATGAGGGATCAATTTATCCTGTCTATGGAGGAGGCGGAAATAGTTTTTATACAGATACCTTTAACAGGGAAAATGAATATGTTATTGCGCGATTTGCTTTATCTGAAAACTGTGTGAGATATGTTCATGATAAATTTTTTATGTTGGATTCAGGATTTACATTTGATATTTCTGCAAACTACAGAGCCATTGTGGATAAAAAATATATTGGTAATTTATTACTAAATAAACAGCACGAAATCTATTCTTGTTCGCGAGGACATGCGCAAAAAAATTTAGAAATGAATTCATTTAAGCAAATTATAATCCCTCTCCCCCCTTTACATGTGCAAGGGGAAATTGTAAAGGAAATTGAGGGTTACCAGAAGATTATTGATGGTGCAAAGCAGGTAGTCGAGAATTATAAGCCGTCATATAAAATTGATCCAAGTTGGCCAACAGTTAAATTGGGTGATATATGTGAATTAAACCCCAAAAAATCTGAAACAAGGGATATGCCGAATTCGACTGAAGTATCTTTTGTCCCAATGGCTGATGTAAATGAGCACGAAATGCTTTTTTCACCCAAAGAAACGAGGCCTCTTTCAGATGTTTATTCAGGTTACACGTATTTCAAAGATAACGATGTGTTGCTCGCAAAAGTGACGCCTTGCTTTGAAAACGGGAAAGCAGGAATAGTAAAAAATATGAGTAACGGAATCGGTTTTGGTTCAAGTGAATTCTATGTACTAAGGGCATTCCCAGATAGAGTCTTGCCAGAGATAATATATTACGCAATAAATAGTTTTGATTTTTTATTCAAGGGGAAAAATAATATGACCGGAACTGGAGGTTTGCAGCGACTTACTAAAGACTTCGTTGTAAATTATTTGTTACCTCTACCAGATTTAGATACGCAAAAAACTATTGTACAAAATATAAATAAGGAAATGGCCATAATAGAGCAAAACAAGCATCTTATCAAGCTGTTTGAACGAAAAATTAATGATAAGATATCTGAAGGGTGGGGTGAGTAGTATGGAAAGTACTATTTACGTCGATATAGTTTAAAATTCGGGAACTATTACAAAAGATATTGGATATGTGGATTCCGTTATAGGCTCAATGAACGATGACATATGAATCCCGGACTACACTCTAGTTTAATAAATACATCAAATTTCCGGATTACAGCCCTAATGATCTAATAAGAGTATATATACAATTATGCAAAAAACGTCAGTATAAATTAGATATAAGCGCGAAGAAAGCAATCCAAAACTATTTTGTTACTATATCCAATGATAGAATGGAGAACTTTGGTAATGCAAGAGTAGTAAGAAATCTCTTTGAAAAGACGGTTGTCAATGTTGCCAATAGACTTGCGGGGTTAGGTGAAGTATCACTCGAAGAACTAGTAACGATTAAGAAAGATGACATCTCATTACGAGGCTAATTTCAAGAGTGATATTTTTAGAGAATGTAGTGAGAGAGGCGATGTCATTTTGCTGACAAAAGTACAGGTAAAAGAGTATAAGGCATATAATGTGTATACATATAGATGTAGAGTATAGTATGATGCACTATGTATAGTAGAAACCACAAAAGTACTATAGAGTGGGAATAGAGGGAGAATAAAGGAGGACTTAGCCATGAATAAATATGTTTTTAAGGATTATTTTCATGAACCAGAGGAGAAAATTGCCAAGCGGATGCTGTTCAAAAGCGACAATGTGATTGCCTTTGTTCTAAACATTGCGAAAGGTGAAATACTACCGGGTCATACCCATATGGATTCCACCCTTTTTCTGCAAGTTATGCAGGGCCAGGCCAAGGTGGTGACCGACGGTAATGAAACACCGCTGGAAGTGGGAGAGTTGATGCAGGTAGACGGACCGGAAAGCTTGCAGGTTATCAACTCCGGGGACGAGGTATTGCGCCTCTTTGTCACCATTTCGCCCATGGGGTCCGAGGCTTTTGCCACGGATGCTAATGTGTAATGTATCATAAAATTTGTCGTATCAAAAGGGATGGAGGCAGAGGAGATAGAATATGAAAATACCCAAATTAGATATCAATGGGCTGATGGTGGATATTCCCATTGTGCAAGGAGCCATGGGAATCGGTGTTTCCGGCCCGTGCCTGGCGGCTGCGGTGGCCAATGAAGGCGGCGTGGGAGTGTTGGCGGGAGTCAACTTGGGATACAAAGAACCGGATTTTTACCAGGATAAATTAAAAGCAGATTTAAGAGCTTTGAAAGCACAGCTTCAGAAGGTCCGGGAGTTATCTCCCAAGGGAGTCATCGGCATCAATTTGATGGTGGCCATGAACCATTATGAGGAGATTGCCCGGGCTGCGGCCCAAGGGGGAATCGATCTCATCATATCGGGGGCAGGGCTTCCCACCAAGCTTCCCCAGTATGTGGAAGGCCTCAAAACCCGTATCGCACCCATTGTATCTTCGGGGAAAGCGGCCAAGGTCATTCTTCATTACTGGGAAAAGCATTACGGGAGAACAGCGGATATGATTGTGGTGGAAGGGCCGGAGGCCGGAGGGCATCTGGGTTTCTCCAACGAAGTGTTGACATCGGCCAATCGCCCGCCAGTAATGGATTTGGTCAAAGAAGTATTGGAGACCATTCAGCCCTTCCAAGAAAAATTTAATCGCAAGATTCCAGTGATTGCGGCTGGGGGTATCTATACCGGTGAAGACATTGCCCATTGCCTCAAAGAGGGAGCTAGTGGCGTTCAAATGGCCACTCGCTTTGTGGCCACTGAGGAATGCGATGCCCATCCTCGATTTAAGGAAGAATACATCCAAGCGAAAGAAGAAGATGTGGTGATACTTCAAAGTCCGGTGGGAATGCCGGGAAGAGCCATCCATAATAGATTTCTCAAAGAGGTGGCGGAAAGCAAGAAGAAAATCACCTCTTGTGTGGACTGTCTTCGAACCTGCGACCCTAAAGTGGCTCCTTACTGTATATCAACCGCTCTCATTCATTCCGTTACGGGGAATGTGGATGAGGGGCTGGTGTTTGCCGGAACGAATGTTCATAGAGTCGATAGAATCTTATCAGTGAAAGAACTGATGAATGAGTTGGTGCATGATACGGAGGTTGCCCTGGGATAAATGGAGGGGACTATGAAAGAGTTTCAAAATTTATCGGAATCCATTTTGAAGGAAGGAAATGAAGAGGGAGACAGAAGACTTCGGAAACTTATTGACGTGGCGGGAATCGGCATTGTAATTCTCAATCAGGACCATGCTGTCATTGACGCCAACCAACGGTTTGCAGACATGTTGGGGTATACTCTGGAAGAACTCTTCCAACTTCACATCTGGGATTGGGAAGCCAATATGCCGGAAGAAGAAATCCGAAAGGAATTTGAAAATTTAGAAGGGCTGCACACCATTTTCGAGACCCGCCATCGGCGGAAGGACGGTTCCCTATATGATGTGGAAATCAGCGCCTACGGGGCTTCCTTTGGAGGAGCTACGGGAGATTATAATGCCTCAATTTGTATTTGTCAGGACATCTCTCATCGCAAAGAAGTGGAAAGGCAGCTAAGAATCAGCGAGGCAAAGTATAAGAATTTGGTGGAGAATGCCTCGGAAATTATCCTGTCTTTGGACGAAGAAAATAGGATTGAATACATATCGCCTAACTGTAAGAGACTGGCCGGATATGAGCCGGAAGAGGTACAAGGGAAGCAGATATCTGAATTCTTTCTTGTGGAAGAAAATAAATCTTTGGATAAAATTTTTTCGGAGACCGGTGAATCTGGTGGCGAAGATTTGTTGGTGCGGCATAGAGATGGAACCCATCATTGGTACAATGTGACTTGCACCTTGTCTAAGGACATCGATGGAATCCCTATCAAAATATGCCATGGCCGGAACATCGACGAGAGAAAAGAGTATGAAGAAAAGCTTCATTATATGAGTACTCATGATCAATTGACCGATGCCTACAATCGAAGATTTTTCGATTCCTTTCTTGCAGAGGAAGTAATGAAGAAGGAGTTTCCTTTCTCTCTGCTGGTATGTGATATCGATGGACTGAAAGCCATTAACGATACGTATGGCCATGGAGTGGGAGACCAAATTATCCAAAAATCTGCCATTGCCATACAGAGTTCTTTAAGAAGCGAGGATCTTTTGGCCAGAACGGGTGGAGACGAATTTGTGGTCATTTTGCCCGCTACCGGAGAGGAAGAGGCGAAAGCCATTGTCTATGAAATTCAGCGAGCTGTAGATGGTATAAACGAGTCCACAACCAGTCTTCCCGTAAAGCTCGCTGTCACTATTGGAACAGCAACTGCTTGGGACCATGGGCTTTCCATAGATCAGTTGTTAAGCAAGGCCGACCAAAAGATGTATGCGAATAAGGACAAAGGATGCCAGAAAGATTCTGAAAAAAATACAGAAGAAGGCAAAGTATGAAACAACATTGGGAAAGCCCGCGGGACCGATTGGACCCTTGGGCAAGAAAAACATTTTATCAAATATCCGGCTTACATCGAGAGGCGCCGGGACAGGTTCGTATGGAAAATCAAGCGAAGAAAAGTTGGGATGACATCAAAGACCACGTTTATCCTCGGGCCATACTGTCCCATTATACGGAGGTGGGCCTCCAAGAAGGCCGACTGACCTTGGATGGAGAATGGATATTTTCTCAAGTGTTGGAACAGGTAGATCCCAGTATCATCAAGGGGGCGGTGGCATATGGGTTAACTATCGGAGACTTACCGGAGGACCCGGACTTGTTCCTGAAATTAATGGGAGACTTCTGGGGTACCGCATATATTGATTCCGCCCGAAAGGCTATGTGGGAGGATTTACAGACTTGGGATGCGTTTCAAGGCCTTTCTTTTAGCGAAGAGTTGGGACCCGGGTTTTTTGGCATGGGCACCAACAGCTTGATGAAGTTTGATCGGCTGTTGGATTTATCACAAATTGATGTGATGCTTTTGGACAAAGGTGCCATGATGCCTGCCAAGTCGGTGGTGGGATTATTTCTTCTCACCCAGGGGGAGCCTCTGGAATTTCCGGACCGATGTCTCTTTTGTAAGGGCAACGAAAAGGGATGCGCTTTTTGTGGGGAGAATCAGGAATGAATGAAAAATCCTTCGTCTGTACCGGGGATTGTCTCACATGCGGGCGATGTTTTTCCAGGGAGACCAAAGATCAAAAATCACCGGGGAAGGGTATGATGACCTTTCCTCCGGATTTTATGTGGGACTCCGGACAAGAAGGTTTGGGGCTGGCTTTTGACCTAGGCACTACTACATTGGCGGCTTTATTATGGAACCGAGCCACAGGCACTTTGATTGGAACCCAAACCATGTTGAATCCCCAAAGAATTTATGGGGCCGATGTGATTTCCAGAATCACCTATGCCGGAGAAACCTGGAACCATATGAACGAGCTACAGCAAAGGCTCCTTCAAGGGGTACACCAGTTAAAGGATGCTCTTTTGAACCGGTTTTGTTATCACGAAGAAAAGCTGACACGAGCCGTTTTCTGTGGCAACACCACCATGTCCCACTTTTTACTGCGGGAAGATCCCCGGGGTTTGGCCCTATCTCCTTTTCAACCGGCTTATGAAGGAGAACGGGAGATGGATGGAAAAGAGTTGGGATTTATGGATCATGTTTCTCTTTATGTACTTCCCAATATTGCCGGCCATGTGGGAGGAGATATTACCGCAGGAATGGTGTCTTCCCGGGTGCTTAAGCGGAAAGGATGCCATCTGTTTATGGATTTGGGCACCAATGGAGAAATCGTTCTGGCAGAAGATGGAAATGGATTGGCTTGTTCCACCGCTGCAGGGCCTGCTTTCGAAGGGGCCTCTCTTTCCTGTGGATGTCGGGCAGGAGAAGGCGCCATTGACGAGATAGTGATCCAAGAAGAGATGACCTTTCATACCATTGGAAATGGCAAGCCAGTAGGAATCTGTGGGTCAGGTATTCTATCGGCGGTTGCCGAGATGCGAAAAGCCGGACTTATCAATCGTAGGGGTCGTTTAATCGGCGGGGAAGAGTGGGAAGAAGCGCATCCGTATTCCCCCTTGGGGAAAAGACTGGTTACTCGAGGAAAAGAACGACTTTTTCTTTTGTGGAAGGAAGGGGATGAAGAAGTCGCCATCTGCCAACAAGATATTCGAGAGGTACAAATGGCCAAAAGCGCCATTCGAACCGGGGTGGAATTGCTGTTAAAGCGATGGAAACGGACTCCGGAAGATTTGACGGGAATCTATATGGCGGGGGCCTTCGGAAACACTTTGAAAATAGAGGATGCCCTGTATTTGGGGGTGCTTCCCCCAGTGGCGGAAAATCGGGTGCAAGGTTTGGGAAACACCGCCGGGGCCGGAGCTTCTATGGTTCTTCTCAGTGAAGAGGAAGAAGATGGTTGTTACCTGATTCCGCAGAAATTGGAGCACGTGGAATTGGCCTTGGACGAAGACTTTCAAGAGAATTACTTAAAGTATATGGATTTTTAGCGGAGGAGATATGGCAAAATTTATCATTGAACAAGGCTTTTGGGAATTGTTTCCGGAAGCGGAAATCGGTGTAGTGACGGCCTGTGGAGTGGATAATAAGCTCAATGGGCAAGACGATGTTTTGGCGGAAATCGGGACTTTGCTGGAGGGAGCCAATTGGGAGGCGAAAAGGCATCTGACCCGGGAAGTGTTCAGCGAAAACCCGGTCATTGCGGTTTGGCGGCAAGCCTACCAGAAATTTAAAACCAAAAAAGGAGTTCGTTGCTCCATTGAGGCGCTGCTGAAGCGAGTGGAAAAGGGAAATCCCGTTTCTTCCATTAACCCTTTAGTGGATATCTATAACGCGGTGTCTTTAACTTACGGAATCCCCTGTGGTGGAGAGGACATGGACAGCTTTCAAGGAGATTTAGTGCTCACCATTGCTCAAGGGGGAGAAGCCTTTATGGCCTTGGGGGACGAAGCCGAAGACCCGGCCTTGCCGGGAGAAGTCATCTATCGAGATGATCTGGGAGCGGTTTGTCGTTGCTGGAACTGGCGGGATGGGCAGCGTACTATGCTGACGCCGGACACCACCCGTGCTTTCCTGATTATAGAAAGTGTAGATCCTACCCGGAAGAAGGCGTTCCAGGAAGCCACAGAACAGTTGACAGATTGGGTTCATCGATACACCGGGGCAGAAGTGGAGATTACTTTTTTGCATCAAACAAACCGGGAAATGGAGCTATAGAGATTGAGTTTTTTAGAGCTATTGTTGATTGCGGTAGGTTTATCTATGGATGCCTTTGCCGTATCCATATGTAAGGGATTATCCACCGGCGGTTCCCAAAAGAGGAATGCCTTGATTATCGGAGTGTTCTTCGGTGGATTCCAAGGATTCATGCCTCTCATAGGATGGGGCTTGGGAACCGGCTTCGCTCCCTATATAACCCTCTGGGATCACTGGATTGCTTTTATACTTTTGGCGATTATTGGGGGACGTATGGTTTGGGGGGCTCTTCATCCGGACAAGGAAGAATCGTCTTGTGAGATTCTGAAGTGGAAAGAAGTGGTGCTCTTGGCCATTGCCACCAGCATTGATGCCTTGGCAGTGGGAATTACCTTTGCTTTCCTGCATGTATCCATTCTTCCGGCTGTCAGCTGGATTGCCCTGGTGACCTTCTCCTTATCCTTTCTTGGGGTTCTCATCGGCAATCGTTGCGGAAGCTCTTTGGGCAGGCGAGCGGAGTTGGTGGGTGGCATTGTACTGGTCTTGATCGGGTTGAAAATTCTATTGGAACATTTGGGAGTCATCGGATAAATGAAATACCAACAAGTGGTGGAAGGAATCTTCTGGGAGCGATCCAATCGCTTTGTGGCGTTTGTCACCATAAAAGGAGAGACCCATCGGGTTCATGTGAAAAATACCGGCCGTTGTCGGGAGCTTCTTCTCCCCGGTAGCCGGGTTTTTTTGTCCAAGTCCGACAATCCCAATCGTAAGACGGTATATGACCTGATTGCGGTGGTGAAGGAGGCACCTTTTGGGAACAAAGATGCGGACCCCATTTTGGTGAATATTGATAGCCAGGCTCCCAATGCGGCTTTTGGAGAATACGTACGGGCAGGATACTTTCTCCCCGGAGTGGAGAAAGTGAAAGGAGAGTTTACCTATGGTAACTCCCGGCTGGACTATTACGTGAAGACTGAAGATCGGGAGGTCTTGTGTGAAATCAAAGGGGTTACGTTGGAAGAGCAGGGAGTGGCTTTGTTTCCCGATGCTCCCACAGAGCGGGGAATCAAACATTTGATGGAGCTAATCCGGGGGGTGAAGGAAGGTTACGATGCCTACGCGGTTTTTGTGATTCAAATGAAAGGGGTGCATGCTTTTTCTCCCCATGATGGAATGCATCCGGAGTTTGGAGAAGCGGTGAGAGAAGCCAAGAAGAATGGAGTGAACCTATTGGCTTTGGAATGCGACGTGAATCCGGACCAGCTTTTCCTGCCGCAGGGGGCAAGGTCCATTCCAGTCATTCTTCCACCCCTGAAGGCCCGGTAGAAAACTGGGGCTTTCATAAAAACTGTTTAAGAAAGTCGTAAGAAAAAGCCCGAACCTTTGTTAAGATTTCTAAGCTATCCTTATATTTACAGGAGGGGAACGATGAAGATCTTAGTATGTGATGATGACCGGGAGATTGTGAATGCCATTGAGGTGTACTTAAACAACGAAGGATACGAAGTGTTGAAAGCCTATGACGGGATAGAAGCTCTCCGTATTCTGGATCAAGAAGAGGTACATTTGGTATTGATGGATATCATGATGCCAAACCTGGATGGGCAGCGGGCCACCATGAAGATTCGGGAAGAAAAAAATATTCCCATCATCATGCTTTCGGCGAAAAGCGAGGATTACGATAAAATCACGGGGCTGAATTTAGGCGCCGACGATTATATCACCAAGCCATTTAATCCTTTGGAACTGATCGCCCGAGTGAAAAGCCAGTTGAGACGATATGTGAATCTGGGTAGCCTGGAAAAGAAAACGGGGATATGTAAAACCGGAGGGCTCATCATTGATGATGAGTCCAAGCAAGTGACCTTGGATGGAGAACAGGTAGTGGTGACTCCCATCGAGTATGGCATTCTAAAATTTCTCACGGAAAATGCCGGCAAGGTTTTTTCCATGGAGCAAATCTACGAAGCCGTTTGGAAAGAGCCGGCCTTTAACCCGGAAAACACAGTAGCTGTTCACATTCGTCGCATACGAGAAAAGATTGAAATTGATCCCAAGAATCCAAGATATTTAAAGGTGGTGTGGGGAATTGGATACAAAATCGAAAAACTCTAATCAAAACGTTAGTCGCGGAAACAAAGGGGGACTATACCCTTTGATGTTTATCTTGTGCGGCTTGGGATTTCTCGCCTTCGTAGCGGGATTGATTGCCTTGCAGGTGGGGCCTTATCACTATGGCGGCTCCTATTCCGGAGATGCTTTGGACTATTTTTTGTACAATATGTGGGATGGAAATGGGGGAGCCTATAAAAATCTCGGCAGTTGGGGTCTGTTGGGAGCCGGCATCCTAATGGTAGGAGGGGCCTTGATGGCTCTGGGTTCTTTTATCTACCTTTGTGTTCGGGTGGGAGACCGGGATGCCCAGGGGAAAATTATTCTCCGGGGAATCGATCGTTGGTATACGGAAATACAGCTGTTGATGGTAGGTGGCATTTTCGTCCTGTTTGGCATTATTTATGTGAGATTTACCTATGAGTTCATCGAGAACATGATATATAACGGGGGAAGTTTTCATCCCATGATTCCCTTTGCGGGCATGGGGATGGCCGGCAGCCTTACGGGTTCCATTGCCGCTGTGGCCGGACTGGCGGGAGTCTACTTGGGTTTGTGGTTTCTTCTCTCTATGGTAAAAAAACTGAAGGCGGGTACGTTTCTCCGGCAGTCTCTTACCGCTATTTTCGTTTTGTTTCTTCATCGGATCTTTTTCCGAAGTGGCAGCACCATGCAGAAGGTAGTGATCGCTTCCATCTTATTGATTCTGCTATCTGCCACCGTATTCCTGGCACCGGTGGTGCTGGTGGTGGTCCTGGTGTTCGCCCCGAAATATGTACGAAAGTACGATGCCATCAAGCAGGGGGTAGAAGAAGTACGAAACGGAAACCTGGCTTATCAGATTCCGGTACCGGAAGGAGATCATTCCGAGTTGGACGACATTGCCCGGAACATCAATCAAATTTCCGAAGCGGTGAATATCACTGTACAGAACGAATTGAAAAATCAGCGAATGAAGGCGGAGTTGATATCCAATGTGTCACATGATTTGAAAACCCCCTTAACTTCTATGGTGACCTATATTGACCTATTAAAGCAAGAAGGATTGGATAGTCCCAGAGCGATGGAGTACTTGGATGTTTTGGACAACAAAACCAATCGATTGCGTCAATTAACGGAGGACCTGTTCGAAGCGGCCAAAGCGGCCAGCGGGGCCATGCCGGTGAGATTGGAAAAAGTGGAGTTGATTTCATTAATCAACCAAGGGCTGGGAGAGCTGGATGAAGGAATCAATGAATCCGGTTTGGAGTTCATCCTAAACAACCAAAAGGAAAAATATTATGTGTGGGCTGACGGTCAGCTGATGTGGCGGGTAATGGAAAACATCCTGGGCAACGTTCTGAAATATGCCCAACCGGATACCCGGGTCTATATGGATGTGCGGGAAGAAGTGGGAGGAGAAGGAACCGATCCGGATATGGTTATCTTTGAAGTGAAGAATATCTCTCGCCAGTCTTTGAACATCGACGCTGAGGAATTGATGGAACGATTTAAACGGGGAGACGAAGCCCGCAGCTCCGATGGCAGTGGCTTGGGTCTCAGCATCGCCAAAGATTTGGTGAAGCTTCAAAAGGGAGTATTTGAAGTAAAAATAGACGGAGATTTGTTTAAGAGTATTGTGGTGCTCAATCGATATCCGGAATCAGAGGATTCGAAGGAAGAGGATTCTCCCAAGCCTCCAACGGAGACTCTCCAAGAGGAGTCGTAATCTCCGTCAAATGCTGCCAATAACGCACCGGCATGAAATTCCTTTGGCATTTCCTGTTGGTGCGTTGTTTTATTGCAATGGTTTCGAAGTAGGTTTTCCAAAGGGCCCGAACTTGGTTTTCCTCCTGAGATAGGGGCGGAAGCTCCTCCGGAGTAAAGGCGCTAATCACGTATTCCCCTTGGGAAGACAGCAGAGCCTTGTTACGGCGGGTGTCGTGTATGATGAAGTTCTCTTGTGAAAACCGATCGCAAAAGTGATGGGCCAATAGCTGAGTCACATCGTGGTCCGGGGTGATGGGGGCATAGAGGACGTCTCCAGTCATTTGGGAAAATCGAACCAACCCCTGAAGGCGATGCACTTCAAAGGAGACTTTTTTCTCCATTTTTGCAAAACGGGCCACTACGGGATGGCCGTGGTGCATGCCAATCCGGGAGCCTATCTGAAACCCCAGAACCAAATAGTCCAGTAGGATTTTTTCTTTATCCGGGTCCGACGATAGAAACCCCCGGTAGAGTCGAATTTGGTCGTATCCCGAAAACTTCTGCTCTATGGCATGGTACACCTTTTCTGCCATTTCTGGATTTGTCTCCACCTGAGTAGCCGGAGAGATGAAGGTGTGTTGGTATGTAGCTGTTGGGTGAATATCATGAGCCGGTTCCTGATAATAGTGGTGATAAATGCAAGTCAGGAATCCTTCCCAGGATCCATCATATAGATAGTCTCTCATTGGACGCCTCCTGACAACTCCGGAAACAGAGAATGAGGTAACAAACCACTGGCGCTATCCTGTAGCCAGGAGATCTGAGGATCTTCCGGCGGGATCAATCTTTCTCGGATTTTATCTTCCTTCAGCAAGCCTTGTGCTGTTTTTAATTCCTGGGCACGAATATACTCCGGTACCACATCCCGGCCACCATAATACTTGCCATTGCAGGTAAGAAAAAACTTAGCCCTTTTCAAAACCACCCCGATTCGTTTCAGATCTTCATATTGTACATGGGAAACCTTTCGCTGATTGACGATGCGAAGGGCGGATTGAACCCCGATGCCGGGAATCCGTAACAGCTCTTCAAAACTTACCTTGTTGATTTCCATGGGAAAATGGTGGATGTTTCGAAGAGCCCAGGTGATCTTAGGGTCCAACTCCGGATCCAGATTGGTTTCCTTGTTGGTGAACAGCTCGCTGGCTTCAAATCCATAAAAACGAAGGAGCCAGTCCGCCTGGTAGAGTCGATGCTCTCGGGCCAAAGGAGGCTTGCTATATAGAGATGGAAGGATGGGAGAATCTACCAAAGGCACATAGGCACTGAAATACACCCGTTTTACTAAAAAAGTATGATATAGCTTTTCCGAGGTGAGAAGGATCTGCTGGTCCGATTCACCGGAAGCTCCCACCATCATCTGGGTGGTCTGTCCGGCGGGGGCAAAAGTTTCCTTTCGAGTGAGAGAGGGCAGATTCGCCTTTTCTCCTTCTTCTTCCGGCAAGAAAAAGGAATCTCCTCCTCCCAAAGAGGCCAGAGGAGAAGCCGGCTTGTTTTTGAACATGGTGCCGGGTCCGGAAAGAGAGCGCTGTTCCATAAGAGTGCCGGTGATTTGCCGCATGGGAGAGAAGATGGCGGAAGGCTTTTTTTGGGGAGCCAGTCGAGCCAACCCCTCGGGAGAAGGTACTTCCAAGTTGATGCTGAGGCGATCCGCCAATAGTCCCAATTGATGTACCAACACCGGGTCGGTACCCGGGATAATCTTGGCATGAATGTATCCTCCAAAGGAGTATTCCCTGCGAAGAAGGCGAAGACTCTCCACCATCCGTTCTGCTGTTTGGTCCGGGGACCCATCTACGGCAGAGCTGAGAAACAAACCCTCAATGTAATTTCTGCGGTAGAAGGAGAAGGTCAATTCCGCCAACTCTCTGGGTTCAAAAGCAGTGCGGGGAATGGAGTTGGACCGTCGGTTCACGCAGTAGGCACAGTCGTAAACGCATTGGTTGGAAAGGAGCACTTTTAATAAAGAGATGCAACGGCCGTCTCTGGACCAACTATGACAAATACCGGCGCTGCTGGCACTGCCCAACCCACCTTGATTGCGACGGCCCACTCCACTACTGGAACAGGACACATCATACTTGGCACCTTCTGCCAGCAAGGTCAGTTTCTCCAAAATCTGCGGCTTCATCTTTTCTCCTTTCCATGTCATGGCATCACTATGGGAATATTATATCAAGAAAAGAACATAAGTTCAATACACGTGTTCGAAAAACTCCCCGTGCCCCTGGATTTACAAAGACTCCTTCGGATGGTACAATTCATCTATTAAGAAAAGGAGGAGACAGGGTTGATGGAGAGACAAAAGCTCATTATATTGGACAAAGGCGCCCACAACAACCAGCGAGAGGCAAAGATTGCCCGCAACGCAGGAGTCTATTGTGAGGTGCTTCTTTTTGACATGAATCGGGATTGTAGTCAGGACCACGCCATATGGGTCATTGGCGAAGAAGAGGAACCGTTGACAGAATGGGAACGAGAGTACTTGGAAAAAATGGAAATCCCGGTACAATACCGTGTGGGAAATATGGACGAGGATTCCTTGATAGAGCTTCTGAAAACGCAAGGCTTTCGCCAGGATTGGACCATGGAATTGTTCATCCAGGACGAAGTGGAAAAGATTCGAAAACAAGTGGGGCCGGATAAAATACTTTGTGCTCTTTCCGGGGGTGTGGATAGTGCAGTGTGTGCCGCATTGGTCCATAAAGCGGTGGGAGAGCAGTTGGTCTGTGTGTTTGTGGATCACGGTCTGATGCGAAAAGGAGAGCCGGAGCTGGTACAGGAGATTTTTGCCAAACAGTTCGGTATGAATCTAATTACAGTGCAAGCACAAGACCGTTTCTTATCCAAGCTGGAAGGAGTGGCGGACCCAGAGCAAAAGAGAAAGATTATCGGAGAGGAATTCATTCGAGTGTTTGAAGAGGAATCCGGAAAGCTGGGAAAGATTCCATATCTGGTTCAGGGTACCATTTATCCGGATATTATAGAGAGTATTTCTAATAAAGGCGTGGTGAAGTCCCATCATAATGTGGGGGGCCTTCCGGAAGACATGGAGTTTCAGTTGGTAGAGCCGGTGAAGTGGCTCTTCAAGGATGAAGTGCGCAAAGTAGGAGAAGCCCTTGGACTACCCAAAGAGCAGGTATGGAGGCAACCTTTCCCGGGGCCCGGATTGGGAGTTCGAGTCATCGGAGCCATTACCAGAGAGCGGCTCACTATGGTTCGGGAAGCGGACGCCATCTTTCGGGAAGAAATTGGGCTGGCGGGGCTAGACCGGGAAATCTGGCAGTACTTTGCACTGGAGCCGGATGCCAAATCCACCGGTGTGAAAGACGGAAAACGAACCTTTGAACAGGTGATTTGCTTGCGGGCCGTGCAATCCAGCGACGCCATGAGTGCAGAGATTGCTGAGCTGCCATATCCGTTACTGCGAAAGATTGCTTGCCGCATCGCCGAAGAGGTGGAGGGGGTCAACCGAGTGGTCTACGACATTACACCCAAACCTCCCGGAACCATCGAATGGGAATAGCAGGAATAACGCCTCAATCCTTCGAAATAAAGGGTTGCGGTTTTTCTTATGTGCAGCGGCCAACTTTTAGACAACTAATTCCGGCCAGTACAGTCGTGGAGATTAAGTAAAGATGCAGAATGGATAAAAGATGTGGATACAAACATAATTCCAGATGTGATATGCTTAGAGACAGAATAAAGCCATAGGAATTAAGAGGAGAGTAGTGTAATGGGAATCAAGAATATCAGAGCAAATAAATTTCCCCTGTTAATATTTGGATTATTTTTATGTGTAATGCTGATTACTACTGGGTTATCAGGATGCAGTGGTGGGAAGGAAAAACCTGATACAGATAATGAAAATATTGTAATAGATTTAATTGAGCAATCAAGTCCATTTTTTTTCAGAGGGACTCCTCAAGAGTTGTACTTGGGAGAGGCAACGCAAGAATCTTTCTTAGACCAAGGGGTAGAGATTAAATACCTTGGTTCGTTCAATGATGGTGAAGCCTTCTATTTATTCCTTGACGTAATAGACATCGATGGTGATTTCTTTGGTGATATATTTACTGGGCGTAATTTTTCCATAAATGAATATGATTTCTTTGAAAAAACAGGATATACCGACAGTAAAATATATGAGGTTATTTCCTGGGATAAAGATGAAGGTCGGGCTACATTATGTATTGAGTATATAGGATTACTAGAAGAAACTAATATTTCTTTTCATATTTATTCTATGAGCGTAAACGCAACGCCTAACTCTAATAACATAACAGGAGATTGGGAAATCAAATTCGCTATAAATAACTCATTAACAAAAAAGCTGGAGGCAGACAAAACCGTTCCTTTTAAAGGGCATGAATTTTTAGTAAAAAGAGCCGTTATTTCACCGATTAATACTACTTTATTTGCTTCAAGAGAGGATGTCCCGAAAGAGATTAGTAGGATGAATCGAGATGATATAGAGATAAAGATTGTATATGAGGATGGAGATAAAACTATTATCCCAAAAGAATCTGGATATATCCATAAAAATCAAAAGGGCTATATGTTTAGGATCCCTTACACTGCAGAAAATTTTGAGAATATTGAGGGGCTGGAAATTAATGGGGTACTCTTCCCTGTTGTAGAGAAAGAGTAAATAAAAATGAAGAACAAAGAAGTTAAAAAGAAGTATCTTGAGATTATCAAAAGCGGGAAAAAAGCCCATAGATTATTTATACCAATTATATTTTACACTATCGTATCCGATTCATATAATCGCAGGGACTCATTTTGTTTATTTGTCGTTTTGGTTCGTATATGATAGAATATAACCGAGCGAAAACGACGAGAGGTATGATTATATGAATGATGAAATTATGGCGTTTATAGCAGCGAACAATGGCATGCTAAGCACTGTAGAGGCCAAGCAAAATAACATTAGTTTAAAGAGATTGCAAAGACTAGAAAAAGATGGAGAATTGGAACGAGTTGCCCATGGTCTGTATTTGCATAAAGATTTTTTGTTGGATCCTTTCTATTTAGTGCAATATAGGAGTTCTAAGTCTGTTTTTTCTCATTCTACCGCATTGTATCTACATGGATTAGTTGATGAGAATCCCAGCATTATAACAATGACTGTACCGTCGGACTGGAATACGCGACTTATAAAAGATAAAAACTTATATAAGTTTTACTATTATAAGGAGGAATTATGGCAAATTGGACAAGAGGAAACCAAGTCTCCCTTTGGACATTTGATTACAACATACGATAAAGAGCGAACGATATGTGATTGTATTATTAGTATAGATGAAATAGGACGAGATATAGTTTTAAAAGCAATCAAAAAATATACCGATAATATAGTCGAACGAGATATTTATAAACTATATGGATATGCTGAGAAATTAAAGATAAAAGAAAAAGTAAGGGTTTATGTGGAGTCTTTCTATGAAATTTAATACGCCAAAGCAGCTAAAAGATTGGATAAAGAATAAAGAAACATCTGAAGGAATACCTTCTAACACCTTATTAAATTATTATATGATGGAGAGGTTATTGGAAAGAATATCATTGAGTGATTATAATGATAACTTTATATTTAAAGGGGGCTTTTTAATTAGCTCAATGATAGGGATAAACCTTAGAAGTACATTGGATATGGATGCTACATTGAAAGGTATTCCGATTTCAGAGAAAGGAATTATAGAAATAATAAACTCAATAATTTCCGTAGAGCTTAACGATAATATATCTTTGGATATTGTAAATTTGAAAAGAATTCACAGCAGCGGAGAGTATGGAGATTTTAGGGTTACAATAGAGGCGAATTTATTTAATATAAAGGAGTTTCTAAAAATTGATTTGACTACGGGGGACGTAGTAATACCAAAAGAAATAGAATACAGCTACAAACTTATGTTTGAAGATAGAACCATAAGCATAAATGTTTATCATCTATACACTATACTGGCTGAGAAGATCGAAACTGTGCTATCTAGGAATATAGCTAACACAAGAGCTAAAGATTTTTATGACATTTATATTCTGGTGAAATTAAATAAAGTGAATATTGATAAAGATAAATTCATTGAAGCTTTAAAAGAAAAATGCGTTGAAAGAAATTCCGTTATGTATTTAGAGTCATACGAAAGATATGTTGGCCTAATTCAGAACAGTTCAGAACTAAAAGAAATTTGGAATAATTATCAGAGTAAAAATGAATATGCAAGAGATGTTAGCTGGTCAGAAATAATTAATAGTTTAGAGTATTTAACAGGTCCTATTGCCTAAATGCGTATATAGCGGACTATATTAGGAGAATCTTACTAAAAGTTTGCCTACATAATTCTGGAATTTTCACAATAAAATAAGCAGACATATAAACACATAAACGGTCGGGCATTTTAGCAAAATATACAAAAGCTTATCTCATATTAAGCTGGTCTAGTATCTTTGGTGTCAGGAATATTATGATCTTTATTGTGGCGTCATTTTGAGGTCAAAATGCCTTGTAAAAGGATATAATGCATATAATATGTATACAGATAGTACTTTAAGATGATTTAAAACCACCATGTATAGTAGAAACCACAAAAGTATTGTAGAGTGGGAATAGGAAAAATGATGCAAAACCCTTGGAATTTCAAGGGTTGTTGTTTGCTAGTGGACTTCTGATGACTGAATAGCAAAAATTCTTGATTTTGAAGAATGTAAATTGATTCTACGAAAATGATGATGAATCCATTCCTCGAAGCTATATGTAGGTCTTGATCGGCGTGCCGTGACCTAGAAATATGTTTACAAAAATACTTACATGACCTATAATATAAGTATATTTGTAAAACGAGGTGATGATGATGAATTATATAGATGAAATTGAAAAGCTAATTCAGAAGCAAAACGGCACAGTTCTAAGTGCCGATCTGGATTTATATGAAATTCCCAGAACTTATCTTCAAATGATGGTAGCCGAAGGGAAATTGGAAAGAGTGGATCGTGGTGTTTATGTTTCAACCGATGCCATTGAAGATGAAATGTACTACATGCAAACGAAGTACCCCAAGTTGATTTATTCTCATGAAACCGCGCTTTATTTGCATGGTCTCTCCGATAGGACGCCCTTTCAGTATTCTGCCTCAGTCCCCAGTGGCTATAAAGCAGTTGGTTCTGTGGCAAAACGATTCAAGGTCTACTACATCAAAAGGGAGCTTCATGAGATGGGTATAGAAACCGTGCAAAGTTCGCACGGCAATCCAATTAAGGCTTACAACATCGAAAGAACAATTTGCGACCTAATCAGAAGCAGAAATCGTATTGACGTCCAAATCTTGAATGAAGCCTTAAAGCGATTTGTGAAACTGAAGTCAGCAAACCTTTCGATTCTGATGGATTATGCCAAAAAACTTAAAATTGACGCTGTGCTGAAGAATTACTTGGAAATGTTGCTATGAGCGGAAAATCCATGAGCTTAAAGGCAAAAATGAGGTGGTGTTATTTTGCTGACAAAAGTTCGGGTAAAAGAGTATAAGTCGTATAGTCTGTATCAATGATCCAAACGCTATCTGAATATGAAACGACTTGAATTACGGCCATGCAAATCCCGGAAATCGCCGCTATTTACACCCGATAACCAAACGACCTTAAACTAGTTTGCGAAAATACTGGACAGTACCGATTGGAGTAATTGGCACAAGGTAATGTCTGGCAGCTAAAGCTTACATGACTGATGACTATTCTTGTTTGGCGGAGCCGTCAGTCCGGAAAAGTGAGAGCCACTAATCCGGACTTTGAGAGCCACCTAAATTTACATGCTTTGTTCCTTTTCTAGACCATAGATTTCTCGCATAGAAAGATCTTTTGAAGGATCAACGCATTCGATATTGATTTTGTAAGCATCATACACAATACGATCCATGATGGCGTCAGCAAGAGGATTGTCATCACCCCCTAATCGTTCATACCATCCTTCTTCTCTAAATTGAGAACAAAATATGGTAGAAGATTTCTTGCTTCGTTTATGAATGAGCTCAAATAGGTTTTTTGATTCAGATTCCGTTAATTTCATAAGTAACCATTCATCGATAATCAGAAGCAGAGGGCTAGTATATTTACTCAGAACTTTTGTGAAATTGCGATCGTCTCGGGCTACTTCCAAATCAATTAGAAGGTCAGGGAGTCGTACATATTTGACGCTATAGTACTGTTTACAAGCCTCTAATCCATAAGCACAGGCCATATAGGTTTTTCCACTGCCAGTTGCTCCTGTGATAAAAATATTCCTGTGTTCTGTTATGTACTCACAGGTTGCCAGCCTGGCAATTAATGACTTGTTGAGTTTCCGACCAGAGCCATAGTCGATTCCTGAGATGTGAGCATCTGATTGTTCTAGTTCCGCTTTTCGGATTAGCCTTTTCAGCCGATTGTTTTTGCGGCTAGTGTATTCTACATCCACGAGCATACCGAAACGGTCTTCGAAGGAAATTTCCTTCATTTGTGGGTCGTTATTCTGGATACGAAAGGCATCTGCCATAGCGGTTAATCGCATCTCAATTAATTTATCAATCGTGTTTTTATCAAACATTGTGTTTACCTCCATAGTATTTAGCACCGCGAGTGATGCCGTGTTGATTTGTCCCTTCTGGTGTGGATCCATTGCCTAAGGTTTCTTTGGAAGCGGTCAGAAGGTCTCTAATACTTTTGTAGCTAGGTGAAAAGGAATAGGAAAGAGCTTTTTCGCATGCTTTTTCCAAACGGCTTTCAGAATATTTATCCTTTAGCCTTAGAAGTCCCATGCAGCTTCTGTAGGACTGTTGTTCCACCCGGCTGGAGGTAAGTATGCCATTTACAACTTCATATGTGTTTGGTCCAATTTGTTTTGCCCAACTTCGAAAACGGTCACCATTCCATTCTAGAAACTTTTGATGGTCTTCTGGCATATGCTCAGAAATGGTGGAATATTGACCAGGCCTTCCGTTTAAACGGCGGTGCAAAGCAATTCGTTTGTGGTTGTAAAAGATCTCAACCATTTTATCGGTAACTCGTACATCTACTTTACGCTTAATGAACTCGTAAGGAATCGAATAGTGCATTTTGTCTACGGTTATGTGATAATTGAACTGGACGGTGGCCTGTTTCCAGTCTGCCAGTTCATATCGGGTAGCAGGTAGCGGTGCCAGAAATGGCTTTTCTTCCCCAAGAAACAAACTAAGTCTGCTACCCTCTTTCTTTTGAAAAAGGTTTGAGTTGAACGCGTATAGCTTTTCTCGAATTGCCATATTTAGCTCGGCTAGAGAAAAGAACTGTTCGTCCCGTAAGGCAGCTGTAATCCAAGTCGAGATGTGGTTTACAGTACCTTCCACATTCGGTTTGTCCTTGGGCTTTCGAACTCGTGCCGGTAAAATAGCGGTTCCATAATGCTCCGCCATTTCGTAATATGTAGTATTTAGTTTTGGTGTGTACCAATCACTTTTCTTGTGGTCTACCGCGGTTAAGCAATTATCAGAAACCAGGATTTTGGCTACTCCGTCAAAGTACTCGTACATATGGATATGAGCAGTAATCCACGCATTTTGCTTTTCATTGAGAAAGGCTTCTACATACGAATATTGACTATAGGTCATGACGCCCACAAAAACCCATGCGAGAGTAATCTCCCCGGTGTCAGGATCTATGATTCGTGCAGGATCTCCTGCCCAGTCAACCTCAACTTGCTCTCCGGGTTTTCTCGGAATATGCATTGTAGCCCGATGTTTCTGCTCGTCTGCTTGAATGTAGTAGCAAAACTGGGAATACATAAGAGGTGTCTCGCTGTTCATTCGACAGACTTCGCAGTATTCTGTCCACAGAAGCTTCTTACTAACACCGTTTCGCAGAAGTTCCTTCCGGATATACCCATAGTCCGGCATTCTTTTAGAAGTAACGGGTTTGCCCTTCGGGAATAAAGTTTCCTCAAGGATTGCATCGGTTTGATTTGCATCTAGGGGCCACGAGAGATTGAGCTCTGCGGCTTTTGCAAGAACCTTTGCCACTGTGTTTCGAGAAACGTTGCAACTTAAAGCAATGTTTCGTTCACTGAACCCCAAGCTTTTCAGCCTGATGATTTCACGGTACTTGGTCATTTAGTTGACCTCCCTTATTTGTATTTACACACTGGGTGCATAAATACAGTATAAAGGATTGCATTAATAATGGCTCACGATTCGGACTGGTGGCTCTCTATTTCCGGTAGCCCGGCTCTCCATTTCCGGACTGGTGGCTCAAACTGTGCCGGAATACTCAACTGATAAAACCGATAGTGCAATAAAATAAGTACAAACATAACTAAAAAATCGCAGGAACCATTGTTGTTCCTGCGATTTTTTTGGTTATGTGCAGATTAAAATCACAAGAGATAATTATCTCTCACGAAGCTAAGCGGCTTTTCTATCATCAAGTAGAGATCTCTGGCAATATCCTTTATCTCAATCTTCATACCATCAGAAATCCAATAGACAACGACTGATGCGATTCCATTATTGGCGTACAACCTATATACATTTTGATTTACAGGTTTCTGATTATTTGTAACAGGTCTGGCAAAGGTACTGGAGAGATCTGTTGATTTATCGTAAACATGGACCAAGCACTTTTTAAGGAATTCCCCATTATTGTATTGGTTTATACGTCGGTAAAATTGTTCATTATTTGAAATATAAGTGAAAAAGGCCTGACATCCAGTTTCGCCAAGATGGTAAGAAAACAATGGAAAAGCATGCTCCATGAAATCTCTCTCAATCATCCACTCTGTTAGATGGTCCTTACTATCAAAATAGTAATAGAATGTTTGTCTGCTAGTAGGAACCATATCACAGATCATTTTGATGTTGATTTTGCCATAAGGATACTCATTTAACAAAGCAACCAAAGCTCTTCTGATATCATCTCGCATACGACGTATCAACCTCTCCTCATAAAAAAATATAATCATTATATCTTAAAATTTGAAAACCACCTTATTTGAAGCTGTATTTACATTCGATACTATTTGTAAGGAAAAGCGTTTCAAAGTACCTTTTGTGTAAATTGTAAACCATTGCCTGTAAGAATACAATGAAAACATAAAAGGTTAAAAATATAACAAGGAGGTATGATTAATGTCTACAGGAGCGGGAATTGTTGTTGATGCTACCGGATCCAGTGAACTTGAACAAACACTGGTTTCTGGCGGTAAAGCCCACAACAATGCGCCTATCAAGGTGCTAGGTACTACAATAAAAAAGACGATAGCTAAACCAGAAGAGGTAACTGCTAAGATTGACCCTAGCAAGTGCATTAACTGTGGTACATGTCGGGAGAATTGTCCAGTTGATGCCATCACTGAAAATCAGCGTCAAATTTGCCACGTGTGTCCTACATGCACCGAGATACCAGGTATATCAGTAGGGAAAATGAAATCATTGCCTACTGAAACCTCTTGCACTACCAAGTGTCCTTTGGGAATTAGCCCACAGGGGTATCTTGCGCTTAGTAAATCCGGGAATTATGATGCTGCATATGAATTAATCTGGGCTAAAAATCCGTTGCCGGCAATATGTGGGCGCATATGCCACCATCCTTGCGAGGATGGCTGCAAGCGTGGTCTCCTTGTAGACGAGCCAATAAAGATTAGGGAGATCAAAAGGTATTTAAGCGAAAAATCGGAATTCAGACCAACCAAGTATGTTCGCAAGTATGAGGAAATGATTGCAGTAATCGGAGCGGGTCCAGCAGGGCTCACTGCTGGTCATTATTTGGCGCAGGCAGGTTACGGTGTGACAATTTTCGAGGCTTATGATGAGGCGGGCGGCATGTTGATGAGAGGTATTCCAGAGTTCCGTTTGCCACGCGATATAGTTCGAAAAGATATTGAAGACCTAAAAAAGGCGGGATTGGATATAAGGCTCAACCAGAAGCTTAACAAATTCTCGGCTGAAGCACTTAAGTCAGAATATGATGCCATTATTGTGGCCACGGGAGCCCCAAACTCCAAGGAACTCTTCATCGATGGCTGGAGATTGTCAGGAATCATGACAGCGCTGAACTTCATGGAAAGAGTCAATAACAAACAAAAACTACGTAGGCATCTTGGCCAGCTATTTAAATTCGAAGGAGGAGAAGCCGTTATCATCGGCGGGGGAAGTGTTGCAATCGATGCAGCGCTGACAGCACGTAGAATCGGTGCATCTAAGGTTACCGTTGTATGCCTCGAATGTGGGACTGAGATTCCGGCTCACCAGTGGGAACTGGATGAAGCACGTGAAGAAGGCATTGAAATCATTGAGTCATATAGCCCAAGCCGCTTCACCTCAGATTTATACCCGACTTTGACTGGTGTAGAATGCTGCAAGGTATTGGCCTGTAGTAAAGACGAACAAGGACGATTCATAGCAACAACAGATGCAAATGATAAAATTTGGATCAAGGCAGATTGGGTTGTATTAGCCATTGGCCAGGAAAGAGATGCAATTTGGGATGATGTTTGTGAAGAAGGAGTCTTCTTTGCTGGAGATATCCATTCAAGCAAGTGTTCAGTTATTGATGCGATGGCTAATGGCCGCAAAACTGCATTACAGGTAGATGCACTTCTGCAGGGCCGTGAAATGAGGGATCCTGTTGATGCAAATGCATCACGACTTGCTACAGCAGACGTAATGGAGAAGCTGTTCCCATACAATTTCCGTAAAATGACACGTCCATCTACACATAAGCTGCCATTATCAGAAAGAGTAAACACATTCAAGGAGATTGAAGGAACGTTCACCGATGAAGAAGCGTATATAGAAGCAGACGCTTGTCTTGGTTGTGGTTTCGAGGTTGTTGATTCAGAGAAATGCATAGGTTGTGGAATATGTGAGAAGCTATGTCCGCAGGGAGATGTAATAAAAATGGTTGCGAAAGAGAAAGGAGTGGAAGTTTAATGAAGAGACAGATTATTGTAGTCGGAGCTGGTCCTGCGGGCTCATCTGCTGCTTTCTATTGTGCGAAGAGAGGCCTGGACGTATTACTTGTAGATAAAGAACCATGGCCGAGAGATAAAGTGTGCGGAGATGGTTGGCTTCCTTCACTGAAGCCAATATTTGAAGAGATGGGTATATATGAAGAAATGAAATCATTGAACTCGGTCTCTGGTGCAACTAATTTCATTCTTGCAAGCCCTAATGAGGAAGTAGTCACTTTTTCTATGGGTGCCCATAGTGGTGATGCATCAGATGGAACGTGGATCATTCCTAGAAGAATCGGGGACGATGTTATCAGGCGTGCCGCTGTTAAGGCTGGTGTTGAGTTTATGGATAACTTTGACGTGACAGAGCTTGTAATAAAGCGCGGCAAGGTTTCTGGTATTAAGGGTTACCTGCGCAATAAGCTTGTGGAATATGAGGCTGATGCGGTAATAATAGCCAATGGCTCTCATTCCATGATAGCAAGACAGTTGGGGATATTTAACGAAGACCAGTCGCTTTCGATGTTTGCAGCTCGTGGATATTTCAATAATCTGCCTCCAGAGCTGAAACCAGGTACTGTATTGCAGTTCTATCTGCCGGAAACCATTCCGAATTATGAAAAGGCCCGCAAATCAATGTCATTTGGTTGGATTTCAGCTCACAATGAACCTGGATGCGGAACATTAGGCATGGTCATTCCAATTGAGACAATCGAGGCCCTCGACATGTCATTGGAAGAAGTGTTCAACTGGTTTGTCAACAATTCGAAAAATGGTCAGAGGTTCTTCAAAGGAGCCAAACTTGTTGATGAACTGAAAGGATGGCGTTTGCTGGGCTGTACTGAGGTACAGAAAAATTATGCGCGTGGTGCCTTGCTGGTGGGTGATGCATGCTCACAAGCAGAATGCGCTCACTTCTATGGAATACCTGCTGGTATGATGTCCGGTAAGATTGCAGCAGCTGTTCTCGATGATATTTTCACTACTGGTGACGATTCTGAGGAAGCCTACGCACGTTTCCATAAGATAGTATCCGACAAGCTGAATGGCCAGTATGAGTTCTACAGCACATTCCGTAATCTGGTCCATTTCGATATTGAGAATGTTAACAAGATGAATGAATTTGCAAAGACTTTTCCAGGTGTACCAGACTACAGCATGGTAATGTACAGATTCGTTACCGAGGTTATGCAAAAGAGTATACCTAAACCTCCTCCTGCCGGTGAACGGTTGTCACAATAGCTGTATTAGATGATGTATAGAGTGGGAGTTAGAGAGACCGGCTTTTTCGTAGGCTGATAGCCTTGTAAAATCCAAGATTTTGAGCCCCTGAAGTTTCCCCGAATGGAGGAAAGATCAGGGGCTTTATTATACCCAATAGGGTGTATTGATTTACTACATAATCAGATTGTACCCTTACGGGTATTGGTCCTGATATTTGAAACATTTTTCGTGTCCACCAGACTTGGCAAGTACAATTTACAAAACAAAAAAGCCGAAATATAAAAACAAAATATGCGAAAAATGTAAAATAGAATTTACGAAAAACATAAATCAGTGGCACAATCATCGGGGTGCAGAAATCATAGATTAACTTATACGAAATTTAGGGCTGTCAATTTGCCTAATTGGCAGTCTAGTCCTCAATGGGTTCATGAGTATTTAATATCTTAGAGCGGAACAACTCTCCAAAGGCGGAACCGCATAATATCAAAACAGCTCTAAGCAGTTGGACAAAGTTTAAGGTTTCGCCCAACAATAGAAAGTATTATTACTCCATCTGTTAATGAAGGACTAAAAGCTTTACACAATCAAGACATTATTCATAGAGACATCAAGCCAAGCAACATGTTCTATAATGATAGCAAGGACAAGATTGTTCTTGGAGATTTCGGCATCAGCTCTGTTCTAAAAAGCGATGTAAGTGTAAGAGCAACTAATATGTCAAGAACATTTGGATATGTGGTCACAAATTGTGACCGGGTAAGGATAGTATGAAGAACATGGGGGCAAATATGGCAGATGATAAAACACCCGTGCTGGTAGAAGACAGAGAAAGTTTTGAGGTGCCAAAATGTCACTTCAAAATCTGAGTCTGGTTCAGGTGTCAAATTGCGAAAGTTTTTTGTTTCCAATCAAGAGATTTTTTCGAGGCTTGATAGAATGGAATTTAAGCAACTCGAAGCCGACAAAAAGTCGGAGAAAGTATTCAACTATAATTAATGTGCGTACAGGTGCGTATGGATGGTTTAGTCGTGGGGAGCTGTCAAGAAGGAATGAATTCTGATATAATGTAGGTATGTTGGCTAGAGTGACAACAAACAGGTACTCTGGCTCTATTGTCTATCCTGAAGGAGATTATAAATGAAGAGCAGAGTTACAAAGTATTGTCTTTACCTTATGGTTATTATGCTTCCAGTCCTACTCGCTTCCTGCAGTAGCCCTTCCCTGCCTAGCGATGATGTTGTTTTAGATGAAGAAATTGTTAGTGATAAACCCACTATCCCCGAAAACATGGCGGAAGGCATAGAGTATCTTTATGACTTTCGTTTTTCAGATCGATACGATGCCAATATTACGGATGACTTTTCTTTTGTTTTGCCTGACAGTGCCAGCCCAATACCTGGCATACTTTTTTTGTTTGAGAAGTATCAAAGTGCATTGGAAGCAGCAAAAGAATTTTCGCAGGATGGTGACGGTATGGTCCCTTATATTCATAAGAAATATTGGTACACCTTAGATGCGGGAGGGTTAATGATTGGTACGGATTATTACGAACCGGATAACGTGGAGTATATATCTTATCTTTGGGCTGATGTTGAGGGTGTGAAGACAAACAGAGACGTTGCTGTAGGAAGTGCGGAAGAAGAGCTTCTGTCTTCCTATGCAGAGAATTTATATTACCTAAAAAAGGAGGAGGCCCTGTCAGAAACGGGGTTTATCGGATATCAAGAAGAAAATATAGAAAGCCTCGATAAGAATAGTGACTTTGAATACGCATACATGTGGCAACCTTTTGCACCGGAAACCAATGAAATAAGGGACATTACCTTTTATATAAAAAATGGAAAAGTGGCCGCAATAGAAATGATTCGACCCTTCGAACTTCGTTATGTGTATGGGTATGACAGAGACGCGGGGCTACAACACACAGCGGAAAAAAGAAAAGATTAGTTCGTAGTTTTATCTGATTATGATAGGCAAAAAAAGAGGCGCTGTCATTTTGCTGATAAAAGTTCGGGTAAAAGAGTAAAAACCATAAAAGTGTTATAGAATGGGGATAGAGCAGATAACGTAACTACCTGTATTATTGGGCTTTTTTAATGCTACATAATTATGATATGAAAAGAACCGCTGGCAACTTTGGCTAGCGGTTCTAAGGTTATATGATTTAGTAGGCCTGATCGTAGTGTATTTTTGGATTCTGTTTTAGCGCCATACTGACAACATTACGGGCATCTTCTTTTGTAAAAATTAATCTTTTTGAAATAAAATCTTTTGTAAAATGAAGTGCTGAAAACCGAGGATCTTTTACTATCTCAAGGTGCATTTCCGTTATTTCTGAAAAAATGTATAGTAGAAACCACAAAAGTATTGTAGAGTGGGAATAGCGGGAATAACGCCTCAATCCCTTGAAATCCAGGGGTTGAGGCTTTTTAAACCGTAAAATTGATAAGTTCCATTTCTATCTGTCGTTCTTCAATATTAACTTTAGCTATTTGAACCTTAACTTTCTGTCCTAAGTGATAGATTTTTTTTGTATGCTCTCCAATTAAGCTGAGATTCTTTTCCACATATATATAGTAATCATCCGTCATACTAGATACATGTACCAAGCCTTCTACCGAATTATCCAGTTCCACAAAAAGACCAAAAGAAGTAACACCACTTATTACACCAGGGAAATCTTTCCCTTCAAATTGTTTCATGTACTCAACCTTTTTCAAATCAACACTTTCGCGTTCAGCATCTTCTGCAACCCTCTCTTGCAAAGATGCTTGCTTCGCATATTCATCCATTCTCTCTTTTAAATCATCCAGTCTTTCGGCATTTAATGGGACCCCTTTTTGTAATGTTTCCTTGATAACCCGATGTATCGCTAAATCCGGATAACGGCGAATAGGTGAGGTAAAATGAGAGTAATATTTTGATGCTAGCCCAAAATGTCCGAGCGGTTCTACTGCATACCTAGCATGCTTCATAGATCGAAGCATGATTGTGCTAATGGTTCTTTCCTCCGGTTTACCTGCAACGTTTTTCAAAACGGTCTGATATGCCTTGGAGTGGATTTTACCATCACTTCTCTTAACATATAGACCGAAAATACCCAAAAAGTTATTCAGCTCCTCTACATCTTCAAGGTCTGGTTCTTCATGAACCCGGTATAAAAAGGGGATATCCAACCAATGATAATGTTCCGCCACTGTTTCATTGCTACAAATCATAAATTCTTCAATAATCTGATCCGATAAAGATCGTTCCTTCCAGGCTATATCTACTGGTTTCCCTTGTTCATTCAGGATAACTTTGCTTTCCGGGAAATCAAAATCCACGGTTCCTCTGGTCAGACGTTTGTTTTTCAAAATGGTGGCTAGCTCCCCCATTTTATCGAATGTTTCTATAAATTCACGGAACCTCGTTAAGAGTTTTTCATCCTCTCTTAACAAAACCTTGGTAACATCTGCATAAGTCATTCTTTCCTTAACGCAGATAATAGATTCGAAAATTTCGTGATTTTCAACTTCGCCTTTTTGGTTAATATCCATAACACAACTTAAAGCGAAACGATCTTCGCCAACATTTAGACTACAAATACCATTTGAGAGCCGTGTAGGTAACATAGGTATCACTCGATCTACTAGATAAACAGAAGTGGCTCTTTTTAGTGCTTCTATATCTAAGAGGGAGCCCTCTTTAACATAATGGCCCACATCAGCGATATGTACACCTAGGCGATACAGTCCATTACCTAAGATTTCTAAGGACACGGCATCGTCTAAATCTTTAGCGTCTTCACCATCAATCGTTACTAAGGGCAAAGACCGAAGATCTCTTCTGGCTTGAACTTCTTCCGGTCCGATTTTCATAGGAATCTCTTCCGCTTTGGCTAAGACTTTCTGGGGAAACTCTTCTGCCAGTTGATACTTACGTACTATGGAAACTATATCCACACCAGGCTCACCCTTATTGCCTATCACCTCAATAATCTTTCCTTCAGGGTTCCGCCGTTTCTCTGGCCAACGGGTAACTTGGATAACCACTTTATCCCCGTCTTTGGCCGTCATGAAATCATCCTTATTTATAAAGAAGTCTTGGCCAATTCTTGAATCATCGGCTAAAACAAAGCCGAAATTCTTATTGCGTTCAAAGGTTCCCACCACAGTTGTATTTGCTCTTACAAGAATACGGATCACTTCCCCTTCTTGTTTTCTATTACCTTCTAATGATTTGTACAAACGGACTATCACCCTATCATTATGGATAGCGCCATTCAGATCATCCCCTTTAATATAAACGTCCCGCTGATTATCATCATCAGGGATTAAAAAGGCAAAGCCCTTAGCGTTTCCCTGAATTCGACCTACAACTAAATTCATATGTTTGGGTAGGCCATAACGCATCTTTCTAGTTGAAACAATCGTGCCTTTTTCTTCCATCTCATTTAATGTCTTACTAAAATCCTTGATTTCTTCAATATCATCTATCAAAAAATGCTCGATTAACTCTTCTTGAGTTAATGGCCTGTAAGCTTGCGTATCCATAAACTTTAATATTTCTTTGTGCCTATTCATGTTGTCCTCCAGTGTTCTCACAATATGTATCTTCATTGGCTATCTAGCTTCAAGCAACTTCCAAAGATCCTCCCTGTTTTCTCCGGGTGTCTGTTCGCTGAGAAAAACAGGTATTGGATTATTACGCACATACCGAGGCTCCCTAGTAATTATTATATCACATAACCTGCTCCCAATAGTTGTACCACCGACTTTGTTAGTATTCAGCGGGTTTTTGTATTTCAACGAATAAAAACCTTTACTTGTTGAAAAAGGTTGGTGGGTGAAGGCAAATAATGGTACTATAACATTACAGATGTATCTATTTTTCGTGAAATGTAAATTTTTGAAGCTAACAAAAAAACACGTGAAATTTAGGTATGCACGTATAGCCCCCACAATATAAGCAGTTTTCTGATAATGGGAAGTCCTATGAGAGGAATAACTATGAAAAAAAAATTAGTGTCACTCATCTTGGTTCTACTACTTTGCGTCACACTCGCACCAGCAGCTATCGCATCGACAACAACGGAAAATAACGCAGTATCAATCAATAAAGGTGCTTCTGTTGTCATTACAGCAAATAAAGATCTATACTACTGGGGACAAAATCAGACAACACCACAAAAAATTCTTTCAAATGTTGAATTTGCTCTGACAAATGGAATACCAAAACTCGGGCTGACAGTTGCCATTACGACAAACAAAGACCTCTATGTATGGGGGAACAATCAATACGGACAAATTGGCAATGGAATCAGTGGGGGGGTTGAGCGGCAGTATGAGCCGTATAAAGTACTTTCCAATATTGCATCGGTGACGACGGACGGTGATTCTATGGTTGCCATTACAACCACCGGAGACCTCTATACATGGGGAAGAAATCAATACGGACAAATCGGTAATGGAAAAAGCGGAAAAGACGAAGTGCAAACAACACCGGTAAAAGTGCTTTCCAATATGGCATCGGCAGCAATGACCCAAGGTACAAATGGCAGAGGTGTAATCGCCGCAATTGCTACAAATGGAGACCTCTATACATGGGGAAGAAATGAATATGGACAAGTTGGCAACGGAAAGAGCGGAACAGATGAAGTTCAAAAAACACCGGTTAAGATTCTTTCCAATGTTGCATCACTTACAGAAAATGGAGGCCCTATTGCAGCCATTACAACGACGGGAGATCTTTACTGTTGGGGAACGAATTGGTTTGGTCAAGTTGGCAACGGAACAAGAGAACATCAGACAAAACCCGTAAAAGTACTTTCAAATGTTTTGTCTGTATTGACGAGCAGTACTACTCTTGCGGTTACGGCCAACGGAGACCTTTACGCTTGGGGATACACGGAGATGGGCCAAGTTGGAAACGGCAAACAAATGCCAGAAGATAGCCAAACGACACCCGTAAAAGTTCTATCAGACGTGGTATCTGTCACAGCTTCCCATACGAACACTGCTGCCATCACCACAAACGGCGATTTGTACTGTTGGGGCCAAAACGGCGATTATCAAATTGGCAATGGATCATTTAGAACACAGGCCACACCGTTTAAAGTACTTTCCAATGTTGCATCTTTTACAAATAGCATAGGCAGTAACCCTGCTGCTGTTACCAAGAATGGTGACCTATATACCTGGGGAAATAATGCGGAGGGGCAAATCGGAAACGGTCAAGGCGGCTTTACCGATGATCCTCTTTCTGGTGGCATGAAGCAGAAGACACCGGTAAAAGTACTTTCGAATGTTGTGTCGGCATCAATAATCGATGATGTATCTTCAGCTGTAACCAAAAACGGAGACTTGTATTGCTGGGGAAATAATGAGTTGGGTTCGGTAGGAAACGGGTCAAGGATAAATCAGACAACACCCGTAAAGGTTGTTTCCAATATTCGCTTGGCAAACGCGGCTCCTGTTGTCCCGGCATTGACTGCAACCCCAACGGCCTCAAAAGTTTTGGTGGACGGTCAGAATGTAGCTTTTGATGCGTATAACATTTCTGGAAACAATTATTTTAAGCTTAGGGATTTGGCCTACGTATTAGATGGTAGCGTAAAACAATTTTCCGTTTCCTGGGATGGGGCAAACAATGCCATTGCCTTAAAGAGTGGAGAAGGTTACACAGTGGTGGGTGGCGAAATGGCTACCAAAGGAACGGCGGCAGTCACACCCAAAGCCACCACATCAAGAATTACCAAAAATGGTAGTCTGATAGCCTTAAAAGCTTATAACATTGGTGGGAACAACTACTTTAAGCTTAGAGATATCGGAGAGGCCTTTGACTTTGACGTTAGTTGGAACAATGATGTGAAAACTATTATGATTGACACGGCCAGCACCTATACAGCCGATTAATGAACGGAGTAACGTAGGAAAATTAGTATACAGCAAGGCTGTCGATAAAGCAGCCTTGCTGTATTATTTGGCAGGAAATACCTCATCAAAAAATCCATTTTATGCATTTTTGATAATAAAAGAGCTCTTTTATGGAAAAAGTTTTGGCAACTTATTGATGTTCTGTGACACTATAGACTAAAATGCTTCGCATGATAGAGATAGAAATGTTATAATTCACCGAGAGAAAATAGCGGAGGTGCTCCTCGGTCTATTGAAAACCATAGGGTTGAGGGGTTGCGACTTTATGTTTTGTGCATGTAATGGGGAATACCCAACAATTCGTATCAAATGTGAAAAGAAGGAGAAATGAAGTATGAAACCAGCCATCAATCATCAAATTGCCCTGATTGGTGTTCCCATGGATTTGGGAGCCGGGACCCGGGGCAGCAATCTGGGACCGGAAGCAATCCGGATTGCTGGCATAAAAAAAAGATTGGAGGACATCGGTTATCAGGTAGATGACAGGGGAGATATCCCCGCGGACCGCAAAAAAGCGGAGACCCTGGAAGGTTCCAATCTAAAAAATCTGAATGAAATCCTGCGAGTGAACCGGCTCCTGTGCCAAGAAGTGGCCAAAGCTATGGAGGAGGGGAAGATGCCGGTTATCCTCGGGGGTGATCACAGCATTGCCATCGGCAGCATCTTTGGGGTCCTTCAGAACAAGAAAAACTTGGGGGTCATCTGGTTTGACGCCCATGGAGACATTAACACGGATCATACATCTCCCTCGGGTAATCTTCATGGGATGCCGGTTTCTGTGTTGATGGGCATAGGCCCGGAAGAACTGACTTCCATCGGAAATGGTGCTTTCTTGAAGCGGGAGAATATGGTTTATGTGGGATCCCGGGATCTGGATCCGGAAGAACGGAAAGCCATGAAGGAACAGGGGATAAAGGTATTTACCATGTATGAAATCGATGACATGGGTATCAAGAAGGTCATGGAGGAAGCCATCCGCATCGCAGGAAACGGGACGGACGGCATCCACGTCAGCTTTGATATGGATGCCATGGACCCGGAAATAGCTCCGGGGACCGGCACCAAGGTGGCTGGCGGCATGGGATACCGGGAAACCCATTATGCCATGGAAATGATAGCGAAGTCGAACAAGTTGGTCAGCGTGGAATTCGTGGAGGTCAATCCTTTGTTGGACCAGGGAAACAAGACTGCAGAAGCGGCAGTCGCCCTATCCGGATCCCTTCTTGGGGAATGGCTGATCTGAGGCTTGACTCTGATTGATTTGACTATATAATTTTAGTGAATTATATTATCAAAAGATTTGTGAAGTACTCATTTGACGATAAGGGAGGAATTATTGTGGAACTTATTACAAATTTAAACAGTACGGTTAATGGTATTGTTTGGGGCCCGCCGATGCTTATCCTATTGGTAGGAACAGGAATCATACTTACTTTTCGATTAAAGGCACTTCAATTTTCCAATCTTCTTTATGCGCACAAAATGATTTTCAAAAAGCATGAAGGATTAGAGGGAGACATTTCAAATTACCAGGCATTAACCACTGCACTTGCAGCAACCATTGGTACAGGGAATATCGCAGGAGTTGCGACGGCAATCGCAGCCGGAGGCCCAGGTGCAGTATTCTGGATGTGGGTAACCGGACTGGTGGGTATGGCCACAAAATATGCAGAAGCCGTACTGGCGGTTAAATATAGAGAAAAAGATAAAAGAGGAGAAATGGCAGGAGGCCCCATGTACTATATCGAAAAAGGTCTTGGGTTGAAATGGCTAGCAGTTCTTTTCGCTTTTTTTGGAGCGATTGCAGCTTTTGGTATTGGCAACATGGTGCAGGCAAACTCAGTTGCTGATGCTATTTATACTACTTTTGGTGTGCAACACTGGATTACCGGACTTATACTTGTTATTTTCACGGGGATTGTTCTATTAGGCGGAATTAAAAGTATCGGAAAAGTTACTGCTTATATCGTTCCCATTATGGCGATTTTTTACATTCTGGGAGGTAGTGTTGTTATTATCTTGAATGCCGCATATGTTCCGGCGGCTTTTGCATCTATTTTCTCAGATGCATTTACGGGGGATGCGGTAGCTGGCGGGGCCTTAGGAACTGTTATCAGGTACGGTGTTGCCCGCGGTGTATTTTCTAACGAAGCTGGCCTTGGTTCTGCTCCCATAGCAGCAGCAGCAGCTCGGACAGACCACCCGGTTAGACAGGCGCTTGTCAGTATGACCCAAACATTTATCGATACTCTAGTTGTGTGTTCATTCACAGCTCTGTCGATTCTTTCATCAGGCCTTGTGGGAACCATAAACCCTGATACAGGAGCCGCTTATACCGGTGCCGCTTTAACAACCGTTGCTTTCAATGAAGCGATTCCAGGTATTGGAGGAATCATTGTTGCGGTTGGTATTGTTTTCTTTGCATATTCAACGATTTTGGGCTGGTCATATTATGGTGAAAAATGTCTGGAGTATCTGGTAGGTGAAAAGGGTGTCATATTTTATAGAGTAATATTCGTATCATTTATCATGGTTGGCGCATTAAGTGGTCTTCAGTTCATTTGGGATCTTGCAGATACCATGAATGGGTTAATGGCTCTTCCAAACCTGATTGGTTTGCTTGGGTTAAGTGGAATTGTGGTAAAAGAAACCAAAGACTATATGGAAAAAATAAAAGCAAAAGAAGAAAAATAGTTCAATACATAGACCAGGAGGTGAGTATGTCGAAAGTAGCCATCATCTATTGTGGCAGTTATGAATACAGTGAGGTGAAAAGCGCCGTGGATAGGGGCTTTTCCTTGTTGGGGGGTCCATCGGCTTTTGTTCAGCCCAGGGAAAAAATTCTGTTGAAACCCAATTGGTTATCCGCAGATCCTCCGGAAAAATGTGTGACAACACATCCCGCTGTTTTCAAGGCGGTATCCGAAGTATTGCAGTCTGCGGGAGCCAAATTATCATATGGAGATTCCCCGGCTTTCCAAAGCCCTGAGACTGCCTCAAAGCGGACGGGGATATTGGCCGTTGCGGAAGAATTAAAAATACCTCTGGCTGATTTCAAGTCAGGAGAAGAGGTCTATTTTAAAGAAGGCTATCAAAACAAGAAATTCGTGATTGCCAATGCAGTCCAGGAAAATGATGGAGTCATTAGTTTGCCCAAAATGAAGACCCACGGATTTCAAAGAGTGACTGGTGCGGTAAAAAATCAGTTTGGATGCATTCCCGGAGTGGGAAAAGGGGAATTTCATGTGAAAGTACCGGATTCATATGACTTTGCCAAAATGTTGGTGGACTTAAATTCATATATTCACCCCAGACTATATATTATGGATGGCATTTTTGCCATGGAAGGGAATGGCCCCCGGGGAGGAACTCCACGAAAAATGAATGTGCTTCTTTTTTCTACTGATCCCATTGCCCTGGATGCTACGGCATGTAGGCTGATGAATTTGGATCCCGGGTTGGTCCTTACGAATCAGGCCGGGATGGAAATGGGAGCCGGCACATTTTTGGCCGAAGACATTGAAATCCTTGGAGACCCGATGGAACCTCTCATTGCCATGGATTTTGATGTAAATCGAAAACCGGAAAAACCGTACAAGAAAAATGGGGGTATGCAGTTTATTAAAAATGCCATTACTCCAAGACCGTATATTATGGAAGAGCATTGCATTAAGTGTGGTGTCTGTGTGAATATGTGCCCGGTGGAGCCCAAAGCAGTCGATTGGCATGCCGGGAATCAGAACCATCCTCCCACCTATAAGTATGACAGGTGCATCCGTTGTTATTGTTGCCAGGAACTTTGTCCCGAAAGCGCAATCTACATAAAAAAGCCACTTGTACGCAGGCTTTTTTGTAGGAGGACCTAAAAGGCAGAGGAAAGGAGAGGGAAAAGAGTCATGGATATTTTGGTGAATGAAACAGGGAATACGGAAAAGTGTTCTGCTGGAATAGAAGAACCGTTGGTGTATGAACATATGAGAGATATTGAATCTTATGTTCGTATGGTTTCAGAAAATGCCGTTACAAGTTGGAATCAGGTTTTTTAAAACATACAGATAAAAATAGAGGTTGACAAAGAGAGGTTAGATGTACTAAACTGGCCTTGGTTAGATGAGACTAACCAAGGCCAGTTTAGTACATCTTTTTTTCACATGGACAAATCTTCAGGTGAAGAGGCTATGAATTTTTAAGACAACTACAGCCAAAAGTATATTTTCTTTAAACAATCAGAACTTATAAAACAAAACCTTAAATAACCCCTAAATAAAACTTAAAACAGGAGGCAAAAAGATGCCAAAAGAAAAAAGCCCTTTTTTTTTAAAAGATTCGCGCCATATATGGGGGAAAAGAAAATACTTCTGCCCATATCATTGATATTGTCGGGTATTTCCGCCGCGCTGAATGTTTTGCCCTTTGTTCTCGTTTGGTATATCGTTCGTGACATTTTAACCACTCCACAAGTAATTAATGTCTCACAAATCAGCCTTTATGCATGGCTTGCTTTTGCAAGCGCAATTGGCGGAATCGTCCTCTATTTTTGTGCACTTATGAGCTCGCATCTTGCCGCCTTCCGCGTGGAAGTGGGGCTCCAAAAAGTGGGGATGGAAAAAGTGCTGGCTATGCCCCTTGGATTTTTCGATCAGCAGGCCAGCGGCCGAATCCGTAAAATTGTAAACGATGGTGCGGGAACAACACACTCGTTTTTGGCCCATCAACTACCGGATATGGCTGCCACTCTTGTCTCTCCGGTCATTCTTTTGGCGTTAATTTTTGTGGTGGATTGGCGAATGGGGACGGCTTCTCTCATCCCCATTGTATTGGGGTTCATTACAATGAGTTTTATGATGACTGCTGAGGGCAAGAAATTTCAACAAACATACTTTGATTCCCTGGAAGAAATGAGCGCGGAATCAGTAGAGTACATCCGCGGCATTCCTATAGTTAAAACATTTGGGCAAACCATTTTTTCTTTCAAGCGGTTTTATAATAGCATCATAAAATATAAAGAAATGGTTCATGCTTATACCGTTCTCTGGAGACGTCCGATGTCCTTTTATACTGCGGTAATGCAGTCTGCAGCATTTTTTCTGATCCCTATGGGCATATTTTTGATTAATAATGGCGAGAACCTTTCTCTGGTGTTTGCCAGTTTTATCTTTTATATTTTGATATCACCAACTTTCACATTGCTTCTAATGAAGTCTATGTATTTTCGACAGAATGCTATGATTGCGGAGCAAGCCATCGACAGACTGGACAGCCTTTTGAGTTATCCGGAGATGCGATACGGCGAATCCGTAAAAAATATTTCCAATTACAATCTTGAGTTTAAAGACGTTGTGTTTTGTTATAACGGTACTGATAAACCCGCTATTAATAAAATAAGTTTTAAATTAGAAGAAGGGGAGACACTTGCCCTTGTCGGTGCGTCCGGTAGTGGGAAAACATCTATCGCAAGACTTGCCGCCCGATTTTGGGATGCCGACGAAGGGGAGATCCTAATAGGTGGAGTCAATATTAAGGATTTTTCGAAAAAAGAGTTGATGGATAATATTTCTTTTGTTTTTCAAAACACAAAGCTGTTCAAAGGTTCGTTACGAGAAAACATTGTTTTTGGAAAAGAGAATGTTAGAGAGACGGACATTGACAAAGCAATCGAGCTTTCGCAGTCAAAAGAGATTATTAATAGTCTGCCAAATGGTCTTGAGACCATAATAGGATCGGAAGGAACATTTCTCTCAGGCGGGGAGCAACAGAGAATTGCTCTCGCCAGAGCAATTGTAAAAGATGCTCCGATTGTTCTTTTAGACGAAGCCACAGCCTTTGCAGATCCTGAAAACGAACACCTGATTCAAAAGGCTCTCAAGGAACTCAGTAAGGGGAAAACAACGCTTATGATAGCACATCGTCTGACAAGTGTTCAGAACGTGGACAAAATCCTAGTGGTTGATAGCGGAACAATTGTAGAATCCGGGTCACACATAGAGTTGCTAGCCAAGAGAGGTCTTTATAAAACTATGTGGGATGAATACCAAAAAACAATTGCGTGGAAAATTGGCGTAATGGACACCCCGTCCAGAGAAGGGCAAAACAGAGGAGGAGAGAAATGATTAAGTTTTTCCAAAATAAATATGCAATGTCAGAAAAAGGGGCTAAGGATCTGCTACGGTCGATTATCTGGACCACCTTTATGGACATTAGCTTTATGTTACCGGTAGTTCTCAGCTTTAAATTCCTGGACGAGTGCATGCAGTTGTTGCTGGGTAATACCGGCAATATGGATGGCCGTGTTCTTTATTACGTTATTATGTCTGTTTCCTTTTTCGTTGTCATGTATGTGATTGCATATTTTCAATATGATTCTACTTATACCAAGATTTATGAAGAAAGCGCCCGAAGGCGAATCGGTCTGGCCGAAACTCTCCGGAAATTACCGTTAGCTTTTTTTGGCAAAAAAGATATTGCCGATTTAAGTTCGACGATTATGGAAGATGCGACACAAATTGAACAGCTTTTTTCTCATGCCGTTCCTCAGCTTTATGCAGCAGGATTAACGATTTCTGTCATGAGTTTGGTGATGCTCATTTACAACTGGATGCTCTTCCTTGCTATGTTCTGGGTGGTTCCGGTTTCTGCTTTAATCTTTTATCTGTCGAAAAAGCTACAAAAACGAATGCATATGGAACTCTACCATGTTAAAAGGAATATTTCAGACAATGTTCAAGAAGGACTGGACTCCATCCATGAGATAAAGGCCTATAATAAAGAGTCGGACTATCTGAGAACTTTAAATGCAAAATTGGATAATTACGAAAAATTCATGATAAAAGGGGAATTATTGATTGGCGCATTTATCAACTTCTCACATGTAATCTTGACGCTTGGTCTTCCAACCGTTATATTGACGGGAGCTTACCTGTTGTCAACAGGCTCCGTAAGCGTTTTTACATATCTTGTGTTTTTAGTTGTCACGGCACGAATATATAATCCCATCATGGAAACAATGAATAACCTGGCGCTACTTATGTTCTTAGGTGTTCGTATAGCACGTATGAAAGAGATGGACGCGATGCCAAGGCAGGAGGGGAGGACGGAGTTTTCTCCTAAAAGTTACGACATCGAGTTTAAAGAAGTTGATTTTTCCTATCAAGACGATGTGCAAACATTAAAGAATATCAGTTTCAGCGCAAAACAAGGTGATGTAACGGCGCTTGTTGGCCCTTCGGGAGGCGGAAAAAGCACCGTAGCAAAGCTTTCGGCCCGCTTTTGGGATATTAGCAAAGGGACCATAACCTTGGGTGGCGAAGACATATCCCTAATTGATCCCGAAGTACTCCTGAACAGTTTTTCCATCGTTTTCCAGGATGTCACCCTGTTCAACTCAAGCGTTATGGAAAACATTCGATTGGGGAAGAAAAATGCGTCTGATGAAGAAGTCATGCAGGCAGCTCGTGTCGCACAGTGTGATGAATTTGCAAAGAGGCTATCCCTAGGATATGATACGCTGATTGGCGAAAACGGTGAAAGATTGTCTGGTGGCGAACGACAACGCATATCCATTGCAAGAGCAATATTAAAAGATGCCCCCATTATTCTGCTAGATGAGGCTACGGCTTCTTTGGATGCAGAAAATGAAAGTAAAATTCAAAATGCTCTTAGCGAACTCGTTCGAAATAAGACTGTCCTAATTATCGCCCATCGCATGAGAACTGTATTGGGCGCCGACAAGATAGTCTTTATTAAGAACGGTTCTATTGTAGAAATGGGGAAACCCATGGATCTTAAAGAAAATCAAGGATTTTTTGCCTCGATGCTAGAAACACAGCACCAAACACTTTTTTCGTAAAATGGAAGCAAAGAAATAGCTGGGCGTCGAAGTTATCGATGAAGCTTGTCTGAACATTTGCACCGCTGAAGGGCCCGGAAACTTTCGTCACTAAGATCGTGTTCAATTTTGCAGGCGTCTATGCGTGCAATAGAGGGGTTAACACCTAGGGAAATTAGAAAATCCGCTAAAAATTTGTGTCTTTCATACATAGCCGTCGCAACTTTCTTCCCTTTATCGGTTAGAAAAATCATGTGGTCTTTATCCATGGTAATGTAGCCGCTTTCTCTTAGTTTTTTCGTTGCAAAAGAAACACTGGGTTTGGTTACATTTAATTCTTCGGCAATGTCGATAGAGCGGATATAGCCATACTTCTCTTGTAGCATAAGCATCATTTCAAGATAATCTTCAGCCGATTTATTAATTTCCATGTCTTGCCACCTCCCTTAATACAAAGCTAACATAATTTACAAATGAAAGCAATGTTTGAGGGGTAAAGAAAGATTGTTATAAAAATATAAAACTTGATATAATTGTTTGACAAGAAGAGTTAGAGATGCTAAACTACAGTTGGTTAGCCTTTACTAACCAACTGTAGTTTAGTTTGAGGGGGTTTCAATATGCGTTTTGGGAGAAGATATGGAGCCGGGAAATGTTGTAAGTGCCGATGTGATAGTGTGCCCTTCATGGGCAATGGCGATACAAAGATCATACGAGGAATCGCCGGACATGATATGATGCGTCGACATTTGGCGGAGATGGGATTTGTAACTGGAGAACCAATTACTATGATATCCCAATATGGAGGTAATGTCATATTGCAGGTGAAGGGCTTTAGAGTGGCGTTAGACAAAAAGCTGGCGCGCAGGATAATTGTTTAGGAGGAATGGTATGAAAACATTGAAAGAAACCAATGTGGGAGAGACAGTAGTGGTAACGAAGTTAAATGGGGCCGGTGCTGTGGCGAAACGAATCATGGATATGGGAGTCACCAAAGGAGTGGAAATTTATGTTAGGAAAGTCGCTCCCTTGGGAGATCCTATTGAGATTCACCTGCGCGGGTATGAGTTATCTATCCGCAAGAAGGATGCAGAGTTAATAGAAGTCGAGTAATTTTTTTTCGGACTAGGTTAAACATGACTAACCGACAAAGTGAGGAGGAGGACAAAATGGGCATTACCATAGCGCTAGCGGGAAATCCGAATAGCGGGAAAACAACGTTATTTAATAGTTTGACGGGTTCTTCGCAACGAGTAGGAAATTGGCCGGGTGTAACCGTGGAAAAGAAAGAAGGAAAATTGAAGGGGCACAAGGATGTGACGATTCAGGATCTCCCCGGTATTTATTCACTGTCGCCTTATACATTAGAAGAGGTAGTGACAAGGAGATATTTGGCGAACGAACGACCTGACGCAATCATTAACATCATTGATGGCACAAATCTTGAGAGAAATCTATATTTGACAACTCAAATTCTCGAGTTGGGAATTCCGACAATCATCGCCGTTAACATGATTGATGTGGTTCAAAAAAATGGAGATTCGTTTAACCTTGCCAATCTTGAAGATGCGCTGGGGGCTGAGGTTTTAGAGATTTCTGCTTTGAAAGGAATAGGAATCAACGAGTTAATCACGAGGTCGATAGAATTGGTGAATCAGGCTAGGCCTAAAGAAATATCTTCTGTCTTTGAGGGTACGGTGGAACATGCCATTGCCCACATTGAGGAGTCATTGGAAAGTGTGCTAAGCTCCAAGCCTCTCCGATGGTATGCCATAAAAGTGTTTGAGAGAGATGAAAAAGTGCTAGAGGAATTGGGTTTGGAGGAAACATTGTCGTCTCACCTGGAGGAGCATATCCGATTTTGTGAAGAAGAGTATCAGGACCGGGCTGAAAGCATTATTACCGACCAGAGGTACTTGTATATTTCTGAGCTGGTAAAGACTGTAATGAAAAAAAATGTAGACAGAATGGAAGCAAGCTGGTCAGACCGAATTGATCGCGTTATCACAAATCGAATTCTAGCGTTGCCCATATTTGCGTTAGTAATGTTCTTTATATACTACATTTCAATTTCAACAGTTGGGGGTTATGCAACGGATTGGGCTAATGACACCTTTTTCGGAGAATTGGTAGCAGGAAATTTGAATGATTGGTTTGAAGCAACCTCGGTGGCTCCCTGGTTAAGCGGGTTGATTGTGGAAGGAATCATTGGAGGCGTAGGGGCGGTTCTGGGTTTTGTGCCACAAATGTTTATTTTATTTTTACTTCTCTCCATTTTTGAAGAAATTGGATATATGGCTAGAGTAGCTTTTATAATGGACCGGATTTTTCGAAAATTTGGGTTAAGCGGGAAAAGCTTTATTCCCATGCTTATTTCTTCCGGGTGCGGAGTCCCGGGAATAATGGCATGCCGAACTATCGAAAATGAACGAGATCGCAGGATGACAATCATGACCACAACATTTGTCCCGTGTGGGGCAAAAATGCCGATAGTAGCCCTTCTGGCAGGTGCATTATTTGGGGGGAGTGGATTGATTGCTACTTCTGCATATTTCATAGGTGTTGGTTCTGTAATCGTGAGTGGTATTATCTTAAAAAAGACAAGGCCTTTTGCCGGAGAAGCGGCCCCTTTCGTTATGGAATTGCCAGCTTACCATATTCCTTCACCTTCCAATGTGCTTCGAGCTACATGGGAGAGGGGGTGGTCCTTTATCAAGAGAGCGGGAACGATTATCTTGATATCTGCGATTGTGTTGTGGTTCCTGCAGGCTTTTGGTGTTGAAAACGGGTCCTTGCAAATGGTGGAAGATAACAACACAAGTCTTTTGGCAGCTATCGGTGTCCTGATTGCTCCCGTGTTTGCCCCGTTGGGCTTTGGCGATTGGAAAGCAACCGTTGCTACTTTTACTGGCTTAATTGCGAAGGAAAATGTGGTGGGAACTTTTGGCGTTTTATATGGTGTGGCCGAAGTAGCGGAAGACGGAGTGGAGATATGGGCTAACCTTGCAGCTAGTTTTACTCCTCTTGCTGCATTTAGTTTCCTCGTGTTTAATTTACTGTGCGCACCTTGTTTTGCTGCAATCGGAGCGATTCGAAGAGAAATGAGCAGTGGAAAATGGACGTGGGCAGCTATCGGGTACCAAACTGGATATGCATATGTTATTGCGTTAATCGTGTATCAATTAGGGCTCGTGTTTTCCGGGAATCCGTTTGGCGTAGGATCTGCAGTGGCAATACTTTTGTTAGGGTTAATGATGTTTATGCTTTTTAGAAAGAGCAAGTATAATGAGTACGAAAAGCCTCTTAAGGTAAAAGGAGAATGGACCAATGCTTAGCTACTTTTTCGACAATTTGTCAACAATTGGCACGCTGATATTATTGATTGGTATTGTGGCTTTGGTGGTTCGCAGTATGGTGAAAACAAAAAGAAATAATCATTCTGCTTGTGGAAATTGTCCAAACGCCAATGCTTGTAGGTACCACTAAAGGCAGGTGAAAATTTGTGGATTTGACCAAATCGCAAATACGCTATTTGATTGCTATTTATAGGTTGACAGTAGATGATAACGGAGTATCTTCTGCAAAAATCGCACAGGAGTTGAGAATTTCGCGACCCTCGGTAAGTAGAATGTTGGAGGAACTCTGTAGACGAGAGGTGATCCAAAAAGCAAAATACGGTGCAGTATTTCTGACGCCCCTGGGAAGAGAGGTAGGTAGCATTTGTCATTATCGAATGATACGCTTGACAGAAGAATTGGAAAAGACCTTGTTACTTACGCCAGACATTGCTTCGAAAGCTGCTTTGGCGGCGACTTGCGAAATGCTTTGGAATTTGGAAGGCAATCAATCGCAGAATGACGCTACTTTTAAATGATAACAGTAAATATTAAATTTTGCTTTGAGTTGGGTGATAATGCCGGTACGGATGAAAAGTCTGTGCCGGCATTATCTGGTGTTTCGTGTTCAGATCATGAGGTGCGAAAGAGAGGTGATGTCAGGCGTCAATGTGTTTGGGGAGAGATACATGGAACTCATTTCCGATTTTGGCAGGAGTTTCCAACCAAATTTTCCCTCCATGCTCTTTGGCAATGGTGGCCGCAATGGAAAGTCCCAAACCAAAACCGCCTTGATGAGATCTTGATTGGTCCAATCGGTAGAACCGTTGAAAAATATTTTCATGCTCCTTTTCAGAAATGGGTGTGCTCTCGTTAAATACCACGAGGTGTACATTCTTTTTTGATGAAAGGAAGAGCTTTACCCGAATTTCTCCGAAAGGTCGGGTATATTTAATGGCATTATCTAACAAGACGTCGCAGAGCTGGCGAAGCTGATCCGGGTTTCCCACTACTTGAAGCCCTTCTTCTATCTGGCTGTCGAAGTGGAGTCCCTGTTCAAAAAAGGAAGACTCGTACAAAAGAATGCTGCTATTTACGATTTCAGAGAGGGAAACCACACTAGCCGGGCAAGAAGGAGAGGAATTATCGGATTTTGCTAATAACAGCAATTGGTCAATCAGAGTTTTCATTCGGTGAGATTCCTCTCGAATGTTTTCTAAGCGCTGTTGATTCAACTTGTTTTCAAGTGACATTTGGTCAGATAATAACTCTGCGTTAGCCATGATAACGGTAAGAGGAGTCTTCAGTTCGTGGGAAGCGTCTGCCACGAATCGTTTCTGCTGATTCCATGCCCTTTCAACGGGTCGAATGGCCCAGCGGGAAAGAAAAAGACTCAGAAAGAAAAAAGGCATTAATGCTCCGAAACCAACGAGAAATGAGTTCCAAATAAAACGTCGAAGAATAATGGATTCCATAGAGGAATCGGTAAAAGCAATCCAAATTTCATTTTTATCGGAGCGCACCATATAGCGTAGATTATATTCCTCCAATTTTCCGAAATCCATGCCTTTGGAAAGTGTAAGAGATGCGATGTCTTCTATTTCAGCCTCGTCTAAAGAACGAAGGTGTTGGGATAAGATTTGTATTTCTTGATCCGAATTTACTTTCACCAGAAGAGTAGGGACTTTGGAAATAGGAGAAGGTCTTCCCCCTTCCTGAGATGGTTCGCCTGGTACTCCCTGAATGGATTGGAAACGCAAGGAAGATTGCAACGCTTCATATCCGGCTTTTTCAAAATTGGATTGCGTAGTGAAAAGCATAGTTATAAATACAGCCAGCAGAATCAGGGTTACCATACTCATCATGATTCCGATGAATTTTATGCGGAGCTTTCTAATCATTTCCCACCTCTAATCGATACCCTACCATTCTGACGGCAGAAATCTTTACATTTGACTTTATGTGTGCCAGTTTTTTTCGAAGGAAGGAGAGATATACTTCCACTACATTTCCCTCCACTTCCGAATCGTATCCCCATACTTTTGTTTGGAGTGTTTCTTTGGACAAAAGGCGATCCTTGTTTTCCATTAACAACCGAAGAAGTTCCATTTCCTTAGCCCGAAGCCCAATAGACCGCTCCAAACAAAAGAGTTCTGCGGTTTCTGGATTCAATATGAGATCGCCGTATGTAATCTCACAAGGTTGAATGTCTCCCTTTCTACGCATAATAGCTCTCAGGCATGCTAACAACTCCTTTGGTTCAAAAGGTTTGGTTACATAATAGTCCGAACCCAGATCCAGTCCTTTGACACGATCTTCTAATTCTGATTTGGCGGTCAACATCAATACGGGTGTGTTATTCTGCTGGCTTCGCAAAGCCTGAATCACTTGAAACCCATCCAAGAAAGGCAGCATCACATCCAGAATAATGGCATCGTAAATTCCAGTTAGCGCGCTGTCCAATCCGCGCTCCCCGTCATATGACACATCCACCAGATAGTTGTTTTGGGTCAATAAATCCACCAGGGTTTGCGCCAATCTTTTTTCATCTTCCACCACCAGTATTCTCATTACAATCCTTTTCTTACCATTTCTTACAATATTTGCATTGTTTCAAAGACATCATACACATTATACCTTAAACGAAAATTAATTTGGAGTTTGTTAAGGTACATTTAAGGAAAACCATTTATTCTTTGTTTTGACATCAAAAATTCATAGCGTACAAATACGGAAGGTGTCAAGAAAGGATAAGATATGGCAAGTACACAGGAAAAATGCCTCTATCGGCATGAGTTAAAACATTACATTCATCCATGGGATGTAGAATTGCTCCGTCAAAGGTTGTCGAGAATCGCTATGCTTGATCCACACGCCGGCATAGACGGGCAATATCGAATACGGAGTCTCTACTTTGACACACCGGACGACCGGGCGCTCAAAGAAAAATTATACGGGGTCGATCCCAGAGAGAAGTTTCGCATCCGATATTACAACGGAGATACTACCTTCATTCGCTTGGAAAAAAAGATGAAAAGAAACAACGCGACGGGAAAGGTGTCGGCCTCGGTGAATAGAGAGGAATGCGAAAAAATATTAGAAGGAGATTTGGAGTGGATGAACAAATCCAAAGATCCCCTTATTGCAGAACTATATTTTGGGATGAAATACCAGGCGCTCCAACCCAAAACGATTGTAGAGTATAGTCGGGAGGCCTATCGGTATCCCTATGGCAATGTGCGGATTACCATAGACAGCAATATCCACACCGGCCTTAACATAATAGATCTTTTTTCCCTTCATGCTCCCCTGGTTCCAGTTAATGAGGCCAATCCTATTATCCTGGAAATCAAGTATGATCAATATCTCCCGACTCACATGCGGGATTTGATTCAATTGGGCAACCGAAGGCCTACCGCCTTTTCGAAATATGCCATTAGTAGAGTATTTTGCTGAATTATAAGAAAAATCAAGGAGAAAGAAAATGACATTCAATGATATTTTTAAATCTAGCTTTCTGGAAAATGTATCGCTATTTCAACCGTTGGACATACTTATCGCATTAGGCCTCTCTTTTGTCTTAGGCCTATTTATATCAGTGGTGTATCGCAAGAATTTTTCTGGAGTTATGTATAGCAATGGGTTTGCGCTATCCCTGGTAGCGATGTCCATGATTACAACTTTAATTATTCTTACCATAAGTTCTAATGTGGTGCTATCCTTGGGGATGGTAGGAGCACTTTCCATTGTTCGTTTCCGTACTGCTGTTAAAGACCCTATGGACATTGTATATTTGTTTTGGGCCATTTCTGTTGGAATCGTGCTTGGGGCAGGGATGATTCCAATGGCGGTACTTGCCTCGCTGTTTATCGGTGTAGTTATCACATTTCTTGCAGGGAAGAAACATGAAGACAGACCATATCTGATGATAGTAAGCGGGGAACTACAATTGGCAGAGAACGAGCTTCTGGAATATTTGAGAAGCAAGGTAAAGAAGCCGATGGTAAAATCAAAAACCGTATCTGAAGCAGGGATAGAGATAACTTATGAGGTACGTTTGATAGACCAAAAAACTTCATTTATCCAGGAACTTTCAAAGATGGAGGGTGTCAAAACGGTGGCGCTGGTTAGTTACAATGGGGAATATCTGGTTTAGGGGAGGCGGGTGATATGGAAAAGAAACACTACCATCGATGGGTTTATGGGATAGTAATAGTAGCTGTAGTCTTTACCTTTCTTTTCACTTACTTTCCCCACATCATGAATATTCAGGCGCAAGGAAGGACTGCGCTTTATATGGAAAAGCTTTTCGCCTCTTCCGTGATTTCCCAAATAGAAATTGAAGTGGCGGAAGAGGGTTGGCAGGAAATGTTGGATAATGCGTTGGAAGAGGAATACATTTCTTGTACGCTGACAATTAATGGAGAGACATACCGGGAAGTGGGAATTCGTCCGAAAGGCAATTCTTCTTTAACGATGGTTAGTCGTTCCGACTCCGACAGGTACAGTTTTAAAATCAAAATGGATGAATATGTTTCAGGACAAAGTTACTATGGCTTGACCAAGTTTGTAGTAAATAATTGCCAAGGTGATTCAACCTATATGAAAGAAATATTATCCTATGATTTAATGGAGTACATGGGAGTGGTTACCCCGGGCAGAGGATATGCTCAAATTTCTGTTAATGGAGATCCGGTCGGATTATATTTAGCGGTTGAGACATTGGAAGAAGAGTTTTTGGCAAGGAATTTTGGCACGGATTACGGCAATTTGTACAAGCCGGAGACCATGGACATGAACGATGGTATGGCGGCGAAAATGGATGGCAGAGGAGACATGAACGATGATATGGCGGCGAAAATGGATGGCAGAGGGGATCGGGATGCCAATTGGATTCCCGAAGGACAATCACCTGAAAACCCACAAACGAATGAGCGGCAAATGATGGGTGGACCGATGCAGGGAGGTTCCGCACAAGGTGCAGATTTGGTCTATCAAGACGATGAGATATCCAGCTATGCCAATGTCTTTGAAAACGCGGTGTTGAAAAGTACCAACTCTGAAGACATGGAAAGAGTAATCCTAGCATTGAAGGGGCTAAATACATTCCAAAACGTAACGGAAATCCGTCAGGTAGTGGATATAGAGGAAGTTCTTCGGTATTTTGCAGTGAACACTACCTTGGTGAACCTGGACAGTTATGTTTCCGGATTGTTGCACAACTATTACCTCTACGAAGAGGAAGGCGTAATTAGTATATTGCCTTGGGACTTGAATCTATCCTTTGGAGGATTTCAAAGTGGAGGTAGCCAATCTGTGGTTAATTTCCCCATAGATGAACCGGTGACAGAGGGCATAGATTTGTCGGAGCGACCTTTAATCGGAAGGCTGCTTGAGTTTGAAGAATTACAGACCCTCTATCATGAATATTTGCAGGAAATTGTAGATGGATATTTTAAAAGTGGGTTATTCGAGAGTTCGATAGAAAAGTACTACCAATTGATAAAAAACGATGTGGAGAATGATCCTACCGCTTTTTTCACCTACCAGCAATTTGAAGAGGGAGTGAAAAACTTGGAAATTCTGGGGACATTAAGGGCAGAAAGTATTCAAGGCCAACTTATGGGTGATATTCCATCTACTTATGATGAACAGAAGGCCAATCCGGAAAAATTATTGGACGCATCCCTTTTGGACATGGAGGCGCTAGGGTCCCAAGGCGCCAATGGGAGTCTGGACAGGGGGTCTGACTGGATGAGAGGACCGGAGCGCAGAGAAGATGGTGATGTAAGATTCTCCGAAGAGATGCAGCTGCCTTGATGCGAAGGGGGGTGATCGGTGCTGCAATTTTAAGAAAAAGAGATGAGTTTGCTAGGTAGGAGAGGGAATTACCGGTTTTTTATGGTAAAATGGGAGGGTGGGTTTACCTAGACTTCATGCGATAATGCATGATTCATCCAATGACATAAGCAGGGAGAGGTGAGTGACTTGATTGAACCTAAAAGTCAAAAAAAGACGAGTGTATTATTCGGCCTACTTTTCAAAACACCAAACATAAGAAAATTTATGGAGAAAACAGAAGAGGGAATGTGGCTGCCGTCCTTTAGCGAATATATTAATAAATTGTGTAAGGATGGCGATGAGGTGCCGGAAAGGATCATCAAGCGCTCAAATATAGAAAGGTCTTTTGGGCACCAATTATTTAAGGGAACAAAAAACCCTTCACGAGACACGGTAATACAGCTGGCATTTGGGTTTAAAACGGATGTTGAGGGTGCGCAGAATTTGCTGAAATATGCACGAAAGAGTGCTTTATATCCTCGCGTAAAACGAGATGCGGCGATAATTTATTGTTTGCATAACGGCTTTACACTTTTGGAAACACAAACCGTACTTTACGACATGAAACTATCGATGATTGGAAGGGGCAAACTGTATGAACGATTTGAAATTAGCGGTTAAGGAAATCGAGGATGGCTATGACGCTTTGTATTGCCCTGCAGAGTTTTTGGAACAATATGAGCAGTTAGAATGTTTAAGTGCAGGTCATGGTACCGACACGTATCTTGTGAAGAAAAAAGGCGGCGAAGAAATTTTTGTAGCCAAGTGTTACGACAAAAGAGTTTATACCAATGTTCATGAAAACAGCATTTTAAAGGAGCTGAGTCATAGAGGCCTTCCGGCCTTCGTGGATGAATTTCAAAACGATTTTTCTGCATGTGTTGTTCGCGAGTATGTAGAAGGAACACCTCTGGATCAATACTTAGAAAAAAGAGAACTCAGTAACCTGGATGTTATTGATATTGGTACTCAGCTTTGCGATATCCTTGTTTATCTTCATGAAAGAGATAATCCGGTGATTCATAGGGACATAAAGCCTCAAAATGTTATTCTAAAAGCTGACGGGCAGGTTGCTTTGATAGATTTTGATATATCCAGAATTTATAGCAAGGGGTCTGATACCGACACCCAATTCTTTGGCACCAAAAATTATGCACCTCCGGAGCAGTACGGATTTTCACAAACGGACTCAAGAACAGACATATATTCTTTTGGCATACTACTACGCTATATGGTAACCGGGAAAGAACGTGAAGACTCTAATGTGAGCATATACAAACCTTTCGGGAAAATCATAAAAAAGTGTACTGCTTTTGCTCCAAAAGAGCGCTTTGAAAGTGCTAAAGCGGTTAAGAAAGCATTATTTTTAGCCAATCCCGAAACCCAAAGAAAGCGGAAGCGACGGGTTTTTATATGCTCGATTGTTCTGATCCTTCTGTGTGTGTTGGGCGGAATTAAATGGTATCAATATGAAACGATGGATTTCCCTGCTGCCAGTGCTATTCCCGCAGTGCTGACAGAGGAGGAGCGATTAGCTGATGCGGTATCTTACATGAAAGACAAGTATGGTACGGAGCTGTTTAACGAGATGGGAAGTTACGCTGACATTGGGTTTGTGAAGACGGTTCTCACCGACGTGTATGGGTATGACAGGGATTATGTGTACGCACTTCCTGAAGAAGGTCCTCCGCACGAAAGCGACCATAACTTTCTGCCATGGGGTATGGGTGATGAACAATATGTCCCGCGGGATGTTATGATTTATGTAGCAGTGAAGATTTATTGGGTGGACAAGGTCTCGGACTATACGAGCATTAAGGACGATAATGGGTATTATCCCGGAGTAAGGGTTGCCGTTGCATTTGCAGAAGAAAGTGGAATAGTGACGGGGGTAGGCCGTCCGGAAGACATCACAAAAGGAGAAATGGCAATCTTGCTTGCAAACGCTGACAGAGTATATACAGCTTTGCAAGAATAACAGAAATTTTCCGGAGGTGGGCTGCCAGCCCACCTTTTTTCTTTTGCTTATGTATAAAATAAGAATAGTCCTTGTAAAACTCACAATACTATTTAGAAAGGAACATGAAACAATGAAAAAAACAGTAAATGTACTACTTTCTCTTGTAATGGTTTTTGCACTTGGGTTTACAATGTTGATGCCCGTGTGTGCGGCGACTGGAGCCGAGGAGGAGGCTAAAGCAGAGGCGCTCAAATCTCTGGGATTATTCAAAGGTGTTTCTGATACGGACTTTGCTCTTGATCGGGCGCCCACACGAACAGAAGCATTGGTTATGCTGATTCGTTCGCTGGGAAAGGAATCAGAAGCTCTGGGAGGCGATTGGTCTCATCCTTTTACCGATGTAGATGCTTGGGCTGATAAGTATGTTGGATATGGATATGAAAAAGGACTTACCAAGGGCGTATCGGCTGTTGAATTTGGGACGGGTAATGCGGATTCAGATATGTATCTAACGTTTATGCTTCGAGCGCTAGGTTACGATGATTCGTTGGGAGACTTTAAGTGGAATGCCCCGGATGTTCTTGCTAAAACAGTGGGTATCCTCCCGGCAAGTGTTGACACATCCAATTTCTTGCGTTCAGATGTGGTAATGGTATCTTGGGCTGCACTAGAGGCCAGCCTAAAAGCGGGTATGCAGAGTATGAATGAGAAATTGATTACCGAAAATGTATTCTCCTCTGATACATACGCCCAAACTGTTGCTCAAGTCGGTATGGAGGAAGTGGCTTCGGTATCGGTGTCCAGTTTTGAAGAATTGAAAAGTGCTCTGGCGGACAGCCAGGTGAAATCAATCTCCATTCATTCTATAGGGACGCCAATTGTAGTTACGAATAACCTAACTATCCCTGCCAGCGTTACTGTGACGGTCAATCGGGGGAGTGACTTATATATTGAAGGAACCCTTACTAACAACGGCACCATTATTGTCGAGGGTGCAGATTCTGTCAGCGCAGACTTTATTAATTACTCTGTTTTGTCGATTCAAGCCGGAGGGATTCTCAACAACAAAGGGCAAATATATTTGGAACCAGCTGTTCTGACGGATACGGATGACCGAGGGCCTGTTGGGGGTCAGCTTCGTGTCAACGGCGGGACGCTGAACAACGAGGGTTCGTTGCTCCTAGAGCGTGGGTTTGTTAATACCCATGGCGGTATGTCAGTTGTAATAGATGGGACGTTCACAAATGATGGATATGTGATTGTAGATGGTTTTTTCTTCCGCGTGGATGAGGGGTCTTTTGTGAATAACCCAGGTGGGGTTGTTATCAACAATACTAATATTATTGCCGAAGGAGAGGGGACTTTTATTAATAATGGCGTTATTTCAGGCGCTGAGGTTCAGCAGTAATCACGACAAGAACTTTATTCCGTCTGAAAATACCAGGTTCAATCAAACAAACAAACTGTAGCGACGATGTTGACCAGGCAGCAAATTTAGTGTAGTATGCTATTGGTTGCAGGAAGCAATCTGAAGTCGCTGAAGCGTCTAAAAAATGTTAGTGTTGGGTTCTGGTACAAAGCAATACCCTGTGAGAAGTATACACTGAAGGTATACGTTTTTCTGAAGAAAAGCGTATACCTTTTTTTTAACGGGGTAATTCAACAAAGTATTAGAGACAAAGAGATGATTACTAGGAGGTAATAGGTATGGCGTGTTTTATTGTTCCGGTTACAGAAGCCGTGGTGGTAACCATTGTGGATAGTGTGATTCAGAAAAAGGATAAAAACTTAGACACGGTTGAAGCCAAGGAAGAAAAGCAAGAGGTAAAAATCATGCCGGAGGGCAAATCTTATATTCGAAAGAAGCTTCGATGGCTTTCCACTATGTTGTGGGGCGGTTCGTTCCTATTGGCATTTGAACATGTTTGGCATGGTGAAGTAACTCCTTGGTTTCCTTTCCTCACCGCAGCAAGCAACCCGGCAGATAAGGCGGAGATGCTTTATGAAATGTCCACTTCCGGAGTAGCGATGGCGGTCTTAGTTACAGCCATATGGGGTGTTATGGTTCTTGTGTCCAGAGTACTAGAAAGAAAAGCCGTAAAAATAATGCTGGATGTAAAATAAGGAGGTAGAAAATGACTTTGCTAATCACAATGTTTGCAGCAATCGTCTGCACAATAATTTGGTATAAAAATGCGCCGGAGGATCCCTGGAAAACAAGTATTTTATGTTTGACATTCTGGGGTGCTTCTTTGATGTGGCTGGTAGACGGGATAGTTGAGTATATGGAAATGGGCGCGGAATTCTTTGCGCCAGCGCCTTTGGACATGTTGAATGACTTGTTTCTTGGGTTTTCTGTAGTTGCCTTGGGATTGATTCTTTGGTTGGTAGTTCTTTTCATCAAGGACCCGCAAAATATCATCAAAGGGGTGCTGCTAAGGGGAGGTACAAATAGTCAGTGAATTCGATGACTTTAAAAGAATTTTTTCAAAAGCACTCTGAAGTGGCAATGGCTTTTTCCGGAGGGGTGGATTCCACTTACCTCTTGTATAATGCAATAAAGCTAGGTGCTAAAGTCGGAGTATATTATGTGAAGTCGCCCTTTCAACCTCAGCTTGATATGGATGAAGCCGTGGAAATTGGCAAGTCTTTGAATGTAAGAACAAAAATTATTCGGATTGACATGTTGCAGGAAGAAAAAATAGTTCGGAATGCAGAGGATCGTTGTTATCAATGCAAAAGCAAAACGTTTGAAATCCTGCTGAAAACTGCTGCACAGGATGGATTTTCGATGGTTGTTGATGGAACCAACGCGTCGGATTTAGAAGAAAACCGACCGGGGATTCGAGCCTTGAGAGAGCTAGGTGTTAGATCGCCTTTGAGAGAGTGTGGTATTTCAAAGGAGGAAATAAGAAGATTTTCGAAGGAAGCGGGTCTATGTACATGGAATAAACCGGGATACTCCTGCTTGGCCACAAGAATTCAAACGGGAGAGTTTATTACAAAGGAAAAGCTCCAACGAATTGAAAAGGCAGAGCAGTATCTTTACTTGTCCGGGTTTAGTGGATATCGGGTTCGAATGAATGGTAGTATAGCTAAAGTGGAACTCCAAGAAAAGCAGTTTATAATGGCGATAGAACGTAGAAAAGAAATACTGAAGGAGTTGCAGCAATATTTTACCTCCGTTTATTTAGATCTGGAGGCGAGGGATGAATGAGAATATTCGAAGTGTGATCGAAGCAGTGTATCAAGGCAGGAAGACGGTAGATGAGGCAGTTTTAGAATTAAAAACCATGCCTTTTCAGGATATTGGCTTTGCAAAAGTGGATCTCCATAGAAAGATGAGACAAGGTGTGGGGGAGGTCATATATGGCGAAGGAAAAACCGCTGATCAGATCATAAAAATTGCAGAAGTTTTAATGGAAAGCGGCCAATGTCCTATTTTGATTACCAGAATGAATAAAGAAGTAGCCGGAGAAGTAGGAGTTTTAAAGGATTTTGTATACCATGAAGAAGCAAAACTGGGCATTATAGGGGAGAATGAAAAGGCCGGCGGAATCGGCAGGATCGTAATCGCAACGGGAGGGACCAGTGACATTCCCATAGCGGAGGAAGCCGCCTTGACGGCAGAGGCTTTGGGAAACGATGTTTTAAGACTGTATGATGTTGGGGTAGCAGGCCTTCATCGGTTGTTGACCCATCTGGAAGATATCATGAGTGCAAGTGTCATCGTTGTGATTGCAGGAATGGAAGGAGCTTTGGCCAGTGTGATAGGAGGACTTTCAGATTGTCCGGTCATCGCGGTTCCTACCAGTATTGGGTATGGAGCTTCCTATGGAGGAATATCTGCGTTGCTCTCTATGCTCAATTCATGTGCCAGCGGAGTTGCTGTAGTAAATATTGACAATGGGTTCGGAGCCGGATATCTTGCAGGAATGATTAATCAGATGGGGAGTAGATAATGAAAACATTATATTTTGACTGTGGAATGGGTGCCGCAGGAGATATGTTAGCGGCGGCACTCTTAGAGTTAATTCCTGATCAAGACGGTTTTTTGGAGGAGTTGAATCATGCGGGAATCCCCGGTGTTTGTGTAGAAAAGCATATGGTGAGAAGATGTGGAATTATTGGCACACAAATAGTGGTAAAGATATGTGGGGAAGAAGAAGGTACATCTCACTCTCATCATTCTCGCCAAACATCTCATCGGGCCTTGAAGGATATTGAAGGTATTGTAGATAGCCTTCGGCTAGATGAGAAGGTCAAGGAAGATGTGATGAAGGTTTACGGATTATTGGCAGATGCAGAGAGCCATGCACACGGTGTTCCCGTGACGGAAATTCACTTTCATGAGATTGGGACGTTGGATGCAATCACGGATATCGCTACAGTATGCTGGCTAATGAACAAGATTTCTCCGCACAGAGTTGTGGTTTCTCCCATCAATGTAGGGAGTGGGCAAATCCGCTGTCACCATGGCATTCTTCCGGTTCCGGCACCGGCAACTACTTATCTATTACGCAATATGCTCATGTTTTCCGGAAAAATTGAGGGGGAACTGTGTACGCCTACAGGTGCCGCATTGCTTAAATATTTTGCAACGGAATTTGGGCTTATGCCCATTATGAAGGTCGATAAAGTAGGGTACGGCATGGGGAAAAATGATTACCCAGCGGTAAATTGCATCCGAAGTTTTGTGGGTGAGGAGGAGATAGAACACCAAGAGGTAATCGAGCTTTCATGTAACCTAGATGATGCAACACCGGAAAACATTGGGTTTGCAATGGAACTTCTCATGGAGGCTGGTGCTCTGGATGTCTATTCCATACCCATTGGTATGAAAAAGGGCCGTCCTGGAATACTACTTAGTGTGATATGTGAAAAAGAGAACAGGGAGCGAATGGTTCATTTGTTGTTCAAGCATACCACAACCCTTGGTATTCGAGAAAACCGGAATAAGAGATATACTCTTTCGCGGGAAGTTCAAACAGTCAAAACCGTGTATGGCAATGTCCGGAAGAAGGTTTCAACCGGATACAATGTTCAAAAATCGAAATATGAGCATGAAGATATAGCCAGTATTGCCAGAGAGAAAAACATGAGTATTTTGGACGTGGTAGATCAAATAGATAAGAACTTGACATAACGGTGAAAATGAGAGGATGCATATAAAGCTCTGATGCAGATGATTGGTTCGTGCTGGAGGCGCAAGCACCTGGCGATGCAGAGCTTTGGCTTGAAAAAGAGAGGTGCGTGATATAATATAAGAATAGCAAAAAAGGGGAAAGAAAATGAGGGGATTCATATGAACATACTTATTATAGATGCGCAAGGCGGGGGAATCGGCAAACAGCTGGTAACCACCATTAAGAATGAAATGCCATTTGTTAACATAACTGCAGTGGGAACAAACAGCACGGCCACTTCGGCCATGTTGAAAGCAGGAGCAGAAAATGTGGCTACGGGGGAAAACCCAGTCATAGTGGGGTGCAAAAGGGCGGATGTAATCATTGGCCCCATAGGTATCGTCATAGCGGACTCTCTCTGGGGGGAGATTACACCCAATATGGCCGTTGCTGTTGGTCAAAGCAAAGCCAAACGAATTCTTATCCCGGTTAATCTTTGCGAGAATACGGTAGTCGGAGTTTCTGATCTCACCACCGGGAAACTGATTCGAAATGTAATAGAAGAATTGAAAAAATATCAAGAAAATATCGCCATCATGACCCAAACAACCAACAACTCCCTTACAACAGGTATTCAGCGGAAAGTTTAAGTCATGGGAGGGCAAATGGGGATATGGTTATTTCACCACGATATGCATTCCCGTGTATGAACTGACGGTTCCTACCAATGCAGATACCATGGCTTTCCCCTTCAGACCGTTTATGAAGTTTTTTAATTTTTCTGGTCCAACACTAATCAGCAAGCCGCCAGAGGTTTGGGGGTCGTAAAGAATGTCCTGCAAATACAAGGGGACACTTTTGTTGATTTCAATACCATCTTGAAAATAGTCCCGATTTCTATATGCTCCTGCAGGAATCAGGCCCATCTCAGAATATTCCACAGCTCCTATGAGCAGGGGAATATTTTTGCTTTCAATGTGCAAGGTTACCTGGCTGCCTTTGGCCATTTCATAGGCATGGCCCAAAAACCCAAAGCCAGTGATATCTGTGATGCTATGAATTCCCAATGGCATGGTGGCCCCCGTTTCACCAATATTGTTCAATGTGGTCATGGAAAGGATGGCTTGTTCCAAAGATTCCCGGCTGGCCATTTCTGCTTTTATGGCAGTATTTATAATACCTACGCCCAATGGTTTGGTCAAAATCAATACATCTCCCGGTTTGGCCCCCGTATTGGTTATGATGTGAGAGGGGTGCACGCTTCCTGAAACTGATAGACCGTATTTGGGTTCATCGTCCTCAATACTATGGCCTCCCACTAAGATGGCACCGGACTCCAGCACCTTGTCCTGGCCACCTTTAAGTATTTGTGAGAGAACGGATATGTCCAGGCAACGGGGGAAGCAAACGATATTCAACGCCAAAATGGGTCTTCCGCCCATGGCATAAATATCACTTAACGCATTTGCCGCTGCGATTTGACCGAAGGTATAGGGATCATCCACCACCGGTGTGAAGAAATCCAAAGTTTGAACCAGGGCGGTATCTTTACTGATTCGATATACGGCAGCATCGTCAGAAGTGTCGATTCCAACCAAAAGATCGGGGTGAGAGGTTTTCTCCAGTTGACACAAAACTTGTGCCAACAAATCCGGAGATAGTTTGGCTGCTCAACCAGAAGCTTTGGTCAGTTGTGTCAGTTTTATATCCAATGAACTCATGTCGACTTTTTCACCGGAGCTTCGGTGATGCCTCCTTCCTTTGGAATTTTACTCCCCATTATAAACCATCTCAAAGTCACCCTTACTGTTGATATAGATTTTCTCAATATGAGAATCAATAAGGATGTGATAGTCTCCATCAAACTGGATATGAGCACTTACTCCGCAATTGGAACTCAATGAACGGGGAACCGGCATTAAGCTGCAGGGGATATTCATTTGGTTCATTCGCCGTTCAAACCGAATGGCTCCCGTATGAGTGAAGAACAGTACTTGATATTCTCTGCTCATTTTTTGGCCGTTAAGACAAAGGCTTCGTCTATTTTTTCCACGGTCACTTGGTACCCGTTTTTCAACATAAACCTTTGGACATTTTCTTTGGAAGTGGTGTTATCTACCATAATCATTACCCCATCTGGGTTTTCTTCCATTGCTTTCTTTGTAGCCAGAACGGGCTGGGGGCAGCTCATTCCACTGGTGTCAATTGTTTTCATAGTATCCTCCGAAAACTCTATAAAATGAATATTAACTTTTCGCTTTTCTGAGGAATTCGGAATTTCCCCAAGAAATAATCAACAATATTACGATGCTAAGGATGACAGCAATCTGCCCGGGCAGAGTGGCGCCGGCAGCACTGGAGGCCAGGCCGAAATTGTGTGCGATTGCTGCACCTATCAAAAGACCAATGACTGAGATCACGGAGTCGGTATTTCCTTCTCCCGACAGAATCAATTGTCTCATGGGACAGCCCCCCAATAATACGGAGCCCCATCCCACCAAAGACATCCCCAAGAAATTCCACAAGCCATCGGTATGGGCAATGGGCTGCCCTTCAAATCCCAGATTGAAATTCCCAAACGCCAGATTACCCAAGAAACTGAAGACCAGAATCATGGCTAGCCCCAACAAGAGATGGGAATCCCGGAAAAGAATAGTGTCCCGTGCTCCTCCAACGGTACATAATCGGGACTTTTGCGCCAACCCGCCTACGATCAATCCGGCCATCAGGGAAATCCATATGGGCGCCTTGGAAGCGCCGGGTCCCGATTCGCTGAAGAAAAGAAGGGAAGGAATGGCCAATAATATGACGAATAGAACTAGATTTACGAAGGGAAATAGATACCCTTCCATGTGAGTCAAAGTATAACTCCGTTTTAGGTTAAACCCTTTGTTCAGGAATAAGATTCCCACATAAATTCCGGAAAGGAAACCCACCAAACCAACTACCGCATTCAAGTCGCCTCCCGCTATACGAAGCACCATCCGCAGCGGGCATCCCAGAAAGACCAGGGCTCCAATCATGACAATGATGGATAGGATAAGGCGGGTAAAAGGTGATGAACCTCCCCGGGATAAGAATTCCTTATTTTTGCTGGCCAATATAAAAGAGCCCAACACCAGCCCCAATACTTCAGGTCTTACATATTGTACCACTTCGGCTCGATGGAGCCCCATTCCGCCAGCGATATCCCGTATAAAACAAGCGATGCAAAATCCCATGTTGGCGGGATTTCCAAAAAACACAAGAAGTACAGAAAAAATTCCGACTACACTGCCGGCCACAATAATGGCAATCTTATTTTTCACCACGCTACCTTTCATAGACATTTATATTGCGATATCTTTCATATAGGATTGTATCAACGAGGATGGAGATTGTACAATAAGAAAAGCAAATGAATTCATTCCCTGGTATTACCAAATAGAATGGTAGTTGTAATGCAGGTTGCTTTCCCTTTTGAGGAAAGGTTATAATATTAGTGGCATAAGTCTAAAATTGCTGGTAAGGGGGTTTACCATGGGCGACTCAATGAAAAATCTTTATATGGATAACGGCGCCACATCATTTCCCAAAGCACCGGGGGTTACGGAGAGTATGTGCAACTATTTGAATCATGTAGGAGCCAGCGTGAATCGTGGAGTTTATCATAATTCTCACGAAGCGGAAAACGCACTGTATGAAACTAGAGAGTTGCTATGCTCACTTTTCGGCTTTGATCAGCCGGAAAATGTAGTGTTTACAAAAAACGTGACCGAAAGTCTGAATGTTTTACTGAAAGGGGTTTTCCGGAAAGGAGACCATGTGATCGTTTCTTCGGTTGAGCATAATGCAGTGATGCGACCCCTCAACGCATTGAAGGAAAGAGGCATAGATTATACCCGGATTATGTGCGATAAGAACGGCGCCATTACGGCAGAAGACATTTTGCCTGCCATAAAACCCAATACAAAGGGAGTGGTTATGACCCATGCTTCCAATGTAAGCGGTACCATTCTATCCCTGGAAAAAGTGGGGGACATATGCCAAGAAAAAGGATTGGTATTTATCATAGATGCTGCTCAGACGGCGGGGATTATTCCTGTAGATTTCCCAAAATTAGGGGCAGATGCCATTGCATTCACAGGGCATAAATCTTTACTGGGGCCCCAGGGTGTGGGTGGGTTCTTAATCACCAATCAACTGGCAGACCAACTGTCTACCTTTATTGAGGGAGGAACCGGTAGTTTGTCAGAACATGAAATACAGCCCCATTATATGCCGGACAAATTTGAAGCCGGCACGCAGAATATGCCAGGTATCTACGGTTTGAATGCCGCATTGAAATATATCATGAAAGAGGGAACCGAAACCCTCCACCATAAAGAAATGGCGCTGATGGAAATTTTTCTGGAGGCCCTCATAAACATGGATCATATACGGATAGTGGGAAGAAAAGACATAGAGCAACGGGTGGGGATTGTTTCGGTGGACTTTATTCATGGAGACAATGGGGAAATGGCATATCGTTTGTATTCGGGTTCGGGAATCATGACTCGAAGTGGGATGCATTGTGCACCATCTGCTCATCAAACCCTGGGAACTTTCCCAAGGGGAACGGTTCGATTCGGGCTCAGCCATTTTATGGAAAAGGCAGACATTTGTTATGCCATAGACCAAATAAATAAGTTGAGATAAGAAGGGTGGTTTCATGGAAATCAATCAAGTGAGGACATTTGTCACGGTAGCCAAAGTTGGAAGTTTTTCCAAGGCGGCGGATTTGCTCTACGTTTCTCAGCCTACGGTAACCAATAATATTAAAAAGCTGGAAGATGATCTGGGCATCCATTTGTTTTATCGCAATCATAGGAGCGTGTCCCTAACGGAATCCGGGTCTCTCTTTTATAAACATGCCATGGAAATTATCAATGCCTATGAAAAGGCGAATCAGTTTCTAACCGGGTATAAAAAAGACATGGAAGGAAGTCTGGAATTATTCGCTAGCACCATACCGGAACAGTACCTTCTCCCCAGTGTGATTGCGGCCTTTCGGAAAAAATATCCTTTGACTCGAATTATCATGAAACACTTGCCCTCCCAGGCTATTCTAGCAAAACTGTTGGCGGGGCATATCAATTTTGGGTTTGTAGGTGTGAAAAGCGGGAAAGAAGAACTTGCCTATCTGGACCTCTTCAAGGAGCATTTGGTATTGATTACTCCGCCGGATAAAACCTTTGAAAAAAATCCGGTGGCAATCTGTGATCTTTTAGACGAAGTCATTATTATAAGAGAAGAGGGATCGGGCACCCGGCGAGTTTTTGAACAAGAAATGAAAAAGAAAAATCTGGATTTGGATATGTTCCAAGGGAAAATAGTCAGTGAAAGCCTGGAGGCCATTAAACGGATGGTATCGTTGGGTGTGGGAGTTAGCTTGGTTCCTTATGTTTCCGTAAGAGATAATATGCTTACGAGAAAATACAATGTGTATGATATGGCAGACTTATCTTTACAAAGAGTTTACAGCCTGGCTTTCCGAAAAAACAGAGTACTTTCTCCCATTGAAGAGGAATTCAAATCATATATAGAAAATTGGAAATGGGAGTAAGCATGATTATTGGAACATCTTAGAGGTTCCGAAGAATAAAATAGGAGATATAAAAGAAAACGGATGTCATTTTGCTGGGCATATAGCCTCAATCCCTTGGAAATCAGGGATTGAGGGCTTTTATTTTTGAATAAAAAATTTAACACATTCTTTACATTGGGATAATACGTTCTTAATACATCTTTGTTATTCTTTGGGAGAAACAGAAATAAGTGAGTGTTAAGAAGGAGGAAATAAATTGAAGAATTTTAAAAAGATGTGGATTGTCGTATTAGCCTTAGTATTTGTTTTTTCGTTTGCAGCTTGTGGCGGAAACGGGGAAGAGACGGCAGAAGATGCCCTAAGTGGTGCAGTTATTGTAGACGGTTCCGGAACTGTATATCCCTTAATGGCGCATATTGCAGAAGAATATATGACCAACGAAGAACCGGGAGTCAGCGTTCAGGTGGGACGTGCCGGATCCAGTGCCGGGTTTAAGAAGTTCATACCGGGAGAAACGGATTTTTCAGATGCCTCCAGAAAAATCAAGGATGAGGAAATTACCCAGCTGGAAGAAAATGGACTGGTGTTTGGGGAAGATGTAATGGAAGTAAAGCTTGCTTATGATGGACTTACCATTGTCATCAACAAAGATAATTCCTGGGCCACGGAAATGACGGCGGAAGAGATTGTCAATATGTACTTGTCGGGGCATTATCATGGGGATGATGTGGTTCTTTGGTCGGATATTCGAGCTGAATGGCCTTCGGAACAAATCAATTTTTACGGACCAAATGAAAATCACGGAACCTATGAGTTTTTCTACGAAGTGATTTTGGATGAACAGGACATGGTGAAAACCGCCAATTTGCAACAAGAGTATTCCACACTGGTAGACCTTGTATCCAAGGATAAGAATGCCATTGCATTCTTCGGCTATGGATACTATGCAAGCAACCAAGATATTCTGACAGCCGTTAAGGTGGACTTTGGAAGCGGTCCAGTGGCACCGACTCTGGAAACCATTGGGGAAGATCTTCCTTATGCCGGATTTACCAGACTGGTTTATACCTACATTAACCTGGCTTACGCAAAAGAAAAACCACAAGTTCTGGATTATGCCATGTATGTAGTATCTCCCGATGGAGCCGAAAGATTGGCTGGCGAAAATGGATTCGCACCTCTGCCGGCGGAGATGTATGCGGAGTACTACACACAGCTTGAATCCATGAAATAGGAACCAGTAACGGTGCAACTAGTAAGTTGGGGGGTCTCATATCAGGCCTCTCAACTTCAGACGTTATGCTTAAAGAATAAAAGTATGATGAATAGGGAGAAAAATGGATGGATACCATAAAAATCAGAAACATCATCCAACAGAATATCAAAAATAAAAAAGGGGTATTTGATAAGATTATGCCCAAATTTTTCCTGGTGATGGCCTCCATATCCATCATCGTTACTTTTGGAATCGTATACACCCTCTTAGTGGATGCCATGAAGTTCTTTGCGGAAGTGCCACTAAAGGAAGTGTTTAGCACTAACTTGAGTCCTTTGTCAAAAAATCCTACTTTTGGCATACTTCCTTTGCTGAACGGGACTATTTTAACAACGATTATCGCGATGATTGTGGCGGTGCCCGCCGGGCTGGCTGCCGCAATATATTTGAGCCAGTTTGCCAACAGCAAGTTAAGAAAAGTACTAAAGCCAGTTCTGGAAATTTTAGCGGGGATACCCACCATCGTGTATGGGTTCTTTGCTTATTCTTTTGTAACGCCTTTACTCATGAATTTGATACCTACACTGGGCGCCAAAAATGCACTGAGTCCCGGCATTGTGATGGGCATTATGATTATCCCCATGGTGGCTTCTCTTTCGGAAGATGCCATGAATGCGGTTCCCGAAATCATAAAAGACGGGGCTTATGGGCTGGGATCTACCAAGCTTGAAACCACCTTTCGGGTGATTATCCCTTCTTCCATATCGGGGATTATTGCCTCCATTGTGCTGGCCATTTCCAGAGCCATCGGAGAGACTATGATTGTGACCATCGCCAGTGGAAGTTCTAAAAACTTTACCTTTGATATTACCCAGTCGATGCAAACCATGACCGCCTATATTGTGGAGTTCACCAGTGGAGATGCGGGAAGCGGAACCATTGGTTACTACAGTCTTTACGCGGTGGGTTTGATACTCTTAATTTTTACGCTGGTGATGAATCTTTTGGCCCAGTATATATCGAAAAAATATAGAGAGGTATACTGATGATGGATGAGAATGTGAAATGGAATCATGGTTTTAAAATAGACATTGACAAGCACCGGGTTTCCAGAAGGGTGAATCTTAACAATCGAGTGAAGAACATCTTTGCTTTTTCCACTTTGCTGGTAATGTTGGTCTTGGTGGTTCTTCTTTATGATATTATTCGGGAAAGCATCGGCTGGCTGAATTGGGAATTTCTCATGAAGAATTTGTCCATATTCCCGGAAAAGGCAGGGATTAGAGGAGCTATATTGGGCACCTTATACCTGATGGTGATTGTGATACCCGTTACGCTGATATTAGGGGTGGCTACCGCCATCTTTATTGAGGAATATGCAAAAGACGGGTTCTTGCAACGGATGATTCGTGTGAATATATCCAACTTAGCCAGTGTGCCTTCCGTGATATTCGGACTCTTAGGACTCACGTTCTTCTCCAGAGTTCTGGGTCTTGGGTCCAGCATTCTTGCCGGGGGGCTCACCATGTCTCTTTTGGTGCTGCCCATTGTGGTTGTGGCGGCGCAAGAGGCAATACGGGCGGTTCCCATGTTCTTGCGAGAAGCTTCTTATGGAATGGGGGCGGATAAGTGGACCACCATTTGGCGGGTGGTTCTTCCCGTTGCATTACCCGGGATTCTAACGGGAGGGATATTAGCCATATCCAGAGCCATTGGCGAAACGGCACCTTTGGTGGTTTTGGGAATCCCCACTCTCATCATGAAGATCCCCACCACATTGATGGATGATTTTACGGCCTTGCCCATACAAATTTATTATTGGACCTTGGATACGGTATTGACACCGGAATATGCCTATTTGGCGGCCGCCACCATTGTTGTTCTTTTAAGCACTCTTTTCTTGCTGAACCTTTCGGCAATTATAATCCGGAACAAATTTCAGAAAAAGTTATGATAGGAGGAAATGGATTTGAATGATAATATATCAAAAGTAGATACATCTACGGATATTGTATATGATGTGCAAGGGCTGAATCTCTGGTACGGAGACAAACAGGCCTTACAGGACATTAATATGAAAATCAGCAAAAATAAAATTACGGCGATTATAGGTCCTTCCGGATGTGGAAAATCTACTTTTATTAAAACCTTGAACCGAATGACGGAAAATATCCCGGAAGTACGGACAAGCGGGAAGATTCTTTATTATGGGGATGATATATTTGCCCCTAATGTTCGAGCAGAAGAGTTGAGATCCCGGGTTGGTATGGTTTTTCAAAAGCCCAATCCATTCCCCAAATCAATCTATGAAAATGTGGTCTATGGCCCTAAAATATATGGGATTAAAAACAAGAAGCTTCTTATGGAAATTGCAGAAGAAAGTTTGCGTCGTGCCGCCCTTTGGGATGAGGTGAAGGATCGATTGCAGGAAAATGCTTATGGGCTTTCGGGGGGGCAGCAGCAAAGACTTTGCATTGCAAGGGCCCTGGCGGTACAACCGGATGTACTGTTGCTGGATGAAGCCACCAGCGCACTGGATCCCATTTCCACCTCGAAAATTGAGGACCTGGTTCTAGAATTAAAAAAAGATTATACCATAGTAATGGTGACACACAATATGCAGCAAGCGGCTCGTGTATCCGACATAACGGCATTTTTCCTGTTGGGAGAGGTGTTGGAGTTTGGAGAAACCGAAAGTGTATTTACCGCACCGCAAGACAAGCGTACAGAAGATTATATAACGGGGAGGTTTGGATGATGAGAAATCGATTTGATACTCAATTGGAAGAACTCAACACGGAACTCATTCGAATGGGGTCTCTGATTGAAGCTTCCATTACCAATGCAGTGAAAGCATTGATTGATCAAGATAAATCACAAGCAAAAAAGGCCATTCAGGAAGATCTTGAAGTGGACCAAAAGGAGCAAGAGATAGAAAACCTTTGCTTGAAGTTGCTCTTGCAGCAACAGCCGGTGGCCCGAGATTTGCGACTTATTTCCGCCGCTCTCAAAATGATTACCGACATGGAACGTATTGGCGACCAGGCCGCGGATATTTCCGAAATCGCTATTTATCTATCGGAGGCTCCCTACGTAACGAAATTGGTGAAGATACCTCAAATGGCGGAGGAAACGGTGAAAATGGTAACGGGAAGCATCGATGCCTTTGTCAAAAAAGATTTGAATATGGCCCAGGCAGTAGTGGATGCAGATGATATTGTGGACGACTTGTTTTTGCAAGTGAAAAGTGATTTAATAAATCTGATCCACGAGAATGCAGAAAATGGAAGCCAGGCTTTGGATTTGCTGATGGTTGCAAAATATCTGGAACGCATTGGGGATCATGCGGTGAATATTGCCGAGTGGGTGATTTTTTCCATTACGGGAGTTCATAAGTATGCCGATGGAAACAGTGATATAATTAAAGAATAAAAGGGATTATGTTCGGACCAAATTCAACTTCGTGTTTTCGATGGGAAAGCGGGTCGTGACACGGGAGGAAGAGAGGGAGAATTTTGGACACTAGAAAACGAATCTATTGTGTAGAGGATGAAAAGAATATTCGGGAATTGCTGGTGTATGCTCTGAATAGCAAGGACTTCATCGCAGAAGGGTTTGAAGATGGAGAAACCTTCTGGGAAGCCGTGCACAAGGCCATTCCGGATTTGGTCCTTTTGGATATTATGCTTCCGGGAGAGGATGGCTTGACGATTCTATCCAAGATTAGAGGGAACAAGGAAACCAAAGAATTACCGGTTATTTTGCTCACTGCCAAGGGCAGCGAATTTGACAAGGTGCATGGTTTGGATGCCGGAGCCGACGACTATGTGGCCAAACCCTTTGGGGTGATGGAATTAATGTCCCGGATTCGAGCGGTGCTTCGCCGAAATCGGCAGGATTGGGAATCCCCGGTGCTTCAAGTGGGAGAAATAAAGATGAATTGGGAAGAACGTTGGGTCCAAGCCCAGGGACGAGAGCTGCAGCTCACATTCAAGGAATTTGAGCTATTGCGGTTTCTTATGGAAAACGAAAACATGGTGTTGTCCCGGGACAAATTGCTGGATGTGATATGGGGTTATGACTCGGCGGTGGAAACCCGAACCGTGGATGTTCATATCCGTACGCTTCGACAGAAACTAGGTGACCAGGGAGAATGGATTGAAACCGTTCGCAATGTGGGATATCGGATAGGGAGAAGGGCATGAAACGAAAAATATTCGGCAGCATGGTACTGATTTCGGTGATAACCATTATTCTAACGGCGGCAGCTTTTTCCGTATTGCTGTATCAACAGTTGGAAAATGATATGGAGCGAGAGCTGAAGAATCAGATGGCTTTGGTTATGACGGGATATGGAGAATCGGGAATCGTCTATCTTCAAGAAATACGGGGGGAAGACCGAAATTCCCGGATTACCTTGATTGCCCCATCCGGGAAGGTTCTGTATGATAATCGGGCCATACCTTCGGAGATGGAAAATCATAAAGATCGGCTGGAGGTAAAGGCAGCCTTTGAAATCGGTAAAGGAGAAGGGGTCCGCAATTCCGACACACTGGGTAGCCAATTTTTTTATCTGGCGCAAAAGACCGATGATGGAAATGTGCTTCGACTTTCCATACGGACCGACAGCATTCGTACCTCCATGGGAGAAAGTGTGATTTTTCTTGTGGGAATCCTTTTGCTAATCGGAGTACTGGCCATGGTGTTTTCAAGGATGCAAACCCGTAGGATTATTCAGCCTATTAATGATATAGATTTAGAACATCCGGAAGGGGAAAAGCTTTACGAAGAGTTGTTCCCATTGGTTTCCCGAATTCACAATTTGAACCAGTCGGTTCAGGATAAAATGAGGGAGCTTTCGGCACGTACTGACAATTTCAACCGAATCACTTCTCATATGGAAGAAGGATTGATTATTTTGGATCGAGCCGGAAAGATCATCACCATCAATCGGAGTGCTGCCCGCTTTTTTGAGGTAGAGGAGGACAATCTTCCCGGGAAACACTTTTCGGTGGCCAACCGGAATCTCAAGCTCCTGGAGAGTGTAGAAAAAGCATTAAAGGGACAGCATCAAGAGGAGATTATAGAAGATCGGGATAGGCAGTATCAGTTGAGGGCTACGCCGGTATTCCAGGAGGAAGAGGTTTCCGGAGGAATTTTGATGCTGTATGATGTGACGGAGAAAAGACGAGCCGATAACCTTCGCCGTGAATTCACCGCCAATGTGTCCCATGAATTAAAAACCCCATTGACTTCTATCTTGGGGTATGCAGAGATACTGAGCAACCGGATGGCGGTAGGGGCGGATGCCATTGAGTTCGCCGGGAGAATTCAGGGGGAAGCCAAGGATCTTCTTTCCATGATTGAGGACATCATTCGGCTTTCTGAGTTGGACGAAGGCAACATTCGAATTCCAATGGAAAGGGTCAACCTACTGAAGGAAGCAGAAAGGGTGGCGGAGCGGCTTCGGCCAATGGCAGCTCTTCGGGGAATTCCCATAGAAGTCATCGGAGAGGAAGCTTTTGTCCAGGGCATTCCCACCTTGTTAGAAGAGATGTTGGTGAATTTAATGGACAATAGCATTAAATACAATGTGGAAGAGGGGGAAATCACGGCGCGAATCCAGAAAAACAAAGATAAAGTAGTTCTGGAAGTGGCGGATACCGGTATTGGTATTCCGCTGGAAGACCAGGAACGAATTTTCGAACGTTTCTACCGGGTGGATAAAAGCCATTCCAAAAATATAAGTGGGACTGGCCTAGGACTCTCCATTGTGAAACACATTGCCGCCTATCATAAGGCGGCTCTGAGTCTGGAAAGCCAAGTAGGAAAAGGAACCACCATACGAATCGAATTTCAGGCGGATTAATCCGCCTGTTTTTTTTATGAGAGATATTGCAACTTGTTTTCGTGTGGTTGCAGAAAAAGTAGGTTAGCATCTGGAATTCCTTTGGCCCGTGGTTTGCGCATCCACGTAAATAATTTTAAAAATAGAACAATATTCTTTGCATTAGGAGAATAACATGATAAAATTAAAATAGATGAGACGCACCTATAATAAGTGCAATGAGTTTAATAATGGACTTCTAGTCTTCAATCTTGAAGAAAAACGTTTCAAAAGCAAAAAAAGGGGGGTGAGATTAGTGGATGTGTTTATGGAGTTGGCAAAGTATCCGGTTTTTACAATTAAAGATGTGAAGCAGCTTGTAGGCAATGAAAAGACAGCTTATTCTCAGATAAACCGTCTGATGAAAAAAGGAAGGGTCAAAAAGATACGAAAAAACATCTACTCGATCGTCAATCCTGCATCAGGGCAGCTGGTAGCAACTCGTTACCAAATTGCTTGCGCCATCACCGAATCGGCATATATATCTCACCACAGTGCTTTTGAATACTATGGGCTGGCCAATCAGGTGTTTTATGAAGTGTATGTTTCATCTGAAAAGAAGTTTAATCACTTTGCGTATGACCATGTAACTTATAAGTATGTGGCATCTAGGATGGAGGAGGGTGTAGTTGTAGCAAAAAACACCACCGGAGTTCGAATTACTGATCTGGAGAGGACCGTTGTAGACAGTATCCGAGATTTCAATAAAATAGGTGGGTTTGAAGAACTCCTGAACTGTCTGGAAGGCGTCCTCTATTTGGATGAAAATAAGTTGGTTCGATATCTTCATGTATACGACACTCAGGGGTTATATCAACGGGTAGGATATCTCCTCAATCATTATCGACAAGAGATGCAGCTATCAGAAGAGTTCATAAAACATTGTAAAGATAGAATAGGGAAAAGCAGACAGTACCTTATAAGTGAAGCAAAAGACCATAGTTTCTATAACAGTGAATGGGGACTCATGGTGCCGGAAGGGCTATTTGCATTAACAAATCAAGGAATGTGTCATATTTTATGCAACCATCTCTGCCAAAGAAATCAATAATACCTTTGATGACAAAGGCATTGACTTGATTACCAAAAGGAAAATCAAGACAGATCTCTACCCTTTGATTAGTGCAAAAGATAATTTTGAATTGGAGTCCGCTAAGAAACTTGTGAAAGAATACACTCTTGACTTGATGGTTCTGACGAAGGAAGAAAAGGAATTCCTAGTCAGGTTTGGGGCTGGAGAATACATACCGGAGTTACTTTTTGAAGACGAGAAGATTCTGAGTCGAATTAGAAATCATCCAATGGCATTATGGAAAACCAGAGTGTAGGTAAGATTAAAATATATAGTACATCTTTTACCAGTAGGACTTAATGTACCTCTCATTTTTGTGCACAGATTGAGAGGACAGTACCGTGATTACCTCTTATACTTATCTTACAAGGAGTTGATACTATGGAGTGGCTAGAAAGATTCAATCAATCCGTCAGCTATATTGAGGATCATTTGGATGGTGAAATCGATTATGAACAGGCCGCAAAAATTGCGTGCTGCTCCACCTTTCACTTCCAGAGAATGTTTTCCTATATAGCCGGGGTTTCGTTGGCGGAATACATTCGGCGCAGGCGGATGACGTTGGCGGCATTTGAGCTGCAAAACAGCGATATCAAGATTGTAGATTTAGCATTGAAGTATGGGTATGATTCGCCCACCTCGTTCTCCAGAGCGTTTCAGAGCATTCAAGGGTCACCGCCCTCTGAGGCAAGAAATGACGGGATTCATCTGAGAGCCTATCCACGTATGACCTTCTTGATTTCAATTAAAGGAGATGTAGAAATGAATTACAAAATTGAGAAGAAAGAAGCTTTTCGCATCGTGGGGGCCAAAAAACATTTTGATTTGAATGTGGAAGAAAACTTTAAAGAAATTCCAATGTTTTGGGGCGAGGTGTTTCAGAACGGGATGTTTGAAGAAATCTGCAAATTGTCCAACCGGGAACCCTCCGGAGTGTTGGGAGTCAGCGCCTCGATGAATGGCAAAGACTTTGATTACTACATTGCCGCCGCATCTGACCAACCGGTCCCCCCCAATATGGCGGAGTATGAAGTGCCGGAAGCCATGTGGGCGGTATTTGAATGTATCGGCCCCATGCCGAATGCTATGCAAGAGCTTCAGAAGCGGATTGTCACAGAGTGGCTGCCTACATCTGGCTACGAATACGCAGAGGATCTGGACATAGAAGTGTATCCCACTTCGGATACCCAATCGCCGGACTATAGAAGCGAAGTTTGGCTGCCCATTACGAAGAAATAGAGGGTATAAGACGCTGGGTATTTTCGAAAGAGTCGATAATGTAATAGGGATTTTCTGCATGGGCCCTTGAATATTCAAGGGCTTTTATATTGGAGAATGGTCAGGCAGTATTTTGTGGAAAAATGATAATAGCAGCAAGGCAAGTGATATAATAGGGTATACAGTAAGTTGATAGGAGTGTACAAAAGGGGGTAACACCATGAATTATATAATGGAATCGGTATCCAGGGTATGGCAGGGTGCCGCAGATTCTTTTCGGAAGTTTCCAGTATCCATCGGAAGCGCACTGGCTTTTGCAGTGGTCACTGTTATCCGGATCTATCTTGAATGGCCTTACCAAGAACCTTATAACTTTTTGTTTAATTGCTTGCATTGGTCCTTTGCCTTAGGGGCTCTTTTTAGCTTGGCCGCCATCACCTTGGCCCAAAGCCGGTTTAATACCAAGAAAGCTTTTTGGACAGCCAATCTCTTGGGCCTGGTAGTGATTGGCCTCACTTTTTTGCTGTTATATTTTTTCGGTAGCCATTCTTCTGGAGACGAGGTCACAAGATATAATGCGGTTTCCGTTTTGTCTTCCGCCCGAGTCATTGCCGCCATGCTCATCAGTATACTGGCATTTATGGTGGTAGCCCGTTATCCCAAAGAAGATTCCAATTTTTCTCGCTCATTATTCATGACCCATAAGGCCTTTTTGGTGGCCTTATTCTATGGTCTGGTGATTATGGCCGGCGCTTCCGGCGTGGCGGGAGCCTTTCAGGCGCTTTTATATAACGATATGAGTGAAAAGGTATACATGTACATTGGAACGATTGCCGGATTTCTTGTTTATACATTTTTCGTGGGCTACTTCCCGGATTTTCGCAAGGGAGAGCACCATCCGAAAAGAGAAATTGCAGAGAAGCAGCCTCGGTTTATCGAAATTCTTTTCGTCTATATTATGATTCCCATTATGATAGCCCTGACCTTTGTGTTGCTTGCATGGGCCGGCAAAACCATTTTGGCAGGGATGGGAGAAGCTTCCTTTATTCGACTTTCCGGCATTGCCACCGCCTATGCGATTGTGGGGATCTGGCTTCATATTATGGTGACGGAAAACCATACCGCCCTGGCAAAATTCTATCGAACCATGTACCCTGTAGCGGCATTGGTTATTCTGGCCTTTGAAGCATGGGCATTGGTGGTTCAGTTGAATGCCTCCGGGCTTAAGACGGTGGAATACTCTTTTAGTTTGCTGTTTCTGTTGACGGCATCCGCCGCCGTTTTACTTATTCTTTTAAAAGCAAAAGCTCACCTTCCCATTGTGGCAGTCACATGTGCACTGGCTGTTTTTGCCGTTTTGCCGGCGGTGGGCTATTATACTCTTCCCGTGACCGCTCAGGTGGACCGACTGGAGCGGCTCTTGACAAGTCAGAACATTTTAGACGAAAATCAGTTGATACCAGCTACCACGGAGCCGGAGGAAGAAGTAAGAATAGCCATCACGGATGCTGTAGAGTTCCTGGCATATTCCGAGAATGCCAAGCTCCCGGATTGGTTTGACCAGGATTTGGTACAAAGTGATGTATTCTTGGACAAACTGGGGTTTGAAAAAACCTGGCCGAAATTTGAACCGGATGGCCCCGGACAAACCATGGGCATATCCGTCTACTTGGAGAGTGGACCCGTTCCTATTTCGGGATATCAATGGGCTATCAATTCAGACAGCTTTTATCGAGACAATGGAAAACCCGTTACAGTGGAAGGGGAGCAGGGCACTTATCGGGTGCACTGGATTCATGATGGGAAATCCAGCATTCCGGTTTTGAAAATAGAAATGGATGATGTGGTCATCCTGGAAAAAGATATGAATGAGTTTCTGGACCATATCACAGAAAAATATTCTTCCGGCACCAACCTGCCGGTGGAAGCACCGTTAGAAGATATGAGTTTGGAATTGGATACCACGAATCTCAGCATTCTGGTTGTCATGGCCAACGTGGAAATTCATGTGAATCCCACAGCGGATAAAATAGACTATTGGATGAGTTTTAAAGCCATATACATGAAGGAGACCTTATAACGGAATGGGAGTCCCGTTTCCGTTTTCATATTATAAGACCGCTTTTCAATGTGCTGAAAAGCGGTCTTCTTTTTAACCCCGCCCGTAAGGAATCACATTGACAGGACATATATTTTGGCATTCTGTGCATTGGAAGCAAAGGCCGGTATTAATCGAAGCCTTTGACTTTTCCGGGGAGACTTCTATTGCGTGGGAAGGACAAACTTTTTCGCATAGTTTGCATCCGATACAGCCTTCCTCATTGACTTTTCGTGATAAAATGGCAAATCTACCAAATAATTTTTGGGGCCCGGCCAAAGGGCAAATCAGGTTATGAAACACTTCCGGCTTATATCGAATGGTTATGAGAACGGATAGGACGAACCAAAAGATGAGTAAAGGAAATTCAATATGAAAAATAACTTTTGTGAGAACCATTAACAACAAACTAGCCAATAGAGATATCCAGGTAAAATAACCATTTTTTAACCATTTGGGGCCTTCCAATTTTTGAATATTTGCTTTTTTGCTCAACCAATCCACAGGGATCATAAGGGTATTCATCGGACAAATATAGCCACAATATATCCGCCCAAAAAATATGGCAATTACCAGGCTGAACAGAAAGATGAGTAGCCATAACATAGATTTTGTTTTGAAGATAAAAACAAAAAATAAAAGCAGAAACAGGACTCTTATAACATGGGGTACTACCTTCGCACGATTTTTCATAATATATTCTCCTCGTTTGTTGATGTTCATTTATTATACTGTTAGAATAAATTTAAAGGTGTTACATAGGAAACACTTGGGAGGATATTTTGAAAAAATATAAAGGCATATTATCGGATATTGGTTTTTTACAATCGATTTCAAATGAAAAAAGGGAGCAACTCCTCCAAGAAGGGAAGCTTTCTATACGAGAATACGGCAATCATGAGATTATTCACTTTGAAGGCGACAAATGTTCGGGGCTAGAAGTTATTATTTTGGGAGAAGTCGTGGTTGAATACATTAATGAGTCGGGGGATCTGATGACCATCACCCAGTTTTCCCGGGGAGATATTTTAGGAGGAAATTTAATGTTCTCCCAAAACCCTCATTATCCAATGACCATTACAGCGAAAAAAGCGAGCACAATAATATATATTGATAAAGAACATCTATTTCAGCTGTTTTTAGAGAATCCGGAATTTTTAAAAGGGTATCTCGAATTTGTGGCGGATCATACGATTATTCTTGGGGACAAAATAAAGATGGATGTGAATCAAACCATTCGGCAGCGGGTCATAAAATATCTGGAATATCAAAAGGAAAGACAACATAATGCTTCCATGAAATGGGATGTTTCGAAAAAGGAGCTTGCAGAAAGAATGGGCATTCAAAGAACTTCTTTGTCCAGAGAGCTTGCCAAGATGCGCAAGGAAGGTTTGATTGAATACGATGCGGAAAGGGTGACATTGCTGAAACCGTTTTTTGATTAGAAAGGATAGCTTGGGCTATCTCCCACTTTTTTTATCAAGCTTTTTGCTGGGAATTCCCTAAAAAGAGTGGTCAGAAGAGGGCCCCTAAACATGGTTATAATTCATATATGTTGGCACGAGGAGGAGTGGGTGTATGAGAAAGGACACGGCAAAAGAATGGCTTTTGATTTTAGCTCTCGTTTTATTAGTGGTTTTTTCAATCTTGTTGGTGGATGATTTTTTAGAAAAACAACCAAATGCCGCTACCGAAGAAATGGCATCTTCCAAAGCGGTGAGAGGGAAAGTATTACAGGTTCTTGAAAGCAAAGAGGTAGAAAGTCAACACAGTACGGTGGAAACAGAATATACCTGGAACACTCAAATCCTGGAGATTCTGATTTTAGAGGGGGAGCATGAAGGTGAACAAGTAAGAGCCGAGAACATTATGGACGAGCGGGTGGCTCATAGTATTGAATTAAAGGAAAAAGATCGAGTGTTGGTCTATATTGAGGAAAATGAAAGAGGAGATATTGCCGCGGTAAATGTGGCGGGTTACTCCCGGGAAGTCTATTTGTATTTATTGGTAGCCTCCTTTGCGCTGTTGTTGATTGCAGTAGGCGCCATGAAAGGAGTGAAGTCCATCATTACCCTGTCTTTAACGGCGGGAGTTGTGATTAAGATATTGCTTCCTCTCATTCTGGCGGGATATAACCCACTGGTGGTGTCAGTAGTCTGTTGTATGTTTATCATAACGATGACAGTAATTGTGATTGGAGGACTTAGTAAAAAGACGTTTTCAGCCATTGCTGGTACTTTGGGAGGTGTTTTATTTGCAGGATTTATTGCATTCTTTGTGGGAACTTTAATTAAGTTGTCGGGGTTGGGAGACGATGAAGCCCAAATGCTGGTATATATTCCCCAGGACATCAGCTTGGATTTTAGAGGGCTTCTTTTTGCTGCTATCCTAATTGGAACCATGGGGGCTGTTATGGATGTGGGCATGTCCATTGCTTCTGCTATGAATGAGATTGAGGAACAAAAGCCCGAGATTACATCCAGAGAATTGATTCAATCCGGTATGAATATTGGTAGGGATATTATGGGAACCATGTCCAACACCCTGATTCTTGCCTATACAGGAAGTTCTTTGCATCTTATGTTGTTGATGATGGCATATAACATTCCTTTCTTGGAAATCATCAATCAAGATATGATAGCAACGGAAGTGGTTCGTGCCATTGCCGGGAGCATGGGGTTGATTCTCTCCATTCCTCTTACCGCCCTGGTGGCAGCCACGGTGGGAAGAAAATGGTAAGCGTATCGATCTATAGGATGAGAGTGACCAGAAATGGTAGCATACTAATCATTGGTTTCAAATGAGGAGGGACTATGATGAATCGGGGAGAAAAAACAATAGAGGAGAGCATCCGAGACTTATGCCAAGAGGAAGATTTTGCGGTTTTAGCAACCCAAGGAAACAATCAGCCCTATACTTCGCTGGTGGGATTTGTCACTACTGCAGATTTGAAGTATGTTGCTTTTGCAACTCCGAAGCAGACCAGGAAGTATTTTCTGCTAGAGAGCAACAAAAGAGTTGCTTTTATGATGGATAACAGAGATCGTCAATTAGGTAGTATCAACGATATCAGTGCAGTCACCATAACGGGTAACGCCAAGTTTTTGAAGGAAAAAGAGGAAAGTGAACATTGGTGCAAATTGTTAATAGACAAACATCCCTACCTGGATGATTTCGTAAAATCTTCGGCCACTGCGCTGGTTGTTGTGGAAGTGGATAGATGCTTCTACGTAAGAAAGTTTCAAGAGGTAACAGAATGGATTCCGCAATAGAACCGGCAATTCCAGATAGTGGATATTGGGATGGGAGAGGAAATAATGACGGAAGGTAGACTGGAACGCCACAAGAACTTGGATGTTGCCAGAGCATTGGCGATTCTCTTTATGATTATGGTTCATTGCTTGGAATACTTTGCAACGCCTCGCATAATGGAACATTCGGTTTATGGCAGGGTTGTGGAATTTCTAGGCAGTTTCACTTCGGCAACCGTATTTATGTTCATCCTTGGTATGGGAATTCATTTGACAAGAGACAAAAGCCCCATACACTTTATCCGAAGAGGAATTGTGTTGTTGGGAGCAGGATATGTTTTGAATGTTCTACGAGGGTTCCTTCCGATGCTGGTAATTTGGGGTGTTACGGGAGATACAGAATGGGTTCCATACATGATCATGGAATTATTTTGGGTTGATATTTTGCAGTTTGCTGGAATGGCTTTTATTTTTTTTGGACTGATGGAACATATAAAAGCAAAGAATTCATTATACATTGTAGCTTTGATTGTATTTCAAATTCTCAATTTTATTCTTCTTGAAAATTCAAAGTACTTTACAAATCTGATGAATTACAAAAGTTTCGATTATTATCTTTCCGCGGTTACCGGGTTGATTTGGGGAAGTGGGGAAATGTCGTTTTTTCCTTTTTTGACATGGATTTTTTATCCTGTTGCAGGATACATTTTCGGAAAGTATTATTTTGCCGCCCAACCGGGCAAGAGAAGCCGGGGGTTTTTGCTGGGGATCGGGATTGCAGCAATAGTGGGGGGATCTGCTTATTTATTCACCAGATTGGTGGGGATTGATTTTGGTTGGGAAACGGACGCTGCTTTTTACCACCATTGGTTGCCTGGAAACCTGGTTTTTGGAGCTTGTGCTTTTGGGTTGATTGCTATTGTCAGCTTACATTATAGAAGAATCCCAAAGGCAGTTAGGAAGCTAATGATGCGATGGAGTAAAAACATTACCGAAATCTATTTCATCCAGTGGATTATAATAGGAGCCGTTTCGGTTGTAACGGATTATAATACCATGGCGCTTCCTATGGTATTGGTTATGACTATCTTGGTGTTTGTGGCATCCGACTTCCTGGCCATGGGTTTTGTGAAATGGGATAAATTAAGGATTTGACAGTATTTCGCTTATGGGTCTTATTTCGGACTTGCTTCCATCTTCAAGAACATAATAGACGACGGTTTGATCGTTTGGAGTACTGCTGGTTCGGTTTTTGTATATAACCATGGTTCCTTTTAGGAACGAGGCGTTGGAGGTCAAGAAAGTGCTGGTACTGGTGGGGTCAAATTCAGCTTGATTGGTAATCAGGATAGCCGGAGGTATTTTTGTCGGATAATTATTTTGAATGGTCCGCCAATTGTTGAAATTCACCACGGTTGCTTTTCCGCTATAAGGGTTTTCATATCCGATAGTATTGGTGCCCTCGTATTCGGGGTATCTTGTATTATCCGCTACATCTCCTCGTTCCAATATTTTTTCCAAATAACCATTCCAACTGTTGGGATTGTATTGGGTCCAATTTCCTTGCTGGGGATTCCAAGTGGTTCCTTTGGTTAAATAGGTGCTGTATGTTATAGGGCTGGCCACAATTTTTGATATAAAAGTATTAAAAACAGGGTCTCCTACCAGCTGCCCTTCCACATAATATTCCCAACTCTCCGAATCGAAATTCCATTGAAAAACACCACCATTGGCCAAGGGTTCTATGTAACCGGAGATGTACTTCCCGTTTTCCAAAACGGCCATTAAATCGGCAGAACTGTTGTTAGAATCCAAAAAAGGGTCGGCCCCTTCACTAGCGAGGCGGTAGGACTGGGTATTGCGATTAAGTAAATTCACATTGGCCAGATCGGCCCGCTCTTTCGATAGGTCAATCCATCGGGTAAAATTGGGGATAACAATAATGGCAAGCACGGCAATAATAACGATGACCACAATAATTTCTACCAATGTGAAGCCATCGTTTTTTTGTTTTATCAAAGGCATACGGAAAGCATTCATCACAACCTCTCTTTCGCCGCGAAAAACCCCGCGTTCGCTTCTATAAGAATAGTATATCGGAAAAGAAAAGATATGTTAAGATGTAATTGGGGTTTAGGATTGGAATTTGGTTAAAATGGAAGAAGGAGTTTGCGGAAGTCAGATGGAGAATGAGAGGGGAAACCATATGAGGATCATCGTAATCGGAGCGGTAGCCGCTGGCACTTCCGCTGCAGCCAAAGCCAGGAGAAACTCGGAAGAGGCCGAAATTGTCATATATGAAAAGGATTCCGATATTTCTTACTCCGGGTGTGGTATGCCGTATTTTTTAGGGGGAGAAATCAAAGACATGGGGGAGCTCACGCCTCGAACCCCGGAATTTTTCAGAAGCAAATACAATGTGGATGTTCAAACTTCCTGTGAGGTGATGGCCATTGATCCGGAAGAAAAGCGGATAAAGATTCGAAATTTAGGAACGGGCCAGGTTTTTGAAGATCGGTACGATAAATTGATTATTGCCACGGGAGCCATCTCCGTCATCCCTCACATTTTGGGAGCAGAAGGAGATGATGTCTTCACGTTACGGAATATTCGCGACATGAAACGGATATATAATTTCATGAATCAACGGAAACCGAAAAAGGCGGTGATTATCGGCACTGGGTTTATTGGGTTGGAGCTTTGTGAAAATCTGAAGAGAAAAGGTATTGAGGTTACCCTGATGGAAAAATTGAATCAAGTGACCCCAAACCTGGATCCGGATATGGCCATATATGTGGAGGAACATCTGAAAACCAAGGGCGTTCCAGTGTTGAAAAAAGTCAACATCGAACAAATAAGGGAAAAAGAGGTACGGTTGACGGATGGAACCAAGGTACTTACGGACATGGTGATTTTAGCGGTAGGGGTTCGGCCCAATACCACCCTTGCCAGAGAGATGGGGATTCATTTGGGTAAATTCGGGGGAATTCGAGTGAATGAAACAATGGAAACCAACCTACCGGATGTTTACGCTTGTGGAGACTGCATTGAACAATTTCATGTAGTGACCCAAAAGCCGGTCTATCGACCTTTGGGATCTACGGCCAACAAAACGGGGCGGATTGCGGGAGATTGTGTGACCGGGGGAAGCCTGGAATTTCGAGGAGTTCTAGGAACAGGGATTTTTCGGATTTTCGATTTAACAGTAGGACAGACAGGACTTACGGAAAGGGAAGCTCTCGAAAACGACTATGAAATTTTGGCGAGTCACAACATTAAGCCAAACAAACCGGAGTATATGGGGGGCCGGGAGATGGTGATTAAAACCATTGCGGATAAAAAAACCGGTCGAATTTTAGGTGCTCAAATTATCGGAGAAGAGGGTGTGGATAAACGGTTGGACGTTTTTGCCACGGCCATCAGCTTCGGGGCTAAGGCGGAAGATTTGTTTCATATCGATTTTGGATATGCGCCTCCTTTTTCCACCACCAAGGATCCGGTGATGTATTCCGGTATGATTTTGGACAATGCGTTGAATCGGGAAAGGGAATTGATTAGCGTAGAAGAATTGGAAAAACTGATGCAATCCAAGGAGGAAGTCCAGATTGTGGATGCCAGAGTGGAAAGCCAGTACCAAACCCATCATGTGGAGGGGGCCAAGAACATTCCCCATGAAAAGTTGCGACAGGAAGCAGACGCGTTGGATAAGAATCAGATTACCGTTACCTATTGCAACAAGGGAAATACTGGAAATGCGGCTCAGAATATATTGATCAACCGCGGGTTTAAAAAGGTCTATAACATTTCCGGGGGCCATAGAACCTATGAAAAACGACTTTTGATAAAGGGCTCCCCGAAGAAATAATGGGGTGATCTAAGAAACCTGTGTTAGAGGTAGGTTTTTTGCTTTGAGAATGGGAAAAGAAAGAGTATAATTGACATATGTTGTTAACTCGTCATTTCTTTCATTTTTCATTAAAACGGAAAGGGTAGGTACCATTTATGAATATACCTGTAAAAAAAGTTGCCGCTATTCATGACCTTTCCGGGCTAGGGAGGGCTTCTTTAACCACCATTATCCCGATTTTGTCCACTATGGGGGTGCAAGTATGTCCTATGCCCACGGCTGTTTTATCCAGTCACACGGGGGGCTTCGAAGGCTATAGCTTTGTTGATTTAACGGATACCATGGTGGCATACAAAAACCATTGGAAAGAAGTGGGGGTAAAATTTGACTGTATTTATACCGGCTTTTTGGGCTCCACCCGTCAAATTGATATTATTATAGACTTTATTAATGATTTTGGCACAAGTGAGAACATGGTTGTAGTGGATCCGGTCATGGGAGATGATGGAAAATTGTATCCCACTATGGATGAAAAAATAATTCAGAAAATGCGGGAGTTAGTCCATAAAGCGGATATCATAACCCCCAATTTTACGGAAGCAGCCTACCTCTTAGGGAAAGAATACGATTTACATATCTCGGAAACAGAAGTTAAAAAATGGCTGGTCCAATTGTCAGATATGGGGCCGACCACGGTGATACTGACCAGTGCCCCGGAAGATATGCATAACAAGGCCACTAATGTAATTGCCTATTGTCGGGAAACGGATAAATTTTGGAAGGTAAGTTGCCAATATATTCCGGCTTATTTTCCGGGGACGGGGGATGCTTTTACCAGCGTAATCATCGGAAGCCTTTTACAGGGAGATAGTTTGCCCATTGCGTTGGACCGTGGAGTACAGTTTATCACGGCCTGCATTCGGGCCAGTTATGGATTTGACTACCCCACAAGAGAAGGCGTTTTACTGGAAAAAGTGTTGGGAAATTTAAATATGCCGGTTATGATGAGCAGCTATGAACTCATTTGACAGACTGAAATGTTGAAACTTGAATTTTGTGAAAGAGAAGGAATATGGAAATACATTTGGATTGTTTGCCTTGTATCATAAACCAGGTTCTGTCTGCGGCGAGAATGTCTACTAGAGATGGTACTCTGCAGGCAAAAATCATGAAAGAAGCCCTTCAGCTGGTAACCCAATACGACGATTATGGGAACACTCCGGAACTCGTGGCTTCAATGCATGAAATTGTCAAAAACAGGACAGGTGTGTTAGACCCTTATAAGAAAATAAAACAGGAGGATATAAAAGCCGCGTTGCTATTCTATCCCAGGCTAAAAGAATTTATGGCGGAAAAAGACCATTCTTTATATTGGGCTTTGAAAACTTCGGCGGTAGGAAATATTATCGACAAGGCAATTTATAAAGAAGTGGATTTGGAAGGGCGATTGGAAGAAGAACTGCTACAGGAGTTTGCCCACTGTGATCTTGAGGCCTTTTCGGAAAAGATAAAAACAGCCAAACGAGTATTAATCATTGGGGATAATGCGGGAGAAACGGTATTTGATCGTCTTTTTATTCAAAGACTAAAACCCATTCCGGTGTGGTATGCGGTAAGAAATCAGCCGGTAATCAATGATGCAACTTATGAAGATGCCGTTATGTCCGGCGTACATGAAGATGCCGAAATTATTTCAACCGGGTGTAGTGCACCTGGCGCCGTTTTAGGAATGTGGAGCCAAGAATTTATAGAAAGGTTTTATGAGGCGGATGTAGTCATCAGTAAAGGGCAGGGAAATTACGAAGCCTTGTCTGAGGTGGATCGGGAAATTTATTTTCTGCTTAAGGTGAAATGCCCGGTAATTTCCACAAAAATGGCCATTCCTTTGAATTCCTATGTCTTTATGAAAAGAGCGCCATAAAAACAGGACCCGAATGGGTCAATTTGCAAAATCGAATCAATTTAATACATGATAAATAAAAAGCAATCTGGTGATATGTCAAGAAAAGAATGAAAGACCTTTAGAAAGAATTGAATAAAGAAGCACACAACAAAAAAGCCGTTTTCCTGACCGAAAGCAAAAAAGGTAATAAATGGAATTTATGAAGTTTGGTTCACTCGTTCCGCAGAGTAAAGCTGATCATTGGCCAGCAACCCAAAGATCAAGCGGATCAGTTTCCGGGATGTAAGCGCGAGTGCTCGTTTGTGCTGATGAGTTTTAACTTCATCAAACTTTTTCCGGTAGAAGTCA
>Ga0334896_1000150_pt1 | contig 108788 bp, 103 predicted proteins | sample GraSluR3_MG_8_FD_207734 | JGI IMG/M metagenome (GOLD analysis project Ga0334896, IMG submission 207734) | Sludge microbial communities from methane-producing bioreactor in Wageningen University, Netherlands - Granular Sludge_27_06-R3 | ecosystem: Engineered > Bioreactor > Anaerobic >... | reverse complement strand
AAAGTTATATTTTATTTGGTATATGCAGAGATGATTAAAGCACTTTACCTTGATATAGTGATAATTGTTGCTATTTCTCTTCCTGTTAACATATAATGTAATATATATAACAAAAAAACAAAAAAGTTTAAGGGGGATTTATATGAGTCATATTCACATTCCAGATGGGATTATTCCTTTATATATTTGGATTCCAGCGTATTTAATAACTTTTGGAATTATTTTTCTAATATCAAAAAGCATTAACAAGGACCATGTAAAAAAATTATTGCCTTTAACTGGTGTTATGGCAGCACTCATGCTAATAGGTATGTCTGTTCCATTAGTGATTATTCCTGTACATTTAAGCTTAGCTGTACTTACAGGTATATTAATAGGTCCAAAACTAGGCTTTATTGTAGTCTTTGTTGTCAGCTTGATACTGGCAACTTTTGGGCATGGTGGCTTTACTATTGTTGGCATCAACTCCCTTGTAATAGGCTCAGAAGTTTTTATTGGGAGCATGCTCTTTAAACTACTTGGTAGAAAGAGAAAACTTATAGGAGTTGTTATCTCAACGGTAATTGCTTTGATAGTTTCTATTGCTCTTATGTTTTCAGTGGTTGGATATGCTGCAGGGTTTTCGTATGCAATCCCCCACACTCATGTGGAAGACGAACATCATGAAGAACATCTAGAAGATGAGCACCATGAGCATGACCATGAACACTTAAGTGAGGCAATAAGTGAAGTTAATTACCTATTCTTTACAGGATGGATTGCTCTAATATTAATTTTTGGCTTTGGAGTTGCTTTAGAAACAATAGTAACTGCATTAATTGTAATGTTCTTTTACAAAGTAAGGCCTACACTAGTTGACAGTAAATATAGTCCTGCAGATAGTTAGGGTGATATTAAATGCATATTGCTGATATTGATTACTTATCTATTTATGGTGACAGTCCTATACATAAAATTACAGCAACAGCAAAAGTTATTTTTTCACTTTTGTTGTTGACTAGTATTATTCTTAGTGCAAGCTTAATAAAACTTGCACTAATTTCTATATTATTAATAGCTCTATACAAAAAAGCAAATTTATCGCTAAGCATTGCTCGGATTGCTATTTACCCCGCTTTTTTTGCAATTATATTTGCACTTTTAATGAGCAGACAGGGAATCACTCACAGCTTTATTGTTATGTTTAAAGCAGTTAATGCTGCCTTGACTATGATTTTTCTCATAACAACCACACCATATGTTGAGATCTTCTCTATAATGGGTAAGTTTCTTCCAAATTTATTAGTTGATGTTTTCTTAATAACATACAGGTCATTTTTTATATTGCTTGAAAAAATAAGTAACCTTCTAAGAACTGTAAAAGTAAAAGGAGGATATAGGCCACATAATTTTGTAACGAACATAAAGACAATTGCTGCTGTTTTAGGAACATTAATACTTCAAGCAATTGACATGAGTGAAAGAATGTATAAAATACTCGAGCTTCGAGGCTATAATGGGAAGATCCCAGTGGAAGCAAATTTTAAAATTAGTCAAAAAGCTGATTACATATTGATAGTAGGTGGTCTAATTATTTTAATAGGGGTGATATTACCATGGAACATATTATAAAAGTTGATTGTTTAAAACATGTATATCCAGATAAAACAGAAGTTAGCGCTTGTGGCTTAGCTTTTACTGTCCATCGTGGGGAACGTGTAACTATACTAGGGCCAAATGGTGCGGGAAAAACTACTTTATTAAATCATATAATAGGATTACTAAAACCAATCGATGGAGAGGTATCTGTCTTAGGTATGTCACCATTTGAAAACTTCAATGAACTTAGAAAGCATATGGGCGTCGTGTTTCAAAATGTTGATGAGCAAATTATTGGCCCAACGGTATATGACGATATCGCTTTTACACCTAGAAGTGAGGGCTTGAAAAAGCCAGATGTAGATAAGCTTGTCAAAGATATTGCAAAAGAGTTTGATATTTTACATCTTCTTGACAAAATTCCTCATTATCTGAGTGGTGGGCAAAAGAAAAAAGTTGCTTTAGCTGGTGCATTAGTTATGAAACCAGAGTTTCTAATACTTGATGAGCCCTTTGATTCGCTTGATACAAAATCTAAAAAAGAAATAATTGATATTCTTAATCGAATAAACAAAGAGCTCAATACTACTTTAATTACAACTACTCATGATATTAATATAGTGCCAAGTATTTCTGACGTTATTTATGTGTTAAATGATGGTAAAATTATTACAAAAGGGAATCCACACCATGTGTTTTCTCAACTTGAAATATTAAAGGAAGCTAGTTTAGAAAAGCCAATTTTATCTGAGTTGTTCTATCAATTGAAAGAACTTGGCTATATAGTAGACATTCCATTTACGATAAAGGATGCAAAAGAGAAAATTATTCAATTAATCGAAAAAGGGCCTAATAATTAGAGCCTTTTATTGTTATACTGTTATGTATGAAAAAGGCAAATTTTAAGAGGTGACTACGATGTATGACAATGCCCACTATAACGGATCTGTAAAAATTGCACCTGCTGCTAATTACCTATCAGGGAGTTTGCAAATCTCTGTCAGTACAAATCAAGAGAAGCAAGAACACAAATTTATAATTCAAAAGAGTATAAGTATTAAAGGACTAGAATGTGCGGGTCTTATTAAGTACAAGACTCTTCAGGGAAATAATAACCCTTTTATGGAGGATGCTAAAACTATCGTCTTATACTTTGATAAGCCAGTTAAGGAATTTAGCTTTATACTTTTTTATAATCTTAAATTTGCTATCAACGGAAAATGGGAAACTAATAGAATCACCAGAGACTGGACAGAACTTGGCATCTATGCCCCATGGTATCCTTATTTTAATAATGCAAAGGTTACATATGAATTGACTATAAACATTGTAGGAGATTATGAGCTGATAAGTATTGGGGATCTTAAGAAAGAAACTAATTATAAATTGGTTTGTAAAACTCCACAGATTAGCATACTACTCTTAGTTGCAAATAAGTTTAATTCTTTGATTTCCCCAGATAATACTATAAATGTTCATTGGCCAGATGGATTAGCAGATCAATACCCAAAGCATTTACTTGAAATATCACAAGATATCTATTTTTCTTTAACTGAAATGCTTGAACCTACTAATGAAAGTAAAATTAATATGATTATTGCTAATAGAAATAAGGCTGGCGGATATGTTAGAAGAAATTATATTATTATGCAAAACAAAGAGAAGCTAGGTGATAATGAAGGATTATTTAAGTGGCTATCACATGAGTTTGGTCATATATGGTGGTATAAAGCGGATACAAATACTTGGCAAGATTGGCTAAATGAAAGCTATGCAGAATACTATAGCCTTCAAATAATAAAAAAATATAAAGGTGAAAATGCGTATCAAAGCATTATTCATAAAAAAGAGAAAACAAGCGAAAATAAACCGCCTATAAAAGAAATTAGTCGTCGTTCTGACGATGCATATACTGTTTTATATGATAAAGGTTGTTTACTCTTGATATCTTTAGCAAACTTTGTCGGAGAAGCTGAATTTCTAGAATTCAATAAGGAGCTATTGAAACTTAAAGAGCTCAATACAAACAACTGGCTAGAATTATTAAAAACTAAATTTGGCAACGAAGCTTTTGAGATTGCCAATAAAATGCTTAGCGAATAACAAAATCTCCAAAAGATAGCTTATATGTCTATCCTTTGGAGATCTTTTTTTAGTATAAAGGCAAGAAAAGAGAAACCGCCACAACTTTTGTATCATCAGGCATATCTTCTAAACTTTCAAAATAATCCGGTTGATCATACTCTAATTTAATAACAAACCCAGTTTCTACTTCATTACCCATCTGATCTACTTCTGTGTAATCAAACATGTCAAAATTTTCACTTTCACTATGCATATCATAAGTGTTTCTAAAATTACTACTTAAATATGCTATTGCCTCTTTTGCATTTCCTCCAATATCTATATTAAATCTATAGGAGAAATCGTTTGAAGAAATTTCAATTAAATCTGGCTTTGCATTTTGTGAAACTGTATCTTCAGTGTGAGAAAAGTAAAAAGTTATACCTTCATACTCTAACAGTGTGTAAAAAGATAAGCCTCCAAACTCTTCTTCCGTAAACTGATTATGCTCCCTACTTATGGTCTGCACAATATCTGAGTAGTTCATATCAACAGAGAGATAAAGGGTGTCTTCTTTGAACTCAAAGGTATGATCTGCCTCTTCATCCTCTATAGTATCCGCTTCTTCCTCATCATCTTTGATAGTCCCCCCTATTTCCTCATCGCTTATAACAGGATTATTATTCTCTTCTTCAATTGACTGATCCGGGGTGCAACCAGTATATAAACTGATCAATAAAAGTACTATTACGGCAAGTGATAATTTTTTCCTCATATTACCTCTCCTTAGAGTTTTTTTGAGTATACAATTACTTTATTAACTATTTGTTAAGAAAACAGTCGCACACAACAATTATGTAAATTTTTACTAATTCTTATTTATAATATACTACGCTATTTAGACCCTTTGTCAATAAAAATTGTTCCACACATTAAAAAATTGCTTTAATAAAATAAAATAACAAGGAAATCCTTGTTATTCTAGACATTGTTTCTATTTGTTGTTATACCATCTAGGAATAATTTCCTTAAAATTATCATGATCAGATAACATTTTGTAGATACCTTTCATTCCTTCCTCAAATCTTTGAGGGTGAAACCTCTCAAGCCAAACTATAGTTGATATAACGCTCATCGCTCCATATACAGAGTATATCAACCAGAAATTATCATCAGGTTTGTTTGGATAAAAGTATCCATCTATCTGCCCTTTGCAAAAGTTTTCACTTAAAGTAGCACTTATGTTCCCACATTTTATAAGATCATGATATGGATCTCCATAATCACAAAGGTCAAAATCAATAACTCCCTGTAATATATTGCCCTTATATATTAGGTTCCCCAGATGGAAATCATCATGTTGTAGCATATTTGGTCTATTCATCATTACATAATAATTGCTTTTTATAAACTCAATAATTTCCTCTTCATTTTCTAACTTATATTTTGCTTTCTTGTATAACTCCAAGTATTTATCACTTTTTGTGCTCTTTCTCAGGCTCCAGTCGTCTAGGTTTTCTGGAGCATCTATACTGTGAATCTTTCTCAGTTCTTGTCCAGCTTGAAAACCCAGATCATAGCAATCTTCATCCCCCAGCTTAACTACTGCTTCTTCTCCATCAACTCCATCTAAATACTCAGCTACTAATATCCCATAATCTTCATATGTATAAATTTCTTCTGGTTTTGCAACTTTTACGCCATTTTTGTGTAATACTTTCTGGATTTCAAAAATCTCTTTTTTTCTGTCCATCATATTCTTACTAAAAAAACTTGCACACATAACTGAATTGTCGGCAGATAGCACACATTTCATATTTTGTGACCAGCCTTTTTCAAGAATTTTAATTGTTTTGTAGCTAATTCCAATCTTGTCAAAAATACAAGCCAGTTCTTCTTGATTCATTTCATTTTCCTTATCCTATTTTTTTTGATGTAATAGTTTCTCAGCCTCATTTAAAGCCCATCTTTGATGTTCAAGCTGTAATACTTCATTATCAACCACTTCTTTTACTGGTAGCAACACAACCTCACAATCAACTTCTAAACATGATTTCTTTTTTACTGTAAGCTCAATAACATAAAAGATTCCTATCATCTCATAATGTGTCTCTAAATATGGAACATAGTCAAAGAGAGTTGCCTTCCCTAAATACATCATAATTTTAATATCATACCCTAATTCTTCATTTATCTCTCTAATAAGACACTCTTGATCTGTTTCCTCACCTTCTACACCACCACCAGGAAGAAAATACAAGCCTCTAGTTCTAATAAGAACTACCTTATTGTCTTTAGTAATTACTACACCATAAACTGCTCTTCTTTTCACATAGTTAACTCCATCATTTTTAACACCAAATATCAACTTATCACTACCCTTGGATAATCTTATATTATTATATATTAATTTTTTTGAAAAGGGATAAAAAATTATAATTCGTATCGAATAAAAATATATAGGCTATTTTAACACATTAAAGCTAGTAAGAAATATTAAATAATGCTAAAATATTATTAAATACCAATAGAAAAGGTCTAAAACCCTTCTTCTGTACGGCAACAAATGTCTTATAACAAGCCTATTAGACAATATTACTTTTATGCCAGCATAATAACATTTAATCTTTTTTGGAGGGATATTTATGGCAAGACTATCAGTAGTAGAGGGTATTGGTCCAAGTTATGAAGAAAAATTAAGAAATATTGGTATCAAATCAACAGACGCTTTTCTTAAAGCAGCAACATCAAAAAAGGGACGAACTGAGTTAGCAGAAAAGAGCGAAATCAGTGAAAAGCTTATTCTTCGCTGGGCCAACCATGTTGACTTAATGCGCATCAAAGGAATTGGTGGGGAATTCTCTGAAATTTTAGAGGCAGCTGGAGTTGATACTGTTCCAGAACTTGCTAGAAGAAATGCTAAAAACTTATTTGAAAAAATCAAAGAAGTTAATGAAGAGAAGAAGCTAGTAAGAAGAATTCCAACTGAAGTTATGTTAGAACAGTGGATTGAGCAAGCAAGAGAATTACCACGAGTTTTAGAATACTAATACATTACCACCCCCCCTAATGATTACTATAAAACAATCATTAGGGGGTTTTTTATTTAAATGTTATCAACTCATATAATTTTTTAGATTCTTTTTAATAGAACAATATTGTCATTTTTGTGTCATTTCTGGTGATGAATCTGTTATAATATATCATAGAAAATGAGTAACATCTATTATGTTTATACCTTCAATAGCAAAGCATATACCTAATAGGTGTTGGAAAAGGAGATAACTAATGAGCCTATATAATACATCAGCTCTTTATAACCAAAACATGTCGGAATCTAAGCAAGCTCAATTTAGAGACTTCTATTTGAAAGTATTTAGCTCTTATGATGTAAAAGCAATTCATGATTGCACTATTGGTGCAGGAGGAACAACTCTACCATTAGCAAGGCTTGGTTACATAGTATCAGGGTCTGACCTAAGTAGAAACCTTGTTGAAAGAGCAAAAGAAAATTTTTCAAAATCTGGGTATGCTGCAAACATTTTTGTCTTAGATTTAAGAGAGATTGATATGTTGGAAGGAAAATATGATTGTATAATGTCAACAGGGAATTCTATTGCTCATGTTACAAACGATGATATACAGATATTTATAGAAAAAGCTGTTGAAAAGTTAAACCCTGGCGGTTTGCTATATCTAGATACAAGAAACTGGGATAAACTTCTTAGTGAAAAGCCAGTTTTCAAAGCACGAGATCCATTAATTATGAATGAAAGTGAGCATGTTAGTTTATATCAAGTTTTTAATTGGCACGATGATAATTCTGTTGATTTTATTTTTATTACCTCTAAAGATGAAAATAAAAAGCATATCAAAACATCTTATACATATGCACCAACATATTATCCGATTAAACTTGCAACGTTACAAAAATTATTAAAAGATAATGGGTTGTCTACAATTAAGCTTTTTAATATGGACGACTTATGGTTAAATAAAGATGATAACAAGAACCTAAAGATTTCAGATGACAACTTTTTACAGGTTGAATGGTATGGACTGCTAGCCCAGTTAAATTAGCAATGCAAATTGTCAATTCTGACCAAGAATTAACCCTTTAAAGCTTTATTTATGCTAGAATATTAATAGGTATGATTTTATGAGGAGGATTACAATGATTATAGTTAACACAGAAACCATTGCAAATAAGAATATTACTAAAGCGCTTGGTCTAGTTAGAGGAAACACTATCCAAGCAAAACACTTAGGAAGGGATATAGGTGCAGGGCTTAAAACCCTTGTTGGCGGCGAAATTACAGGATATACAGAAATGTTGACAGAAGCAAGAGAAATAGCATTGGAGAGAATGATTAAAGAAGCAACTTCTCTTGGAGCAAACGCAATTATAAATGTACGCTTTTCTACTTCACAAGTAATGCAGGGAGCTGCTGAAATATTAGCATATGGTACTGCTGTTATAGTCGAGTAAGTTAGACAAACATAGACATAAAAAAAACTATCATCTAATCAAAAACCAAAGTGACTTAATTGCCACTTTGGTTTATTCTTTAAGTAGTTCAATCGCATCTTTTGGCAAAACAGGTTTACTGAAGACATATCCCTGAATCAAATCACAGTCATGATTCTCTAAGTAAATAAGCTGCTTATTACTCTCAACACCTTCTGCAACTACTTTATATCCAAAACTATGGATTAAAGATATTATTTTCTCTACTAGAAATTCACCATTTTCTATTCCATCAATAAATTCTTTATCTATCTTGACCTTATTTATGCTTAGACTTTTTAACCTTGCCAGAGAAGAATATCCCGTTCCAAAATCATCAAGTGAAATGGTTATCCCTTGATCTTGCAACTCAGCCAATTTACCATTAACTACATCATACTTATCTAGAAGAATAGATTCTGTAATTTCAAGATTTATCATTTTCCTAGAAACATTATTATTTTTAATGACTTCAAAAATTTTCAAAACAAAGTCATCTCTTAAAATATGAATGCCTGATATATTAATCCCTACTCTTAAGTAATCATATCCCTTATCATATAAAGATTTTGCAAACTTACATGCCTTATCCAAAATATAATAACTTAGCGGCACTATAACATGTCTTCTTTCTGCTACATCGATAAACTCAATTGGAGAAACTTGTCCAAATGTTTCAGAATTCATACGTGTTAAAATCTCAAACCCTGAAATTCTCTTATTCTTCAAGTCAATGATTGGTTGTGCTACGATAAAAAGCCTTTCACTATTTTGATTGATATATTTTCTTAGCTCTCTCTCAATAATATCTTCTCTTTCGATTTTGCTTAACATAGACTTATCAAACATTACATGGCTTGACTTTTCAGTATCTTCGTTAAAACCTAACGCTATAAGACTATCTTTGAACACTTGATCTGTGCTAATACATCCTTTAATATCTACTATTCCTATATGACTACTTACGTATTGTTCTACTCCATTAATAATAAAAGGGCTACTATAAGTCAGTTCAATTTCCTTTGCTAAGCTTTCAATCTCATTTTTGGTATCAAACCCATCCAGAAAGAAAAACATCTCATCAGCCGTATATCTATAAAGGACTTTATTATCGTTTTGTAAGTCTTTAAGCCTTGTTACAACTTCATACAAAACATCATCACCATAACTTGGTCCATATGTCATATTAATTACTTTAAGGCCAGTACTCTTAATCCTAAATAGAGCTCCACTTCTATTCTCTTTAATTGCATTCTCAATAACTAAGGTTAAATACTGATGATTAAGTAGTCCTGTTGTGTTATCAAAGTATGCAACTTTTGTCAACTCTCTATTTTTCTTTAAGGTTTCTCTTATTGTGTACCCCAAAAGAGCATACACAATCAGAATAACCATTCCTCCAATTATTCTAATCTGGCTTGAAGCTGCTCTAGTTTGCTCCATAGATTGAGAAACAACTAGAGTTCCAACCTTGTCACTATGCACATAGATAGGAACATAAATTTCATAAACATCTTCTTCTAAAAGTATGCTTTCTGTGCCCACTATTTCATCACTTTCTATGCTCCCAATTATAGATGACTCAACTATTTCTCTATTTATCAAGCCTTCTTCTGTGCTATATCTTATGATATTATCATTATCTAAAATGCTAATTCTTCTCATTTCGTTAGATATAAGCATTTCTGAAATCAAAGTCTCTATTTCAAATGCTTCTAGGACACTCATTATGGTATCTGCTTTTATTCCAACTTGTACAATACCTCCCCCAGGCAATCTATGATAGCCATACATATAATGCTCGCCTGATTCGGTATCTGCCCTTATTTCTTCAACATAGCTTTCAGTATTACTCTCAATGAATAAGTTCACCGGGTGATTACCTTCTGGTTGCCAACCTATATACTGATTATTGCTTGAACTTATAATCGTCTTATTATCATTATAAATATAAATATCACTTACTTTAAGCAGGTTCGCTATTTCACTTAAGCCTTGATGCGTAAAATTTTGCTCTGAAGAAGCAACTGAACCCCCTGCCACCATTAACTTTTCTTCTAAGAGTCCCTCGATGACTTCATATGCGTGACTAGATTTGATAATATTTTGAGAATATGCTACGGATACTTCATAAGCATCTTCTTTCATATGCTCATAATACAAATCTGATATACTACCTATCACAAAAAGCCCAAAGACTGTAAACAAGACAGCTATAGCAATAATTGGTCCTAAGTAGACTCTTACATCCATTGAGTCTTTAATTATCTTATTGTCCAACTTGCTCTTCCTTATCTAGAATTCTACCTTTATCTATTAAAATATTCTTAACTATGACTCTAATTACTCCATATACAGGTATTGCAAAAAATGCTCCAAGAAAACCAAACATTGATATTCCAAGAATTACAGCTACTATAACTATCATTGGATGTATGTGCAGACGTGTACCCATGACATTTGGTCTTGCTACATTTCCATCAATTAATTGAGAAACCGCTATTACTATTATCAACTTAATAACCATAGGAACACCTGAAGTAAGTGCAATTAAAAACGCTGGTATTGCAGCTAGAATAGGGCCTAAAAAAGGTATAATTGATAAAAACATGGCAATTATAGCAAGCGACAAAGCACTTGGTAGTCCAATTATTAAATAACCAATATAAGTAACAATTCCATAAATAAAAGCTACAATTAACTGACTTGTAAAATATATAGATAGTACTTCATCAATTTCCGAAAGTACTTTCTCAAGCTTTTCTCTTTGCTCTTTTGAAAGTAGCTTTAAGACATTTTCGTATAGAAATATATCATCCTTAAGCATGAAGAAAAGCAAAATAGGGATAAGAATGAAAATTGTTCCAAAGTCAGCTATATTGCTGTACCATCCTGAAGTGAACTCGCCTAATTTGAAAAAACCATCTTCAAGTGCACCAATTATCATATCAAAAATATCATCTATCGAATAATTTCCTAGTATATTATTAGAGTTTATAATATCTTCAGCTTTCTCATGCAATGTTTCCAATTGTTTTGAAAAAGTTTCAATAAAGTTTGAAAACTCATCAACTATCATGCTCCCGCCAAAATAACTTATAAGACCTAAGATTGCAATAAAACCAACTAAGACAACAACAACACTTATTCTCCTACTTACATTCTTTCTATCAAACATTCTTACAAATGGTCTGAACAGATAGTAAAAAAAGCTTGCAAATATCACTGGTGAAATTATTATTGTTAAAACTCTACTAAGAGGGACATAGATATACTCCATTTGCCCTAATAAAAAAAGGATAATCAATATTGCAATTACTATCACTAAATTTCTAATTAACTTATCGTTTTTCAGCATATTATCCCCTCCATATCTTACACTTCAATTATATAGGCTTTTGAGGACAATTGAAACTGCCATGGCTAGTATATTGAATTTAATTATCCAAATATTAAGAAGAAGCCTCAAAAAGGCTTCTTCTTAGATGTTCTCATCTCTTATCGCTTCTACTATATTATCATTTTCTAATCTTTTCGAAGAATATATCATTGTTATAAATATCACACTAAATACTCCAATTATACATGCTATTATAGAGTTGACTGACATTGTAAAGTTAAATGATCCAATATACCCAAAAGCACCAAACATCCAGTAACTTACTAGTACACTTGCAGGTAATCCAAATACCAACGCTACAATACCATAGAATACGCATTCATAATTAAGTATCTTCTTAAATCCTTTTTTTGTAAGTCCTACAGATCTTAACATAGCAAACTCTCTTCTTCTTAATTCAACATTTGTACTAATTGTATTAAATATATTAGTTATACCTATTAAGGTTATTAGGGTAATAAAACCATAAACAAATATAGAAATAAGTAATATCATCTGCCTATCTGAGTGTTCATACCTAGCAGCGTTATAAACATGCATATTTCTTGATCCATTTTCTATATACTTTTCATTGATTTGCTCTTCCACTGAATCTGGATTACTTGTGTTGATATATATATACTCATAAAAATGTCCGCCTAATTCTCTGAAATATTCTTCGTAAACCCCACTGTTTACTACAAAAATAGGTTGTGAGCTAGGGGTCTGAATTCCCTTAGGTGATTCTTTAACTTCACCAAATACAGGCAATTGTGCACTAATGCTATCAGATTCTTGTAAAAATCCCCTAAAAGTTAGTTCTGCACCTTTTGGAAAGTTAAACATATCAAAAATATGCATTACTTCCCTCCTCACGTTATGCTCACTTACATACAATAACCCATCATTATTGTCATAACCATGATCATTGATATATTTGCGATAAGAATAATCATCTAAAGAAACTACTATAGCTCCAATGACTAAAGTATCTTCTCTTCTTTCTGCATTATCATAAAAATCTGCAAGATGTTGTTTCGTATAATCAGTAAAATAGCTTTGATCCACTTCTAAAAGCAAATTGGTAGTTATTACTTTAACAACTTCTTCTACCTCATTTAAATTTGACACATAATCTGAAATTTCATTGCTATCAATCTCATTGTTATAAATATTGACTGATAAATCATACCCTAAAGTGCTCATATATGATTGAGATACATCAAGTGTATACATAACAAAAGAATTAAAGGAAACGAATAAGACTATACTTATAAATAAGGATATAATGGTGGCAAAGTATCTTTTTCTATTTCTCTTCAGATTCTTAAGTGCTATATCTCCCTCAATACCAAAAATGAATTTTGTAATAGGATTTGATCTTGATTTTTTCTTAGTATTAATATCCGTTGAAAGCCTAATTGCATCAATAGGTGAGATTTTTGCAGCTTTCTTAGCTGGAATCACCGTTGAGATAAAAATTGTAACTATTACAAATAATACTGCCACAATAATTGAAAGTGGGCTAACCACTAAGTAAATATGCTCACTACCCATAACAATATCTTGAATGATTCTATCTGCGAACTTAAGTGTCACAAATATTCCAAAGATCCCTCCCAGAACCCCTAATGGCACCCCGACTATACTTAAGAGAAAACTCTCCCAATATACTGTTCGCTTTATCTGTTTAGCTGTAGCACCAACGCTTCTAAGCATCCCATATTGCTTTTTTCTTTCACTTATTGAAATAGCAAAAGAGTTATAGATTACGATAACTGCACCAACAACTATTAATAACATAATTATAACTGCTGCAGTCTCCTGAAAATAGATGAACCTTTGATTAACTGATGCTCCTTGCCACATCAATAAGTCACTATTAAAAGTATAACTATAATCCCCATAAAAAGATTGAGTTTTTGGTAAATTTACATCTTTAGCTATTTGCTCAGCTTTTACTAAAGGGTCTTTGGGTTTATTAAGTAATACTCCCATATTTGTTTCGCCAAACTCGCCAGTAATATTATTATCTAAAAAAGTAAGTGCTACCATATCTGACGAATAGCCTGTTTCATAAGGAATTCTATTAATGAATCCAACAATAGTAAATGACCAGTCTTTGCTTGATTGGAAATCTATAAAGGTAGTTTGTTCTTCCTCAGAGTAAGCTTTGCTTCCTATTGAAAGCACTATCTCATCTCCAACTTCCATACCCGATAAGTTCATTAAGCTTACGTCTAAGAGTATTTCTCTGCTACTTTCTGGCTTTCTTCCCTCAACAAGATTCACTGGAAGCATTTCTAAAGCGTTCTCATCGTATGCTGCTACTTTAAGGAAACTTTGCACTGGTCTATCAATATTTAGCTCTGTGTATCCTAAATCAATAGACATAAAAGCCTTGTATACTAAGGAATGTTGAGCAATATAACTAGTTTTATCAAATGGCACTGCACTGTATTTTATGTGATAATCTCCATCAACTGCTATAGTTTGTCTTACAAACATATCTTTAAAACTTGATACTAATGTAGTAACACCTGTTAGCATGGCGGCTGTTAAAACTATTGCTATTACAGTAACGATAGTCCTTTTCTTATTCTTAGCCAAGCTACTTTGGGTAAATTTTCTTAATATATTCATTTTTATAGAACCTCATCTTTGAGGATTTTCCCATCTTCAATATATATAATTCTATCAGCTTGAAGGGCTATGCTCTCATCATGAGTAATTACTATCACTGTTTGCTTATATTTTTTATTTGATAATTTTAGCAAATCAACAATCTCTTCTGAGTTTTTAGAGTCAAGATTTCCAGTCGGTTCATCTGCCAATAAAAGTGCCGGGTTATTAATCAAAGCTCTTCCAATTGACACCCTTTGCTGTTGTCCACCTGATAATTGGTTTGGTAAGTTGTTCAGCTTATCATTTATACCAAGAGTAAACACTACTTCTTCCAACTTATCTCTCGTTACAGATTTACCATCTAATAAAACCGGTAAAGTAATGTTCTCTTTAACGTTCAAAATTGGGATTAAGTTATAAAATTGATATACTAATCCAATCTGTCTCCTTCTGAAAATAGCTCTAGCAGACTCATCTAGGCTATAAATGTCCGTATTATCTATAAAAACTTTACCTGAAGTTGGTTTATCAACCCCACCAATTAAATGTAGTAATGTTGATTTTCCAGACCCACTTGGCCCTATAATTGCTATAAACTCACCTTTATTTACACTAAATGATACTTCATCTAATGCTCGTACTTGAGTATTACCTTTACCATAATGTTTTGATAATTTTTCAACTCTTAGTATCTCCATTTTCTCGCTCCTTTAGTCACATTATAATCATTATAGCTTTTAACAATGACTCTATCGTGACTCTTTAGGTGACAATTTTGTCATTAAATTATGTTTTTATAAAATCGTATTGCAAATTTTGTGCCTTTTCCAACATGACTGTCAACTTTAATAACACCACTTTGACTTTCTACTATGCTCTTTGTCAAAGCTAATCCTATTCCAACACTTTCGTTTGCAGAGTTTTTACCCTTGTAAAATCTTTTGAAAATATATGGAAGATCTTCTTTGTCTATCCCTTTGCCTTCATCTAGTATGACTATTTCTGTGTATAGAGGGTTTTCATCATATTCAATTTTAATTGACCCTCCTTCATCAGAATGCTCTAAGCAGTTTTTAAAAATATTGCTTAAAGCCTCAATAGTCCAGTCAAAATCTCCATAAAATGAAGCTTCAAGATTTTCTTTAACAACTAAATTAATATCTTTAACTTCTATAGATATCATAAATAATTCAGTCATTTTGTTTATTAAATCACTTATGTAAATTTTATCCTTCTTTAAATCGATAGTTTTTGCATCGAACTTGGCTAGTTTTAGTAGCGAAGAAACTAACCAGTTCATTCTAGAAATTTGCCCTTGAAGAGCTTTATGAAATTCAACCTCTTTTTCTTCCGGCAAGCTCCCTTTTCTTAAAACATCTGTTAGAATCTGAATTGATGTAAGTGGAGTCTTTATTTGATGAGATATGTCTGATATTGCTTTTGATAATTCATTTCTTTCTTCCACTAGATCTTTATTGCTTTCTTTTAACATGCTTGTTACTTTATAAATATTGTTTTTTAGCAAACTATAGACCCCCTCTTGATTGTCTCTTAAATCAAGAGAGTAATTTTTCATATTTACTGCTTCTAAGTATTCAACTAATTCATTAAGCGCTTTTTTTTGTTGTCTATCATCATATATACAAAATAAAACGATTATTAATAATAAAGTGATTGTAAACATAACATAATAGACAAATATATTTTTGCTAAAATTACTAAAAAAATCTTTTCTAACAATGGTTTTAGAATTTAAGCCGACTCTATTAAGGGCTGCTTGCCCAGATACTCCACTATGCTCTTCTATATTCATATATGCATCAATTACAGCCCCTTCTAATTCTGGAGCTTGATTTAGAACCACCCCTAATATAGAAGATTTTAGTCTAAACATTTCTTCTGCATGCTTAAATGCTATGAAATTGCTCATCCCATAGCTTATTAATAAAAACCCTAATGTGATTAATATTATAAAAGTGACTTTCTTCTGTGTGATTCTAGACATCATTTTTACTCTCCAATTTATAGCCTAGCCCTCGAACAGTATGTATAATTTTTGGTTCTTGAGGATTATCTTCTATCTTTTCTCTCAATCTTTTTATATATACAGTCAATGCATTATCAGTAACAAAGTTACCTGATTCATCCCAAATATAGTCAAGAATTTGGTTTCTTGTCAAAACTTGCTCTTTATTATTTAGTAAAGTTAGTAGCAATTTATACTCAAGTGCTGTGAGTTGCACATCTTGCCCATTTTTTTTAACTTGTGCGCTTGTAGTATCTATTTCTAAGTTATGTAGCTTAATTGTTTTTTGTACTTGATTGCCCTTATATCTTCTTAAGACACTATTTATTCTTGAAATTAATTCTCCAACTCGAAAAGGCTTTGTAATATAATCATCAGCTCCTAGGTCAAGACCCATTATCACATTTACCTCATCATCATACGCTGTTAGAAAAATAATAGGCGTATTATAGCTAGATCTTATATGCTTGCAAACCTCAAAACCATTTTCGTCTGGCAATTCTAAATCAAGTAAAACTAAGCTATGCTTATCGTTTATTAATTCTTTAGCTTGTTTTGCTGTAACTGCAAGTTCAACTGTATATCCTTCCTGTGACAAAGAGTACTCTAACCCTAAAGCTATAGACTTATCATCTTCAACTAGTAAAATATTCACATATATCACCTCTTTCATATCACATTATACATTTAAATTGTAGTTTCTTATAGATAATTATATGAGAAGCCTACAAAAGATTGATAGAGAAGCATATTATTATTGTTTATCAATAAATACTTATTGATTATCAATAAGTATTTATTGACTTTCGATAAAATATTAAGTATCATGTTCTTAAGTTAAAAACAGGAGGACGTTTATATGAAAGTAGTAGGGCAAAAATCTGTAGCAAGCACAATAAAAATGTTGCTTACAGGATCTTGGTATGTTGGAGTTTTTCTTCTAGGTGTATTAGTCATAGCATCAATATATATTGGGTTGTTTACTGAAGATTCTGTTCCTGATGTAATTGAATCAAATCTAGTAGTTCAAAGTATGGGTTTAGAAATAGAGTTTAGTTCTGAAATTGTAGAACCTATTACAAAACTGACTTTTATGTTTACAATTCTGTCAATTGCTCCCCTTCTTGTATTAATTGTGTTGATTATATATCAATTAAGAAAAATTTTTGAAACATTAGTTAATGAAAATCCTTTTGTTGAGGATAATGCAAAGAGATTAAAGAATATCGGTATTTTTGTCATTTTAACCAGCATCGTTCAAACGATATTACAATCTTATGTTGGAAAAAATCTAGTTCAAGCTATCCGCTCACCTCATGTCCAGATAAGAACAATGATAGAGTTTGATATGGTAGTTATTTTCTTGGGAGTCATCTTCATAGTTTTAGCAGAAGTATTTAAAATTGGTGCTAAAATGAAAGAAGAACAAGACTTAACTGTTTAGGTGATTTTATGAGAATTAAAGTAAAATTAGATGAAATGTTAGTTAAGAAAGGAATCAGTCTGACCGAGTTATCAGAAGAAGTTGGTATTACTATTGCAAACCTATCAATTTTAAAGAATAATAAAGCTAAGGCAATTAGGTTTACTACACTAGAGGCAATTTGTGAAGCACTTGATTGTCAACCAGGAGATCTACTAGAGCATATAAACAACTAGGAGGTTAGCAATGTCAGATCTATATTATGTATTATTATATTTAATAGTAGCATTAGTACTACTGATTCTCTCAGGCAGGGAGAGTCTATATATTAATGTGATAGATCGACTTCTTATTCCTCTTGGTATAAGTGAGAATATTGCAAAAGGATTTGCTAGATTCCTAATTCAGCTTACTCTCTTCATCGCTTTTATTTTCGCACTACTTTCTCTTGGCTATTTACTAAAGGTAGTGTAAAGTAACTTATGAAAAGAAGAAGCAGCCAGAATAAGAAAAGGCAGAAGCAAAAAGAGCAAGAACAAAGCTAATAACAAGCGAACGTCGCCCTTGACAGCATAAAAAAGCAATGCAGAGTAAGACCATGACGACGAAAAAACTCAAAAGCAAATAGAGAATAATTCGCCGTAATGGCAAGATTGTAGCATTGCATTTTGATACTATCAAGGGTAAATCAAAATCGTAGATTTTGACGACTGACGATAATCTTTGAATTAAGCTTTAGAGAGATGAGAGCTAATTTGAAGTTCTTTGATTTTGAGTTGCCCAAGCAGAATAAGAATCTGCCATTTAGCAGGCATGTTTTCAGCATTGTTGACCATGTCAATATGGTTAAGAACTTTATAGCCTTTAGAAGAGTGGTTACGCAAGAAATTATAGTAAGTAACCCAAAGAGAGACAGAGTAGTTAGCACCGTCAAAGTTATCATAGCCGCAAGTACAAAGATAAGTTTCTTTAAAGGTGCGATTTAGTCTTTCAACTATTTGCTTAAAGGGACGAAACTCTTTAGAAACAGCATCGTCATTAGTAAGACCGATCACTTGAGTAATATCAAAGAGAAGAGGATCATCTTTAAGAGCAAATTGTTGAGCGGCAAGAGGATATGCAGAATAACCATCAGCAATAAACTTAAACTTATCAGGAAGAGATTTGAGAGCTGAGAAGGCCATCCTTAAAGCAAGAATGCAAGGACCAACAGAACGGTTATCAGAGACTTGATAACCAATAATAGACCTAGAGATAGCATCAATAACAAACCAGACATAGCCTTTAAGACCTTTAACACTGATATAGGTTTCATCAGCAACAAAAGTATCAGATTTGTTGTAATCATAATGATCAGTGAAGGGTTTAATGACAGCAGCAGCAGCTTTACAATAGTTAGCAATCATAGTGTGAGAAATTTTAATATTGTAAAGGTCATAAAGAGCTTGAGAAGACTTTCTAAGAGAAAGACCAAGATTAACATGAAAAGTGAGACAAAGAGACATGATGTGAGCAGAATTCTTTCTAAAAATAAGAGAAGAAGCATTTTTAGGCAAAGAATCTAAATCCATCTTAAAAAAATCAACAGTGAACTCTCTGTAGATGTAGTGCAATTTATGTTTATACTTCTGTTTGTTGTTAATAGTATCTTTTGGGACTTGTCTTAGATTGTGTAGATAGTAAGAGCATTTTTTGTTAACACACTTATGAACAACGAAGAACTTGCGTTGCTTTTTAGGAGACAAAGAGTGATTGCAATAAGGACATTTTAGCTTTAGAGGCTTGGCAACAATTTTGCCAGAAATAAAAGTTTGGCCACAGACTTTACATTGATACTGGCCATTGCCACCATTATTATCATATAGGTAGTGATGAGGAGCATTGCAAATAGGACAAAAAGTATCTTCAGGAATAGTTTTTCCATTGCGGCGTTGAACGGGTTTGAGTGTTTTTTTATACTTCCATTTGTAGTATTGAAGTAAAAATTCCCAATCTTGTTTATAGAACTCTTGAATAACAGGAAGACGGTCTGTTTTGAATTTTTGATATTTAGGAGAGTGAATCTCATCGTGAGCCCATTGTTTAAGGGGAATGTACTTAGCAATAAAAAGTAAAAGAGAGTAAATTTGTTGATTTTGGTATTGGATTATTAGTAGCAAATAAGTTATAATTGAAGACATGACAATGACTTCCTTTCTCGGGATTTTTGTGGTGTTGCAATTACAATTATAACCGAAAAAAGGGGGTCATTGTTTTTTATTTTATAAAAATAGTGAAAACCTTGTAGGTACAACAAAAATTTGAAAAAAGGTAGTGAAATACTTTACACTACCTTACTAAATTAGGGAGAATATCTATGGAAAATAAGTTAGACTTAAGGAGTATGAAAGAACTATACAATCAAACAATTAGACTAAAAGAACAGAATGTATGGATGCATGACTTAGAAGAAAAAGCAATTTTTCGTATTAATCTTGCAGGTTTAAGTCAAGATGCTTACTGTATTCCCATGATGGATATTGCTATGAAGAGAGGAATAATCATATTAATTGGTGAGGAAGCATTCAGAACTTATATTAACTTTGAAAACCTGACCAATCATACCTATAGTGATAAATTAAAATACATAGATGCATTTTATGTTTTTTTCGCAGACAGAGATTTTTTAAGTTCAGCAGAGAGAAAAATAATAAAAGAACTTGGTATAAAATTTCGAGGTAAAGGAGAGTGGATAACTTTTGAAAGATATTGCCCAGGCATTGTCCCGCGGATGCTAATAGATAGTGAAGTATTGAAACTAGCTCAAATACTAGAGCAGCTTTATCATTGTTTTGAAGCAGGCAAAAACAAAAATCTTCCAGTAATAGGCCCCACTGAGGTTTATTCAAGAGAATTTGATAAGAAGAAAAACTCTTGGGAGATTGGAGTCTTTGATACTGATATTATTGATTATGAAATATCTGTTCCTTTACTTAATGACGAATATATTCTAAATAAGTTGAGGGAAGCTGGAGAGTCTGATCTAGAGCTAGAAATTGATACTGCATTTCTAGAAATTCAAAAAAACATAATTATTCCTACTACTTTTTTTATTGACGCAAACGACGGCGAAATTATGGAAAGAAGACATTCTGAAGATGAGCATTATTTTGAAGGAGCTCTTTCACTTTTGATTGATCACATACTTGATTTTGGTGCTCCCAAACGTATATATGTAAAAGATTTTGACTTAATGCAAGTTTTCTTTGCTTTTGCAAATGACCTTGAAATAGAATTAGTTTATCAAAAAGAGCTATCTTTAATGGATAGTTTTATTAAAAGGTTAGAAGAAGAACTTTATGAGCTAAAATAATATAAGATTCCCCATAAGATATTAAGTTGAAATCTTATGGGGAATTTCTATTTTTTCAAAGGCAGTTTATGAAACTCTCCTTCTAGCAAGTCTACATATAAAACTTCATTTCTAATCAACTCTCCCTTATCCAACAGCACTTTAGTAGCTTCAGAAACTTCAATTGAGGCTACTAATGCAGGAGTATATGATGGATTCCCTAGTTTTTTTTCTTCACCGTGATTTACATCACTTTTATAAAGATAGTCCAAAGAGTCATCTCCTGGCATAATTGTGCATACTTGTCCATACCATCCTGCTATAGCTCCGTGGATAAAGGGAATACTTAAAGCTTTAGCTTTTTCTTGTACAATCCTTCTCGTGTTTATGCTATCTAGTGCATCAATAATTAGATCGTGCCCTAATAAAATTTCTTCTGCATTTTCTTCGTTTAAAAATTCTATAATAATATCTACATCTATCTCACTATTAACATCTTCTATCCTTTTTTTTGCAGCAACTGCTTTGTATTCTCCTAAGTTGCTTTCAAGAGACAACAATTGCCTATTAAGGTTAGTCTGGTCAAACCTGTCTCCATCAACAGCCGTTAGCTGACCAACACCTAATCTTGCAAGTAATTCTAATACATAACCACCTAATCCCCCACAACCAACAACGCAAACTCGTGAATTTTTTAGCATTTCTTGCTCTTGTTGTGAAATCATTTTTTTGTTTTTAGAATACCTATTATCCATTATCCGCCTCCTACTGGAGGAAAAATAGAAACAATATCACCATGTTCTAGTTTTTTATCAAGAGCTGCATCTAATCCATTTACATAAAGGATGGATACATCTTCCACATTAATCTCATAATAATCTAGTATGTCTTTTGTTGTTACGCTATCTTCTGTTACATAAGTAGTTATTTTGCCTCTGCCTTCTCTAAGTGTTGCAAAGAATTTGACTGTTATTTCCACAAAAAACCTCCTCACATTTTGAAAGGGCTTAGAAAAGCCCTTTCTATCTATATACCTAATTCCTTTTTCTTTGCATCTGTTGGAATACCTTCTTTTGACCATCCTCTTATTTCATAATATTCAGGTAACATTTCAGAAAGCCTTGTTACATGTCCTTTCGAAGGTCCTTCTGATATGCCATCTTCTAAGAGCCTTTTTGGTAAAGTATCTTGTGAAGGATCTACACCAGCTTCTAGATTAAATAGTCTTTCAAGATTCCAAATTCTTTCTCCTGCTTGTAAAATATCATCTGCTGACCACTCTGTACCCATAACTTTATTGATTATTCTAGCATATTCATCTGCACCCATTGCAAACGATGTAAACAAACATAGTCCAGTTGAATCTATTAAAGCAGTTAAATCTTGGAATATTTTTGCCCAAGTTGCTTTTCCATCAATAGTAAGTCTATCAATTTTTTCTGGCTCACCAAGTATTTCTGGGGATATTAGATATCCTCTTACATGACAACCGCCTCTATTTGAAGTTGCATATTGCAATCCTTGTCCCTGTATTCCCCTTGGGTCATAAGCAGGTAGTTCTAGCTTTTTAACAGACATTGACAATTCAGGTACACCATAGCTTTCAGCAAGCCTATATGATCCTTCTGCCATCTTATCCCCTAAGCCTTCACGATTACCCATTCTCTTTGTCCATTCAATAATTGCTTCTGAGTTTCCAAACTCTAAAGGCATACCATCTGTATCTTCTTCTTTAATGTAACCTCTTTGATAAAGCTCCATAGCTGCTGCTATTGTTGCTCCAGCTGAGATTGTATCAAGCCCTAGCTCATTACACCAATAGTTAGCTTTTATAACAGAAGGCATATCTGCTACTCCACAGTCAGCACTGAATGCCCAAATTGTTTCATACTCAGGTCCGCCGCCCTCAATGTCGTCTACTTTAGTATACCTTCCACAAGCTATCGGGCATCTATAACAAGGGTCTTTTTTGACTAGATACTTCTCTGCTAAAGTTTCTCCACTAACATCTTCAGCTTGTCCAAACTGAGACAGTTGGAAATTCTTTGTTGGGAATACACCTGTTTCATTTATGATATTTACCAAAACAGCTGTTCCATAAGCAGGAAGACCTTCACCTGTTACACCATTTTCTCTTATTCTCTTAAGCATCTCAAGATGTGCTTCTTTAAGTCCTTCTTCATCAGCAACTTTAACTTTGTTTGTACCTCTTACTGTAATTGCCTTTAAATTCTTTGAACCTAAAACAGCTCCTACTCCTGATCTTCCTGCAGCACGAGACACATCATTCATTACTGCAGCAATTTTGGATAACTTTTCACCTGCTGGTCCAATGGCTAATACTCTTGATTTCTCAGGAACTTCTTTTTCTAAAATTTTAGTCGTTTCAGAAACAACCTTACCCCATATATGAGCAGCATCTCTAATCTCGACTTTATCATTTTCTATCATAATATAACTTGGGTTTTCTGCTTTACCCTCAACTATTACCATGTCATACCCTGCAAACTTAAGCTCAGGAGCCCAGTATCCTCCTGAATTCGAAGATGCAATAGTATCAGAAAGTGGAGATTTTGTAACTACCATATATCTCGCTGTAGTTACAGTTGGTGTTCCTGTCAGTGGCCCAGTAACAAATAATACTTTGTTTTCTTCTGATAAGGCATCCACTTGTGGCGAAACCTCATCGTAAAAAATTTTTGTACCTAGTCCTCTACCACCAATAAACTTTTTAGCTTCCTTTTCATCTAGTGGCTCAACCTTAACTTCTTTAGTCGTCAAATTAATCCGCAAAATTTTACCAGCATAACCAAACATCATTTACCTCCTTTTTTTATTAACCTGTAAAGTATTAGTTCCAGAATCATAAACTTAACCCTTTCCAAGTCACGGGAGGCATGTCAGTTTCCTGAAATACCCAACGGTTAAGACTCATCACACACTGTGTCTAAGACATCTTAACTCGGATTACAAACTAGATGATTCTGTGAGATAATTATACCCTTTAATATGGTAATTGAAAAGAGTATTGATATAAAATTAGCCTAATTATTCCTGTACTTACAACATAAACTGACAAACTCTTGCAATTATTTATGAATAAGCTCATAATAGATGAATAAATAGCACAGGAGCATATTATGGTTAGACTAGAACAGATAACAAAAAAGAACTACTTGTATTGCATGAAACTCAAACTGCCAAAAAACCAACAGGATTTAGTAGCAAGTAATGCCTTTTCCCTAGCACAAGCTGGCTTTCATCCTGAATGTACACCCTACGGCATATATAAAGAAAAGACCATGGTTGGTTTTCTTATGCATTGTATAGACGAAGATGATAATAATCACTGGGTATGGAGATTAATGATCGATCAAAACCATCAAGGAAAAGGCTATGCTTTTGAAGCAATGAAGCTACTTATAAACTTGATTAAAGAAGATGAAACCAGAGATAGAATTTTAATAAGTTTTGTTCCTGGAAATAAAGCTGCAGAAAATCTTTACAAGAAACTTGGTTTTGTTCATACTGGAAGATACGTTGATGATGAGAGAATAATGCAACTTAAGTACTAGGAGTGATTAAATGAACTATGATGTTAGAGAGACTAAGCAAATAAGTAATGAAAAAATTACTGAACTGTATAAGTCAGTGGGCTGGTCAAAATATATTGAAGATGTTGATAAGATGAAACGAGCATTTGAGAACTCTTTACTTGTTTTGAGTGCTTGGAAGGATGATGAACTTCTAGGGTTGGTTAGAGTCATAGGAGATGGAGAAACTATTCTATATATTCAAGATCTATTAGTGAAGCCTTCTGCAAAAAGACAAGGAATTGCTTCAATGCTCGTAAAAAGTGTAATCGATAAATATCCAGGAGTTAGACAAAAAGTACTTATAACAGATGATAATGTAGAATCAACAAGCTTTTATCAAAGCATTGGATTTAAGGAGTCTACAAAATTAAACATTAAAGCCTTCGTAAAGTTTGAACTCTAGTTCAGACCTACAAAGGCTTTTTCTATTATAAATAAGCATTGCTTACTGTTAAATCTTTCATATTCATCCACTAACTTAAAGCCTAATTTTTTAAGTAGCCTGATTGAATGATTATTATCCTTTTGCGTTTCAGCAATGACGTCTTTAACTAATAATCTCTGGATTTCTATAAGTATATTAGAAATTGCCTCATAGGCATATCCCTGATGCCAATGCTTTGAAAGAAATTGAAATGATAGATCTTTATAAATTGTATCTATATAATCATCAATACTGACAATGCCAATGAACTCTCCACACTTCAATCTTATAGTAAAATACCAGGCTTCATCATTTTGATTTCTCGCTACCCATTTTTTTAATTTATAGATAGCTGTATCCTCATTAATAGTTCCTCCAAGATACGCTCTTGTTCCAGCATCTGTAAATAATTCCTTCGCTTCATGAATGTCCTTTCTATCTAGCAAAGAAATTTTAAGCCTTTCTGTGTACATATTCAAATAAACTCCCCCTATAGAACAAACTATATAAAACTATACATCCTTGATGCTATGCTTGCTAGTGAGAAAATTTTTCTCTTTCATTCAAGCTGATTATTTACTGATCCTTACCATTAACTTACTTCTTTGCATTGTTTAATGTATCATACACGAAATTAGGAACTGTTCCAATTCTCCACAGGGAAACTCCATCTAAAGCTAACTCGTCAACCAGCATAATCTTCCTTTTTATACTTTCTTCGCTTTCCATAAAAATAATACTTTCAGAATTTTCTTCATTAAATTCTACATAGCTAACAGAACTTTCAGGGTGCCATTTAATCTGTAAATCCTCTTTTGCTATAAAACTCATAACAGAATCTAAATAAGGATGAGTTATTTGCCAATTAAAATATACTATCTCTTCTGCTGGGTCATTGCCCAAAACGTCATTATTTTCAGTTGCACCTCTTTGATATCTGATGGCTGGCAATCTAATGCCCATTGATATCTTACTACCTGGCACATCATTACTGATAATCTCTAGTCCTTCTCTAACTTTTTCAATAGGAGCTGTTGCACTTGGTAAGCTTCTATCATGATAATCATAAGACATAACAACAATCTGATCAGCATATCTCGCAAGCTCCTTAAAGTCATATCCTTGATAAGCACTATTACCAGGGGGTGTAGTTATCACTAACTTATATTCTCCATTTAGCTCCTTATGTAAAGCAGCTACAAACGAGCTATATGCTTTTCTCGTATTGCTTATTATACTAGGGTCACTTGATAGTCCTAACCCTTCAAAATCAAGGTTCACACCTTTGTATCCATACCTATCTAGCTCATCGATAATTGAACTAATTATACTTTGCCTTACTCTTGTGCTGGTTAACTGATTTACCAAATCTCCGCTGTCTTCTGCAAAAATCATCATTATTGGTTCTTTTCCATTTTTGCTTATATTATTAATAACATTTTGAAACCCAGCAGGCTTATTGAATCCATGAGCACCTCCAGAACTAGCCAGCACTCCCTTTCTTAATTCATACCATCCTAAATATACGCTTCTGTACAGTTCTAGTTTTGGATTACTTGAAACATCTGGGTAGCTCTCTCCAAACAACTCTTCCCAGCTTGACCTGTGAGCAGTCCCCAGGGCATAAAAACCATCAATATTCATTTCAATTTCATATTCTTTATTATCAACAATTTGTATCTCCCTAAGTTTATCATTGTAATGCACCTCTAAACCAAATGCCTGTGAAAAATCTCTTAATGGAATTACAGTTCTGTCACCAACTATATTAGGAGCTACTAACATTTTATAGGGATTCCGATCTATATACATTATTTCTTGGGAAATAGTCATCTGAACATCTATGTTCATATTATGTGCAAATATTTTCTTTGAATCACTTATATACTCCACATTTACTCCTAAAGCCTGTGCCAGCTTCCTAAATGGTACCAAGGTCCTACCTGATTCAACTATAGGAGGTACATCATCAAACTCAATCTCCATTGAGTTATAATACACTTTTATATCCTCCTGACATTTAGCGGGCTGAATTAATATCATAAGTAAAAAAACAAACGAAGCAACTGTTATAAACTTTTTCAAATCAATCATCTCCATGTTCATTAGATTCAAGAATTCTTATTGTTAATATATACTCTGCCACGTCTTCTACTATATATGTTTCTATCGAATAATCGTATACTGCGAACTCTTCTACTTCTACTTCTATCAAAATAGATGATCTGTCAATACTAATGTTTTCCATCAGAGCTCCATATGGATAATCTTCTCTCAATAAAGATGAGTTTTCTATTGGCGTTTCGATTTCGCTAAGTCTTATATCAAAAAGCTTATTGCTATTAGTAACTATGTCATGATTATCTTCACTTACTACTACCCCAAAGATTCTTAAACCCAAAATATTACTCTCCATATTTACTATTGTAAAAGGAAGCCTATGTCCACCAGCGGGCACTTGCCCTTCAGGAACGACTAGTCTCATAGCAACTTCATCATTTGTCACGGTAATATCTACTAGTTCGTGTTTCCACGAAAATGGGGCTCCAAAAACTACATCTCTATCTATAAAGAGTTGCTTTTCTTCTGAACTTCTAGTCTCTATGTCATAAACTACTTGATAGGGAAATTGCAAGTTTCCTACATCATCGCCGCCTTTAGCATAAAAGATAATCTTCTCTCCTTCAGCAAACTGAAATCTTGCATTCTCAGTTATCCCGACAATTGTCTCAATATCTTCTGTGTAAATATCATACAAAGCGTAAAGGTAATCTTTGTTATTTACAATCTCAAATAATACCTTTTCACCAACCTTGTATTCGTTATTTAGGACCATATTTGGATAATTCTTGTTAGCCTTATCTTCATATTTCTTATAAGAATTAATTCTAATGTTTCTATAGATATAACTATCAAACATGTATTCATCATTGTCCACATACCATGCTAAAAATTCTGCAATTTTTTCTTGTCTTATAGGTATAAAAAAAACTGTCCTAGTTCGAAAGTAGTTATGTGAAGGAGGTCGATATGAGTTTTGATTATTAAAGTTTGGCAATATAAACAATAATGCCATTAAAATACACACAACTATTATTACTAGTAATGTTATTTGGTCTTTACTTCTCAAAAAAATCTCCTCCTTCTTTAATAGTTTTGTAATATATTGTATTCTACATTATAAAGCACTACTTATCCATTATTCATTCACTAGTAAATGTAAAAAACCTCTTGGCTTTTTTACATTCTAACAGTTGTACATTAAGAGGTTTTTGTTATTTAGATATTTCAAGCTCCCAAGGACCATATACTATCAATCTTGGATTGTAAAATGTCAATTTTTGCTTTCCAAGAAAGGTCTTTGGTACATATCGATAGCTTACGATAGTAAACTCTTCGCTCAATTTTGAAGAATAGCTCATTCCTTGTAGTGAAAATGATTTCAGCTTTATATTTTCATCTTCATACAGGTCTACATCCATAATTACATTTCCATCATCATCCATCTTAATTGTTGTGATTCTTGAAGTATATTCTAGTACAGAAAATTCTTTGTTTAACGTTGCAAAATCATCTGGGATATCAATTCTAACTGACGTAGATTCATAAACTGTTATTAGTATCTCAGGTATAACTAGCTTGAGTTGCCCACCTCTGTACTCACTTAAGTCAAACGTAAAATCACTCAACGGAGAACTGTAACTGCTACGATGACTTAAAGGGTAGCTCCTACCTTCTTCATCCACCAATTCTATTTTTTCATGCACATATGATTGAACTCTGCCATTTTGCACTCCTAAATTAGCAAGATTAACAACCAAGCTGTTATCACTAAAATTAGGGATTGCAACAATTGTGATATCTTGAACTGTAGCATTTGGTCCTAAAAGAGAGATATCCTCGTAAGACCGTGCTAGCTTCATGTCTAATTGCAAAACTATTTCCTGGGAAATAATGCTATCATAATAATGTACATACACACTCTCAACATCATTAACTTTGTCAAAAATGAATGTGCCTTCCCATGAGTTGCTTGACATCCCTATACTTGAGCCAAATGAGCTTAACTTTTTATCATCAGCAATTAAGTATATATTACTTACTAAGTCTTTTGAGAACCTATCATACACCTCTTTATCAACGTCTTGATGCTGCCCTCTTATATTAAGAATTGTCTTCTGCCCATTCACATAAGCTCCTACAATATCTATTTTGTTATCACCAGACTCAAAACTAACTGCTTCACTAAGTACAAAGTTATTAAGTTCTTCACTATCAACTACTACGTTGAAGCCAGGTATAAAGCTTAGTGCTTTCTGTATATTAGCATACACATTAGCTGGTCCAGCTAAACTCAAAAGCATAACTGCTAACATGACTGACGCAGCTAAAATCATCTTTTTTACTTTATTCTTCTTTGGCGACGTTTGTAAAACTGCATATGTTCTTTTCTTTATCCTATCTACATCACTTCTAATTAATCTACCATCTGGATACTTGATTTCTGATTGGATATCTGCTTCTTCTAAACTATCCATCAAAGTAAATATAGTTTTATCTTCCATAATTTTATTCACCCTCAAAATATGAGCTTAGCTCATTCTTTATTTTGTTGTTCATTCTATATAGTCTATTACTAACAGCTGCTTGGGTCATTTTGTACTCTCTTGCAATATCTTGTATCGATCTATAATAAAAATAGCGCTGGTAAAACATGTCCTTATTTATCCTTGGTTCCTTTTCTATAACTTCTATAAGTTTTTCTTTTTCTTCTCTTTGCAAAACCTTATCTTCTACATTACCTACAGATATATCATCACTGAATTCAACTTCTTTTATCTTGCGTGAAATTTTTCTCCTTAAATCAAGTGCTTTAAACTTTGCTTTCATACATATCCAGGATTTAAAACTTGCTCTATTTAAATCATAAGTCTTGATTTCTTTCCAAACAGAGATAAAAACATCACTTACTGCTTCCTCAATGTCTTCTTTTCTCGCATCTACGCAAATCTTTTTAACTATCGTATACAACAAGTTAGTGTATTTATCCATTACATATTCAAGAACCTCTATGTCTCTATTTAATAATCCATTTATGATTTCTTCTTGTTTCAAAAGCCACACCTCTTTCGTCTATTATTAATACGTTGCTAATAAGTCTTTTCTCTCGATATTTTATTCTTTATTTAAATTATTCTTACATATATTATACAGTATTGTTTTTCTCTTTAATTAATAAGTACTTTCAATTTAATATGACCTTCTCTTTTCTCATTTGGTTCCTTTTTTATGATAAAGTCTATAACTGTTATAAAAGTATTTCTTATGAAAATTTAATCAACATTAACATAATCATAAAACATCCTACTTTACTTGACCAAAAGATATTGTATTCATATAATGATAACTGTAAATAAAATCTAGGAGGATTTTCATGAAAAAAGTTGTTGTTTATGGTGCTCATTGGTGACCATCTTGTGAACCAGCAAAAGAGTTTCTTTTGGAGAATAATATTGATTTTACTTATTATGATATAGAAAAAGATGAGAATGCTTTAGAGCAGTTTAACAAGCTTAAGGACCAACACTCTCTTTATGATGCAGTAAAAGCTGCAGGTAAAGTAGGGCTTCCTACATTTGTAATAGATGGTAAGCCTTTCATTAATATCTTAAATCAAAAAGAGGTCATAAAAGACGCATTAGGAATATAGTTACCTTAAGCAAACAAAAGAAAGGTGACTAAGTATGTTTAAACTAAGAGATATGGTATTTGAAGACTGTGAAGCATTACTACCTTGTGGTGTAGATGAGGAAGCAAGGCAGTTCTTTGATCCTTCTATTTTCGTTGATTTAGAATCTTTGCAGAGAAGTGCTAATGATTTTTTCTTAAAACTTGCAGAAACCACTATTGTGCCTCCTCAGATTATTGAGGTTGACGATAAAGTTGTTGGTATCATTTACTTCTGCTATTTGAAAGAAAAAGATGGGCAAAATCAAACAGAATTAGGGTTTGTACTACATAAAGATTATCGTGGTAAAGGAATAGTTAGCCAAGCATCGAAAGAGATGCTTGACATAGCTTTCAAGCAGTTAAAAGTAGATTTTGTATGTATTAGTTGCTACCCAGAGAACTTAGGCTCTATTGGAGTTGCAAAAAAACTAGGGATGTCTTTTGATCATTTCTGGGAGTCAAATGGGGAGAAAATCTGTTTATATAAGATTAATAAAAGTGAATATAGTAGTATTAAAAGAGGGGTTTAGTCCCTCTTTTAATACTACATAAAAGGAATTTCTAAGTTATAATTAGAAATTCCTTTGTGCTAACCCTTGTACTATTTTTTTGACTAAAAATGTCTTTTAACTTTGAAGCGATACAACTCATACTTCTCATAATCAAGAAGTCCCGCTTTTTGTCTAGCAATCTCTATTTGATGATTTATATCCTTTACTCCATCTAAATCTGGCAACAATAAACCCTTTCTAACACCCTTTTTAACCACAACACCATACTTCTTGATATCTAGCTGGTCTTTAGAATCAATTTTTTCAAGTTCTCCTAATACATCTACTTTAACCTCAAGGTGCTCTAACTCTTTTTCATTAATTTTAGGGAATCTAGGATCTCTAGTTGCAGCAGAAATAGCATTAGCAATAATCTCTTCAGCCAAACAATCTTTAGTAGGCTCTGTTGTTCCAATGCACCCTCTTAGTTCTCCATCTTTTTCTATAGTAACAAAAGCTCCTCTACTAATGCTTGTAACTTCTTTTATAAACTGATCATCAAAACCTTCTTTCATATCAGCCCATTTTATTCTTTTCTTCTCTTTTATATGTTGCTCAATTACTTTTCTTGCTAACTGGACATAAGCATCTTCACTCTTTACTCTTTCATGATAATTTGCCTTTATTTCATTGTTAATCTTATCAAGCCTTGGGTGCTTAGATACCCCTATTATTCTCTCTACTGCATTAAGATAGCCAACACCAAAGCTCCCTTCATAAGAGAATATTTCAATCTCTGTTTGATAAGCATCACTAATCCCAAGTGCAAATGCATAGCTATTATACCCACATTGCCCTGCATTTTTGATAGTTTTCTTAGGTATGCTAAAAATCTTTTCTGGCTTATTTTCACTAAAATACTGTCTTACTAGCCTATCAAACTCCACTCCATCTGGATGATACTCATACGGACCAGAGTCTTTTAGACAATGTGATAAATCAGCACTTGCTATCACCGCATAGGTTTTATCAATATTTTCCATCACTTGTGAAAAAATACTTCCTGCACTATACAAATCTAGTGCATTTATAAACCCTGGAGTTATATGTATAACTTCATAATCAAGGTACTCTTTATCAATATAGTACAAAGGCACTAGTGCACCATGGTCTAACTCTAACTTTAGTCTATACTGCTTAGCTTCAAGTTCACCAATAAAAACATGTGGAGTGCCTTTTTTAAGCCACTCTACTTGTAGCTCTTTTTTTATATCTTGAAAAACTTTCTTTTTAAACTTTTCTCGATACCCAAACTGTGTTAAACTTCCTGTTAACTCTTCAACATCAATAATGCTAAGTGCATCTTTAAAAGAGTTGCCATGTGGTGATACTATTACTAAAATGTCTGGCTTCCAAGACGCAATTTCTTTTGCTCCTCTATAAAATCCTTCAATAGTCTCTTTGATTTTTTCTTCTTGTCCCCTACCAACCTCTGGTATAGCAACAGGTGGATGAGGCATATATACCGTTCCTTTATAATTCATATTTTATCCTCCTTATACATTACCAAGGTACACATTTTCTAAGTAATTCTCTGCTATTTTCTTTATTTCTTGCATTAACATTAAGTCAGTTGCGCTTTCTCTAAACTGATATCTTGGAAAATATCTAGCTATATGAAGTGGGATTCTTGTGCTTTTCCTAGATATCCAACTAAACATTTTATCTAGTTCATTCAAGTCATCATTAAACTTAGGCACTATTAACGTTGTTATTTCTACATGTGTATTATCTGCTGCAAGCATAATAGCATTCTTAATATAGTTTAAATCCCCATGACAGTATTTACGAAATCTCTCATTGTTAAAGCATTTCAAATCAATATTCATCGCATCAATGTATGGGAGAAGCTCTTTTAGTGGTTCTTCATTAATATAGGCCGCTGTTACCAAAACATTGTTAAGATTATATGATTTAGCTAACCTAGCAGTCTCATACACGTATTCATAGTTAATTAAAGGTTCATTATATGTGTAAGCGATAGATTTTTGCTTATTCTCAATTGCTACTTTAATAATCTCTTTAGGAGTAACCTGTTTTGTATAACTAGGCTTACTTTGTGATATATTAAAGTTTTGACACCAAGGGCATCTTAAATTGCATCCATAGCTTCCCACTGACAAAATATTAGTTCCAGGCAAGAATCTTCTTAAAGGCTTTTTTTCAATAGGATCTACAGCAATTGATGTTACTTGAGCATAACTCATGCTTTCTAGTTTCATATCCATATTCTTTCTAATACCACATATTCCTATTGAACCTTTTTTTAGTCTACACATATGTGGACACAACAAGCATTTTATTTCATCACCTTTTACTTGATAATACATAGCTTCTTTATTCATAACTCTTCACCTCCAACCATATTTCCTCTTGTTATCATTAAATCACTTATTTTGATGTTTTTCCACCTTAATGAAAAAAAACTTCCAAGGTAATTTTACCTTGGAAGTTTTATTAGAATGAAGTGCTACCTGTCCATTTAACATTTGTAACATGTATAGCAGGTAAGAACGATGTGAAAGTACTCCACCAATCTCGTTGTAACTTTCTTTCTTTTGATATCATATCTACATTACTTAACATTCTTAAAACACTATCTGTTAGCCTCATGTTCATTACTGAGTGCTTAATCTCTCCATTTTCTATATAAAACAAACCATCTCTAGTAGTACCAGTCATAACAACTTCTCCTGGTTCTGGACAATGTGTATAGTGGAACCTTGTTACTAATAGTCCCTTCTTAGTATTTCTAATCATCTCTTCAACACTAGAATCACCACAAGCCATCACTAAATTAGCAGGGGCTTCATAGTTTCCTCCACGTCTGTATACAGAATGTCCAGTAGCTTCTTTTTTATATTTTGTTGCGGTTGAGTAGTCATATACTACCCCAGTTGCAACACCTGACTCTATAATATCAACTTTTTTCTTAGGAACACCTTCAACATCAAAAGGATTATTTAGAGTATTTACATCAAATGGGTCATCCCAAATTGAAATATTATCTCCCATTATTTGCTGTCCCATTTTTTTTGCCATATAACTACGTCCTTCTTCAAAAGGTTGTCCACCAAAGCCTATATAAGCAGGGAATCTAATTATATCCGCTACAGCATATGGTAAAAATACAACTTCATACTCGCCAGTCTCTAAAGGTTGAGGATTTTGTGCCATTTGGCACCTCTCTACTGCTTCTCTTCCAATAGCGTCCGCGTTAATGTTTGCTACATTCCTATCAAGCATGTCAGCATACCCTGTTCCTTGCGGACCCTCTACTACTGTTCGCAAGTATGCATAGGTACTTAAGTCATATGCATCAACACCTTCTGAATTCATTATAGCTATTTCATCTTGTGTTGTAATATGAGCTCCAAAAACACTAAAACCGTACTTGTCAGCATGTTCTGTAATTCTTGCAATATCTACTGCTCTCTGATCAGCAGAATATTCTGCTGTCTCTTTGTAGAAATTTTTAGTTTCTTGATATTCATTTGCTTCTGGGAATGTTTCAAAGTCATGATTTTCTTCTGCTACTTTTGCTAAAAGCATTGCTTTGTCTACAACTTTTCTAATTGATTCGTCATCAAAATTATTAGTAGTAGCTACACCAATTCTTTTACCAATAACGACTCTTACTTGTAGCTCTGACAAGACCCTATTCATGTTTTGATGAATAGTAGAATTTGCAAATCTAGTCAAATTGAAGTTTTCTCCTACTAGCTTTGCTTCAATTTTTTCTGCAGTAGAATATTCAATTACCTTTTTTAGTACTTCACTACATTTCTCTTTGCCTAACATTAGTGGCCCACCCCCATCTTAATGTCTTTAAATCTTGCAGGGGCTGCGCCATGTCCTACGTGAGCTAATTGTACTGGTTCTCCCTTAGCACAAGAAGGTAATCCCCAAACATGCCATTCATCTTCATTTGCGATTGCATCACAACCACCCCAGAAATGAGGTGTCATATCTGTATAAGCTGGATTCTTAAGCATGCGTATCCTCTCACCATCAACTATTTCATAAGCTAGCTCACTTCCAAAGTGGAAGTTTAGTCTCTTATCATCTAATGACCAACTCTTAGGAGCTTCCATAAAAATTCCATGATCAGTATCCTTAATAATTTCTTCAAGAGTCCAGTCTCCATGCTCAAGGTTGACATTTGTCATTCTTACCATTGGCAAATTTGAGAATCCTTCAGCTAAACAAGTTCCATTACTCTCTTGACCAATCATAGAAGCTGTCTCTCTAGATGTCAGATAATCCATAAATAAACCTTCTTTTACAATCTGAGTTCTTTGGGCTTTAACACCTTCATCATCATAACCAAAGCTTCCTAAGCCCCTAGGTAATGTAGCATCTATAAATATATTAACTTCCTCAGATCCATACATAAAGTTACTTTGCTTCTCAGGTGTTAAAAAGCTTGTTCCTGCAAAACTTGCTTCGTATCCAAGTACTCTGTCTAATTCTATAGGGTGTCCACATGACTCATGAATTTGAAGAGCTAATTGCTCTCCACCCAAAATCAAGTTTCCTTCTAAGATTGGACAAGTATCTGCTCTTAGTAAAGCAGATGCTTCATCTGATAAATCGCTTGCAATTTCATGTAAATTTCTATTTTCTGAGAAAGAATATGTTTCTTCTAAAAATTCAAATCCACCCGTTACGCTGTCCTGGTATTGTCTTCTCTGAACATCTCCATTACCAATAGCAGTTGCCGCAATACCGATGCCTGTTTCAAGCAAATCTTGTTCGATCTCATGACCCTCAGTACTCATAAACAGTTTATGTTGTTTAATTGCATGAAGCCTCGTAAAAGAATTCTTAACATCAATATTTGTTCTTAACTGATCATCCAGACTTTTCAAAAAACCTACTTGCTCTTCTAAGTCCATTTCAAAAGGGTCTTTTTCTCTCTTAGTTTTGTAGTTATCTTTAATACCTTCAATAGGTTTTAAATCTATCGGCTTAGCTTGTACTCTTGCACTAGCTTTTGCTGTAGCAATTGCCTTTTCTACCGTTGCAAACAAATCTTTTTCGGTAATCTCAGCACATGCAGAAAATCCCCATGCTCCATTTACCATTACTCTTATTCCAACACCTTTACTTTCTGTTGATGAAATAGAGTCAATTTTGCCATTCTTTATTATAATCGGTTGCTTTTGTCTGTCTACCAGTCTAACATCTGCATAGCTTGCACCTAGTGATTGAGCTTTTTCTAAAACTCTTTGAAATAAGTCTTGCAAAACAACACCTCCATAAATTCCTTCTATATGAACCTTTTTATATTCAACAAACTCCTTGGTATTCCTTCATACAATTTTACTTCGCAAGCAAAAATAATTGTTTTAAGCTAAAACTTCAACCATTTTTTCAAGAGCCTTTACGATTAAAGAAAGGTCCATACTAGCAAAGTTTTGTGGTCTGTCCTTAGCTGCTACTTGCTTTGGTATAAAGGGTATGTGAACAAAACCTACAGGTACGTCTAAACTATGTTTATCCATATAATATCTTGCAGCATAGAAGATATAATTGCATAAATATAAACCAGCTGTATTAGATATATATACAGGGATATTATCCTCTTTAATGGCTTTTAGCATCTCTAATATTGGAAGTGTTGAAAAATATGAATTCTCACCGTCTTCTCTAATAGCTTGTTCATCTCTTGCAACTCCCAAGTTATCTTTTCCCATAGTTCTATTTACAGCTACTCTCTCAAGTGCTATAGCAGTTCTTCCACCAGCCTGTCCCACTAAAATGACAGCGTCAGGCTTATGCTTTACCATTGCTTCTTCAAATTTTTTGTCAATATCATTCCATACAACAGGCATTTCCTCAGCAACCACATCAATACCATTAATTATTTTTCCATTCAATTTCTTCACTGCTTCAAGTGATGGATTAATTTCTTCTCCGCCAAAAGGCTCATACCCTGTTATTAAGACTTTCATTCATAATCCTCCTAATTTGTAACTAACTCTTTAACTATATGATATAAAAGTTTGTTAGCTTCATCTATATGTTCTTCACTACTGAATTCTTCTGGACAGTGACTAACTCCATCTCTACTATTTACAAAAAGCATTAAAACATCTGTTAAAAGTGTCATATTCATTGCATCATGAGCTGCCCCACTTACCATCGTATGAGCTTTTATATTTTCTTTTATAGCAAGATCTTCTGCTAATTTAATCAAATCTTCATTGATTTCTGCCGGTGGCACAGAAATTATATCTGTAATTCTTAGGTCTAAATCAAGATCTTCAGCAATTCTTTGAAGCTCTTGCTTTATTTCCATTACAGCCCACTCTCTATCTGTTATGTTTGTGTCTCTAACATCAAATGAAAACTTTGCATAACCTGGAATAACATTTGCTGCACATGGCTTAACTTCTATTTGACCTACTGTTGCTACTGTAGTCTCTCCAGCCCTATTAGCAATGTCTTCTGCTGCAATAATTGCCTTAGCTGCACCAAGCAAAGCGTCTTGCCTCAAGTTCATCGGTGTTGCCCCTGCATGGTCTGCTTTTCCAAATAGCTCTGCATCAAAGCGAACTATTCCAGCTATCCCACTTACTATGCCAACTGGGTAATCAATATCTTCCAATACTTTAGCTTGCTCAATATGTACTTCAATATATGCTTTGAAATCCTCAGGATATCTTCTTGCCTTACTCAAATTATCAGGCTCGTATCCATATGCTTTAAGCGCATCATAAGCTGATATGCCTTCTTTGTCTTTCCTACTTAAAGCATCTTCTTCTAAAGTACCTGTCATTACCTTGCTTCCAAAGAGACCTCCGCCAAAACGTGCACCTTCTTCATCACTAAAAACAATTATTTCTAGTGGATTATTAAACTCTACATTATCTTCAATCAAAGCTCTTAAAGTATTTACTGCTAAAACAACTCCAAGAGGACCGTCAAAGATTCCTCCATTAGGGACTGAGTCAATATGTGACCCCAGAGCAATTGCTGGACCTTCTCCACTTCCATACCTTGCAATTATATTGCCAGCCTCATCTTCTCGTATTGTCATCCCCAACTCTTTCATCCACATAAAGATTCTCTCTCTTGCTTTAACATCGTTATCACTAAAAGAAAACCTTGTTACTCCTCCATCAGCAGTTTTACCAATTTCCCCTAACTCTTCTAACATTGCCATGTTACTAAATTTTGTTTCCATAGTACCCCTTCTTTCTGATTAACTAAAAAGAGCATAAAAATGCTCTTTATCTACGCTTACTGCGATTTATTCTTTTTTTATGCTTCTTTTTGATAGGTTTCTCTTGCTTATCAGGCTGCTTGGCACTTCTTTTTTCCGAGATTAGTACAAAATATCCATCAATTTCATTTACCTGAACTCCACCAAAAATACTTGTTAATTTATTCTTATACCATAAAAGCCTTTTAACTACCATTATCATACTTCCACCAATGTTTAACTTAAGAAAACCCTTCTCTATAAAGTTTTTTGGCACACTAAAATCTTCGTGATAAGGCGGATTTGATAATATAAGGTCATAATCATTATCTTCTACATCAATCATTCCATTAGATAACCATACTTTCAAATCAAAGTTATTAGACTTTATATTCTTCCTTGCATATTCTATTGCCAAAGGATCATTATCTACCATATGAATTTCTATATCAGGATAGATAGTTTTTAAGTATATGCCAACAAAACCATACCCGCAACCAAGATCTAATACCTTTTCATTTCCTTTAAGAGAAACCTTACTTAACATCGATAAAGTACCTAAATCTGCTCCTAAGGGTGAAAATAAATCCAAATGTGTACTAAACATCATTTCTTTATCCAAAACTACATAGTTAAACTGGTTACTCTTCATATAAATACATTCGCAATCTGTAGAAGAATCCCACTAAGTATAGATGATTGTGCTAAATTATATAAATCAGTATTATAAGTCATTATAATTGGCACGACAAAAACTACGCCTATTACTGCTAAAGAGATCCCTATTACTGATCCTGAGATTAACCCAAAAAATCTATTTACAAACCCAAGCGGTTTAGACATCTTTGCTAGTCCACTTATTGCTGCACCAATAAGACTTATGACAAGCTTAACAGCCAAAAATACTAGCAAAAATCCTAGAGCAACACTAATTATATTAACGATTACTGCTGTTACCCCTTCGGCGGCAGCTCCTATTGAATTTGATTCGGACATTAAATTTTGATATATCGGGTTTCGTGTAATTAGCGCTCCAAACTCTGTATCATTGAGTATTTGAGTTGTAGCTTCTGGATCCATCCCGCTAAAACCCATATTAGCTAAATTTGAATTAATAGATCTTTCTAGTGATTCCATCACTCCTGTGCCTTTTAGAGTTTCACCAATTTGATTTCCCCAAATCCTAGCTGCTATAAATGCTGCTACATAACCAACTAAACCAACTATAGTTGAAACAAATCCTTTAGAAAATCCCCACAGGGCAAATAGTCCAATGATTGCTAATAAAATAATATCTAGGGTATTCATGTTTTGCCCTCCTTGAAATATTGTGCTACCATTATACAATAATAATATAATCAACTACAATGTTTTAGATATTTTAGATAAAGAAGGTTTTTAATTTGAGTACATTTTCTATTGTATTACTGGCATTTGGGCTATCTATGGATGCTTTTGCTGTTTCTGTGTCATGTGGACTGAATGACCCTGATTTATTAATTAAGGAAGCCTCTTTAGCAGGTATTACTTTTGGGTCATTCCAAGCAGGGATGACTGCTCTAGGGTGGATTCTTGGATTTACTTTTACCAATTTTATATCCTCTTACAGTCAAACAATATCTTTAGTTCTTTTGTCATTAATTGGTATCAAAATGATTTATGAGGCTTTTGCAGAGGAACCAAAAGTCTTTTCACTAACAAACATCATGTTGCTACTTTCTCTAGGAGTCGCTACTAGCGTAGACGCTATGGCCGCTGGAGTTAGTCTAGCATCTCTAAATATAGGACTTACCTTCCCTGCAATGATAATTGGTCTCTTAACTTTTTTAGTTTCATTCTTTGGAGTAATAATTGGCTGTAAAATAACTCAAATTATAAGTCTTAATAGAATAATGAACATATTAGGGGGAGTTATTTTGATTTCTTTAGGGATTAGAATATTTATATCCTAGATATAATGATATAATCTTAATGTATTAGCTATAGGAGGATATATAGATGGAATATATTGTATCAATTATTATAGGTTATTTATTTGGATGTTTTCAAACATCTTATTTTTTAGGAAAATTGATAAAAGGGATTGATATTAGGAACCACGGAGTTAATAACGCTGGGGCATCTAATACGGTTATGGTATTAGGATTTAAGTATGGGTTGTTTGTAGCTATAATGGACATCTTAAAAGCTACTTTTGCTGTGCTAGTAATAAAGAATTTTTATCCTGATGTAACTAATGCTTGGTTTCTTGCAGGTCTAGGTGCTTTCTTAGGGCACTGTTTCCCATTTTTTATGCAGTTTCGAGGAGGAAAAGGAACGGCTTCATTAGTAGGTGCAGCTCTTGCAATTGATGTGCGGGTTGGACTTATTACTATGCTTAGTGGCATGGCAGCAGCTATTATTTCTGATTATATATACATTGGTACATTAACTGTTCTTACCATGTTTGCAGTCTCATCATTCTTTTATGATTATGGTAACTTTGCACTTATAGTAGCTGGAATTATGGCAGCAATCAGCATTCTAAAGCATCTTAACAATCTTCAAAGGTTGTTTAAAGGCAAAGAAACCCACGTAAGTGATCATTTAACATTCTTAAAACGAAAAAAGAAATAATCCCCACATAAAATGGGGATTACATTTTTTATTCTTCCTTTAATAAGAAAAGCTTCATATTTCTTCTTCCAAAACGATATACTTCAGGGTAATTTCCAATATATACATCAATTTTGTTTCCTCTAATTGCTCCGCCAGTATCTGTTGCAAGATACTTTCCAGTATATTCTCTGCCCACACTGTCCAAACCTTGTACATATACTTCACTAAAATAAGGAATGACTTTAGGGTCTACAGCAATATGCCCTCTCTCTATTGGAACCCCTGTAGCAGAGATACCATAGTAGGGATGGTCTGGTGTTTTTCCTGTGCATGGATACATCTCTGTATAAGCAGTTGCTTCTACTATAAAGACTTTTTCTATCTCTCTCATAGCTCCATCCACTTCAATTGTGTTAATTGTACCAAAACCTATCACTTCATCTACAGGCTGCATTGCTTCAACCAAGTTTTGTTCTCTTACAGAAATCTTGTCATTCTCTACAACAACCGATAGTCCAAATAGATTGTACCCATCTCTTCCAGCTTGAAGTAGTTTTTCTTCAGTTACATATAAAGTGTCCACAGCAGTTTTCTTATGTTGATGAGGGATAATCTCTTTTATCTCTATGTTTAACTCCTCACCATGCTCTAAACTCTCTAAATTAACCTCTCCAACCACTTCAAAGCCATGGCCTTTTAGAATTTGCTCTAACTCATCAAACCATTTTTCATAGTTTGAGCCGCTTTCTATCTGTTCTATTTCTCCTAAATCTTCGATAGCTATTGCACTTGGAGCTACGCCAATGGTTGCAAACGAACCAATTGCTAAGACTACAAACGCAAAAGACATCATTTTTCTTGTATTATAATTAATCATATTCCCACCTTACTTACAAAATACTTGCATTCATTTTGCATTAGTACAATATACATCAATAAATCTTTATTGGCAAGTTTTTTGTCAATTTATGGTATTATGCTTATTAATTATCTGAATCTTTGTTTAAACTATCCAACACATTCTCAGTATAGTTATTTCATAGAGACAATACAAATGTCCCTGCTGTCTCTATGAAAAGGGTTTCCTGTGACATCTGCAAAGAATTTTATATCTTGAAAGTCAATTAAAACTTCTTGTAGTTTCGCTCTATCATAAAGCTGCTTGTAGACTCTGTGTTGCTTAATTGTCTCATTTGTAACAATAGTGTATTGCTCTAAGTATGTTTCATGTGCCTCATAGTAAAAGGTTTGCTTTAACTCAAGATGTTCTAATTCAGCAAAGAATCCCTCTCCTTCTTTCTCATAGTTAAAACTACTGCCAACGTTCATTTTGTAATTGAAACTGTGTACATCAAATATAAAGATACCTCCTGGCTTAAGTGCTTTATAAATCTTTTTTAGTAACAAGTCTCTTTCTATGTTTGTTAATGCTCCAAGATCACAATAAATAAGAAGTACTGCATCAAACTCTTCCTTATAATCTATATCTAGATAGTTTTGATAAATATACTCAGTATCTAAACCTCTTTTTCTCGCATCTTCTTTTGCATAATTAATAGATCTTTTCGAATAATCAATTCCTATTACCTTTTTGCCACTTTCAGATAACATATTAGCATAAAGTCCAGGCCCACATCCTAAATCTAGTATTTCGGCTTCATTTTCGACTAATGTATTAATCCAGTCTACTGATTTTTTTATTGTATCGTGCTTTCTACTTGCTGCATCCCACTCAGGGTTAAGATGGGCTTCAAGCATAAATTTAGATATATGCTCATCATCCCAAAAAGCTTCCTTGCTTTTTTCAAAAACTTCTGGTTTTACTATTTGCTCTTTGATCTCGCTTAACATTTCTTTTCTTCTCCTTTGAACTTATAATTATATCCTGTACAAATAGATGGTGGTGTTCCATACAAATCTTTTACCTCGTACTTGCTTTTTATCACTTCTAGCTTATCAATTGGGCAAGTGCCAAAAGTATAAAATATTCCTACTTTATCTTTTTTGAGATCTCTTCTTATTCTTTCATTTAGCGTTGTGTAAAACTGCCAATGGCTTTGTATTTTTTCCATTCCTAGTTTCTCATAGTATTTTTGCGAATCTGACTCTTGTGACCAAAACTCCATCCTTGATATATCCTCTGATAAAAGCCACTTTTCTGCCTCGCTTATTAATTGCTTAGCAATTCCTTTTCCTCTATGTTCTTTCACTACTCCAAACTCCCAGACAAATCCACATTTACTATCTTCAATTAAACCTAATTCCCCAGCTTCTTTTTCTATCTCAACAAATATAAATCCAACTATTCTACCATTTAAGACTGCTACGATTTTTTTGTTTTTTCCTGTATACTCTGGTTCTTTATGATGTAAAGTTTGCCAAGCAAGTGACTCACTGGCTATATCTCCCCATAATCTTAGCCATTCACTTCTTTCATTTTCTTTTAAATCTCTATAGTATACTTTGCCAAACTCTTGTGCTGAGTCCGCTTCTTCCCATGATTTACTCCACTGCTCTGTGAAAACAATATCTTTTAATAACTTTCTATCTTCTTTTATTGTGTCATCTCCATAACCGAGAGCTATTAAATAATAACAGCGCCATTCATTAGGCAGATTCAAGATACTGCTTGCTTTATGAATGTCTAAATATCCAATCCAACAAGTATCTAAACCTTCTGCTTTTGCTGCTAGTTGTATATGAGCTCCTGGGATAAGACTATTTGCATTTGAGTATAATAATCCTCTAGCATAATCGTTTGGAGCCCCATATAGCCATTTTGTGTTCTCTTTTCCCCAACGCAGCTCATTAACTTCTCTACTAAAAGCTGTTTCTTCTGATGCTGTTTGCAGTTTCGCACAACAAGCAATAATAACTGGTGCGGTCAATAACCACATCTGTTCTCCTGCCGCTTTTGCTAACTCTTCTCTTCTTTTTTGATCTTTAATTATTCCAAAAGACCATGCTTGCCCATTGCCGCCTGATGGTGCCCATCTGGCAGACTCCATCATTCTTTGAAGTGCTTCTGTTTGCACTTCTTTGTCTTTAAAGTTTCTTATAGCTCTTCTTTCTCTAATTGCATCATATAAATGTTTTTTCATCATATACCTCCATTTTTCTTTAAAACAAAAAGCTGCTAGGTCAGGATTATCTCCTAAGCCTAGCAGTTATATTACTTAAGGCGATTTAATTTGGAGATAATCCTGAATTGTTCTAAAAATTGCATAGCAAATCTAGATGTCTTCTGACATCTTTATTAATACAATTTTTAAGTTTTACAATTACAGAATTTTCTCCGTCCGAAGTAGCCTAAACGAGGCTAGCCGGGTAAATCACGTCCTTTTTTCTTTTATGCTAGCATTTTAATTCTCGAAGAATATTTTGTCAAGCTTTTTTATAATCCTTTTCTTGCTGGATATATCACTCTAGGTTGATATCCCCATTTTTTAATCTCTAAATAACCATATTTTTCTCTATGATGCGTGTTTACTTGTAATTCACAACCATTTCTAGTTTCACACTTTATGCATTCAACACATTGTGTTGCCTCAAAACCTTTTGTAAATGGACAAACAGTAATACAATTTGAGCAACTAGAACCGTTTTCTTGCCAGAACTTCAAACAAGTCTCACCATTTATGTACCATTTTTTTACTCCCCCATTATTGTTATAACAGGTTTGGTCAAATGTTTTATCATTGTAGCTAATTGATTGAGAAGGACAATGTTCAGCACATAATAAACAGTTATTGCAAAATGCCTCAACTCCAAAATCTATTGGATAATCTTTATCTAAAGGCATGCTAGTTAGTATTTTTGCTAACCTTACGCTTGGGCCAAACTCTGGGGTTACCAGTATGCCATTCCTACCTAGTTCACCAAGTCCAGCATCTATTGCTAAAGGGATACTAAGAGCTGTGTCATTCACACAAGGAATAGCTTGATAACCTAAGTTTCTTATATACTCTGCTAAAGCAATTACAGTTATTGCAGCTCTTGAATAACCAAATGAAGAAGCCGCACTTGCTTTTAGCTTTGGTGACTCATCTTTTAGCTCTGCATTCATTGCAAAAGCCAAAACAATTGCATTCTTGATTTCTTTTGATATAACAAACTCTTTTTCTGATTCAAATGATTCTGCTACTTCTTTTAATACAAACGGCTTAACTAAATCCTTCTCATAGATCCAATTTTCATTCAGTGATGTAATTCCTACTAAGTCTGCTCCAAAATAAATAGAACCCTCTTTTATCATCTCAGTTAGTTCTTTTCTGTTTTTTGTTGTTTTTATTGCTTTAGCATCATCAGGCAACAAGCTTGATTTCCATTTTAAGCAACTTTGATTGGGCTTCCCATACTGCGCTAGTAATAAGTTTAGACTATTTGCAGCCATATCAAATGCATTGTCCTCTAGGGAATATCCATCTTTCTCTTTACTAATCTTATCTGATAGATTTTTCATCATTTTTTTCATAAAGGAATTATATATTGGATTGTTTTTATCTTCTAAGTCGACACTAACCAAGGCTTGTCTAGCAACAGGAAATCTTTGATATGTATCACTGAAAACATAAGGAACTTCATTTCTTTTAACTAAGTGTCTAGGTATCAAATTTATCTTCCTTTCAAAAAAGCTTGCTTAATGATATTGTATCATCAAGCAAGCTCTTAATCACGCTAAAGCATTAAGTTTTACTTCTTCATAAATCCGCCACTAACTGATTTGACTTCATTTATAATTATTACAGCATCTTCTTTATTCTGTTTAATAATATCTACTGCCTCTTTTATTCTTCTTCTCTTTAGGTGAATTTGAAGAATTTCTTTTTTATTTTCTTTTCCTTCACCTTTTATTATAGTTAAACCAAAGCCATTTTCTCTTAAAGCTTCAATTAGTTCTTCCCCGGTGCCTTCTTTTATGATTGCTTGGACTGAAGAAAGGCCTAAAGCAAGCTTTGATTCTATAGATACCCCGATGTAATTACCTATTGCAAATGCAGCGCAATAAACAACAGCTCTTATGGGGTCTTCATTAATTCCATTTAGTACTGTACTTACAATGATGATCCAAATAGTAATTTCTATAAATGCTATGAATGAAGCTTTAAGCTTCTCTCCTTTTGCGACAAACATAATTCTTATAGTAGCAATAGCTACTTCAATAATTTTAGCCACAAATATTATTAAATAGGACCATACTCCTAATTCAGTTAAAAGCTTTTCCATTTTATGCCCTCCCTTTTTTAAGTATCCTTAATTATCATATCACATCTTAACATGTATTTGGCTTTATTGCTATCTGTATGTTGATTAAAAATCACTAATATAGAGTTTGCATTACAGATGTGAAATAATCTATTCAGATTTTAATAAAGCATACAATTTTACAAAAAAGAAGGTGCTGATTTTGCTTATCAGCACCTTCTTTTATTATATCTTATCTGATTATATTAAGCTGTATCTATCACTTCGTCATATTTCTGTATATAGTTTCTAAAAGCATTACTTTTATTATTTAGCTAACACACTGTAATCTTCTTTTACTAAAAAACGCTTTCATCGCATTTATACACTTAAAGGGCATATTGAAAAACTTTTTAGTAACACATCATTTCTTAAACTCTATTAACTTCTCTTTTTCATAATTTCAGGTAAACGACTGGCCCCTCTTGCTCCTACGTCTCCAGACTCTCTTGGTCTTCTTAAGAATTCTGCATGAGGGTCTTCAGCTAAAACGAATTCATATTCATACTCATTTGCATTGTTAATATTTATTCTATGCATCGTAAACCGATAACTTAAGCTCTCCGATTCATCTCCAAAGTCCTTACTATCCCACACAATTTGCTCATTATTTAGCTTTGGATAATACAATGGTATTAGTTCAACGATGTTTTTGTCCTCGTCAATATTAATCCTCATCGCAACATCCCCTAAGGCTATCATTATGTAGACCTCATCATTTGTCTCATATTCTTTAGGGTCAAAAATGTATCCATATGAGTGAGACATCACTCTCTCTTCAATATATAAGTTAGGTATTTCTTCTGATACTCTCTCTGGCAATGTTGTTTCTCTAGGCATAAGTTTCTCTACATCATCTTCAGATAAGTTTAATATAAAAATACTACCTATCAATACAAGTACTACAACTAAGAATATATACTTTTTCAAGAATTAAACCTCCTTAAATGCTAAATATTTACACCCTTGTGTTTATATGACTTAAGAATACCATAAAAGTTCCATAATTTAATAATCAACCTTTTATTTAACTGATAATGTAAGTTGCTTTATTATATGCACTAGATGTCAAGCTAGATGATTTTTTTGCCACTTTGGCTAAGATTATTAAATCTTTACTTAAACCTTCTTACTTATACTATAAAGACTTCTCTAATAAAAGTTAAGAACATACTGTATATTGTTGGAAATTCATAGCATTATAAGCAAAAATACTCCTCTTTATATATAACAGTTAGCAAATTGAACTGTTAATTACAAAGGGAGTATTAGTTTCTTAGTCTGACTTTTCTTAAATTTCACTAAAATCGCTTTTTAAGCTAAAATTTTACTAATTTGACTAATTGCAAAATCAATATCTTCTTTAGCTATGTCAACATGCGTTATCATTCGGAAATTATGCCTACCTATTACTTTTACTTTTACACCAACCTCAAGTAACTTGCTCGCAAAAACTTTTGCTTCTATTGCTTTTTTTTGAAGACAGACTTTGACTATATTAGTTTGTACCTGATTAATGTCTACTAGAGACTCATCTATATTTAACAGACATTTTGCTAAATATTTAGCATTGTCATGGTCTTCAATCATTCTATCTTGCATTTCATGAAGAGCTACTAAAGCTGCTGCTGCCATATGTCCTGCTTGACGCATTCCACCACCAAGTCTCTGTCTAATCCATCTAGCATTATCAATAAACTCTTTACTGCCTAATAAAATTGAACCTATTGGTGCAGCTAATCCTTTTGTTAAGCAAAATTGTAGATAGTCAATGTTTGCCGTTAAATCAGCTACATTAGTATTTAGTGCAATTGCAGCGTTAAAAATTCTAGCCCCATCAAGATATAAAGGGATATTATTATCCTTTGCAATTTGTGCTACTTTATCAAAGTACTCTTTGTTTAATACTAATCCTCTATTTAGATCATATGTGTTCTCAAGTGTAATCAATCCTGTTTTTGGGTTTTGTATTCCTTTTGCCCTAATTGCTTCCCTTAAGTCATCTAAGTCGAATTCACCATCTTTAGTATCTAAAGTATGTGCTTGAACTTGAGATAACGTGGCCAGTGCACCCCCTTCAAGATTGAACAAGTGACTATTTTTGCTTAGTATCACTTCTTCTCCTCTATTAGTGAGTGTCATAACAGCTATTTGATTAGCCATTGTTCCTGACAAAACAAATAGTGAAGCTTCTTTTCCAAAAAGTTTAGCGCAATATTTTTCTAACTTCTGAACACTGGGATCTTCACCGAGAATATCGTCACCAACATTAGCGTTCATCATTGCTAATCTCATTGATTTAGTTGGTTGAGTAACAGTGTCACTTCTAAAATCTATATATTTCATCCACTACATCTCCTATACTAAGATAGAAATGTTTCTGCCGCTGCCTTTGCAGCTGTTCCTATTTCTACCTTATAACCTAGTTTAAAGAGTGCCATTTCTATTGAGCTTACAATTGCAAGCACTTCTGGTTTATGTAAGTTTCCCAGATGGCCAACTCTGAATATTTTCCCTGCTAACTTTTGTAATCCTCCTCCAATTATTACATTGAAGTCACTAGCTAGTGTATTTGCTAAATCTTTGTACTCAATATTTTCTGGCAGGCAAATAGCTGAAACTGCATCTGAACGTGCTTTGTCATCCTCAACTAATAGACTTAGACCCATAGATTGAATCGCATTTCGAATAGCTTCTGCATTTTGCCTATGTCTAGCTAATACTTTTTCTAATGTCTCATTTTCAATAATCTGAAGGGCTTCTTTAAGAGCAAAGAAATGACTAATAACTGGTGTGTATGGCATCTGACCAATTTCCATTCTTTCTTTAAGTGGTTTAAAGTTCCAGTACCACTTAGGCATTTTGGCAGATTCCTGCAATTTCCATGCTTTTTCACTCACGCTTAAAATACCTAACCCTCCAGGTAGCATGAGTCCTTTTTGCGATCCCGTTACTACTATATCAATTTTCAAATCATCAGTAGGCAAATCCGTAATTGCTAGAGAACTTACAGCATCCACTAGAACAAGTGTAGGATGATTTAGTTTGTCTATTGACTCTCTTAATGCTCTAATATCATTTGTGACAGCCGTAGCTGTTTCATTATGGGTTAATAGTACCGCTTTAATTTCATGATTAATATCAGCAGCTAAAACCTCTTCTAGTTGACTCGGTTTTAGTGCCTCTCCCCAATTAACATCTATCCATATTACTTCGGCACCAAAAGCCTCAGCAATTTTTCCATATCTTTGAGAGAACACTCCCATGTTAACACCAACTACCTTATCACCTGGAGACAACGTATTTACAATAGAAGCCTCTAATGCACCGCTACCTGATGAAGGGAATATGAGAATATCATTCTCTGTTTTAAATACTTTTTTTAGTTGTTCAACATTATATGCCATAAGAGAAGCGTATTGGTCTCCTCTATGATTTATAGCTTTTGAGCTTAATGCATCTAATATTGGTTTTGGTATGTTCGTCGGGCCAGGGATCTGTAAGTAAGTTTCTCTATACATAAGTCATACCCCTTTCGTTCTTATAATACTATTAAACTAAATACTGCTGCAAATGCTACTCCACCAATTGCTATAATAAGTAGGTCTCTAAATATTTTTTGTTTATCCATTTCTTCAGTAGCTCCTGCAAATAATAATGCTCCCATAGTTGAAATTGGGCTTGGTGTTACTAAGTGAGAACCGATTACAATTGCTGCAATCAATGATGGAACAGATCCTCCACCTAGTGATGCTACTAAGTCTGGTGCTGAACGAATCATAGTAGGCATTACTACACCTGAAGCACTTGAGAAGAAAGACATAATTCCAGAAATTACAGCGATAAAAGCTGGCGCTGTTCCTGCTGTCATAAATTGACTTAAAAATTCTGTTAAAACAACTAATCCACCTAATTCAGAAGATACAGATATTAGTACTCCTGTACCAGATACTAAAAGTAATGTTCCCCAAGGAACTCCCCCTAAAGAAGTTTTTTGTGGAGCAACTTTTAGTAATAATAAAAGCGTTGCTACTGTAAATGCCGCTAATCCTATATTGTAGTTTCCGATGATTACTGCAATTACTAATAAAGCAATACCACCTAAAGTAATTAACTGCTTTTGGTCAAATGCTTCAGGTTTTTCTTGATTAACAAACCCTTCACTCTTTTTCATCTTAAAACCGCCAAGAATGGTAAATACTATAGCTGCATAAATAGTTGTTGCAGCTATCTGTCTTATCCAAACAAACATTCCTGTATCAAGACCAATCTCTGCTGCTAACTCTACTCCAATAATTCCTGTAGGAGCAATTGGTGATAATCCACCCGCTACAGCACCACAAATCATAACGCCAGCCATTAAAGACGGATTAATTTTTGTCTCTGATGCTACTGCCATCGCAATTGGTCCTAATAAAGCTGCTATTGAAATATTACCTGGTCCAATAGCTGCCAGTCCTAAAGAAAGTAAGAAGAATATCCACGGAATAACCTTTACGTTTCCTCCACTTAGATAAACAGCTTTTCGTGCTAGCTTTTCCATTGTCTTGTTCTCTTTTGCAATACTAAATACAAGTGTTACTCCAAAAAGTATGAAGAACAATCTTGTTGGCCAATAACCAATAATTTGGTTTGCTCCGATACCTGCGAAAATATTTCCTATAACAAATGCAAATGCTAAACTAACTAGTCCTGTATTGACTTTCATAACAAAGCCTATCGTTATAGCTATTACAATTCCTAAAAGTGATATATGTGCCAAAGTCATTATTGTGCCTCCTACGCATTGTTTTATTTACTATGGTAAGATTCTAACAATAAAACTTTGTCACTTCTTTATTTAAACCTCACAATAAAAATGTATCTTTTTTGTAATTGTTTATAGTTACTTTCTAATTTGCTCCAGTTTTATAGCTAAAGCTATGTTTAATTTTGTCTCAGTGCTTGTTAAGTCAACACTTAAAATTTTAGCTATTCTATCATATCTATATTTCAGAGTATTATAATGAATGAACAAATCTTTTGCTGCAGTAGTTAAATTCCAATCATTTTGGACAATTTTCAATAGAGTATAATATAGCTCTTGATTCCTCTTATGATCATACTTCTTAATCGGCACTATATATTTACTTATAAATTCTGTTACTATCTCACTATCTCCAACTGAAGCAAGAAGTTTATAAGCGCCTAAAGATGAGTAAAGGACAGCCTTATTCCTTTTATAAACCTCTCTGCTTAACTCTATTGCTGTTCTAGCCTCCTTGTAAGCTTCATAAGTTTTAAGAAGGGAGTCTTTTTTTTCAGAAATACCTATTGTTACGGTAAATATGCTTTGTTGTTCAATTAAATCTTTAATTTCTTTAGCTCTATAATGTAAATTGTCTTCATTGTCTGCTTCTAATATGAATACAATACTATCACTAAATGTCGTGTACATTATCTTATTATAATGGTTTGCTAGTTGTGTTCGGGCAATAAAAAACAAGTTCCTAATTTTCTGCTCAAGATAACTAACTTCTTGCTCATTTTGTGCTTTTACATATGTCTGTTTATAATCATCTATATCTACTACACATACACAAACGGTATCTAGCTCAAAATTATAAAGAGACATTGTTCTTTTATGTACTTCTTCTATAGATTTGACATTATTAAATAATAAGTCTTGTGCAAGCAAATCTCTATATCTTGTTTCAATTTGCCTATTAGAAATCTTCATTTGTATATCTAACTTAAGCACTGTAGAAGCATGCTCTATAGCTAGTTCTAGCATGTCCAAATCTTCTTTCAGTATTCTCATCTCGTCAATAACCAACACACCATAGAATACATCTTTAATAGTAATAGGGTAACACTGATGGTTTTCTAAATCACAAACCTCTTCTGGTAAAACGCTCTCAATAGTAGATTTTAATCTTTCAGAAGATGTATAGATTTTCTTCTCATTAAAGTAAGTATCGACATACGCAATGTCAGTATCTAAAATTCTCTCTAAAGTTATAATTATCTCTCTTACTTCTCCACCATCTATAACTAGCTGCGTAAATGCTTTATGAATTTTTTCAGATAGCATTAGTTTTTCAGCTTGCTTATTAACAATTGAAGTTAATACGCTATTTATTATATCTACGAAAGCTTTGTCCTGCGGGATAATAAGCAAAGGGAAATCTAGCTCCTCTGCCTTTTCCAATACTTCTTGGGGGATGACATCAATGTATCTTTTTATTTTTATACCAAGCCCTGTAGCTCCTGCAATTTTTACTTCTTGTATTAACTCTATTAGTTTTAGAGGATCTTCCTTTACAAAATATGCTGTTGTAATTAAAAGCTCCCCTCCTTTTATCCAACTAGCAATATCTGGTACATCTACAACATTAATATTTGAAACTTCTTTATCAAGTCCCTTTTCTCCAGCAATTATTTTAAAGTCCCTATACTCTGCTGTATTTAACATCTCTCTAAGAGTTAACACCATTATTCTCCTTTAAACTTTAAGGCATGTCATGGATGACATGCCTTAAATAATTAGATTCTTTCTACTGCTATTTTTACTTCATGTCCATTTAAGTTTGCTTCTTCGCTATTATCATTTTCCACAAACATCAAACTTTTCGCCAGCGTTTCTGATTTAATCCAATCTGAGTGGATTTCTAGAGCACTTTTAACTTTTTCATCTCCTTGATAATATATGTTGATATTATCAGCAACTTCAAAATCGCTACTCTTTCTCATTTGCTGTACTTTTGACATAAACTCTCTTGCCAATCCTTCTAAAATTAACTCTTCTGTTAAACTAGTGTCTAAAATTATAAAAACATTTCTTTCTAGTCTAACATTGAATCCTTCTTTTGCTTCTAAATCTACTTGAACAAGATTGTCATCTAACACAACCTCTTCTCCATCAAGGTCTATTTTATATTCTTCCTTAGCCTCAAGAGCAGAAGCTACTTCAAAAGCATTTAACTGATTCAACGCTTTACTAAATAATCCTACCTTCTTTCCAAACCTTGGACCTGCTTCTCTAAAGTTTGGTTTCAAGCTGAATTTCATATATTTAGACAGGTCCTTTGCAAATATGACTTCTTTAACATTAAGCTCTTCCATAATTAAGCCTGTCATATCTCCAATTAGTTCTTCATATTTACCATCAACTAATACCTGACCAATAGGCTGCCTTACCTTTATATTTACTGATTCTCTAGCTGACCTTCCTAGCTTCACTAGGGTTCTTACTAAGTCCATTCTATTTTCAGTATGTTGATTTATTAACGTTTCATTTACTTCTGGCATTAAGCTTAAATGTACTGAGTCCTCACCTGTTAAACTACGATACAGTTCTTCTGCTGTAAATGGTGCAAAAGGTGCCATAAGCTTTGATACCCCTAACAGCACTTCATAAGTTGTAGCGTAAACTGCTTTTTTGCTTACATCAAGCTCAGAGGCCCAGAACCTACGTCTATTTCTTCTTATATACCAGTTTGACAGATCTTCATTTACAAACTCTTGAAGCTCTCTTACTGCATTAGTAAGGTCATAATTATCTAAACTTTCAAGTACCTTTTTTGCTACATTGTTATATTTTGAAAGAAGCCATAGATCTATCTCTGGTCTCTGTTCGTAATCAATCTCAAAGTCTCTTGGATCAACATCATCTGTATTTGCATATAATTCAAAGAATTTGTATACGTTCTTAAGCGTATTAAAATACTTGCTAACAACTTCAGCTACACCTTCTTCATCAAAGCTTGTAGGCAACCATGGTGGAGAAACATGCAGCATATACCATCTTACTGCATCAGCACCATATTTTTCAAACATCTCAAATGGATCCACCGTGTTACCTTTTGATTTAGACATCTTTCTACCCTCTTTATCTAAAATCAAGTCTGTAACTAAGCACCTCTTATAAGAGGATTTACCAGTTAAGAAAACTGATATAGCTAATAAAGAGTAAAACCAGCCTCTTGTTTGATCAATAGCTTCACTAATAAAGTCTGCAGGATATAACTCCTCCATAAATACTTCTTCATTTTCAAATGGATAATGGTGCTGTGCAAAAGGCATGGCTCCTGAATCAAACCAACAATCAATTACATCTGGCACCCTTGCCATCTTTCCACCACATTTATCGCACTCAAGGTGAACATCATCTACATAAGGACGATGTAATTCTATATCTAAGTCAATATCTTCAACTGCTCTATTTTTTAACTCTTCTCTTGAAGCAACTGTATCAAAATGACCGCAGTCACACTTCCAAACATTTAACGGTGTGCCCCAGTATCTACTTCTGGAAATGGCCCAGTCATTTAAGTTTTCTAACCAATTACCAAAACGCTTCTCTCCTACATAATCTGGATACCACTCAATTTCTTTATTAGCAGCTATGAGTTGGTCTTTTATTTTAGTCATCTCTAAATACCAGCTCTGTCTTGCATAGTATAATAATGGGGTTGAGCATCTCCAGCAATGAGGATAATTATGATCCATCTTTTGCTTTGTATACATTTTATCATTGTCTTTAAGCCATTGAACTATGTGAGGGTCTGCATCCATAACAAATTGACCCTTCCATGGTGTTTCTGTATACTTCCCATCTTGGTCTACTGGTTGAAATACAGGAAGGTCATACTTGGCTCCTGTATCATAGTCATCTTGCCCAAAAGCTGGTGCAGTATGTACTATTCCTGTGCCGTCCTCTGTTGTTACATAATTAGCTAGTGTAACGTAAAATGCCTTTTCATTTTCTCTTGTCTTGACAAATGGCATAAGTTGCTCATACTTTTTATGCTCAAGGTCTTCACCTTTATATCTTTCTATTATTTCATACTCTCCTACAAGTACACTTTCTAATAAGTCTTCTGCTAAGATATACTTATTCCCATCTTCTTTATCCAAAACTTTTGCATAAGTTAGTTCTGGATGAACTGTTAAAGTAACATTTGATGCTAATGTCCATGGGGTTGTTGTCCATGCTAAAAAGTAAGCATCATCGCCTACTGCTTTAAACTTTGCAATAACTGTTTCACTTTTTATTTCTTTATATCCTTGAGCAACCTCATGAGTTGCAAGGCCTGTTCCACATCTAGGGCAATATGGTAATATCTTATGCCCTTCGTATATAAAGTCTTTTTTATGAAATTGGTCTAATAACCACCATACAGATTCTATATAATCATTCTCAAGTGTTATATATGGGTTATCCATATCAAGTAAATATCCCATTTGCTCAGTCATTTCTCTCCATTGGCCTTCATACTTAAAGACTGATTCTCGGCATTTGTGGTTGAACTTATCTATACCATAATCCTCAATTGCCTGCTTGCTATTTAATCCAAGTTGTTTTTCCACTTCAATTTCAACAGGAAGACCATGCGTGTCCCAGCCAGCTTTTCTCTTAACTTGATAACCTTGCATTGTTTTATAACGACACACAGTATCCTTTAAGGTTCTTGCAATGACATGATGAATACCTGGAGTACCATTAGCTGTTGGAGGGCCCTCATAAAAGACAAAACTTGAGGATTCTTCTCTTTCAGAAGTACTTCTCTCTAATAAATTAATCTCTTTCCAATACTTTGCTATTCTTTGTTCCATTTCAAAATTTGTTTCGTTCTTCATTTTTGGAAATTTCATTTTTACACCTCTTTTAAAATAATAAACCCTGGGAAATAAAACCCAGGGACGAAAGGACTCCGCGGTACCACCCCGCTTGCAGAATAAATTCTGCCGCTCAAATTCTTTAACGCAGAAGTACGTATGCCCCTACTAACTTCAAGGCATCGGCTCATGGATGATCTCTATTACCATAAATGTAGCTACTTTCCAGCCTAGAATAGCCTCTCTATAACATTTTCTCTGTAATAGCATTCCAATCATTGCTTTTAATATAGCTGTATTATACATTAAATATTTATCATCATCAATAACAACAGCATATAATATTATAGTTACAACAAATATATTATTAGTTTTAGCTTATGGATTCACATCAAACACTATTTTTGCTAGTTCTACTAATAAAACTTGATTAACTTCATTTCCAAAACTCCTATTTGCATTATTATATAATGTAAAATCAAGACCATTTCCATCTTTAATTGTTGCTTCTTGTCCTTCAATAGGCCAGCTAGCTGAGTATATCTCTTTTGGGTCTAAGTTCCTGTAATAGCTTACCCCAGGATATAAAATGGCAATCTGAAACCTACTATTGATTACACTAATCTCATAGGAAAAGTAGTCTGGCAAATCATTAATAGTATCCTCAAGCTTTTGTTTAAATAATTCAGTATCACTAACTATATTAGAATAAACAATTTGGTAGGCTCCATAATTATATGCTGCATCGTATTGATAAGTCATTTCTTCAGTAACTAATCGCTCTATCTCAAATAAAAGCTTTACCATCTCACTTTGAACTACTCTTGTTTGAGCATTCTTCATGCTTTGATTAATTCTTGGTAAGCTTATACTAAAGATAATAACCATAATCAACATAACTGCTAGCAATTCAAGTAGTGTAAATCCCTTGTTTTTCATTTTTATATACCTATCTAACAGAAATTTTAATCGGTGAAAACTGATCAATATAGTCTACTCTAAAGCCAAGTTCTTGTGCTATCATCCTTAATGGCACCATAAGCCTTTGATTCTCGTTCATATAAGGAGCTACTGGCAACCTTCTTCTTTCCTCATTGATATATCCATAGCTATTTCCCTCTTGAAGCCTAATTGTCGTATTAAAGCTTGTATATGTAACTGTTTTGGTACTATTGTCCCACTTCATTTCAGCCCCCAGGTCTTCTGCAAATCTTACAGGGACCATTGTTGTTCCAAGTACTAAAGTAGGAATACCATAGTCTGTACCTCTGCCTATAGTCAACATAATTGGATCTCTTTGTTCTTGATAATACACCTCTACATGATAATAGCTGCTGTTTTGTCTCATGTCTTGTATTCTAACATAGATATCATTCTTGCCAGGTTTAAGATTATCTACCTTTGCAGTATATGTAGTTACAGGCAAAAAATAGTCCTGTCTTTGATTATTAACAAAGACATATGCCATTGGAACGTCATATCTTATTCTTAAACTTACTTCTGGAGAGTATACAATATCTGGAGCACTCACAACTGTCTGACTTGGTTGTGTTGCGCTTCTCCTAACTGCTATTTCATTAAAGTATCCACTCACATCTGTTTCTAATCTTAAATTTAAAACATTAATACTTGAAGAAAAATAGTACTTATATTCGCCATTATTATCTGTTTTATCTACTAAAGTATCATTAACGTATATATCTCGGCTAATCAAAGGCTCTCCCTTTGCATTCTTATACGCTATTTTTATCTCAGTTGCATTTGTTGTTAGTTCTGCTGGTTCTGTTAATACTTGTGCTCTGTTTACTGGAATACTATATACTTGCATTCCTTCTCCTAGATAAACATTAACTCTTGGCTCAACTCCTGCTTGGTTTATTTCTTCATAGTTAAGATTACTAACTAGAATTTCTAGTTTGTATTCATCACTACCTGAAATTTTTCCAAATATCTCTTGACTACCATCTTGATCAACAACTCTTAAGCTGGAGCCAGTTCCTCCATTTACCAATTCTAAATAGATATCATCTGTTATTCTTTGATGATTTAATGAATCATTTATTACAAACCCTAATGGCTCCCTTATTGCTTCTGTAATCATTGGTGATAGCTGATCAAATATAATATTTGGGTTAGAAACGTTAATTTTTGCTTCTCCAGTCTGCGAAGAAGACTCATCTCTAACTCTGAAAGTTAAATCTTCTTTTGTCGTTACTCTAGGGGTATGAATGATTCTAGTTCCATTTGCAGTTTGATTAGCGTTTATTTCTATTTGATTGATTGTTCTGTAAGCTAACCCATCTTCAAATATATCTATAGCATAGGGCACTACTTGCCTTCCTGAACTATCTCTTACCATTATATGAAATGTTTGCTCTTGCCCAGGTCTTACAAAACTATTATCAACTGTAACCGTATATACTTGGTCGCCCTTAACTTCTATTGCGTTTTCTAATACTGCCATTCTAGTAGCTTCATTATTGCTGATTTGATAAACAATTATATTATACTTTCCAAGTTCTGGCAGACTAAAATCTTCTACTACATATTCTCCATTTTGGATGTTTTCTTTAGCTGGATCAAGAAATAAATATGCTCTATCTCCTTCATATCTACCACTTTCATTCAACCCTGGAGTAGAAGGCCGTTTTTGTGTTGGGCTATTAACACCGTAGCTATTTTTCCCAATGTAGATTAAAGCATTGTTAATAGGCTGCATAGAATCATCTTTTATTATGATTTTCTGGATAGATTCTTTGTTTACATACATCAAATCATTCTCTACATCTACTTGATAACCAGTTATATCAATACTGTCAACAACTCTATGAATAACCTTATAGGACTTGTTTTCAAGTGCATATACCTCAAGAGTATAATTAAAAACACCGCCTTGATAGGTTGGCACATCGATTATAGTTTGATTTATTCCTAAATAATCTCTTTGATTAAGCCCTGCAGGCAAGTCATTTGGATAAATATTTGAGCTGCTTTCAGTTCTTAATGTATGTACTATCTCCTGTGACTGTCCTGGGGAATTATACTTAAGAACATAGCCTCCGTGAATAGTTGAACTGCTTCTTGTTGTTTGTACTGGTTTTCCACCTTTATAAAAAACGATGTCGTCACTTGTTGTTGTATTATCTTCTCCGCCCAAATCAATTGAAATAGTTCCTGCATATGAGTTTTTCAGTGCCTCATTTACTAAAATATCTGTATCAGCTCTTAGTACATCTAGCTTTAGATCTTTTTGATAGATATCTTTCCACTGGTTGTTAAATCTACCCATTAATGATATGACTACTCTATATTCTCCTACTGCTAACTCTCGTAACCCTCTATAAGAAAGTGCTTCATAATCAAAACTTTGAGATTCTCCACTTCTTATAAGTATATTCTGGTTATTCTTTGAAGAAATTAACTCTTCACCTTCAAACAACTGGACCCTAAACCTATAGTCACTTTTCAAACTATTGTTTATTATATACTCGCTAGGTATATCCTTAATATTAACTTTAATGTTTTTATTAATTATACCTCTTGAAAAACTAGATTGGCTTATACTTGCATTTAGTTCTTTTCCTACTACTTTTCCTTCTTTTATTGCTTGAAAGCCGTTTCCATCGTTTATATCAAGAACCAGCTCAATGCCTCCAGCATAACTAAACCTTCCAGGAGTTACCAATATTCCAAAAGATCCATTTTCTCCAATTATATTAGTTGCTAAAACTCCCTCACCCTTATATCTAACTCCTATTGTTTTACCTTGCATACCCTCAATTGTTCCTACTATAGCATGAAAATCGTCATCTAAGTCAAATTGAAGATTTCCTTCTAAAGCTATCTCTGGTATAACGAAGAACTCTGGTGGGATTAAGCTTGGCTCATTACTATCTCTTTGATTATTCTCATTTATATCTAGATAATACCCTACTTCATCTCTCTTTATTCTTTGAGATTCTACAAACTCATACTTATACTGTCCATAGTTATTAAGAACGGCTTTGGCTAAGAAGTATCCTCCCCTTATTTCATAAGTTAAGTTGGTCTCTAAATCTCTAACTTTCTCCCCATTTAGATGCCCAATATGTTCTCCTGTACCATCTGTAACAAAGCCATCTACATTAACAATATATTGACCACTTTTTCTTATTACTACATTTTCATACATTTCTACGGTTATATCACTTGTTTGTGCACTTACTAATGGGTATACCATTAATAACACAAGCACTAATAATATTAACTTCTTCATTTTAGTCACCCTCTTAATAACGTATTGTTATGAGACCTGTATTATTGTTATATGTAACACTAGCTTCGAATATCTTCTCAAACACTTCTCTTGGTATGTATACTCTATTATTTTTATACTCAGGCTTGTTATTGATTAAGTGTGCTGTTCCATTTACTATGGCTATATTTGAATTTATAGTGAATATAAGCTCTCTTCCATCAAATATTCTAAGTTGAGCAGTATTTATATTCCTGGTTATTTTAAGATCATAAAACTCTTCCAAAATTCTTGCAGGCAACATCAAATGGTTGTCATCATTCAAATAACTTCCTTCTATCTCATACGTCTTATCTAAATAGAAGAATGAATTGCTCCCTAATACAGTCTCTACAAGCCTTTTTTCTGGAACTGTTAATATAAAAATTGCGTTTGGGTTATCTTCAATGCAAGCAAATAAGCTACCATCCGCTCTTCTAAAATAATAAGGAATCAATGTTTTCTCTTGGTTTTTTTCATTAATAGATATAATTCTTAAGTCCTTTTGCGATATATCAGAGCTAACCGGAAACCTTATTTCTGCTAAATCTGTTTCTTTAGAGCTTACTTCATATGAGTCTATAATTTTAATATTCATTTTATTTAATTCTTTTAGCTTTGCACTTGTTAGTGTACTACTACTAATTTCCCAATTACCTCTACCTAGGTTTATATCCTCTAGTTCACTAGCTCTAAACCTAAACACAATCCCTTGTGGGTTTGTATATATCAAATCAACTCCTTGTTTAGAGAGATCTTCTCTTTGCATAGGTGTAATAATCTGAACAAACTTCTCTATTTGTTCTTCTTTATCTTTGGGATATTCTGTTGCGTAATAATGACTATGTATTTCTATTCTACTATTATCTCTTTTTAATACTGGTATCCCCATTCTCCATCTAGTTGTTATAACTTGAGATGTATGATTTATCCTAGTGAACTCTGGTAGATTTTCTATATTTCTGCGATAAATTAAGTCATTATCAGAAAAAATCTTGTCATACAAATTGTCTTTAGATCCTTTATATTGATAATGTATTGTACCATTTTCATAATCAACATCTACTCTTTTACCATCTTTTTGGTATAGTTCTACAGCATCAAACTCAATTGTAGTAAAACCTGTTTGGTTGATTGTTCTATCTAAGCGAAGTTCTAATTCTGTTTTAATTTTGTTCAACGCTAACAGGTCTTGCAAGAAAAAGTTTATTTCAAGAATAGAGTGGTCTCTATTCTCGGTAATCTGACCTCTCTGATAAGACCCTACAGGCAAACCCTCCAGCTTATAATTAATGATATTTATCTTCTTGTGATCAAACTTGATTCTAAATTGTCCAAAAAGTACTTCTCTTGATCTAATAATATTAATAGGCATAGTTATGCTATCTGTTGTATAATCAATTGTCTTAGTTTCTAAATTAATCTTTGCAGTCCTTTGGGTGCTATAAGAGTAACTTTCACTATAGTGATATTTTCCATTAATGACATAATACACTGAGAAAAAGTAGTGCTTTCCTTGTTGAAGTTCATCTAAATATAAAGAAAAGTTTGTACCTTCAAATGGTTTTCCACTCATTCTTATAAAGTTAACATTCTGCTCTAATATTGGTGGTAAAGGAAATTCGCTATATGCAAATCCATATTCACTTATATTATCAAAGTTATTGACCCGTCCAATCAAATATACTGAGTTATCTGACACTTCTTCAACTCTTACCCTCGCAAGCTTTGGGTTTGCGTAACCTACCGTAATAAATAGAAAAAGTACTAATATTAATGCAATCGTTTTATATTTCATGTTGATTCTCCTCACACAGAATGTGTTATTATAGAAAAGGGTGATATTATGTACTTAAATAACGGATTTGAAGAACTTAACAAAGAGTTCTCAAAAGAATATTTTATAAGACTAGAAAACTTCATAAACAACCAAACAGACGATGTTTTCCCTCCAAAAGATAAGATATTCAATGCTTATAAACTCACTAATTTGAATACTTTAAAGGTTGTAATACTTGGGCAAGACCCATATCATCAGCCAAACCAAGCCAATGGGTTAAGCTTTTCGGTAAATAAGGGTGTTAAACACCCCAGATCATTAGTTAATGTTCTTAAAGAAGTCTCAAGAGATTGTAATTGTAAATACCCTACCCATGGAGACTTGTCACCTTGGGCAAAACAAGGGGTCTTCTTATTAAATACTATTTTGACTGTTTCTAATAATAAACCAGCCTCTCATAAAGCAAAAGGATGGGAATGTTTCACAGATAGAACATTAAACCTAATAAACAATGAATGTTGCAATATTGTTTTTATGATGTGGGGAAACTATGCTAAATCTAAAATAGAATTAATTGACCAATCAAAACACTTAATTCTTCAAGCTAGTCACCCAAGCCCTTTTTCTGCACGACTTAGCTTTAATGGCTGTAGTCATTTTTCAAAAGCAAATGATTATCTAATTGAACATGGAATTAAACCAATCAATTGGTGTTTAATATAAACATAGCCACCGTCAAGGTGGCTATTAAATATTTAAATTATCATTAAACACTTTATATAGCCCTATATCTACTAAAAGACCCTCATTTAACTAAGTGTGTTACTTTTCTTTAAGCTCTTTTCTTATTGTCTCTAGTTTGGTATATAAGCTATTAATTTCACTTAAAATACTATCAACTTCTTTGGATAGCTTTTCTACTTTTTCTCCCTCTGAGTTGCTCACAAGAATATCTTCTTCCTTTACTTCCTTGGAATCCTCTTTGGGGTCTTCTGTAAGAATAGCCTCTTGTGGCTTCTCTATCTGCAAGCACTCATCATATACTTCACATTCAGTGTTTAGACAACGAAACTCTATGACTTCCTTGCCTTCCTTTATAGTCAATCCATATGATCCATTATAAGGGTCATTAATTAGACATCTAGAACTAGAGTTTAGTTCCATTATTTGCTTTTCTGTTAGACCCTTTTCCCTTGCGTTTTCGATAGATACCCCAAGCTTTTCTAAAAGTTGCCAAAGAGATTTTTCTCCTTTTACTCGTTTCACATACTCTAAATCATCTAAGAGCTCACCTTTCCTAATATAAACATTGCTTATTGCTTTTATATTAGATCTCATAAGTTTCACCGCTATTTATTCTGTATGCAACAGGAACTGACTCAATAACATATTGCTCATGTGTTGTTACTGGTTGTTTTGTGCTGCCAAAACTAATTGTTAGATTTTGATCTTCATTAATATACATTTCTAAAGCAACTGTTTCATCAATAAATCCATATACAGGCGCTTTTATTAAGTGTGCTAAATCTTTAACAAGAAGAACTAATTGTGCATATGGCTGGTCTTCAGTTAAACCAAAGTAATAGATTTCATCAATATCCTCAAGGTTTTGGTTTTTGTTTACTATAGCTATTTGTGAATCATCTGCAAGTATAATCTTAATATCTGTGTCTAAAACCAAACCTATTGGTTCCATAAAAGCTTTTATATTACCTAGTGCTCCTTGCCATTCACAAATACTCATGTATTGCAGGACATCAATGTCAAACTTATCTCTAAACTCATCAATAAACCGTGGTGCTTTCACTCCGCATCCTGTTAAAAACATGTAGTCAAACTCACCAATATCTAAGCTATTGTTTAATAAGAACTGATTTGTGAGTTTTTCTATTTCTTGATAGACCTTGTTTAATACCTTGTAGTATTCTTCTATCATCATTGCTTTTTTAAAACCAATAACGTTTTGAATGTTCTTAATGTTAATCTCTGCAGAAGGGCGTTTTAAAAATGCTTCTTTGATCTCACTTACATTTTTAGATATTGTATTTTGCTCCTCTTCTGTCAAGTTTTCCATTTTGATATTAAAATCTATGTTTTCGTTTAGTTGCTTTATTATAAAGCTAGTCAAATGACTATCCATATCATAAAACTGTTCCATATAATGATCTTCACATTGAATGCTTAAAATGCCTTTATCTAAGACCATTGAATAAATGCTTAAATCATTTTGACTAACATCCACGAGTAAATACTTTCCTTCTTCTAGTTCACGATAGTGGTTCTTTATAATTGATACAGGTCTTTTGAGCAAATCAATAATATTCAAATTAGCAATTTCTCCTGCCTTTTTGAAATATTCTTTATATTTATCAGTATTCCTTTTGTTTATAGATATAACTGTCTTAATGATTCTTGTATTGTTGTATTTATTTAGTATATATTCTTTAATTTCTTCCAAAGCAGCAGATAATAAATCCTCTTTATTCCACTTATGCCCTGCTATGTCATACTCTTTATTTGAATCTATAAAATTATAGACTGAATTAAAGTATAAATCTCCTTCTTGTTCTTGCGCTTTTTTTGCAACAAGAACTTCTCCTGACTCCCTATTAATAGAAATGCCGGCAGGTATTGGCCTATTGTTATAAGTAACATACTCTATTTCACTACTTTCTTCCATAGAGAAAATAGCTATTGATGTATAATTTCTTGTAAAATCTATCCCCAAGACAACTTGGTTTCTGTTATCTATGTTACTCATTAGAATCGCCTCCTAGGCTATTACTTTAATTGATCATTTTATCAAATTATATCATCAAACTATTGCTCTTAAAAGATTTACCCAATAATACTATTAATATATCCTTGCTTTGAAGATTTTTTTACATCTTTCCATAGAAGATTATAATAATATGCTTCTTATTATGATAGAATATACTAAGTTGACAAAGGTGGTGTTTTAATTGGAAGATTTAAAATTAGCTATTAGCAAAGATAAGTGGCTACATGATTACAAGATGAATCTAACTGGTAAAAAGCTTCTTATATCATTTGTTGCGTTTATAGGTGCACAATTAGTATTTGGAATTATAATTGGACTACTAAAATCAAGATTTGATTTAAATATAAACTCTTTAATGTTAAATATTATTATGAATGGAATTATGATTCTTCTTATACCAATAGTTTATTCCTTTAGAGGCTTTTCTGCTGACTTTCTTAAGAGAGGAAGTTTTTCTTCAGAAAACATACAGACTGGCATATTCTATGGACTTGTATGTTTGCTAGTAAACCTCATTGTTGGAACAATTTTAGTATATTTATATGCTTTTCTGGGTGTAGAACCCGCAGAACAACAAGCTCTCCAAATGATAAGCAATCTTGGGAGCAGTGACGTGCTTTTAATAATATTTGGTATAGTTATAGCTGCACCTGTAGCTGAGGAGTTCTTTTTTAGAGGCGTAATACAAAGAACTTTTGCTATTAACATAAGTATGAGAAATGCTGTAATTATTAATAGCTTGATTTTTGCACTGATACATCAAGACTGGTATCAGTTTCCACAAATATTTTTATTAAGTGTTGTACTGTCAATTGCCTATAATAAAACTGGTAATATAGTCACTCCTATAATTGCACATATTATCTCAAACTCTTTGTTTCTTTTAGCATTTTTCATTTAAATCAAAAAAGAGCATTAGTTACATATCAATTATATGTAACTAGTGCTCTTTATAATTTAAAATTTTTATACTACATTAGGCTCTTTAACAAGTTCTCCTCTTTCATATCTTCCTAAATCATAGGTCGATATAGGTAAGCTTGGTTCAAGTCCTAACATCTGTTCTGCTATTAATTGTGCTGTCATTGGAGCAATCATAAAACCATGTCCACTAAATCCTACTGCTTGATAAAACTTCTCTAGATGTGGTGTGTTTCCTAAAATTGGTGCTGCATCTGGAGTTATATTATATAAACCTGACCATTGTCTTACAACCCTTAACTCTTTAAGTGGAGGCAGCAACTCTGTTATTATCTCCGCCATTTCCTGCATAAACTGCCATGTACTCTCTATATTGTACCCCTTAAGTTCATTTGGATCTCCCAATCCCATAATGAAGCTACCATGAGGTGTTTGCTGACAATATATACTGTGGTGGAAAGACATTACCATTGGATCAAGAATCTTTTTAACTGGTTCTGTAACGAGTATTTGATGTCTTTCAGAATATACAGGAATGTCTATCCCAACCATCTTCGCAATTTCTTTTGACCAGCCTCCAGCTGCGTTAACTACTCTTTCTGTATAAATATCTCCCTTTGTTGTAACCACTTTTTCAATCTCACCATTTTTAACTACTATATCTAACGCCTCTGTGTAAGTTAAGAATTCCACACCAAGCCTTTTAGCTGCTTTATAGTAAGCATCCGTAACTTTAAACGGGTTAGCGTGACCATCTTTTTGGTGGAATGTCGCTCCTGTTAGACCTTCTATATTTAGAAATGGAACAATCTCTAATGCCTCTTGTGGCGTTTTAATTTCTGTCATAACACCATGTTTATGTTGTAATTCTACATTTTTTAAGAACTGATTCCATTGGTCTTTACCATATGCTAAAAGTAAATATCCACCTTGATGAAACTCTATGTCTCCGTCATAATCAAGCTCTTCATTCATTCTTTCAAATGCTTCACAACTCTTTTTAGATAATAATATATTACTCTCTAATCCCCATTGTTGTCTGACACCCGCTCCACAACGTCCTGTCGCTCCACTGGAAAGATAGCTTTTTTCGACTACAGTGATATTTGTCATACCTCTTCTGGCTAGTTCATAAGCAATTGCGCAGCCAATGACCCCGCCTCCTATGATTACTGCGTCTCTAGTCTTCATGTTTCTCTCCTTTCTCAGCAACAGCCATTGTACCTAACTTTATGCCTTTGATAGGACCTCTTTGCTTATGTGGTTCTTGTTGATCAACCTTTATGCCTGTAATTTTTGCAATTTCGCGTTCTATTACATGTCCACATGTCTTACTTTGACAAGGCCCCATACCAGCTCTTGTTATTCTCTTAATTTCTTCTACGCTTGTATATCCTTGTTTAATTAAGTCTTGAACCTGTGCTAGTGTTACGTCGCTACATCTGCAAACAATAACATCTTTTGATTTATCCATTGATTGACCTCCTATCTATACTCCTGACTTCCATCATTTGATCATGAGGTACTGCTAGATGGATAATTCGGGTTCTATCAAATATTTTGCTGTCTTGTACATTTACTACTCTTCCTTTTCCTATTTCTTCCCCTGCTCTATTAAGAGTTTTAACTACATCTCCCTTTTTTGGTACAGGTATAAACTCCCACGGCAACTTAACTAAAGCTTCTTCTTCACTATAGCTACCATCTACGACAAAGATAGCTAAACCTGGACATCCTGATACACATATAGCGCATCCATTACATTTATCAAAGTCAATTCTTGGTTTTTCATTTATATCTTCCATAGGCAAAATGGCGTCTCTTGGACATATTTTTGAGCATGGATTGCAAGGTATCTCCTGAAAACACTCTATAATGGCTACTCCACCTTGCTTAAGTCTCTGTTCACTAGGAGTTGCTGATTTAACATGATCCGGTGTCGGAACACCTGTTCTTTCTAACATTTATCTTACCTCCCCTAGCTTACGAATACCTTCTCTAATTCTTTCGCCAACTGGACCGTTTCTCAACTGAGCAAGTTCTTCGTGAGCCTCGTTAATAATCCTTTTAGCTGTTTCTTGTTTTATACCCAAATCAAGCGCTGCTTTAGCACCTGCAAGTTTTCCTTCAACCATAGCACTACTAGCTTCTTCAACTCCAGCTATATCTCCTGCAACATATACATTATCTACTGTTGTTTCAAGTTCCTCATTATGTATAGGAATATATCCACTTAGTTCACCTATATAAGTGATTTTTGCACCACTTTGGCTAACCAGTTCAGTTAAAGGAGATAATCCAACTGCTAAGCAAATTGTATCTACTTCATATGTTGTTTCACTACCCTCAATAATATTCCAGTTTTCATCCATTTTTGCAATCACAGCACCTGTAACTTCTGTTTCTCCTAAAGCTTCAACTATAGTGTGAGATGTTAAAATAGGAACACCCATCCTTCGTACTTTTGATGCATGTACAAGATACCCTCCTATATTTGGTGAGCCTTCAACTATTGCTACAACTTCTACACCAGCTTGCATCAATTGATATGAAACTATTAGCCCGATGTTACCAGCTCCAACCATTAACACTTTGTTTCCTGGTTTAACTCCTGAAACATTCATTAAGGTCTGAACAGCACCAGCTCCATAAACTCCTGGCAAATCATTATTTGGAAAAGCTATAGTCTTCTCAGAAGCCCCTGTTGCAACTACAAGTTTCTCTGGTTTTATTTTAATAAACTTTTCTAATTGATTTACTCCTAGAACTCCATCTGGATAATATCCCATTGCTGTTGCATCCAATAATACTTCTATGTTTTCGTCTTTCATAACTTTATCAACAAGCATTAACCCTATATCTACACCACGTTTTCCAGCATATTGTTTTTCACTACCAAAAAACATGTGCGTTTGCTTAACTAATTGTCCGCCTAGGGCACTATCTTGTTCTATTAAAACCACTTTTGCACCAAGCTCTGCTGCTGTTAATGCAGCTACAAGACCTGCTGGGCCTCCACCTACTATAGCAATTTGTGTATTAATCATTTAGGCAGTTCTCCTTTCCCCAGTTGCTTTTGTACCTGCATGCCTTCCTTAAGCTTAACTACACAGACTCTTACATTAGGCACTCCATCTACAACCATTAAACATGAAGAACAATTACCAATTGCACAATACAATCCTCTTGGTCGATGCAACTCTTCACTTTCTCTCAGTACTCTAATTCCATTTGCATGTAAAGCTGCTGCTATTGTTTCTGTTTCATAGCCTTCAAGTTCTTTTCCTTCAAAGAAAAATCTAACTTTTTTTCCTTTGTCCCACTTTAATATGGGATGGTTCTCAATACGCATATTTGCACCTCCGAGTTTAATCTACAATTCCTTTATTTCTTCAACTAGTTATTACTTTCAAATGTTGATTATATCATATTATTTAGCATACAGTAATAGTTATAAAACATGTTTATTGTTAATTTTTTAGGTATTTTTTAACTATATTAGCAAAGATAGCCATGCCGTATGGAATACAATCTTCGTCAAAATTGTATTTAGGATGATGCCCTGGATACGTACAGCCTTTTTCCTCATTCCTGGCTGATAATCTAAAGAAACTAGATGGCACCTCTTGAGAAAAGTAGCAGAAGTCCTCTCCACCCATTGATGGTTTTGGCTCATGTATTACATTTTGCTCTCCAATGATACCAATAGCTGCATCTTTTACTAAATCCGTCATCAACTCGTTGTTTACTACAGAAGGTATTCCTAATGAATAATCCAGCTCATATTCACACCTTAAACTTTGACAGACTCCTTTTATTATCCTATCAAATCTATCTGGCATAGATTTTCTAATTTCTTCATTTAACGTTCTTATTGTGCCTGTTATCTCGACTTCATCTGCAATAACGTTGTGTCTATAGCCTCCCTTAATTGTACCCATAGTTATTACTACTGGTTCTAAAGGATCTATTTCCCGGGAAATAATTGTTTGTAAAGTTGTTAATACATGCGCTGATGCCATAATTGCATCGACAGATTTGTGTGGGTGAGCTCCATGTCCGCCAAAACCCTTTATTTTTATTTTTGCAGTTCCAGTTCCAGCAGATCTTGGTCCGGATCCATATTCAATTTGTCCTGCTGGCCCTGTTGTGGTGTTTATGTGAAGGCCAAACATTGCCGAAACCTTTGGGTTCTCTAAAACACCTTCTTTTATCATAGGCAAAGCACCACCTGGACCTTCTTCAGCGGGTTGAAAAATAAATTTTACATTACCATCTAAGTTATCTTTATATTCCGATAAGAGTTTTGCAGCTCCCATCAATATAGCAGTATGCCCATCATGCCCACAAGCGTGCATTTTACCCTCTACAGTAGAAGAATACTTTACTCCAGACTGCTCTTTAATAGGCAAAGCATCCATATCAGCTCTTAATCCCACAGTCTTGCCTTCCTTTTTACCTCTTAAAAGACCCACCACACCTGTATTAGCTACATTACGAGTTACTTCTATACCCAAAGACTCTAAAAAGTTTGCTACAATTTCTGAAGTGCGAAGTTCTTCCATGCCTAGTTCTGGGTGTTTATGAAAGTCTCTTCTGTATTTTACAAACTCTTCTTTGATTTGATTTGCTCTATCTAAAAAATTCATTTAATTCACCTTTCTAAAATAATGATAAAACTTGCATTATAATTATTGGCATAAAAATTGCAGGTAGCAAGTTTCCTACCCTTATTTTTGCTACTTGTAAAATATTGAAACCAATGGCAGCTATTAATAATCCTCCGACAGCACTCATTTCAACTATTATATAAGGTGATAAAAATTGATTTAACCACCCTGCAAGCAATGTAATACCTCCTTGGTATACAAACACTGGGAGAGCTGAGAACATAACTCCAATTCCGAGTGTAGAAGTAAAAACTATAGAAGTTATTCCATCGATCATCCCTTTTGCTATGAGTGTACTATGATTGCCTTCTAGACCACTTTGTAAGGCTCCCATTATTGCCATTGCTCCAACACAATAAACTAAACTACTAGTGACAAAAGCTCTAGCAAAGTCATCTTTACTATTCTTAGAGAATCTTTTTTGTATCCATTTTCCCAGTTTTTGAAGTTTGTCTTCTATATTTATCAATTCACCTATCAGTGCCCCAACTCCCAAGCTAAATATAACAACTAAGAGTTCCTCACTTTTAATTGCCATCTGAAAGCCTATTAGTATAACTGCTAGGGACATCCCTTGCATTAATGTTGTTTTTAGCCTATCTGGTAAACCTTTTCTAAGCAAAATTCCTATAACTGAACCAATAATGATTAATATTGCATTTATTATGCTTCCTAATAACATTATACTTTTACCTTATTCAGTTTTTCCATTATTCTTTCTAAATCCTCGTTTGAATAGTAATCTATAACAATGCATCCTTTTTCACCAGAGTTTTTTATTTCTACTTTTGTTTTTAGATTACTTTGAAGACTTTCCTCAAATTCTTTGATTATAAGACTTTTTACGATGTCTTTTTGTGGCACTTCTCTTTCTTTTTTTGGATCTTGCAGTTTCTTTACTAATTTTTCTACTTGCCTAACATTGAGTCCTTTTTTCACTATTTGATCAGATAATTCAATTATAGTCTCTTCATCTTCAACTGTAAGTAGTGCTCGTGCATGTCCTACACTAAGCTTTTCTTCTTCAAGAAGATTTAACACATACTTTGGTAACTCTAATAAGCGTATCATGTTTGAAACATAAGACCTACTTTTACCAATTCTATCTGCTAAATCTGTTTTGCTTAAGTTTAAACTGTCTACAAGAGCACTTAAAGCACGTGCTTCCTCAATAGGCAGCAAATCTTCTCGCTGAATATTCTCTATTAATGCAAATTCTAATACCTTTTCTTCTGGTATATCCCTAACAATAGCTGGTATTTCTTTTATTTTTGCAAGTTTTGCAGCTCGATATCTTCTCTCCCCTGCAATAATCATAAATTTATTATCTCTTGGAGTAACTACTATTGGCTGAATCACACCATTTTGCTTTATAGAAATACTTAATTCTTCTAATTTAGCTTGATCAAATCCAGTTCTAGGCTGATTCTTATTAGGAAAGATATCACTAAGCTTTATTGACTTCACTAAATCCCCTATTGCTTTTTCTTCTTCATAAAGAGGCTTATCAGGCAGTAAAGCACCTAATCCTTTTCCTAATTTTTTTGTTTTTCTAGTCAATTAACAACACCTCCTTTGCTAAATCTATGTATGAAACAGAGCCTCTACTACTTGGGTCATATATAATTATAGGTTGGCCATGGCTTGGAGCCTCACTAAGCCTAACATTTCTATGAATAATTGTGTTAAATACTTTGTCAGGAAAGTATTTTCTGACCTCATCTGCAACATCTAATGATAAATTAGTTCTGCTATCATACATCGTTAAGATAACGCCACCTACTTTGAGGTTTTTGTTTAGATACTGATTTGCAAGTTCTATTGAGTTAAGTAGTTGTGTTAACCCTTCAAGAGCATAAAACTCGCATTGTATGGGAATTAAGACATGTGTTGCTGCTGTTAGAGCATTAAAAGTTAGTAATCCTAGAGATGGAGGGCAATCAATAAATATATAGTCATAATCTTCTTTTATATACTCTAAAGCTTCATCTAATTTGCTTTCTCTTGATATTTTAGGTACTAGTTCAATTTCAGCACCTGCTAGATTAATAGTTGCAGGTGCTATTTTAAGATTTTCAAGTTCAGTATCTCGAATAATCATCTCAATTGGATATTCATCTATTAATACATTATATATACAGTATTCTAATTCTAGTTTATTAACTCCTAAACCACTTGATGAGTTCCCCTGAGGGTCAATATCTATCAACAGTACTTTATTACCCATATTAGCAATAGAGGCAGCTAGGTTAACTGCTGTAGTTGTCTTTCCTACTCCCCCTTTTTGATTGGCTAATGCAAATATTTTAGTCATTATTTCACTCCAAACTTGATTTTTTAGATTTTTAGTAGCAATTCTTCACTCTAGCTGTAATTATACACAAAAAAGATTAAATTATCTCGTTATTTTTATTTATTTACCGTTTCACGTGAAACGCTTTTTTAAAATCATAAAAAAAAGAGCACTTGTTTAACCAAGTGCTCGCGTTTCACGTGAAACGTTATTCTTCAAATGCAATTTTTGCAATTGCCTTAATTTTGTCTGCCTCTTCAAGGTTTTGGATTTTAACACCTCTTGTATTTCTTCCATACTTAGGTATCTCATCAACGCATATACGAATTATGATGCCCTTTTCTGTTACCATCATAATATCATTTCCATCATCAATAATTTTAAATCCTACTAGCTTTCCTGTTTCTTTAGATGTTTTCATCATAATAACACCTTTACCATATCTATTTTGGCTTCTAAACTCGTCCATCACAGTTCTTTTACCGTATCCTTTTTCTGTTATACTTAAAACTGTGCTTCCTGGGATAACAACATCCATTTCAGTAACATAATCTCCATCATCGAGCTTTATGCCATTTACTCCTCTTGTTGCTCTTCCCATTGGTCTGACTTGATCTTCATCAAATCTTATGGTTTTTCCATCTCTAGTAGCTAAGATTACATCATTTTTACCATTTGTTAGCTTAACACTAATTAATTCATCATCTTCTTCTAAATTAACAGCTATTAAGCCTCCCATTCTCATGCTTTCGTATTCAATACTCTGTGTACGTTTAACATAACCGTTTTTAGAGCAAGTCAATAAATACTGATCCTCTTTAAACTCTTTAATAGGCATAGTTGCTGTAATCACTTCATCTTTTTTAAGAGCTGTAATATTTTGTATTAATACACCTCTAGACCTCTTACCTGTAACAGGTATCTTAAAGACTGGTATGCTATACATAATACCTTTATTAGTGAAAATTAATAAAGTTTGATGTGTAGTACTTATAAAGAGTTGTTCTACAAAGTCTGAATCAGATGATTTTACTCCAGATTTACCTCTTCCACCTCTTCTTTGACTACTATATTCACCTAAAGATTGTCTCTTAATATAACCCTGATGAGTAATTGTTATAACTACATCCTCTTCAGCTATAAGGTCTATAGTATCCAATTCTCCTTCTTCAAGCAATATATCTGTTCTTCTGCTATCATTAAATGTTTCTTTAATTTCTAACATTTCATCTTTGATAATCTGCATGAGTAGCTTTTCATTACTCAAAATTGATTCTAGCCTTGCAATCTCTTTAAGTAACTCTCTATACTCTTCTTCAATTTTATCTCTTTCCAGTCCAGTAAGCCTTTGGAGTCTCATGTCTAAAATAGCTTTAGCTTGAATCTCTGTTAAACTAAACTGTGTCATTAAACCATCTTTAGCTTCTTCTGTTGTTGATGATGCTCTGATAAGTTTAATAACTTCATCAATATTATCTAAAGCTATTCTGTAACCTTCTAATATATGTGCTCTTGCATTAGCTTTATCAAGAAGATATTCAGTTCTTCTTCTTACTACCTCTTTTTGATGTTCTATATAATGTCCTAACATTTCCTTAAGGTTCATAACAATTGGCTCATTATTATGAAGAGCTAGTAAAATAATACCAAACGACTGCTGTAAATGGCTATTTTTATATAATTGATTCAAAAGAACATTAGGTTCTACATCTTTTCTAAGCTCTATTACAACTCTTATACCATCTCTATCACTTTCGTCTCTTAAGTCAGTTATTCCATCTACTTTTTTATCTCTAACTAAATCAGCAATTTTCTCAATCATTCTTGCTTTATTGACATTATATGGTAACTCGTTAACAACAATTCTTGTCTTACCATTTCTCATGTTCTCTACATGAGTCTTCGCTCGAATGGTTAATACACCCCGTCCAGTTCTATATGCATCTTTTATATCATCTCTTCCCATTATAAATCCACCTGTAGGGAAGTCTGGTCCAGGTATATACTTCATTAGCTGATCAATTGTTATATCTTGATCATCAATAAGAGCAACACAGCCATCTATAACCTCTCCTATATTATGTGGGGGGATATTGGTAGCCATACCAACAGCTATACCGCTTGACCCATTTACTAATAAATTAGGATACCTTGATGGTAAAACAACTGGCTCTTCGAGTTGCTCATCAAAGTTTGGTCTAAAGTCAACAGTGTTTTTATCAATATCTTCCAGCAACTTCAGAGCTAATGCTTCCATTCTAGCTTCTGTATAACGCATCGCTGCTGCTGAGTCTCCATCGATAGAACCAAAGTTTCCATGTCCATCTATTAAAGGATATCTCATACTAAATTCTTGAGCCATCCTTACCATTGTGCTATATACTACTGTATCACCATGTGGATGATATTTACCTAATACTTCACCGACTGTCCTTGCTGACTTTTGGTAAGATTTGTTAGGAGTTAGACCCATCTGATGCATAGCATATAAAATTCTTCTGTGAGCTGGCTTTAACCCGTCTCTTACATCTGGTAAAGCCCTTCCCACAATAACTGTCATAGCATATGTTAAATATGACTTCTTTATTTCATCAGTTATATCTACCGGTAATATGGTACCATGTTTAAATTCAGACATCTAACCACCCCTACAGATCTAAATCTTTTATTTTTTTCGCGTTATTTACAATGAACTCTTTTCTTGGCTCAACACTACTTCCCATTAAAACTGTAAAAATATTGTCAGCTTCTATAATATCTTCCATTGTAACTTTTAGTAAAATACGATTATCTGGATTCATAGTAGTTTCCCAAAGCTGATCTGGATCCATTTCACCAAGACCTTTATATCTTTGAATTCTAACACCATGTCTTCCTATTTCATTTAATACTTTATCTCTTTCTTCGTCACTATATGCATAATGTTCAGCTCTGCCTTTTTTTATTAAATAAAGTGGCGGCTGCGCAATATAGATATATCCAGCGTCTATCAAAGGCTGCATATATCTAAAGAAGAAAGTTAAAATTAATGTTCTTATGTGTGATCCATCAACGTCAGCATCCGCCATAATAATTACTTTATGATATCTTGCTTTATCAATAGCAAAGTCTTCATCAATACCAGTTCCTAGAGCTGTAATCATTGTTCTAATCTCAGTATGATTTAGTATCCTATCAAGTCTAGCTTTTTCAACGTTAATTATTTTACCACCAATTGGTAAGATAGCCTGAAATCGCCTATCACGACCCATTTTTGCTGAACCTGCAGCAGAATCTCCCTCTACTAGATACAATTCTGATAATGAAGGATCTTTTACTGAGCAATCTGATAGTTTACCAGGTAAAGCAGATACTTCAAGAGAGTTCTTTCTTCTTGTCAATTCTCTTGCTTTCTTTGCAGCTTCTCTTGCTCTAGCAGCTCTCAAAGATTTATCTACAATCTTCTTTGCCTCAGTAGGGTGCTCACATAGATATGTGTACAAAATATCTCCAACAGTTGATTCGACAAAGCCTTTCATTTCACTATTTCCTAGCTTTGTCTTGGTTTGTCCTTCAAACTGTGGGTCTGTTAACCTTACACTTAAAACTGCTGTTAGACCTTCTCTAATATCGTCTCCAATAATATCAGGATCTTTATCTTTTAGTAGTTCATGAGTTCTAGAAAACTTATTAACTGTTCTGGTTAGAGCAGATTTAAACCCTGATTCATGCATACCACCTTCAGTAGTCTTAATGTTATTTGCAAATGACAATATATTTTCAGAATAACCATCATTAAATTGAATAGCTACTTCTAATTCATTACTTCCGTCATTACCTTCCATGTAGATTACGTCTTTATTAATAATTCCTTTGTTTTCATTTAGTTTTTCTACAAAAGATACAATACCACCTTCATAACAATACTCTACACTCCTAGGCTCTTCTGTTCTTTCATCTGTAAAGACGATTAATAATCCTTTATTTAGGAAAGCTAATTCTCTAAATCTACTTGAAAGTGTTAAGAATTTAAACTCTGTGGTATCGAAAATCTCTGGGTCTGGTCTAAACATTTGGATAGTACCTGAAATATCAGTATCTCCCACTCTCTCTACTTCAGAAATTGGAATACCTCTTTGATATTCTTGAACATAAATTCCACCATTACGATGTACTTCTGCTTTAAAATACTCCGATAATGCATTTACTACTGAAACACCTACACCGTGAAGTCCTCCTGAAACCTTATATCCTTCTCCTCCAAATTTTCCTCCAGCATGTAAAACTGTCATTACTACCTCTAGAGTAGACTTTTTCATTTTAGGATGCGGTCCTACAGGAATACCAACACCATTATCTTTTACGACAATAGCATTGTCTTTAGTAATTGTAATATCGATTCTATCACAGCGGCCTGCCATCGCCTCATCAATACTATTATCTACTACCTCATATACCAGGTGATGTAATCCACTTTGAGAAGTAGATCCTATGTACATACCCGGTCTTTTTCTAACTGCTTCTAAACCTTCTAATACCTTAATTTGCGACTCATCATAAATACCAGTGTTAACTTGATTCAAAGGCGTCATCTCCTTACGCGGTGAGAGTAAACGATACAACTCACCATTATTTTTACCTTTATAAAGTCTTAAAACCGCGACAGGAGCGGTTTAAATCACTTATACATTATATCATATTTGCATTAAACTAAAAAGGGTTATGGCCATAAATTTGCATATCTCAAAATCTTTTTACAAATCAAGATTCTAGATGAAATTTACCACCATCAACCCTATAAATTGATGCTTCTTTTTTAATTGTTTCGTTCAATAAACTAATGTCTGTAGTAGCTACAAATGTTTGTGTACTTCCTGATGCATTATTAAGCAATAAGTGTTGTCTTTCTTTGTCTAACTCGCTCAAAACATCATCTAAGATAAGAATAGGTAATTCTCCAGTTTCAGACTTCATATATTGAAGTTCTGCTAGCTTAAGAGATATAACTGTTGTCCTCATCTGTCCTTGAGATCCAAATCTTTTGATATCTCTTCCATTTACTATGCATGTAAAATCATCGAGATGCGGTCCTACTAGGGTTGTTCCTCTTTCCTTTTCTCTATGTTGCTCACTTTCTAGCTTATCTTTTATCAGATTCTCAATTTCTTCTTTAGTTATCTTATTTAACTTTCCTAAAGGGTCATCAAATCCTATGTTTGAAACATAGTTTATTACTAAATTTTCTTTAGTCTCTGTGATATGTCTATGAGATAGGTTAGCTAATAAGCTCATTTTATATAAGGTCTCTATTCTCTTATGTACAATTTGTGATCCAAGCTCTATTAACTGTTCATTATAAGATCTTAAAAGTGTTCCTTGGTATTCTTTTTGATAGTTTTGTTTTAAAAATCTATTCCTTTGCTGTATCAAACGACTATATTTATTTCCTAATTTATAAAAAGAAGGTTTTACTTGGCTTATCTCCATATCAATAAAATCTCTTCTTTCTTTAGGACCTCCACTAATTAAATCTAAGTCTTTTGGAAAAAAAGAAACAACATTTAAGTATCCAATTACGTCTGAAACTCTTTTTCTTGTAGCTCCATCTATAGATAGTGTTTTTTTATTGTCATTTAATTGTAGATATAGTCTATGATGATTATTCTTTTTCTCTAAATCAATACTTACCTCTGCATGATTTGAATCAAAACTAATCATATCTTCATTTTTACTAGCTCTATGAGACTTTCCAGTAGCAAAAATAAAAATTGATTCTAAGAGATTTGATTTTCCTTGAGCATTTTTTCCAACTAATATATTTAATTTTGGAGATGGTACTATATCAGCTTCTCTAATATTTCTAAAATTATGACATTTAACTCTCTGAATCTTCATTTATTACCACCAGCTCTATTTGCTCATCTATTACAACAACATCTCCGTCAACTAGCTTTCTTCTGTATCTATCTTCAACCTCACCATTTACTAATATCATACCATGGTCGACTAAATGCTTTACTTCTCCTCCACTCATGACAACATTAGCTAATTTAAGAAATTGCATTAAATTAATAGTATCTGTACTTATGAATACTTTTTCCATATTAATCTCTTCCTGCTACTGGCATTAGTAAAGAAAAACACTTATCATCATTTTTTGGCTTAGTAACAAGCATATTATACTTCTCAGCAAATTGCATTATAAGTTCTTCATCTTCATTGTGCTTTACCAATTCTCTTAGATATCTAAGAGTGAATGATACTTTTATTTCATGTCCTTTTAGATCAACAGCTATTATTTCTGTATGTTGGCCTAAATCTGCAGATCTAGCATTTATAGTCAATGTATCATTAACACAGTTTAAATTTACTACACCTTTTTTTGTATCTCTAACAATTAAGGCAGCTCTTTCTAAACTTTGTTCTAAATTATCATGACTCACAGTCAAAGTGGAATGATACTCTTTTGGTAAATATTGGATGATATCAGGATATTGGCCTTCTATTAACTTTGAGTAAACCTTAATTCCATTAATATCAAGAGCTAACTGTCCACTACCGAAAGTAAATATTGCATCTTCACTATCCGAACTATTCAATAGTCTCATAATTTCTCCAGCATTATTACCAGGAATAACTAATCTTCTACCTATGCCTTTATATAAAATATCTCTGCTAATAGAAGTTATTCTAAAGCCATCTGTTGCACTAATAGTAATTTCATCTTGTTTAAGTTCTAGCAAGATGCCGGTAAATATTGGACGCATATCTTCTTTTGCTGCTGCATATACTGTGTAATTAAGCATATCTGAGAGTAATGAACTTCCTATAGAGAATCCATCTTCAAACTCTCCGCTAACTATCTCAGGGAACTCAACTCCTGGTAATCCTGCTAACTCCATCTTGAAACGATCTCCACTAATAGCTGTTCGATAATTATTATAATCAACTTTAATGCTTAAACTATCAGTATCTGCTTTTCTTACAATATCAGCAAACACTGAAGCTGGTAAAATAACACTGCCTTCCTCTTCTACTTGGCAGTTTATGTTTGTTTGGATGGATAAATCTAAATTAGATCCTGTTAAAGTTAAAGTATTATCATTAACCTCTAATAATAAACCTCCTAAAACTTCTAAAATATCTTTTGAAGAAACAGCTTTTGAGACGATACTAACAGCTTGATTCAACTCATTTCTATTTACGATAATTTGCATTAGTGATCCTCCTTATTTATATATATAAAAAGTAATAATAGTAATAATGTCTGTGTAAAGTGTGGAAAACTGCATTTTTGTATGCTATTCATAAGAAAACTGGTGTTGAAAAATTGTTAATAAACTTCTAGGAAATCTTAAGTTGTCCACATTACAAAGGTTTTATTTTCTTCTTCAATTCTGTAACAACTCCAATAATATTAGAGTCATCTTCTAGTAATGTAGATATCTTATCACATGAATGAAGAATTGTTGAATGATCTCTTCCACCAAATTCTTCACCAATCTTTGGTAAAGAAGAATCAGTTAATTCTCTTGCTAAATATATAGCTATTTGTCTTGGTAAAACAATATTTTTACTTCTTTTGTTTGATATAAGAGTTGTAACAGTCATATTATAATAATCTGCTACTACATCTTTAATTGAATCAATTGTAATAGGCTGAAAATTATCTTTAGGTAATATGTCTTTTAAAACAGATTTTACTAACTCTATGGTGATAGGAACATCATTAATTTCAGCAAAAGCATTAATTCTCGTTAAAGCCCCTTCTAATTCTCTAATATTACTTGTTATATGTTCAGCTATAAAGAATGTAACTTCTCTTGAAACGTTAATGCTTTCTAGTTCAGATTTCTTTTGTAAAATAGCTACTCTTGTTTCAAGTTCAGGTTTTTGGATATCAGTTTGAAGACCCCATTCAAACCTAGACCTTAATCTATCCTCTAACTCACGTAACTCTTTAGGAGGTCTATCACTTGAAATAATAAGTTGCTTTTTTGAATTATATAAGTCATTAAATGTATGAAAAAACTCTACCTGGGTTCTTTCTTTGTTTTCTAAAAATTGAATATCATCAATCATTAAAATGTCTGCATTTCTATACTTGTTTCTAAACTGAGATGTAGTATTATTCTGAGTTGCTAAAATGAATTCATTAATAAATTTTTCAGATGAAATGTATATTATTTTTAGGTCTTTATGTTTTTCCATGACATAGTGACCAATTGCATGCATAAGATGTGTTTTACCCAGTCCAGAGCCACCGTATATAAATAAAGGGTTATATGATTCAGCAGGATTTTTAGATACAGCAAAAGAAGCTGCATGAGCAAATCTATTAGATTCTCCTATTACAAATGTATCAAAAACATACTTTGGATTAAGTCTTAGTTCATTATATACATGAAGTGGGGGATTATCATTTGGTATCTTTAGTTGTAGTTGTTGAGTTGACTCTTCATTTGAATCTTTATGAGAATTAATAATTTGTACATATCCTTCAACTTCACTTTTTTCAATAAATTCAATCTCATAATCTTCTTCACATACTTCATAGATGGATTCTTTAAACATGTCTAAATAATTTTTATTAAGCCAGTTTATAAAAAACGAATTAGGTACCTCTACAGCAATAATATTATCATACTTAATTATTGCGTTTGTCTCTTTAATCCAAATATCAAATTCAGATTTATTTGTCTTTGTTTCCATCAACTCCAAAACTCTTAACCAAAGAGTATCTACATTTAATGACATATTCTTCACTCCAGTATGTATTTTATTAAACAGGTTATCAACACCTAAAATATTCCATAAAAATTTATCAACCCATAGTATACAAGTTATCAACAGTATAAAAAAAGCAAATCAGAGCCAAGCCCTCTACTTTTCCACAGGCACTTAACAAAAGTACAGGATTTCATTAATTAATACAAGATGATTAGAAAAAAAAAGCATCCACATTAAGAAAATAGGGGCTTTTGGGGACAAATAAAAAAAGTTTTCCACAGGTTGTTAAAAAATGTTGATTAGTTAGTATTAAATATAATAACAAAATAAACATTCTTGGGCAATAATTCGCTAAAATAGACTTGAATTTTAACAGATCTTTATGTTATTAATGAATTCTATGGAAAAAGTCAAATACCTCTTTTAAAATAGAAAAAAAGAAGAAAATCTGTGGAAAACTTTTTCTATTAAATCAGGTTTTATATGTTTTACTTGTGGATAACTAACAAAACACAAGATATTGTGGATTAAAAATGAAGCAACCACAAGAAGAACAAAAATTAGTATTAATATTGTAAAAAGTGCTAAAAACATTTGTTATAGAGCCAATTTAAAGTTATAATCAACTTTGCTCTAGTAGAAATTATTAGTATTAAGGATGATTTCTTGACCTAAGGAGCTATAATACATATAATTATGTAGAAAATTACCAAGGAGGTGTTTTAATATGAAGCGAACATATCAACCAAATAACCGTAAGCGTAAGAAGAAACATGGTTTTCGCAGTCGCATGAAGTCAGCTAACGGACGTAATGTATTAAAAAGACGCCGTCAAAAAGGCAGAAAAAGATTGACTGTATAAGAAAGGCCATCGAGTTGGTGGTCTTTTGTATTATAGTCATTGTTTTAGAAAAGGAGCGCGATCATGCGCCGAGAATACTCAATTAAAACTAGTAAAGACTTCAGACGGTTGTATAGACATGGAAAATCTAAAGCAGACAAATACTTAGTGGTATACGCTATAAAAGGTAAAGATATAAGTAGAGTCGGTTTTTCTATTAGTAAAAAGGTAGGAAAAGCTGTTACCCGAAATAAGATTAAAAGGCGGCTACGAGAGATATTTAGAAACAATGTAAATGATTTCGTAGATGTTTATGAAATTGTAGTAGTGGTTAGAAAAAGTTCTGCAAGTGCAGACTTTAAAACCCTTCAGAGTTCATTTCTAAATCATCTAAAACGTTTACAAGTTATCCATGATAAAGGAGATGAATAGGTTGCAAAAGGTACTCATGCAACTAATTATTTTCTACCAGAAGAACATCTCACCTATGAAGGGAGCTACATGTCGCTTCAGACCAACTTGTTCAGATTATTCTTTGCAAGCAATTGAAAAATATGGGGTTATTAAAGGTGGTTTAAAATCTCTTTGGAGAGTTTTAAGATGTAACCCGTTTGGTCGTGGAGGATATGATCCACTAAAATAATAAGAGGAGGAAACCCTCAATATGAAAGACATAGTTATTAATATAGTCAATTTTTTCTATGGTTTCACAGGAAACTATGGAATTAGTATAATTTTATTGGCTGTATTAGTAAGATTAATAATACTACCTTTTAATATCAGTAGTATGAAGTTTACGCATCTCACCAAGAAATTGAATCCTCAAATGGAAGAGATAAAAAGAAAATATAAAGACGACAAAGAAAAGCAGAATCAAGCTACGGTGGAATTGTGGCAAGAACATAAAGTTAATCCATTATCAGGATGTTTGCCAATGCTTATTCAAATGCCAATACTTATTCTGGTAATAAGAGCTATGCAAGATCCTTCATTATATCAAGTAGCTGAACCAATGTTCTTTGGATTAAACTTGACAATTCCTGATGAAGTATATGCATGGAACTATGGGATGCAATACTTAGTATTACCAGTACTATCTGTAATTACAACATATTTTAGTTCAAAAATTATGTCTGCAGGTAACCCTCAAAATATGGGAACAATGAATATAGTAATGACACTAATGATGGGTTGGATTACGTTAAGATTCCCAGCAGGTTTAGCTTTATATTGGGTAGTTGGTAACTTATTGCAGATGTCACAGCATGTAGTATTTAATAAATTTATGGAAAAAGAAGAATTATTACCAGCAGAAGGAGTTATTAAAAGTGAAAAAAAGCGTAATAAAAAGCGCTAAAACGGTTGAAGAAGCAATCAAGATTGCTCTAACTGAACTTGGCACGACAGAAGATAAAGTAGATATTGACGTGATAGAAGAACCTTCATCTGGCTTTTTAGGAATTTTAGGAGTAAAACATGCAATAGTAAAAGTAGTGGAAAAAGAAGATAATGAAAACTCGTTTTCTACAATAATTCCTAAAAAAGTAGATAAAAAAGTCCAAGAAGTTAAAAAAGACATTAAACCCATAAAAGAAGAAGCAAAGAAAGAAATAAGAAAAGAAACTCAAGACGAGAGTTTCGATATAGTAAGTTTTTTACAAGAAGTATGCGATGGAATAATGCCTGGTTGTGAGGTTAAAATCGAATCTGAGAATAAAGAAGAGATCAACCTAGAAATTGAAGGCGACAACCTTGGTTTAATTGTCGGAAAGCATGGAGAGACACTTAATGCTCTACAATATATTACTGCTATGGTATATAACAGTAAGTTTGACAAATTTAAGAGAGTAAATGTGGATGCTGGTGGATATAGGAAGAAGAGAGAAGAAAAGATTGTGGACTTTGGAGTTAAAATGGCTCATAAAGTTAAGAATACAGGAAGAAGAATTTCTCTTGAACCAATGAACTCTTATGAAAGAAGAATAGTTCACTTAGCATTGCAAGACATTGATGGAATTAATACATTTAGTGAAGGTAGAGAGCCACATAGAAAAATTGTAATTACTTCTACTGGCAAACCTAACAAACCAACAAAGTCTTATAAAAACAAAAGAAATAATGATAATCAAAAGAAAGATAATTATCAAAGTCAAAAAAAGGATAGTTATCAACAGAAGAAAGAAGATCATGCAAGAGAAGAGAGACAATATAAGTCTTTAGAGAAGCAACATGATCAATTAAATGGACAAAATGAAAAAGCTGAGGATAATAATCCTTATGAACACTATTATAGTAAATATGATAATAGGATAAAGAAGAAATAGTTTAGAAGATAGGTTGTGGGCATTATGCCACAACCTTTTCTGATAAAATGGAGGTGAAGAATATGGATACAATAGCTGCAGTTGCAACTGCTCTAGGAGAAAGTGGTATAGGTATTATTAGGCTTAGTGGAGATAAAGCAATTGAAGTTGTAAGTAAAATCTTTCGTCACAAGAAAGGAAAGAACTTAAAAGAGCTTAAAAGCCATAAGATGTATTATGGAAATATAATAGATGAAAACCTGAAGTTAGTTGATGAAGTATTAGTTAGCATCATGAAAAAACCACATACATACACAAGAGAAGATGTTGTTGAGATAAATTGCCATGGTGGAAGACAAGCCATAATGAATATTTTAGAGCTAATTCTCAAAGATAGTGAAAATGTTCGAATAGCAGAGCCAGGTGAATTTACAAAAAGAGCTTTTCTCAATGGCAGAATTGATCTTGCACAAGCAGAGTCTGTAATAGATATTATCAGATCTCAAACAGACAGTTCGTTAAGGATGTCAATGGGACAACTTGAAGGAAGATTATCACATAAAATTGAAGCAATTAATGAAAAGTTGCTTGATATTCAAGCAGAAATAGCAGTAGATGTTGATTATCCAGAGTATGAGGATGAGCAAAAAACCTCTATAAACTCAGAAAATGCTTTAATTGATGTCAAAAAAGAAATAAATGATCTTTTGAAAAGTGCTAAAACAGGAAGAATAATAAAAGAGGGAATCAAGACTGTAATTGTGGGTAGACCAAACGTAGGCAAGTCTTCACTTCTCAATATGCTTTTAGGAGAAGAAAGAGCCATAGTAACTGAAATACCAGGAACAACAAGAGATACTGTAGAAGAACAGTTGAATTTAGGTGGAATACCACTTCATATTATTGACACAGCTGGAATTAGAGAAGCAGATGATCCAATAGAAAAAATTGGTGTAGAGAGATCTAAAAAAGCCCTAAGCTCAGCAGATTTGATTCTCCTTGTACTAGATTCCTCACAAGAATTAAATGAAGATGATACGGCGCTTTTGAACAGTATTCCAAAAGATAGAAGTATTGCTGTGCTTAATAAAACAGATTTAAATCCTAAGATTAATATAAATGAGATGGAAACATCTATACCTGTTGTTTTGGTTTCAGCACTAAAAAGTGAGGGTGTTGACAAATTAGAAGAAGTAGTAAAAGAACGCTTTGTTAGTGGCGACTTTGACGTAGTCAATGATGTAATTGTCAGTAATGTTAGGCATATTACACTTTTAAGAGAAGCTAATAATCTACTTGACCAAGCACTTGAAACAATTGGTATGAGCTTACCTATCGATTTAATAAACATTGATATAGAAAACTGCAGACAAAAATTAGGTCAAATAGTTGGTAAGTCAGTAGAAGAAGACTTACTTAATCATATATTTAATAACTTCTGTTTAGGAAAATAAGCAAAGCTCAGTGGATAGATTTATATCCAATGAGCTTTTTCTTTTACAAATCAGGAATAGATATTTTATCAGCTTCAACTATCTCAACAGGCAAGTTAAAACTCAACTTAGAGTCGCTTTTCGTATAAAAAGTGAAGCCTTTGTATGTAGTTAAGTATTTATAATGCTTTTTAAAAGTACCACCGTAATGGAATATAACTAAAGCATCTTCGTTTTTTGATACAACTCTTCTAAAATCATCTGGAGTGACAGATACAATAGAACCCATTGCTTTTAGAGCATTTTGTTGCATCAAAGCAACTGTTATTGCTGCATTTGACATATAATCCCCCTTAACTCAAAGTAGTAAGTTTCAATTAATAAGTTTCCACGCTAAATCTTTCGTAGGTAAAGACTTTTCACCTATTGCAATCTGAAAATTATAACCAAAATCAGATAAAGCCTCAATATGAGAACTAAAGTTTTTGGTATTAAGAACATATAAAGAACCACTAGGTCTTTGGTCATAATACTTAAAGCCATATCCATCTAAAAACTCAATTAAATCAAAACTACCCGCTTGATTTTCTTTGTTATCTAAAACATCATGTGTAGTTTCTTTAGTAATATGTGGAGGTTCTTCGTTTATTTCTATAAAGCTTTGGCTTTGAGGTAGGGTTTCATCATCTTCTTGCACATCTTCAAAGAAAGCGTTTTCAGACTTCAAAAATACTGTATCAGTATTATCTATTGATTCAACTTGAATGTCTTCATCTGAATCTTTAGCACTAGGCTTTTGCTCGTTCTTAATAATATAAGACCTAGTGTTAATATCATCTAAATAGCCAAAACTCTCAGTTGAAGTTATTTTACTTGACTCTCTTATTACAAACTCTTTCTTTTCTTTATCCTTTATATCAAATAATTCCCCTAACTCCTTTGACAGGTTCGATGTATAAACATTCTCAAAGCTGCTTAATAGGCTTTCTAAGCCATCTAGTTTGTCAAAGTAAACAACAACACTAAACATTTCCATAAGGCCCATTAGCCCGTCAATATTGTTTTTTACTTCATTTGCATTGACAATTGCATAAGGCGTTTTTGTAAATGTTAAAAGATCAATATTTACATTATTTATGGTAAGTTTTTCTTTTGCAAATATGTTGTTATTAAATAATAAAGTATCAAGTCGAGGATCTATATTTATAGTATTATTGTTAACTTCTTCAAACATATTAGTGTGTATGCTAGAAAAATTAGAATTATTAATATAAAACAACTGTTTTTTCGCTTTAGTAGCTAAAGTATAAAGAAGATTTGAGCTCATTTGCTTCTGACTAATTTGGTCCATAACTAATATATAGTCGCTAAAAGGCATAGATTCTAGGTTGCTCCTGCTGTAAACATTTGATTTTGTTATATCGTTATTTAGAACAGAATAGATTTCTTGAGACATATGTCGTGCAACTTTCTCATCATCAACAAATATTGATAGAGAAGTTTCCTGTTGATTGTTCTTAGTAAAATTATATAGGTTTGATAGAAGCTCAAGTTGCCAATTATTCTTGTATTCAAAACTACGATTAATTAAAGGGTATCCTAGAGACATATTAGAAATACTAATAGTTTTTTTTGCAAGCTTATTCAAAAAGCTACTTATTGCTGGAGTTTTCTCTACAAAAGACTTCTTATGAAACACAATATCTTCAAAGGATGTTAAAATTTCAAATAAAGTGAACTCTCCGCTAAAGAAATCAGGATAAACATCTGGTAAAAGAGTACTAAATATTCTGACATAGTTTTCAAATTCATCATAACTAAACTTCTTAATACGACTATCTCCCAAGACGATAGCTTTTTTGCAATAAGCTAACAAAAGCAAATCCTTCATGTCTAAAAATTCAGCTGAATCGATAATTAATAGATCTATTTTCTTTTCTAATGAGTTAATAAAATCAAGAAATTCATGTAACAGAATCACATCTATATTAAGATCTGGCTTAGAGACAAGTTTCTTGTTAGTGTTCTTAATATTCACCAACTCGTTTTTAATATTATCAAGTAATAGAATGCTATCATCTGGTTCAAATTCTTTAGATAATGAAGCGTCTCCGTGAGAAATTTTCATTACTTGATAATTGATAATTTTTCTTAGATCTTTCACACCACCATTTAATAAAAGATTGATTAGTCCATTTTCTATATAACGGTTCATGTTTTCTGTTAAAAACCTTTGCCAATTAAAACCAGCATTAATAAGTTTATCAAAAATAGGTTTCCATTTTTTCTCATACCATGAAATAGAGACTCTTAAGGTATTAAAATAAGAGTTTACTTGCTTTTCAAGAACCTCATCATCTTTTGATAACTCTGCTATATCAAGAGGAACCATTAATTCATTCCATAGGTTTGAAAGCTTTTCCTTACTCTTATTCATAAGAAGTTGATCAGTTATCGCAATAAAATCATCAGTATTTTGGGGAACTTTGCCATCAACTGTTATTTCCTGTGTAAAAGTTCTCCAACTACTCTTAATACTAAATCCAAAGCTAGGAAGTTTATTGTTTTTATTTAAAAATTCTAATATTTCTGCTAAAACATCTTCTTGATACCTACTAATATGTGAACTGAATGTCACTGTTGCTGAATTTTCTAAGGCATTCTTCCTATATTTTTTATATGTTTCAATTGAATTTAATAGAACTTCCCATTTTTTTCTGCAAGGGGAGTCACTACAATCTTCTGCAATTGTAATTGTAAAAGGATGTGTTCTAAACACATCTATTAATATGGTATTAAGTGCAGCAGAAAGCTCTTTTAATAAACCTTTCCTATATACAACGTTTTCTTGCCATAACTCGTCGTAATCAAGTATTTCATTTGTGCCGTTCTCTAAGTTAATTTCATCTCCATTTTCATCTTGAATAAAGCTGAATATTTTCCTTCTTAAGGTTTCTTCAATTGTTTTATACTGTTGTGAGGCTGTTTGATCTTCAATAGAATAATCATATAGGCCATTTCTTAAAACATGTTGGTATTTATTTTTGTCAAATTTTAATTTGCTTAAAACCAAAATGGAGTCATTTTCTTCACATGATTTTAGTAATAAGTTATTAATGAACTCATCAGAGTTGCTTGCGGAAACCTTATCAATTAATGCAATTTGCTCAGTTTTTAAGGTCTTAAACAAGTCGTCAAGAGCATCTATATCAACAAACTTTCCATTTTCTAATGTATTTTTAGAAAAAACCTTTGCTAAAACACTATCTTTAGATATATCATTATTTTTTAGTGTAGTGTTAACTAGGTCATTATAGTTTAGTTGTTTATCTATAGAAAAAAGTGTGACAGTATTCAGCAAACTTAAATTTCTATGATTTGTGAACCCTAATGCTTCATAGACCTTCTCTAAGATTTTTGAAATATATGATTCATTTATTGATAAAGAATTCAACTCTTGGTTAATTTCTTTAATAACTTTTATGGTTTGAATTGAAAGATTAGGGATCTTTCTTATTCCATCTATATTAATAAAAGGCTTTCCGATTAAGGAACATTTAATACTAGTATCCTTCTCAATAGACACTTCTTGAATAATAATAGGTATAGAGAGGCGGTCTTTAGGCAATTTAATATTTAATTGGCCAAGACCTAAATAAAAACCATTTTTAAAAGGGGATAACTTGCTTTTTGATATATAATAATCAAACTTATTAAAAAGTTCTGATTGGATCTGATCATGAGTATTAGTTTGGTTCTTTGTGATTATCTCTTGCCATTCATCTGTTGATGATTTAATAAGGTCTGAAGCATTAAAATTAAAAGAACTAAGTAAGTTTTTATATGGTGAAAGCTTATTAAGGCCTTTTATGTCTCTTAATTTCTCAGGAGTATTCTCTATCAAAAAATAATCATGAAAGCAGTTAGTTTCATTGACATACTCATATAGAGGTATACTGATAAAGTCAGAAGCATCATCTAATACAACATAACTATAGTTTGTGTTATTTAAATATGTTTTTAAATATCTTAAAAAGTACTCAGTTTTCTTTGGCATGACACAACCCCCTTGTCTAAGTAATATTTTACACTATAAAAGTACTATAGTTAAGCAAGTATATGAGAAGTAAAACGAGATATTGCATAAAATTTAGAAAAAGTTAATTATATTTAGTATAATACAAATATCTAACCATGAAGGTGATTAAAATGTATAAAGGTAGAGATTATGACGTTATAGTAGTTGGAGCAGGGCATGCAGGGATTGAAGCTGCACTTGCTAGTGCAAGAATGGGTGCAAAGACAGCAATGCTCACACTTAATTTGGACAACATTGCTTTGATGCCTTGTAACCCATCCATTGGCGGACCAGCAAAAGGACATGTAGTATGCGAAATAGATGCTTTAGGCGGAGAAATGGGTCGACTTATCGATAAAAGCTATATTCAAATGAGGATGCTTAATAAAAGCAAAGGACCTGCTGTTTATGCATTAAGAGCACAGGCGGATAAGCAGTTATATCAGCAACTGACTAAGAAGTTACTTGAAGACCAAGATAACTTAGATCTTATCCAAACACTCATCGATGAAATAGTAGTTGAAAATAACAAAATAACAGGTGTAATTAGTAATTCTAAAGTTTTTTATGGAGCCAAAGCGGTAATACTAGCTACAGGAACTTACTTAAGAGGAAGAATCATTTATGGGGATGTTGCATTCACAGGTGGCCCAAATGGACAGTTTGCTTCCCAAAACCTTAGTGATAGTTTAACTAAACAAGGTATTAATCTTGATAGGTTTAAAACAGGGACACCACCAAGAATTAATGGTAAGACTATAGATTATTCAAAACTAATTTATCAACCAGGAGACCAAGAAGTGTTAGGCTTCTCTTTTAGAGGAGAGAAAATACCAAGCAGGCAACTTCCTTGTTGGCTTACATTTACAAATGAAGAAACTCATCAAATTATAAGAGATAACCTAGAGAGGTCTCCTTTATTTGGTGGTATGATAGAGGGAAGAGGTCCTCGATACTGTCCTTCAATAGAAGATAAGGTAGTAAAATTCCCAGATAAAGAAAGACATCAAATATTTCTGGAGCCTGAAGGATATAACACGCATGAGGTATATGTAAATGGTTTGTCTACCAGTCTTCCAGAAGATGTTCAGTGGAAAATGCTAAGAACAGTACCCGGCCTAGAAAAAGCAGAAATAATGCGTGTTGGGTATGCTATAGAATATGATTATATTATCCCAACTCAACTGGACATAACTTTAGAAAGCAAGAAAATAAGAGGATTATACGCTGCAGGGCAGATCAATGGTTCATCAGGGTATGAGGAAGCTGCTGGACAAGGTTTATTGGCTGGTGTGAATGCCGTTGCTAAAATTAAAGGCTTAGAGCCATTAATATTAAAACGATCAGAGGCTTATATAGGAGTTTTAATAGATGACCTTATTACAAAAGGAACGAATGAACCCTATAGGCTGATGACTTCAAGAGCAGAATATAGACTAATATTAAGACAAGATAATGCAGACTTACGACTAGCTAAATATGGTTATAAATATGGTCTTTTATCAGAAGAAGATTGGAAAAAATTTAATAATAAACTAAAAGACTTGGCTGAAGCAAGAGAGTGGCTAAAAAGCTCATTGATAATTGCAGATGAAAAGAGTGAGAAGATCTTAGAGGATCTAAATACAAGCCCTCTTAAGGAAAATACACCTCCTTATCAATTGCTAAAGAGACCTGAAGTTACAGCAGAGGTGATAGTTAGCTTACTGCCAGAATTTAAAAATTGGCCAAAAGAGGTACGAAAGCAGCTTGAGATAGAAATCAAGTATGAAGGATATATAGTTAAACAGGAAAAAGCAATAGAAAAGTTTAATAATCTCGAAGAAAAACTTATACCTAAGGATTTTCCTTATCTGGACCAAAAAGGTTTATCAACAGAGGCTAGGGAAAAGCTTAATGAAATTAGGCCAAACTCATTAGGGCAAGCTGCTAGGATTTCAGGAGTTTCTCCTGCAGATATTGCTGTTTTAATGGTGCAAATGGATTCATTTAGGAGAAGTAAATGAGTAAGATAACAGAAATTTTAAGAGACAGCTTGATTGACAAAAAAACAAAACTTTCTGACGAGCAGTATTTTAAGTTGTCAGAGTTTAATGATTTTTTACAACAAGAAAACAAGAAACATAATCTAACAGCAATTACAAATGAGAAAAGTGTAGCTATTAGACACTTTTTAGATTCTTTAATGCTTGCAGAATGTAAGTGGTTTCAAAAAGCAAAAAAAATCCTAGATATAGGTAGTGGAGCTGGATTTCCTGGTATTCCGCTAGCAATAGCTTATCCAGATAAAGAGTTCTTTTTGGTAGATTCTTTAAGAAAAAGAGTTGATTTTATTAATCAAGCTGTAGATATGTTAAAACTTGATAATGTCATTGCTATACATGATAGAGCAGAAACCTTCTCTAGGGAGGAGTCCTTCCGAGAGACATTTGACTTTGTTACTGCAAGAGCGGTTGCAGAGATGGCTATCTTATCAGAATACTGTTTGCCCGCAACAGCTATCGGAGGGCATTTTGTAAGCATGAAGCTCACAGATAGTGATGATGAGCTTGAAAAAGCAACTAGCGCAATTGAAATCCTAGGCGGGAAAATCGTAGATTCTTTTAGATATCAATTGCCTGATGATAAAGAATATGAGTTAATTGTAATAGAGAAAGTTTTTAATACGCCAGATAAGTATCCAAGAAGACCTGGTATGCCAAAAAAAAGACCTTTACTGTAAGAATAAGTTGTCTAGTAGCAACAAAGACTTTTTGTTATAATAAAGTAGACTACATAAAGGCAGAAGAAATAGCTTAGGAGGTAGTTTAATGAATCTCTTTGGAGGAAAGTCAAATAGAGTGATAGAGATACGTACAGATCAGATTGATGTAAACCCATATCAACCACGTAAGCACTTTGATCCAGTACGTCTTAAGGAGTTAGCAAGGTCAATTGATGAAATTGGCTTGTTACAACCAATTATTGTGCGTAAACATCACGATAAGCCTAGTATGTATGAACTTGTTGCAGGAGAAAGGCGATTAAGAGCAGCAAAACTAGCTAATTTAGATGTTATTCCAGCTCTTATACGTGAGTTTGATGAGTATGAAATTGCTCAAGCAGCAATAATTGAGAATGTTCAAAGAGAGGACTTAAATCCTATAGAAGAAGCTATAGCTTATGATAAGGTTTTATACAAGTTTGGTATGACGCAGACAGAGTTAGCTGAGAGAGTTGGGAAAAGCCAATCAACTATAGCTAATAAACTTAGAATACTGAAGCTTCCAACTGAGATTAAAGAGCTTATATCTGAAGGACATCTAACAGAGAGGCATGGCAGGGCTTTGCTATCGATTGATAATCGTGCAGATGTTTTAAAAATAGCACAAGATATTATTGATTTTGATTTAAACGTTAAACAAACAATTGATAGAATAGAGGCTCTAAAAACAAATAAGGTTAAGAAGAAACGAAGAAGAATTGGATTTATAAGAGATGTGAGGATATTTATAAATTCAATCAATGATGCCTATAGTGCTATGAAAGAAGCAGGAGTGGATGCTGAAATGATAGAAAATGACACCGAAGACTATCATGAATTTATAATAAGAGTTCCAAAATAAACATAATCAGTCTTGACAAAGAAGTCATCCTTTTGTCAAGGCTTTTTTGAGTATTAAAGGGTATCAATTTGCCTCCAATCTTATTATTGTTAAAAATTTACTTTTAACATAATTCATTGTCAATATTATATTTATGCTGGTACAATTAACAAAACAGATAAAGACATAAGACTAAAATATAAATGACTATTCCTTTTAGTTAACCCATGTATTATTTTTAATTTGCATACTAAAAATCTAAGAAATCATTTATAATGTTATTTAAAGCATACAAAAAGAAATAAAGAATAACGATTACTAAAAGACAAAATTGATGAAGAGGTGATAAAGTTGAGAAAGAGAGTCTATGTTGTAGCATTCATTTTAATTATTGGAACAATATTATCTGGATGTCAATTAACTGGAGAAGAGTATATACAAGACAATCTTGACAAATTAGATAGTAGCAATCCTTTTACAAGACAGCAAGGGGTTGCATCTCTTGGAGCAGCTTTAGATCCTAGTGTGATTGAACCAATAGCTAATCTTTTAGAGGACCCAGAGCAAGCTGTTGTAGAACAAGTCTATAGAGAGTTAGAAAGATTTAATACTATAAACCTTCCCGTTAAATCTACGCTAATAAAAATGATTACAGAAAAAGACCAGAATTTTGCAGAAGCCGCACTAATGGTTTTAGACTATTTAGAGGGCGATAATTTTACTGACATTGTTCTAGAGAACATTGAAGTTATCTCAGAAAACGTTGAGAAATTTGAAAGCTTATTAGTAATAACACAGCTCAGAGAAGGAATGCTACTTGATAGATTATGGGAAGATAATGATTTGAGAACAAGTCAAAAAATTATTCTTTATCTTGATACTTTAGGGTATACTCCAGAAAAAGAAATCTATGCTACTATTTTAGCTAGTCTTGAAAATGTAGAAGAAAGCAATGAAGAAGAGAATGCAGTAAGCACAAGTATACACTTGAATGAATATAACACCGAGTTTATACTAAGGCTGCTGATAAGAGACAGCTTTAATATAAACTATGAAGTAGAAGAAAAAGTAATTATTGAACTGGCTGAAGAGTTAACTGTGGTAAGTAGCAAAAGCATAAGTCACGACAGATGTGAACAAGCAGATATAATATATGAAGCATTTCCGGGAGAAGTAACAGCCTTAACAAAAGTATTTCTTTTAGACGAAGAAGACAAGTTTAGATCGTTTTATGAAATCTTGCTAAAAGAAGAACTTTATAGCATTCATCATAAAATTAAGGACTTAGAGTATTTAGAGGGTGATTATAGAGATAAAGTTTTGAGTTTTATTACTCAAAATCAAGATCTTAATGATGAAACAATAAATAATTTGGAGATAGATCAAATAATGGCTTCCGTGTATGTAGAGGCTTATCCAAAGGATGAATTATTAATAGAAACTGGAATATTGCCAGTATATTCAAATGGCGAGTTTATCCCGGAGCTATATTGGCAGATACCTAAAGACTATAGGCCAACGGAAAAAGAGCAAATTAGATATATTTTTAGTGTGCCACCAGTAGATGGATTATTAATTTGTACAGATAGATATTCTGGAGAGGTAATAATTCAACAAGAAATTGGAGAAGAAACAAACCTCCTTGAATACTTAGAAGAATTAATTAAAACGATTGAATAAATAAGAAAAGCTTGGCAAATGCCAAGCTTTATTTTGGTTCTAATAATACAACAACAGGGGATATATTCATGATATTATCTTGAGAAATCTTTATGCAATTAGTGTTTTCTTGTTGGTAGGTATCTATAAGTTTCAAAAAATCATCTACAGGTCTTAGATCAATTTTAAGCTGACTAGTTTTATAGTGCATAGGTATTACAACTTTTGGATTCATTTTCTTTACTAGTTCATAAGCTTTTTTCCCATCAATAGTATATACAGAGCCTACAGGGATAAATAAAATGTCAATGTTGCCCAATTTTTCAATTTGCTCAATTGAAAGCATATGCCCGAGATCTCCACAATGAACTATGTCTAAGTTATCCACTTTATACTTAAATATTCTATTCTCGCCTCTTTTTGAACCTTCTTCTTGATCATGGTATGTATTAATACCAGAAATAGTAATATCATCTACTACTCTTTCTTCAATACTGTCTATAACTTGAAAAGAGCCTAATACCTGGTCGGTTGCGTTATGATCATGGTGCTCATGACTTTTCGTCACAATATCTGCTTTAACATTTGGAACCTTGTAACCAATGTCTGGATTAAAAGGGTCGATAACAATACGAGTTCCATTATCACTTTCTAATAGATAGCAAGCATGTCCTAACCATGTGATTTTCAAAGCAGCTCCTCCTTAGTTTTCAGGATCTTTGTCCTCTTCTAGATCATCTAAGTCATCAATTTCATGAAGGTCTTCATCATCTAAATCGTCAAAATCATCAATTTCATCAATTTCGTCTAACTCATCAATTTCTTCTAAGTCATCTAAATCGTCTAACCCGTCTATTTCATCGATATCATCATCAATTTCTTCTTCCACATCCTCTTCGTCATAAGGAACTAAAAGGTCGTCATCATCGTCATCATCATCATCGTCATCATCGTCATCATCAAGCCATTCATAATCTTCTTTAGAAGGCTCATAATCGTCTTCTAAAATATCTAAATCCTCTAAAATATCAGATTCATCTTCAGGAGCTTGTGTTTTTAAAACCCAACCTTGATTTTTTAAGAATATAAATCTGCCATCAAAATTCAACTCATTATGTAATACACTTAATGTTACTGCATTTTTAACTTCGTCAAGGTTGTTAAATATCTCGTGAAGATCCTTCAACATTAAAGGCTTGTCTGCTTTTTTTAGTATTTTTACAGCTGTTCCAGGTATATCTAGGGTCTGCTTTTTTCGAGGTGGTCTAACTTTTGACATTATTAATGTTCCTCCTAAGAAATATGTAAAATATATCGTTAATAAAATTATAGCCTCACGGTAAAACATTTATACACAAAAAATTCTATAATGTCAATAATTGAGAAAGGTAAAGGCACAAATATTAGTAATAAATTTTAGAAATTCATTAAAAGCATATGTTTCTTTCAATGAAAAGAATTTATTATTGTTAAAAACATCATTACTAAGTTGAACTAATAGGTTAATGATGGGGCTTATAGTTAAAGAAGTGTCTTCTTTCTCAAGCACTTCTGATAACTGTATTAAATAAGGAAAAAGTAAGCTTTCATCTAAACAGTTACTTCTAAGTGCTGTCTTTTTTTTACTCTTATTTACTCTAGCAATTGTATATGCAGTCAAATAATACTTATTTTTTACATTAAGTGCAAGATCATTCTCATTAAGAATAAGCTTTTTAGAGTAATTTCTACTTAGAAGTGCTAAGTTTAAAAAGTCAATTGAGTATAAATCCATCAGAGAATCATCTATATTAATATCAGCTATAGAACTACTAAAAGCAAAGTCATCAGCTTTAATCTCAAACTTAACGTCGTCTCTTATATTAATGTCATTAATAAGATTAGTTTCTGCTTCATAACCATAAAAGGAGAGTAAATTTCTTATAATCTCAAAAATTTTTATTACATAAATTTTTTCTAGAGAAGAACTGCTTAGGTAATAAATATTTATTATGCACTTTTTAAAGCTAGGATTTTTGTGATTAAGGTAGTCAATAATCTTAGAGCATAATTCTTTTTGAATACTACTAGCAAGAAAAACATTGATATATAAGTCATTAATTTCAATGGAAAAGTTTTCTAAAGATAAAGAATCAATTAATTTAATAACTTGTTCTTTTTTTTTCTCACTTTGATTAAACAAGATAGTGGAGCTAAAACAGTTCCTACTGAAATTATAATCAAAATCAAAGAATAAACTGTGACCTAGTTCATTTTTTAGTGCCCTATTTAGGGATATTTCAATTTTTTGCTTAAAATATAAAAGTGGATTATTCATAATAGACTTCCTTTTCTTAATAAATTATACATTAGTGACAAGTTGTTAGAAAGTATTTGCAGGAAAAAGCAATAGTTAATAGAATAACCTAGTAAGTATTTTTGGAGGTGAATTTGATGAAGTTAAAAGAAATTCCAAAAGTTAATATTGCTTTTTTACCTACACCTTTACAAAAGGTAGAGCGTTTGTGTAAAGAGCTGGGTTTAAAAGAGCTATATATTAAAAGGGATGATCAAACAGGACTAGCATTAGGTGGAAACAAAGTTAGAAAACTTGAATACCTAATGGCAGATGCATTGGCACAAAAAGCAGACGTAATATTCACTTTGGGTGGGCCACAATCAAACCATTGTAGACAAACCGCAGCAGCGGCAAGAGTTTGCGGTTTAGAATCAGTTTTGATATTTGGAGGAGACGAAATCAAGGAAGTCCAAGGTAATATGATTTTAGATGAGCTTCTTAATAGCGAATGGTATTTTGCAAAAGACATGGATCGTGAAGAGAAACTTAGAGAAGTTGTTGCCGAGTATGAGGCAAAAGGAAAAAAAGCATACTCTATTCCTTTAGGTGGTTCAAACGCATTAGGGGCTATTGGTTACGTTGAAGCTGGACTAGAGTTAGCTAAACAATGCGAAGAAGAAGGAATTGATCCAGACTATATTTTTTGCGCTACTGGATCAGGAGGTACTCAAGCAGGTTTAATTCTTGGAGCCCATCTTGGTGGGTTGAAAGCTAAAGTAATTGGGATTAGTGTATCTGGCACTTCAGATGAGATAACTGAAAAAGTTAACAATTTGTTAGTAGAGTTGGGCATAAAACTAGATGTAGATATAAAAGGGTTACATAATGTAGCAGTGTATGACGAGTTTGTTGGAGACGGTTATGGGCGTCCTACAGAGTTGTCTACAAAAGCACTTAAATTGATTGCGCAAACAGAAGGGATTATAATTGATCCAGTTTACACTGCAAAAGGATTAGCAGGTTTGTTGGGTATGTTAGATGATGGAAGAATTAATAAAGATAGCTCAATTGTGTTTTTACATACAGGCGGTATGCCTGCTTTATTTGCAGATACTGACTTGTATTGGAAACCAGATGTAGATATAAAATAATGAAAAAAAGAGAAAGATGGCAACTTATATTAGTATTGTTACTAATATTGTTTGCCATCTTAATCATCTATTTAACCTTGAAAGATGTTAATATTTTCAAGAGCTATTACATCTAGTATTAAAAAACCTCATCTAAAAAGATAATTTTAGCATCTATATCTTGATCCAAAGTTAGAAGAGCCACAGAGGACCCTCTTGGGTCTTTTGGTACTCCACATGACCCAGGGTTTAGGTATATTCCATTGACTGTGTTTTCAAAACTAGGAAGGTGTGTGTGCCCTCCAATAACTAGATCTGCTTCTTCAAACCAAGCAAATGATCGCGCAATTCCGCTTTCACAGACATCACCATGGTGACCATGGGCTATACCTACTTTATAACCATTAATATAAACAACACGATTTTGACCCAGTTCGTAAGCCATTTTTGCAGAATCTCCATTTCCTGCTACAGCAACAACAGGAGCTATGGCACTTAACTCTTTTAAGACTTCATCACTATGAATATCACCAGCATGAATGATTAAATCAACATCACTAAATATTTTTTCTATCTTTTCAGATAGTTTAGCCACTTTATCGGGAAAATGAGTGTCTGATATAACACCAACTAACATTTTACAAACCTCCTTAAGTTTTATGTAAATTATAAGCTTTAAATAGATTAAATGCTAGACAATAAGAATATTGAGAAAGGGAGAAGTCAATGAAGAAAGAGATAAATGTAAGCTTAGAAGAAGCAAAACACGAAGTAGAATTAGCAAGCAGAAGAATCGGGATGCTTCATATTGCTTATGCAAAGTCTATAATAGAGACTCTTGGAAAAGAAGAAGGAGAGAAAGTGATATTAGATTCAATAAAAAAGTATGGTGAGATGATAGGAGAGCAAACAAAGAAAACCGTACTTGAGGAAGGGCTTGAGTTGACTCCAGAAAATTTTGGAATTGAAAAAGCAAGAAGTTTGCCTAAGTTTGGGTTAAACGATAAGGTTGTTGAAGATGACCAAGGAAGAAAAGTATATGGTTGTACTATGGCAAAGGTCTGGAGAGAGCTGGGGGAAGAAGAATTAGGGCAGTTATATTGCTTTATAGATGTTGCAAAGTATATGTATTATAACCCAGACTTCAAATTGGCACATAAAAAAGCTATGCCTGTTCATAAAACTGATTATTGCTTATTTTCACTTGAAGAAACAACTGAGCAAGAGAGAAAAGACTTTTTTGGTAATAAAGACTGGCGATACTTAGACAAAGAAATGATAAAGGAGTAATAATATGTTTAAAGAAACAATAGAAAAAATCACACCAAGAGCTATTGAATGGAGAAGACATTTTCATCAGTATCCAGAACTTGGCATGCAAGAACACAAGACGGTTGAGTATATTGAGAATGTTTTATCTGAACATAAAATAGAGTATGAAAAGTTAGACTTCCCAGCTCTTATCGCTACAATAAAGGGAGGAGAACCTGGAAAGGTTATAGGACTTAGGGCAGATATGGATGCTTTACCAATGCAAGAAGAAGTAGATTTGTCTTTCAAATCTAAGGTTGATGGTGTAATGCATTCTTGTGGGCACGACATTCATACTGCTGTTTTATTAGGAGCAGCAGTTGTACTAAAAGAGAATCAAGAAAAAGTAAAAGGAACTGTTAGGTTATTTTTCCAACCAGCTGAAGAAGGCCCAGGTGGCGGTTTACCGATGATTGAAGCAGGTGTGATGGATAATCCAAAAGTAGACGCTGTTTTTGGTTTACATGTTTTCCCTGTGGATAAGCCAGGAACTTATTCAGTAAAAAGAGGCGTTGCTTCTTCAAATAGTGATAGTGCTACTATTAAAATAATAGGCAAAGGTGGACATGGTGCTGCGCCAGAACAAGCGATAGATCCTGTATTTATCGCTATGTATATAGGAGTTGGTCTACAGAGTATTGTTAGTAGGAATGTTTCTCCGATGGATTCTGCTGTAGTTTCTATTGGGTCTGTTCACTCTGGAACAGTTGCAAATATAATACCAGCTTCTGCAGAAATGAAGCTTTCGATAAGATCTTTTAGCAAAGAAGTGAGAGATCTTTTACATAAAAGAATAACTGAAATCGCTAATGGAGTATGTGAATCTATGGGAGCTACGTGCGAGATTGAATACAAGTTTGGTTATCCTATGATGAATAATAGTTCCGAAGCGGTGGACTATTTAATAGAAACATTAGGAGAAGACAGAATTATAGAAGTTGACAAACCACTTGGAGGTAGTGAGGATTTTTCATACTTCCTAGAAAAGGTACCAGGAGCCTTCTTTGGACTTAATGCAGGTACTGTTGGAGGAGATAACTTTTATAACCATCATCCGAAATTTAACCCTAATGAGGGATGTATTAAGTACGGAATTGAGGCATTTACAAAGATTGTGATGAATCAAGAGAAATTATTAAATAAATCATAGTAAAAAGGAATGATTTGCTTGACAGTTATGAGCATTTGCATTAAACTACAAGTACCAAAAGAGATTTGAGTGATGTATTTCACAGTAAATCCTCTTCCTTTTAATGACGTTTTTCGTCACACATTGGAGCCTAGCTAACGCTAGGCTCGCTTTTTTTGTTTATTAAAGCCAAGTTGGCTTGTTTGATTTAAAGTTATTAAACTCTTCTAGGATTCTTCTAATACGCTTTTTAGACTGATTCATTTCATGAGGTATAATTCTTTTTGTCCATACAAGTGTAGAAATTATTGTAGCAGCAAGATAAACAGAGCTAACGGTTAGAAAATCATTGGATAAAGCTTTGCCAAAATATCCATTTAATTGCCCGTGACAAAAAGGGATTGATAGTTCACTGCTATACATGTACATCTTAACAAATTCATGCCAAGGGTCTCCATAATCACATCTGTTGAAATCTATTGTTCCAGCATATTTATTACTATGAATAATGATATTTGAAAGATGAAAGTCATCGTGTAAAAATAAGCTTGGTCTATCTTCTAATAGTTCAGTATTTTCTTTAATAAAATGTAATACATATGCCTCTTCGTCAAACCGAATATTACTTTGCTTATAAATTTCATAATACAGCTTGTGCTTACTTAAAAACCTATCAGACCAGCAAACTACAGAACTATCGCTTTTGATACTGTTAATTAGTTTCAAATCTTTCCCCGATTTTACTCCAACATCAAACTGATCATTCTTAGATAGTTCCCTTATAGTTTTTACTCCATCACTCCCCTTTATCCAACTAAGTAAAGAATAAAAACATTCTTTATCACTTGTTAAGCCGTATCTAATAGGTTCACTGCATTTTACTCCTAAAGAAAAACATTGGAGCATCTTTTCTAGCTCATCAAACTTTCTTTTCAAATCTTTAGGCTTAGATAGACGCAAAAGATACTTTATTCCGTCTGAAGTAGTTAAAATATATTTTTGCTCATCTGAATAGCCCTCGTTTAGAAATGAAATATTAACTAAATTATTTAACTCGTTTAATGTAGAACAAACTTCAGGAAGATACTTTTTCATTTTTTTCTCCATATTAAAAAGAAGTCTCACACGAGACTTACTCTTTTTTCCTATTAAATAATCCATCATCTTCTTTTCTAGTTTCGCTAATCGTGTCAGATCTAGAACCAGAAGGGGGGCTGTTGATACTTCCTTTGAAGTCGTTCAATTGTGTTTGTAAGGCACTTATTTGACCTTCTTGATTTGTTACTTTTTCTTTTAGCTTCGCATTTTCCTCAGTGAACTCTGAAACTTGCTTTTTGAGTTTACTAATCTGCCAATTTCTTGATTGAATTTTGGGTATCGATATTAGTAAGCTTAACAGAACACCTATTACCAAACTGAAAATAAGTATTAAGGCAAGAGAACTAGTAAACTGCCATATAAAGAAATATACAGTAACCATTGCCGTATTTTGTATAGCAAAAAACACAGTGATAATAGCTATTATGAGTGCAAATATAAGAAAAAATTGCATTAATACTCCTCCATTCTATCTCTTGTTCTTTTATTATATCATTATAATACGTAGTTATAGTAATAATTTCTTATATTTATTGATTTTTAGTCTTATTTAGTAATATGTCAATTACTCCATCAACAGGTCCAGCACCCATTGTTACAATCAGTTCTCCAGGAATAATACTTTGATCAATAAGATCTGCTGCTTCTTCATAACTATCAACGTAATGTACATCATCTTGAAACTTCAAGATCGAACTTGTTAAAATTTTTGAATCAGCTGTTTCATCATATGGTTCTCGAGCTGCGTATGTAGGGGTAATAATTACTCTATCTGCTCCGGAGAATGCCTTTGAAAAATCCTCTAATAGATTTTTAGTTCTTGTATATGTGTGAGGTTGGTATATAACAGTTAGTTTTTTTGGGCTATGACTATCTCTTGCTGCGCTAATAGTTGCTTTAATCTCCTTAGGATGGTGAGCATAATCATCTATTAAAAAGGCACCTTTATATGCTCCTCTTTTTTCAAATCTTCTGTGTGTGCCTACAAAACTTGCTAGAGCCTCAAAGGGTTTTTTTAGATCAATATTCAGTGAATGACAACAAGCAATTACTGATAATGCATTATAGATATTATGTTTCCCTGGTACTATTAGCTTAAGAGTATCAATGTACTCGCCATTATAATAGATATCTGACTTGCTTCCTCCAGCATAAAAACTACAATTTTTTGCCTGCCAGTTTGCTTTTTCATCTATTCCAAATGTAACTGTATTAGATTTGTTGCTTTCTATAATCGACCAAGCATATTCATCATCACTGTTTATTACTAGAAATCCATCTGTAGGAATGTTTTGCGAAAACTTACTAAAAGAACTTATAATATGGTTTATATCTTTGAAAAAGTCTAAATGGTCCAAGTCAATGTTCAAAATTACTCCTATATATGGGTAAATAGATAAAAAACTTTCTACATATTCACAAGCCTCAGTTACAAACACATCACTCTGGCCAATTCTGACGTTTCCTTGTATGTCAGCAAGCTCTCCTCCAACAAGTGCTGTAGGGTCAACTCCAGACTTTATTAATACAGATGTTATCATAGCAGTTGTTGTGGTTTTCCCATGGCTTCCAGCTATAGCAATTGAGTTCTTATATCCTTTGGACATTTTTCCAAGATATTTAGATCTTTCATAAACAGTAGCTCTTGAATTTATGGCAGCTACTAGTTCAGGGTTTTGTTTGTTGATTGCTGCTGTATAAACAACAATATCTGGGTCAACTTGTTCAATATTCTTAGCTATTTGAGAATCAAAAAATAGAGCACCCTTTTCAATTAGTCTTTCAGTAAGAGAGCTTTTCTTTAAATCACTCCCACTAATTTGGTGTCCTTGTTCTTGCATTATCTTAGCAATAGCACTCATGCTTATGCCGTCAATCCCTATAAAGTGTATTTTCATTGGGTCATCTCCTAAAAAAAGTAAAAAAAATTTCGATACTATTTAATATTTTACCATATTAAATAGTGCATAATTTCTTATTTATGATTATAATAGTATTAATAATACATTATTGCAATAACGCAGTAATGCTTAAGGAGGGAAAGAAGTGAGTAAAGAAAATGAAAAGGTCATGACAAAGCAGCTTTATGAAGCGATGTTATCATTAGAAAATCTTGAAGAGTGTGAAAACTTTATGCATGACATTTGCACAGTAGCAGAAATTCATGCAATATCTCAAAGACTTGAAGTAGCTAAGCTATTAGATGAAGGTCATACATACGAGGAGATTGAAAAGCGTACAGGAGCAAGTACGGCGACAATTAGTCGAATCAAAAGATATCTAAACCATGGCAAAGATGGTTACAAAATTGTGCTTGGTAGAATGAAGTAATATTGACAAAAAGGGAAAACTAAATAAATTTTAAGGGCTGCTGTTTAGCAGCCCTAGTGATTTTAAAAGAATATGCTTAAGTTTAACAAAGCCTAGTATTTACTCCTCGCTTTTCTTATCTTTATATAAATTTGGTCTAAGCTCCCCATATAAAACACTCATGTCTGTTTTTGTTAAAATTGGTGATTCAAGTTGTTTTTCTTCATCCATTAAAAAGTTTGCAATTTCAGGCCCCTTAACAATTGGAGAAGTGGCTTCTAAATCTATAATACTAGCTTTTATACTAAAAACTACAAGTGGTGTTATGGGAACACCTTTTTTTATAGAATCTATTTGCTCTTGCACTATTTCTTTTAGATGTTTTAATAATATAAGTGGATTTTCAAATTCTTCAGACTTTCTTTTACCCGTATCAGTCCAAATTTCATCCTCTTCAGTTCCAGTAATTTTTCCTGTTCTATCTTCCATATGAACTAAATATAAACCTGCTGGAGTTATTATTAGGTTTTCTACATAATATACTCTATCTCCTTCTTCGTCATGTACTCTAAAACTATTTCTAATTTGATATCTTCTTTGTACTTTCTTTAATGATATCTTTGCTTGTTGAAATACATTTTGCCTCATTTGAGCTAGTGTTAGTACGATGACTAGGAAAATAAGTGCAATAAAAGATACAGGGTCATTAATTAATAATACAGATACAGGTATGTTAAACAATAAAATCACTCCTCTCTAGCTCTATTTTACCATGAAACGAATAGTTTATAAAACACAGGCATGCAGGATTTGTAGCACTATACATTTATATAAGGATAACCAAAAAAAAAACCGGAGAGCAAGCTTTAATAAATTGAAGAAAAAGCATTTTTGAATTATACTTGCTATATTAGTAATGTTGAAATAACATTAAATTTGCAAGTAAAGCCATAAGGAGTGGGTAAGATGGATATGAGAGCGCCTAGAGGTACATATGATGCAATGCCTGGACAAATTGAGAGATTCCAGTATATCGAGAATGTATTTAAATCAGTAGCAGAAAGATTTGGTTATCAGGAAATAAGAACACCAGTTTTTGAACATACAGAATTATTTGAGCGTGGAGTTGGAGATACTACTGATATAGTACAAAAAGAAATGTATACATTTTTAGATAAGGGAGAAAGAAGTGTTACATTAAGACCAGAAGGAACATCTCCAGTTGTGAGAGCTTTTGTAGAACATAAAATTTATGGACAAGCAGCAATGCCTGTGAAGTATTATTATAATGCTATACCAATTATGCGCTATGAACGCCCGCAAGCAGGAAGATTAAGACAACATCACCAGTTTGGTATAGAGTTATTTGGTACAAATGATCCTATGTCTGACGTTGAAGTAATTGACTTGCAAAACACTTTTTACAAAGAGCTTGGTCTTAAACAAGTTGAACTACAAATAAATTCAGTTGGATGCAAAGAGTGCAGAGAAGATCACAGAAAAGCTTTATATGATTATTTATTTGAAGTAAAAGATGAACTCTGCTCTACATGTCAAGATAGGCTTGATAAAAACCCAATGAGAATACTGGATTGCAAGAATCCAAAAGATCAAGAGTTAACAAAGGATGCTCCTATGATGATAGATTATCTTTGTGGAGATTGTGACGAACACTATCATGGTGTAAAAAAAGGACTTCAATTAGTAAATGTTGAATATATCGAAAACCCAAGACTAGTTAGAGGCTTAGATTATTATACTAATACAGCATTTGAGTTTTGTAATAGCGCTTTAAGCGGACCAAGCAATGTTATTGGTGGTGGCGGTCGCTATAATGGCCTCATAGAAGAAATTGGTGGTCCACAAATGCCAGGGATAGGATTTGGAACAGGCCTTGAAAGAATAGATCTAGCGCTTGATGCAGAAAAGGTTGTCATCCCAGAAAAGAATTATTGTGAAGTTTTTGTTTTAGTAGCTGATGATAAAGCAAAAGATAAAGGCACCCAAATATTACATCAACTTAGAAGTATAAAAATTCCTGCTGATATAGATTATGCAGATAGAAGCTTTAGAGCTCAAATGAAACATGCTGATAGATTAAATGCAAGATACACATTAATTGTAGGAAGCCTTGAGCTAGAAAAAGGCGTTGTAGCTATCAGAAACATGAAGTCTGGAGAACAAGAGGAAGTAAAAATTGCTAAAATAACAAACTATTTTTTGTAAAAAATATTCCTGTAGTGAAAATATTAGTTGGCTAACAGCTTATTTAATTGTAAGATAGTTTTAAGTGTAAAATGCTTATAACAGAATTTATTAGTAATTAGATTTGTTTGAGATAAGGAGAGATTCAATTGTCTAAATATGTATTAGCAATAGATGTTGGTAGTACTACTACTAAAGCAATCCTTTTTGGACCAAAGGATGGATTAAGATTAATTGGTTGGACAGGAGCACCAACTACTGTAGAGAAGCCTCACGAAGATGTTCTTATTGGTGTTGTAAATGCAGTAAAGATGCTTGAGAAAAAGATAAACAGGAAATTAATTGAAAACAACAATATTATTAAGCCAGCAACAGACAATAAAGGAGTAGACTTTTTTGTTGCAACAAGCAGTGCTGGTGGAGGTTTACAGATGCTTGTTACAGGAGTTATTAAGAAAATGACTGCTGAGAGTGCTCAAAAAGCAGCTTTAGGTGCAGGAGCTATTGTTTCAAGTGTTTTAGCCATTGATGATGGTAAGACTGATCTTGAGAGGGTTCAAACAATACAAATACTAAGGCCGGATATGGTTTTGATCTCTGGAGGTATTGATGGCGGGAATGATTTACATGTGACCTCTATGGCAGAACTAGTCGCACTCGCAAAGCCAGAATCAAGGCTAGGTAGCAAGTTTGTGTTACCAGTTGTCTATGCTGGGAACGAAAAAGCAAGAAATAAAATCGATGAGTATTTAAAGGGAATTGCTGATGTGCATCATGTACCAAACATTAGACCAGTTTTAGAAAGAGAAAATTTAGAGCCTGCTGGAGATAAAATACAAGATCTTTTCTTAGAACATGTTATGTCACATGCTCCAGGGTATGAAAAACTGATTGAGTTAACTGAAAATAATATTATGCCAACTCCTAATGCTGTTGGAGATTTAGTTAAGCTTATTGGAGAAACAAATGATATCAATATTATGACAGTTGATATCGGGGGAGCTACAACAGATGTGTTTTCTTCTCTTGTTTTAGAAGAACAAAAAAGAAAAGATGACTTTAATGAAGATAGAGATGTTAATAAAATAGAGATGCACGCTTTACAAAGAGAAATAAAAAGAAAATACCACCGCTCTGTGGATGCTAATTTAGGAATGAGTTATTCAATAGGCAATGTTCTAGCAGAAGCTGGAGGTCAAAACATAGCAAGATGGTTGCCATTTAATTCTAGTGAAGTTGAACTTAGAGACATATTGTCAAACAAAATGATACATCCTACAATTTTACCTCAAACGAAAAAAGCAGTTTTAATTGAACACGCAGTAGCAAGAGAAGCGATAAAGTTGGCAATTAATAGACATAAAGCAATAGCATCTGGTTTATCCGGAGTTCAAATAAGAAGAATAGTTACAGATGTATTCGATCAAAAAGGAAATGCACAGTCACTTATTAAAGAAAAAGAAATTGATTTAATAATAGGTTCTGGAGGTGTTTTGTCTCACACTCCAGATCGAAGACAGGCAATGGCAATTATGCTTGACGCTTTCGAACCAGTTGGTGTTACTGAGATGTATGTAGACAGTATTTTTATGATGCCTCATTTAGGTGTTATGTCTCACATAATGAAAGAAAACATTTTTGACATATTAAAAAAGGACTGCTTGATTCCACTGGGAACTGTTTTAAGTGTGCAAGGACCACAAGCATCTAAAGGAATGTCCTTAGCTAAGATTACAATTGAATATAAAGATGGAAAAGAAGAACAAGCAGAAATAGTTGCAGGAGAGTTAAAGATGTTGCCACTAAAAGAAGGCCAAGAGGCTATAGTCGAAATAAAACCTGCTTATGGGTATGATTGTGGAGAAGGACCTGGAAAAATTGTAAAATCATTAGTCACGGGTGGTGCCTGTGGCATTGTAATTGATGGGCGTGGTAGACCTATAGTTTTTGAAGAAGATCCAACCTTAAGAAGTCAACAACTGAGAAATTGGTTAAAAGTCTTAGGTGCATATACAGATGACTATTTGGAGGTGCAATAATGCCAGTAGCTTTAGTAAAATCAGTTAATCATCTTAAGTTGATCGAAAGACGACGACGTTTAGCCTACCCTGGAGA